>Ga0066710_100003925_pt1 | contig 12925 bp, 13 predicted proteins | sample GraSoiAngelo_159_FD_79666 | JGI IMG/M metagenome (GOLD analysis project Ga0066710, IMG submission 79666) | Grasslands soil microbial communities from the Angelo Coastal Reserve, California, USA - 14_1009_16_40cm | ecosystem: Environmental > Terrestrial > Soil > Grasslands | place: USA...
GAGCTTGGGGGCGGGGGTGACCGAGCGGCAGCCCGGGAGCCATTCGGGCATGCGGGCGGGGTCGGTGATGAGCGCGAACACCCGATCGATCGGCGCGCCGACGGTGCCGGAGTAGGTGAACGAAACCGGACGCATAGCGACAATAATAAGGCGGTGGGGGATGGTGGAGGATAGTGGAGGTTGGTGGAGGTTGGTGGAGGTGGTCGAGGGAGCCGCCGTAACCTCCACCAACCTCCACCACCTTCCCCAACCTCCACAACCTCCTGCCCGTCCAGCGAAGCGGCATTAGCTTTGAGGGGTTGCTCGTCCGGGGGACCGGATTTACGTTCCGCCTCCGCGCGGGGCTGTAGCTCAGCTGGGAGAGCGCCTGGATCGCACCCAGGAGGTCAGGGGTTCGAGCCCCCTCAGCTCCATTCGGCACGTTGCAGGTCACACGTCACACGTCGCACGAGCGCCGCTGCGGGTCCTTTCGTAGGACGTGCGATGTGCAGCGTGTGACGCAGTCGGTCACCCGTCGTTCGCCCGGTCGAACTGACGGCGAACGTTGTGGTTTCGGTGCCCCTTGGTGTAATTGGCAACACGCCTGACTCTGGAGCACGCTGCAGAAAAGGCCAGTTTCGCTAAGTAGGTGAAGAGTTGCGGAGTTAGTCGCACAGGGTGCGAAGGTCGAAATCGACTTTCGCACCCTTTACGCTCCCATTCTTGCACACATTCTTGCACACGTACCTGGACACCCAGACACGAAGTTCTAACACCATTTATGACCCGGAAGTAGGTCGCGGCTGTTCGGCGATGTCGCGGGCGCTAGTGGCAGTTATTTCGCTGATCACGCGACGAGGTTCTAAAGCGGCTGTCGTAATCTCTTCGCGCACGATCGATACAATATCGGAGGTTTCTCCTGCCCTGGCCCTAGTTCTCCTGAGAAAGTGGACAACCGCTTCAGCAAGTTTCAGGATCTTCGTGACCGGGAAGGCTCTTGTATCTCCAATCTGAGCTACGGCGTCCCTTGCGGTCTCCATCCGGTGACACGCGACGATTACATAGCATGCCTCACCGTCGTGTAGCTGAAGAAGTCCCTTCGCGCCATTCATGTGACCTACACACTGTCGGGCCGTCGAAAGGGAAATGGGCGTTTCATCTTCCGCCTGATTCTTCACCTCCCAAAGCACAGCAACTTCCGGCTCCAAACGCCAAATCACGTCTGGATTTCCGGTCTCTTTGGGTCGGGAAGTCATGAAACCGAGCAATTCTCCCAGCGAAGCCAGTCCCGCATGAAACGTCTCAGGATCGCGACTTCCGAGTTGCTCTCGCATAGCTGCCATGCTGGCCTCGAACCTTCGGCCTGTAAGCCCAAGTTCTTGAATTCGGACTGCGATATTCTCCGCCGCAATCACTGTCAGCTGATCCTGCTCCTGTCCTCTCAGGCCGCCAGCCTTCAATCCAATGCTGCGAATCCAGCTAACGTCGGCGGCGGCGCGGGCTCGCTCCAGTAGCTCACTCGACAAAGGAACGTACTCTTTCCCTTGAGAGGTAGCGAGGACTCCTGCGACCGCCGACGCCAAGTACAACCACCAGGCTCGGTAATTCCGAAGTTCATCACCTGGCAATTGATCTCCGATCTCGCGCGCGAGACGAAGACTCGTGACGAAGTCGCCGTCCCACATCGCGTAGCCGTATCGCACCTCGTGACCCACTACCCGCATTAGCTCGCTAGCGATCGGATCCGTGGTCTGGGCAAACTCAGTTCGGAGAGCGCGTATCATCTCATCCGCCTGGGCCCAATCGGAGCCTTGTGCGAAAAAGACATTGAGCAACTTCATCAGTCCTTCGACCCTGTCCGCTTCCGAATTGTCGAGGCCGAATCGCATCTCGGCCTGGAGGTCACGAGGCATCCCCTCTCGGTTCTCTCTCCGAAGACAAAAATCCAATATGTCCGTACCGCAAAGGAGCACCGCGGCATAGTCACGAGGATTTCGAGTGCAGCGACCGACGCCCTGAATTAGTCGCGTTCGGATGCGATCCCTCAACACGACCTGCGCACGGAGTCTGTCCATGAGAAAGCGCTCTTGAAGATTGAGCGCGCTCGGCAGTCCGATGAGAGCCTCCTGTCGGCACGACTGATCCGGAAGGTCAATGCCGTCGTACCGGCCCGCCAGCACCAGCACAGCGTGGTCATGCTCTGTAAAGGGTGTCAACGAGTCTTCAACAGCGGGGCTGAACAGCACTGCGGCGTCCGTGGTTTGCTTCAACTGCTCCGCGACTTGCTCCGCTTGCGGGTGGCTTGGACAGATTACCAGCGTCCGGTCCCGCACTTTAACTGCCTGCCGCACAAGCTCATCAACTTCGTCGGGTGGTAGCGATAAGCTTGGGAAGAGAATGAACCTCCTTCCTGTCCGTTGCGACTCCCAGGTTTCCGGAACAGGTATTCGCTCGATGCGCTCTACGCCCATTAGACGCTCTAACTCACCCCCGGCGCCTAGTGTTGCGGACATGTAGACGCGCTGGCGCGTATTGGAGAAAGGTTGGTGTCGGAGCGTCGGCGGGATTAGAGGCCTAACGTTGAGAGCCGGCCACGATACGTACAGATGCGTAGCTGCGAGATTGTCCCGAACCATCCTCCAGCCGTATACCGGGTCTCCTTGAAGGGACCCATCCAGAAGTTCCGTTAATGCGGGAGTAAGAGCGAGAAAAGCCTGTGTCGGTACTTTGTAAGTCTCTAGTCTGTCTCGAGGGTCTACATCGCTGGAAAGCAGTCTCATGAAGAGCGAGCGCGGGATTGCGTTCGCATATAGCTCTATGGTATCCCGATACACCTGAAGCGCTCGGGGCAGTACCAGAGACCAGAGATCTGCTACGAAATCACCTCCTGAGTGCGCATCGTCGAGAATCATGACCTGCGCATCATTAAGCCGAGGATTAATGTTGAAGACGCCGCTGTATGTCGTAATGGCGACTGCTTCTGAAGCGGCGTAGCGTGCGTAATCGGGTTGGGCGTATGCTCTCTGTTGGCCGACAAGCAGTACGGCGCTTATGCCGTACGACGTCGCATGGCCCATCACCTGCTTCGCGAGTTGTCTCGTAGGACATAGATAGACGACTCGCTCGTCGAAAGCCCGCCGTCGGTATTCGGCAACCAAGAGTCCGACAAGGGTCTTGCCCATTCCCGTCGGAAGTTCAAGCGCTACATCACGAGAGGTGCTTTTCTTATGGTATTCTCTAAGAATGTCTGCTTGATGAGACCACAGGTGCTTGACGGCCTCGTCTCGCGGACGGAGATCTGCGAAGACGGCCTCAGGATCTGCGGGCCGAATCTTCCCCGTCGGTCTCAAATTGAACGGAGACTTGTCGCTCATAAGTCTGACCTCAATCCGCCTAGAGTCTCACAAGTCGAGCGAATATCACTTCGTCGCGCAGGAATTCCCGTTTCGGGGAGCGAGTCACAAAGGCAAGAAAGCGCGATACGACTCTTGATCGTATCGCGCTTCAGTTGCCCCTCCTGGGCTCGAACCAGGACTCTCCTGATCCCGTACCACTTCGGCTTTCGCCGCCGCTCCATCCAGTCGAGCGTTTGTGGTCTGGACTGTGCCATCACCTTCGCCGTTGCGCGGTCAGGTGGCTCCCACCCAGTCTCTACACCTTCCCCTATCGGGGCTTGGCTCGGCGTTGCCAGTCAAGGGTTCGCCGACTTCGAGAGCATTCACGCACGCCGTTTCCGACGTGGTGTCCAGCGAGCGCACCGTGAGGTGCCGCTAGAGTCAGGCGTGTTGCCAGTTACACCAAGGGGCAGTGCTCTTGTCTTCCCGTCTGGCAAGCAGACAGGACGACGATCATTTTACCTGGAACGGACGGCCTGGTCAATTGAGCCTCGCTCTGGGGCGTAAGCACCACGAGTCCAACCCCGTTGGCAGGCAAGCATCCGACGAGACATGCTTACCGCGAGTTCGTGTCGTCCGCAGTCAGGAGTCGGAACGCTCGGGGTTGGGCTCTACCCGCGATGCTACGGAGCCTTCTAGGGGACTATCATGACTAGGGAAGAGTTTCGCACTCGATGGAACGTCAGGCTTAACGAATGCGTCAGGCTTGGCATTCATTTTGACGGAGAGCGATTCTGCCGCGAGGTGCTGGCAGATTTCGAGGCGGTCATCAGCGCAGAAGATGACAGGCTCCTCAGTCTCGCAGATGCTGCGGAGGCTTCAGGATACTGCGGGGATCATCTGCGGCGGTTATACCGACAAGGAGTGCTCCCGGGGGAGCGCCGAGGGCGACGGATTTTCTTCAGATCAGCTGACCTACCAAGGAAACCGAAAGCGGAGCGAACGCGGTCGTTCGGTGGCTATGACCCGGTAGCCGATGCGCGACAGGTCTTGGCGAAGCTGGCACGGCCTCACCAAGCGCGTCGGACGCGCCCGCAGGATTCGCGAAGCCAGGCTACATAGAACCTGCTAACCACGTTAGACCTTCTGACGGCGCCGTAGTCAAGTGGTAAGGCGGAGGTCTGCAAAGTCCCTCTGCCTTTTTCCTTTTCTGTCCGTGTGTGTCCTAAGTAGTCCTGCCGAGTCGCACTTACGGGTCACGCCCTTTCCGGCTGGGTCAGGCTGGTCGCCGGAAGTGAGTGAGCGACTGCCCCCAATAGTGCCCTCATCAGAGCAACGCGGGGCGTATGGGTGGAATGGATGCTTAGTCCCTTGGTCGCCTCTGCAACGTGCTGGTGCGCCTAGCGGTTACGGCACGGGATCGAGTGACAGCGGGACGGACAGCGGTAAGACAGCAGGGACGCGGCAGGGGATCGAGCGCGGAAGCACGAGGGGGCACCCCTACGGGGGGAAATGCCTATGGACCGCCGCACCCGGTGACCCGCTCAAACAATCGCGGTATTTTTCTGGTGAAGCGGTTCGGAACCTGCGGCCCACGCCGAAGACAGGTTTACATCTTTGAGCGATTTCAAAGTCTCGCTGAACTGGCCGATTTCCCTGTCCCAAGGAGCTGTGTCGCTCCTGGTTCAATCACTACAGACCCTCATCAGCCATCTTGCCTACGTGAGGAACACTATCACGAGCATGGATTCAGCGGCTGCTGCTCCAACCGACCTTCTCGAACTCATTGAGACCGCCACACGCATACAGGAAGTGATTGGTCAGCAGTCCGATTACCCTAAGGGGCTGACTTTGCAGTTCAGCGACGAGCAACGGAGCATCCTGCGTGTGGGAGCCGCCCTCCATCGACGGGCGGTTGCAGAACGAGTCGAGGCTGTCCAGAGCAGGTTTGCGACTCCTGAGCAGATCGCATCCGTTGAGCAAGCCGTCAAACCGCTGGACGACCTTCTCAGCTCGGTTCTTCTACAGCATGTCAACCCGTGTCCGCTCCCAAGGCTCGCTACGTACGTGACGGTCCAAGGCCGCAATTTTCCCACCGCCGAACTCTCTGCCGTTGAGACCGACCCGAAGCATCAGATTCTACTGAGTGCCGCTTTGATGGCTCGCGACATCAGCGTGTATCGCAGCCATTGCGAGGATAGGCGCCTGCCATTTGCGATAGTCTACGCCGACGTGGACGACTTCAAGGCATTCAACACGGCGAAAGGGGAGGTCTACGTTGATCGCCTTGTGCTTCCACCCATCCTGAACGCTGTCGAAGTCGCCTGTTACGGGCATGGGCGCGCATACCGACATGGCGGCGATGAGTTCGTCTTGCTGCTGCCGAACGCCACGAAAGACCTTGCCGTGTTGGTCGCCACTCAAGTAGCGCGTTCTGTTGCTGACGTACGACTGGAGGGTCTACCGCAACCGCGACTAAGCATCGGCGTCTGGATTACGCATCCCGAGTCTCACCTGACTGCTACAGAGCTAGTCGATGAGGCCGCGTCAGCGAAGCGAAACTCGAAGGACCTGGGGAAGAACCGCATCACGGTTCGTGTTGAGCGGGCATCGCACTACGACGAGACGGTTTACGAGGTCACGCCCTAGCAGTTCTAGTACGCTCCTCGGGCCACTCGCTGTGCATCCTCAGGAGTCGCGTATGTTGTGAGCCCCCAAGTCGTGTCGTACAGCTCGGCGGGAAACTCCCCGTCGATCATATAGGACCAGCGGCCTGGACGCACCTCGACGACGCGAACAAGTGCCATCGCGACCTCCTTCTAGGACCACGCGATGTCGAACTTGCCTCGCGCTCGGTAGACTGCCTCCTTGAACGCTTGGGCGCAGTCGGGCGGCCACGCATCGGCGTTGCGGAAGCTTTCTACGTCCCAGTTCCCGTGCGGGTAGACGCCTGAGCGGTCGTCCTCCACGCGGCGGAGGGTGAAGTCAGGCTCGAAGTCCTTGCATCCAATTCTGTACTTAGCCTCCTTGACGATCAAAGCGTGGATTGCCGGCTCGGAGAGCTTCTGTTTCTTCAGCATGGTCACTAACTGAGTCGTCGGTAGTAGCCCGATTCGGTGAGTTGAACCGTGCGAAGCAGACCGTATTGCTCCGGAATCGCGCTCGTCGCCATCCTACCCCGAGCAGCAATCTCTTCTCTTATCTGCTTGGTGATTTCATCAATTGTCACCAACCTGCCGCCCCCGATAGTCGCACGGTCGGCGCTCCGGCTGATGAGCACAGCGATTTGAGTGAGCGAGGTCTTGCGACTCAGCCACGGAAACACTTCCGTGAAGATGAACCTCCGACCTGCACGAAACTTCTTTGCGAAACGTTCCTCCCTCTTGTGCCAAGGAAGGGCGTCTATGGACGGCTCAAGGTGTAGGAGGTCGCGGCTCTTCGGATGGTAAGCAACGATGTCGAGTTCGCCCTCCCAACCGCCGTGGCTGAGGCGGCCGACTTTGATATTCCTACGGACGATGTATCCCTGCCAATCGTAGTACTCACAGAGCAGGTCTTCTAGGTGGGACATGTGCGTCGCAGGTCTACTTCAGACCTCGGCTCAACGCCTCAAGGTCCTTCGGCCCGATCTGGTCAGCCCGTAAGGCAATGCCATGACAGTCCCCTCCCACCTCGCCAACGTGGGTGGTCTTCACGTGTAGAACTGAAATAGGGGCTGCGGCTCTCGACCAGGCGGCATTTCCTTCAGGATTTCTCCGACTCGACGGCTGAAGCGGACCGTGACGGGGATGGCTCCAGCGAAGCCAGCCGAGTTCCAGTTCATCTTCGTGAGGACCATGATCTCCTCTGCTATGCGCTCAACCGAGGAATCGCCGTAGTGGTCGGCAATCTGGAGTGGAGCTGGTACATGCCCATGAGGATACGCCTTCAGGGCGGGGATGTAGCCCGTCGTATAGAGGTACCGAAGACCACCAAGCTCGAAGAACGTCCCTCGGAGCGGTGGATACTTCCCGACCCGAACCAAGCGAACCTCACTCGTCGGGGCGACGCCAACGAGATCAAACTGCTTGACACCCTTGAGAGCGTCTTGGATTCCCTCGCGCTCACCAGGCCAGTAGCGAGAGGTCTTGTGAATCACGACGCGGGAGGGCTGATGCCCGGTCTCGCTGTCGTATCGCTTCAACACCAACTGAATAAGGTGGCTGGCCCGTTCGGCGTCGAGGTGCGGCGAGCGACCGAACTTGGCCTCGTCCCAAGGGAAGTCCGGCCCACGTAGGACGAGGCCGACACCCTTGTCGTCAAACGCCTGAGCGATTGACGTGCGAATGTTGGCGTCGGGACCGTGCAACTTGTGAAAGCTGATGCCGATGTAGCAGGTGTTCTCCTCAAGTCCCACGGGCTTCCAGGGTATACCCCCGGCTTTATAGAACAGGCTCGTGAACAGATTCCACGCGACACGACTCGGAGGGTCAACATTTCTGGCGTTCGGCTTTGCCTCGGACACCCGCTGGAGCAGAATCTGCGTCGGAATCCCGTGTTGCATGACCTCCGCTTTGATCGCACGCCGGAAGTTCCTGACTCCGCCGACCTGCTTAGCAACACTCGTCAGGAGGTCCAGAAGCTCGTCAGGGAGCGCGAGGATGATGACCTGGGGTCGCTGCTCACTCTGCGCCAGCAGCCGGACCTTCTCACTCACGAGCGCAACCGCAACAGGAAACCGGTCCGCTCTCTTGCGGATTTGCTTCAGGTCCCTGAGTTCGTTCAGGGTGATCGTCTGCGTTCGTTCGGAGTGAATGAGGTCTGCGAAGAAGCCCCGGTTTCTGGCAACTCCGGGGAAGTCGAGCAGCTTGTACGTGCCGTCACCTGGAACGCCCTCAGCAAATTGCGTGAGGCGCTCCTTGGCCGAAGCGATGCTCAAGCCTGAGCCGACGTACCCAAGGCGAATCGTAGACGGATGCTCGGACAGTCCGAGGGATGCCGGACCAAACCGGCTGAGACCGACCTTGGTATAGACGTGCTCGCGGTTCCCGGCGAACGCCAGGACCGGCTCGCGAAGCCACCGACCGGCAAGCGCGGGCTTACTAGGTGTCCTTATCATCCTCGTCGTCGTCCTCGACCATCGAGGTCAGATCACCGACCTCCCAATCCTCAAGCTCGGCGTCGGCATGCTGCTGACTGTCGTGCATGGCGTGGTCGTACTCGGCGGAAGTGAACAGGTCGTCCTCTCGGGCCGTGTTGTCAAAGGGCAGATCATCGTCCGCTACGCCCACCCACTCCACGTCGGCGTGCATGAGTCGAGCATCGACGACGAGCGACTGACCGCCCAGGTCCACGATGATTCGAGGCTGCGCGTCCGACAGGTATTCTTTCCAGAACTGGAGTTCACCCAAGAGGTCGTAGTTGTACAGGTGAGACTTCAGGCGCGTCGCCCGAGGTCCCACTGCCATCGAGGGCAACAACTCAAAGCCATCTCTCGTCAGCCGATGCTCGGGTCGAATGGCGAGCACCCACTCGGTTCCGTTCACGCGTAGAAAGCGGAGGTTCGCCGCGAGGTGAATCCAGTAGGGCCGCTTCTCAAAGGTGACTTCCTCGTCAGGACCTTTCTTTTTACGCCTCGGTTGCCACACCACATGACGCGACGCTTTGGACTGATTGAGTGGCTGGTACTCGACTTCGACCTCCAGCGCCTTCCCCTGCTCATCGACGCGTGGCTCGAAGTAGTATCGCTTGTGGTCCTTGTCGAAGCGCAGGCCACGACGCCCCGTGAGCTTGTGGAGCGTACGATTGAGGAGCGTCATGTACCACCCGGACTTGTCCGGGTCTCCCCACCACGATGTCGCGTCCACCGCCGTTGTCGAGGACCCCTTCGACACGGCGTCCACGAAAGGATGATCGTCACCCGTGAGCGGCATGAACGTGAGCAAGTTGCCGCCCTCGACGTGGAATGGGACGGCGATCTTTGGGTCAGACGGGTAGCGCATGAGACCCTTGACCTGCTCCCCGTTCAGATCGCACGGCGTGAGGTAGACACGCTCGGGGATGCGCTCGACGCACAGGAGACTGCTGTGGAGTGTCTCTCGACGGAGGGGTACGTCGTTCGCGCCGGACTCGTGACGCGACAGTTGCTCTCGAACCCACTGCTCGTGCTCGGCCTTGATGCCGACCAGCCGCTGGACGGTGTAGGTGTCCTCTTGCTGGTCGATCTCTGTGTGGTGGGTCGGACAGAGCAGCATGAGGTTGGCCGAGCCATTCACCGCACCGCCTGGAGGCGCGAAGGAGCCGCGAGCGCCGTCCACGCTACTCGCCACGATGTGGGCAACCTCCCCTAAGACCGCGACCTGCTTGCCATCGGAGTCCACTTCGACCAACTCGGCTCGACACTCAGCGAACGAGCAGCGCCCACCAGACATGACCCAAACAAGGCGTGTAACGCTTGGCGTAGGGTCTGGCAGACCTTTCCTCACCGGTAGGCGAGAGCCGAGAGTTCCCCGACGAGCCTTGTGGGATTTCATCGGTTCACAATTTAACGAGCTCTTCGCCAAATCCTAACGGTGGAAGCGAAACGCAATCACAGCGGTGGGGGAAGATTCTACTGAGGGGCCTGGAGACGTTAAGCCCCGACCTCAGCGTCACGTCAGTTCAGGAACTACTCCTTCGCCTTCCTAGCTGTGCTAAGAGACTCGAAGGTCTTCGTGGTGTCCCGAAGGGCAGCCTGGTAGTCCTGCTCCGACAACTTCGGGGCTTCACCGTGCTTCTTCATGATGGCTGCTAGGTCTTTGAGAAACTGTGCGGCGTTTTTCTTCGCTTCACTAGGGGACATTGCTGACTCCTGTTGGTGGGCTTGTTATTTAGGTCCCTTCTTCAATTCCGGCTGAGGGTAGACCTGCTCCACGACATATTCGGCAAAGTAGGTCACCCAATACTTCTGCGACAGACCCTTGTCCTTGGTGTGCTTCTCGAAGGCCGGATCAATCCGAATCGCGTTTACAATGACCTCGATAATGTCTCCGATTCTTACCTTCTCGTTCTTGCCGACGCAAGTCTGCGCGTAATCGCGTGCCGTCTCGACCATCTCCCGCCACTTCGCTGCATGATCTGCGTACAGCTTGTCGAAAGATTTGCCTTTCAGCCGACGGAGTTTTTGTGTGTCTAGGCTCACGTTGGTGTCCTACAAGTAGGAACGAATGACGACGGCACCGTACAACGCGGTAGCTACGAGGAGAGCAACGAACAAACCAAGAGTGACGAAGTAAAGCGAGCCACTTGGATAGACGAACCAAACCGTGACCAGCAGCGAATCGAGTACAGCACCGAGAAACGGCCAAAGGCCGAGCTTCCCGGCATTCTTGTACCTGTTGATGGTGGCGTCGTCGGTCGTTGCCGGGGGGAAGCTGGCGGCCTGCGCAAACACCAGGCCGCAAAATACGAGGAGGAGTCCTCCGAGGCCCACGGAGGCTCCTAGCACGCCCAACATTACGTCCTTGGCGTAGTCTGGCATCCACCAACATCATGAGCGCCGTCGCAGCACGATACTAGGGCATTTTTGCGGCACCTTGGGGCGGAAATGCGGCAATACCGAGTGTTGATCTCGCGTTGACCAGGAGACGGTCAACGTTTAGTGTGGGCCAACCCCACTGCTGAGATTGCCTTCTATGCTCACGTTTGTCTTCTGGAATCTTGGCAGGCGACCTCTTGAGGGACTTGTTGCAGAGCTAGCTGCGGAGCGCGACGCCGATATCGTATTGCTCTCCGAGTGCAACGTCTCCAACCACGTTCTGCTGAGAACGCTGAATCAGCACTCGAAGTCTCCCTACTCGTTTGCCTTCAGTCCCGCAGATGCTATCAAAGTGTTCACGCGTTTCCCATCAGATTGGCTGAAGCCGATTGAAGACACCGGGGGGCTTTCAATCCGACACCTAGCCCATCCACTCTACTCGGACATCTTAGTCGTGGGCGCGCACCTCTCTAGCAAACTTTTTCGCACAGCGGACGACCAACTTCTTGAGAGCGTCCGAATGGCTCGACGAATTGAGGAGGCGGAACAGCGCGTGGGGCATCGCCGCACAGTTCTCGTTGGCGACCTCAACATGAATCCGTTTGAGGCTGGCGTTGCGGCCGCAGACGGATTTCACGGCGTAATGGATAGGACAGTCGCGCAGAGAGAATCACGAATTGTGGGAGGACAGACCCGACCGTTTTTCTACAATCCAATGTGGTCTCGCTTCGGAGACGAATCCTTGAGGCCACCGGGAACTTATTACTACGGCAGTTCAGGGCAGATAACCTATTTCTGGAACCTGTTTGATCAGGTGCTGCTTCGTCCCGCCCTCATGGGGGCGTTCAAGAACTCCGAAATGGAGGTCATCAGTCGAGTTGGTGCTACCACGCTTCTCACAGGCAATGGTCTTCCAAGCACAAGCGCCGGGTCTGACCACTTACCGCTTGTGTTCACCTTACACCTCTAAGACGAGGCGAGAAAATGACCGCCCCCAACCTTTGGGGAGACCTCAGCAATCTTGCGGCAGTACGCACACCGGCCTCGATACTCCGTGAACAGGCCCAAAAGCTTGCGGAGCTAACCGACTACACTTTGAATGGTGACGTAACTGTAGGCAAATACGGAGACCGGTTTCAAGTCACTCTGCGCATTGTCGCTCCAGCCCTAAACGACTATCGCTTGGAGCTCATTCGAGTGGTGCACCCGATTGATATTTGGCCGCTTCAAATGAGAGACGTTCTTGCAGAAGAGGATTATGAAGCAAGTAGTGAAGAGGAGTTCGTAACCCACTTAGGGGGGATTCTGTCCTCGGCTCAAGTCAAGAGAGTGATAGCGATGCTGATCTCTCAGAGTGGGAGTTGAGATTAAGTCGGCTCCGTAATTCGGTCGCACTTCCAGCCCAGAGGAGTCGCTGCCAAACGAGTGACCCACGCAGTTCGTCAACCACAGCGGGACAAACAGCGGGACCCACACTCGAAACAGCTTGAGACGAAAGCGACGAGATTGGATGGCTTGTACCGTCGCAATGCCGAGGGTCAAAGAGTTAGCGCGAGTAATGCTGAGGGGTGCCAAGCTCGGAACGCATTTTCAGTCCGCTGCTCTACCTACTGAGTTACCTGGCTGACCTCCTACAGGCCCTATGCTCTCGGGACGACGATAGCATTGAAGGGTTGGGGTCACCGCCGGGGTTTTCTTTGGGGGGCGTGGCAGACCGTGCAGCGGATTCGTGATCCTGTGCTTGACCTAACTCGCCGCCCTCGCTGCAATTGAAAGGCGCTTTGCCCTCCTGTTTGCCACTACCAGACCTGCTGGTCCGTCGCAAGCGCGCCTCTTGAGGCCGCAAAATCGCCCTACCCGCGTGCTTACCGCCCGGGTACTCTGCACGGGCGCTCTGGTTGCGGAGGCAATTGGGCGATGACGACGGTGAGGGATAATTTCATGCTACCTGGTGGTGCGACTCCTTCAGGAGGCGTCAGGAATCATCCATGGCCCTGAAGAAATCCCAACTCTACAGCTCTCTCTGGGCCAGTTGTGACGAATTGCGCGGAGGCATGGACGCGTCGCAGTACAAGGACTACGTCCTCGTTCTGCTTTTCATCAAGTACATCAGCGA
>Ga0066710_100003926_pt1 | contig 12923 bp, 18 predicted proteins | sample GraSoiAngelo_159_FD_79666 | JGI IMG/M metagenome (GOLD analysis project Ga0066710, IMG submission 79666) | Grasslands soil microbial communities from the Angelo Coastal Reserve, California, USA - 14_1009_16_40cm | ecosystem: Environmental > Terrestrial > Soil > Grasslands | place: USA...
ACTCTCAGCAGATTCACGCCTTGGCAGTCCTGCCCCTGCAGAATCTGTCTGGTGATTCCACACAGGACTATTTCTCAGATGGCGTTACCGAGGCGCTGATTACGGACCTCGCGCAAATCCATGCGCTTCGCGTCATCTCGCGTACCTCGGTCATGCAATACAAACAGACCACCAAGCCGCTGCCGAGGATCGCAGATGAGTTGGGCGCGGATGCAGTCGTGGAGGGAGCGGTGCTGCGTGCGGGTGGTCGGGTCCGCATTACCGTGCAGCTCGTTGAGGCGCGCAAAGACGAGCACTTGTGGGCCGCCAGTTTCGAGGGAGAGCCGGGCGATGTTCTGGCTTTGCAACGCACCGTCTCGCAAGCCATCGTACAGGCCGTGCGGGCCACGCTGACGCCACAAGAGCGCGAGCGTCTGGCGCACTTTCGCCCAGTGAACGCCCAGGCGTACGACCTCTATTTGAAGGGCCGCTTCTTCTGGAACAAGCGGAACCTCGAGGGTTTCGACAAAGCCATTGAGTACCTGAACCAGGCCGTCCAAAAGGATCCCAGTTATGCCGCTGCCTATGCTGGCCTGGCAGACGCCTACACGTTGCATGGATTGGCTTCTGCGCCTGCTAACGATCTGCCCCTTGCCAAGCAAGCGGCGGTCAAAGCGGTTGAACTGGACGATGCATTGGCCGAAGGCCACGCCTCACTGGGAGGCATCAAGGCACTTTACGATTGGGACTGGACCGGTTCCGAACGGGAATTCAAGCGCGCTCTCGAACTCAACCCCAACTATGCGACGGCGCATCATTGGTATTCCACGTTGTGTCTCGGCATCTTGCGACGAAATGAGGAGGCGCTTGCGGAGCTGAAACTTGCTCACGAACTCGACCCTCTCTCGTTGCCCATCTTCAGCGATTTCGCGTCCACCTATCAGGGCGCTGGTCAGTTTGACAAAGCCATCGAGCTGTACCACCAGATCATCGACATGGATCGCAATTTCGCTCCCGTCCACTTTGCCCTCTCCGTCGCCTATGAGAAGAAGCGGATGTATCGCGAGGCTCTCATCGAATATCGCGAGGGCGAGCGCCTGTCCGGAACGAAGGAATTGTTGCCGGTCGCCTTCGAGCAGGTGCGTACGAAATCCGACTATCAACGTGCCGTGCGTTGGGAGCTCGACCGGGAAGAGCGGGAATCAAAGCAGCCTGGTTTCTGGCGGTACGACACATTGGCAAGGTGCTATGCCCGTCTGGGCGAAAAAGATCGTGCCTTTACTGCCCTGAACACTGCCGTCGGGCAACACGATCCACTCGCGATTTTCCTGGCCGATCTGCAGTATGACGAGTTGCGCTCCGACCCGAGAATGGAAGCCCTTCTGCACCGCATGAACCTGGTGCGATGACTCGGAGAAAAACTGTCTACGGCAGCGCATGAGCCGATAGCGGATCATGAAAGTTTTTGCCGATTCTTGTAAATGCTCGAAGGGAATGGCCGGGACAACGAGACTCGAACTCGCGACCTCTGGAAATTCTGGAGCCGAGAGTGGGAGTTGAACCCACGACCTGCCGATTACGAATCGCGCTTTTGCTCTCTAAGTGATTGATACTTCATGCCTGCCGCACTGAGCTAGTCGGCGTCTTTCGGGCCTTGTCGCGCATAACTTCCAACGCGAAAGGCAACGCCGCCAGCGACACCTCGTCGATGTTTCCCCGGACTGCCGCGAAAGCCGTTTTTTTCTGGTAAGGGTTGCAGAGGATTTGACGGAAACTCCCATCCGCAACTCTGCATCTCAATAGACAGGGATAAAGCCAATCCGCCCCAGGACGTGGCCTCAAGGCACACCCCGAATCGTCCTCTCTAGCTAATAACCTTAGATTTTTTCAGACCGGAATCCGACCTCTGCTCGGACTCCGTGCAAGGAACGAAACGCAATGAACGGAATATCTGAAGTGGAAAAAGCGGAAGAGCTAGTCAGCAAGATCATGTTCTTGCTGAACGCCCCGGCACAACGGATTGCGACAGCAATACTAAACGCGCTGGAAGATGGGTTTTTTGAAGTAGTGTGCCAAGAATGCGGGAACGCGCGTCTGCCCCTACGCAAAGGCGAGAAACCTTCCGCAGAAGTCCGCTACACATGCAAAGAGTGTTGCAGAGATGCGACTATTCTGAATACGCCAACGAGCGAGATTGAAAAAGTCCTTGAGGGCAAATCACGCGGACAAAAGCGCAGGATTTATGAAGCCCTAGCTTCTACGCGGGCGAGTCGAGGGCCTTACATTGTTGAGTACCCCAATGGTCACTTCGGGTACTCGGAGGGCGGCTACAAGCCATATCGCAGAAAGAAGGCAAAAGAAACGGCAGCCCGCTGGCGGAAGAACAATCCGCCGGAAAGAGCCGCTGAGTACAAGCGGCGCTACCGCAAGGGCGACCGGAGAGATGAATTTAGGGCTGCACCCGTGGACTCCGCTGCATCGGATGCAGCTTGGGAATCCAAGCTGAAAGAATTCGATTATGCCTGTTCAGATTGCCGACAGCCGCTGATCCTCAAGACTGCGATTCGCTGGCCATCTGGCCCAACTTACGTCCCTGTTTGCAGCAGGTGCAGGGGTAAGAAAGCAGCGGAGGAAAGGTGGAGAAAGAGAAAAGCTGGAAAAAGCAGCCTGAATAGTTGAGTGGGATGCTTGTCCGAATCACGTATATATTACGTGTAAGCCGTCGCCCACACACTTCCTCCGGTATTGGAAACATCTCCTCTATCTTGTCCATAACGGCTCACTTGCCTAGAACGCAAAATAAATTTCAACCCGGACAAAGCCCTTTTCGAGGGGTATATCAAAAAGGCTTGACCATATCCGACAAGAAGAAAAACCACCCTTCTAGCTTATAAATTTCACGTTTTGAGGGTATATATAGAAGAGGCACCGGGACTGCCGTTCGGTGTCTTTTTTAAGAACCGCACCCAACATTGCTGAACCGTTGCCCTCCCTTTTTGTCATCAGTTCCATTCCACCGAAAGGAGTTTTTGAGCCTATGAGCCAACCCGCTGTACACTTCACTACTTCGCAAGCCGCCAAACTGATCGGGATTCACACCCGGACCCTTTATGACTGGTTGCTGACAGGACGGCTGCCAGAGCCTCGACGCATGGCGAGGGGCAAAGTGCCTGCCCGATTGTTCACTCAAAGAGACATAGAGCGTGGACAGGAACTCAAGCGAGCTAACGATCTCTTCAGAGGGTGCTGCTAGCAGTAGCCGCGCTCCACGCTGTTCGCCCCACACCCACCACACTTTTACTCCCATCACTACACTACCTAGGACGCAGAGCGTCCAGAAACGGAAAAGAAAACAATGCCAGACGATTACAACAATGACTTCGACGGTCTCTTCGACAACAGCGGCTCCGTAAGCCGGAGCGAAGCAAAAAGACTAGTGCGCGAGGAGTTCCAGAAAATACTAACGGATGTCAACACGTTTAGCGCCCAGGCCCAAGCGGGAGTCACAAATGCCATGCATGAAATCAGCGACAGGCACCCGGATTTCGAGCAACGGCGTCCCCAAATGCTAGCCACGCTGGGGGAACTGCCACTGCTGAGAGACGCGATTGGCGCAGCGGAGGCGAATCCCCAACTAGCGCCCACACTTCCGGGGATGTATGAAATTCTTTATCGCGCTTCTCAAGCTCCCGCTGGCAGCACCGCTGCGTCCGAGGCGTCAAAGCTCGAAACTCAGCGTCCGAGTGATCTGTCCGACGAAGGCACGCAGTACCAAGCCGCGCTGGCTAGCCAACGCGTTGATCTCTCGCCAGGAAACCGAAAGGCCCTCATTGCCTCGTTGGAGGCGAAGGGTGTCGGGAACATCGAATTTTGAAGTCCACGCCAGATTTGAAAGGAACTCAAATGCAGAACCATCTCGAAAGTGATCTCTACCAAGCCGCTTATCTAATCGCTCGCGGCATCCCGCTCAATGAGCTACAGCCGATTGGCTCTCGAATAATTTTTGCCTTTGACAACTCAGACGGCCAAGCCGCCGCTGCGGTCAAGGAGTACGCACAAGGCGCAAGCCTGCCAGCCCGCGAGTTTGCCCATGCCATCGCTCAAACAAAAACGCGGTTATATGAAGCCAAATTCTCGAAAGGACCTCAAACAGAACGCTATGACAACTCCCGCTACAGCTACCGCTGAACCCTCCGCTGTACTATCCCCCGCTGACAATCCCCCCACAGTTGAAACGTCAGACGAAAAACTCTGGCGCATCGAAAATCACCTACTCCGCCCGCAGGATGTGGACGCGCTCTGCGCTCACGAGTCCTCACACACTGGCGGAATAGTGGCCGGGCTTATTCCCAAACGCGCCGTCTCTTTCCTCATCGGTGATAGTGGCCTTGGGAAATCTCCGCTCGCCTACCAACTCGGCTTGTCTGTCGCGGCAGGAATCCCCTTGCTCGCGGGGATGGAAACCGAGCGAGGCCCAGTTGTCTATCTGGATTATGAGAACGGCTTGGAAGAAATCCGCGACTTGTGCCAACAGCTGGTCCGCTTCCTCGGACTGCCAGAGGCTCCAAAGACCTTCTATGTCTGGACGCCAGACCAAGGCGAGCTAAAGCTCGAATCTCTGTGTAAGGGGAGTCCAAAGCTGGTGATTGTTGATTCCATGCGCTCGCACGATCCGCAGTTTGAGAAGGGTGAGCACGCTGGCGAGAAGATGAAGCAGCTAAACGACCTCGCACGCAAGTACGGCGCAGCCATCCTCGTAATTCACCACACACGGAAACCGGGCGAGAACGGCGTGCCACGGCTTGACGCCAAGATTGGCGACGGCAAAGATGCCAGAGATATTCCGTTGATGCTATGGCTCAAAGAAACTGCGGGGCACAGTTCGATCATCAATCAGAGCCACACACGGATTGCCGTTGACTCGCCGGACGGAAGAAGCTCCAAGGCCGAGGCCGCTTTAGTTCTCCGCTGGCATCAACGAATCAAAGGGGAAGCCGGGCCGCTGTACTTGGAGCGCGTCTGCGACAGCACCGGGGAGCCATTGGGCTACCAGCGCATCGCTGACGTTGCATTGCTTGGAAACTCCGAACAAATAGCCGCATTCAAGCAACTCCCCTCCCAGTTCACCTTCAAGGAGGCGAAGGCAGCCTACGGCAAAACCGATGACCCTACCCGCAAATTCCTCTTGAAGTGTATCCAACTCGGGCTAATCCGGCAGACAGGTAGGGGACTCTATGAGCGCCTGGGGTAGCCTAGCGGAGATAGGCAGAGTAGGTAGAGAAAGGCTCCGGGGAAAGGGGGTAGGGAAAGGCCATTTCCCCCTAATCTCCCACTTAGTAATATATATAGAGAATTGTATTACAGAAAACCTCTCACCCCTGTTTCTCTATGCGCTCTGCCTATCTCCCCTTGTAGCTAGGACGAGAAACCTATGAACCGAGACGACGCCAGAGCAGCCCTCCGCGCACAGGGCATTCGCAGGCCCTCTCCGCAGCTAGTTGAGGACTGGCTGAGAATCCAGCAGTCTCAGGAGTGGGCGCTGGAACTGCCGCATAGCGCACAGGAAGCACCCTCGGAGCCTTCTAACCGTAGCGAAGCCTCGCAGCCTTCCGCCGTAGAACGGCCTTCGAGCAAGAGTAACCTTGCGCGTCTGTTGCGCGAACGCGGGGAGCTACAGAGGCCAGCAGGCAGGCGCAAGCCGGGCCGACCGCGTGTACTAGCGCCTTGGATGGCGGCTGTCGCCAACGTGATGTCGGACGGAACGACCCTGCGACAAGCTCTAAGCCTCTGCGGGATATACGGACTCACTCCTAAACAACTCAGGAGTCTGTACCGGAATCGCGCATTCCAAGCCCTCTACAAGGAAGCTCGCCGGAAATGGCTCTCAGAGTACGGCGTCAAGGTTAGGCCGCGCAGTAAGGGCCTGCGGCAGTTGCTTCGCAGCCTCTAGCTGAGTGGTAGCAGAATTATGAAATTCAGTGTTTGAGTGCGAGCTAGCAGGTTTCCCATGCCGTCTGTACCAGAAATCCTCTGTGAGGACTTTCTTACAAACCCTAGCAATTTACTGAAAACCCGCTGAAACGGGAATCCCCGAATATGAATAGGAGACTTTGGCTATGCCTAGAAAACCCGAACCGCTTGAGCCGTGGATGCTCGAAGCGATCAATCTCATCGTCAGACGGATTCTAACCCTGCGCCAAGCAGCGCAGCAGTTGGGAGTAGACATAACTCCGCAGCAGGCGGACAACATCCAAGGGCGCATCCGCTTTCAGGATGCGCTCGAAGAAGCGCGCCTAACGTACTATGCGGAAGTCGGGAGCAATCCTCGCTTGACCAAAGAAGCCATTACAGGCCAACTCTATAAGCTAGCGGAGCGCCTTGCCGCAGACCGCGAGGATTACAAGAGTGCAGATACGCTGTTGAAGCTGGCAAAGGTGCAGGGCTGGCTCTATGGCGAGGGCAGCGCACAGCCCGTTCTGGCTAATCTCACCCAAGCTGACATTGACCGCCTCAGAGCGGAGATCAGGGCCAAGGAGCAGGAACAACAGGAGCAAGCCGGGGCCACCAGCGAACAAGCGCCCGCTAAGGTAAACTGAGTCGGAGCCGGAGGAGCAGATGTCAGGCCAAAAGCCAGAAACTCGGTGCCTTGTTTGTGGAAGGAGCGAAACTGAGTCGGGCGAACATCCCACCTCTGTTTCTGGAAAGTACATGCACCCAAGTTGCCGAACCAAACGAATGCGCGAGGCAATGAAGGACTTTCCTGATTTTGAAAAATGGCTCCAAGAATACCACCCCGAAATTGAGCCGAGTGAGAGAAGCAAGCTAGCCCAAGAAGCTGACACGAACAAGTTAGCCCAAGAAATAGAATTCTTGGGAAAACTTCCGACCGAGAAGGTTATTCAGATAATGGCCGCCGGAGCCGCTGAAATATCACCGAAGTCGTTTGCAATCATGACCGAATTCGGCGCCTATTGCGAGGGCAAGAACTTGCGCGAGAGAATTATAGAGATTTTCATGGGTCTTGGGCTTTCGCGTGAGGAAGCAGAACAAGAACTCACAAGTCCGCGTCCGATTGACCCCGCACAAGACTTATTACATTGAGAGTTTGAGGAGAAAAATGTCCAGTAGACCAGTTGACCCCGATGCGATTCCTAGCCGCAACCGCGTAGCCGAATTTAGTTCCGATCTCTCGCGGGCTTTGGTGGGAAAGACCATCGCAGGGCTTGTTGTCGGAGCCATCGAAGTGTATGCCGATGGCGCAATTTTCGACACCGCGAACAACCGCTTCCTCTCTCCGGGGAGTTTTGCTGTTGACCCCGCCGTGTTTCATCGCAGCGGCTTGAGCTAACCGAACGGCTGGCAGTATGATGCGCGGCAGCTATGCACGCCCCTTTCCTAACCTCGGAGGTGTTCCCAAGGAGGTAGTCATGGCAATCAGCCCATTCCCCAAACAAGGACAAGGCTTTCGTGCCGAGGTCAAAATCAGCGAGAACATGGATTTGATTCTCAATGGTTTGGTATGGACTCGGATATGCGTGGGGAATCTACGATGTAAAGGTGAGAGAGTATGTTAAGCGCGAATCGGCTGAGGATTTTGACGATGGCAAGGCAAAAGCCGAAGCAACCGTTCGGATGTGGTACAGATACACCGGTCGCAAAGAGCCGTTTCCCGAACTGAATTGGCAGGAGACAGGCTCCGGCGAAGCCGGTCCCATAGCTCAAAAAACTGGATAAGAGCGGCGTCACCGTCAGCTATGCACCCGCTGCCAAACATCCTTGTTCTGCACCCCGATCAAATTATCGCGGAAGTGACAGCGGGCGTACTCCAAATTGTATACGGTTTGAACGCCCTGCCTCTTACGGACGCGGTGTACGCAATCGAGCACGTTGAGAGCTTGGACTTTGATGTAGTTATAGTGAGCATTGAAATGCCTTCCGCGCTTCCTCAGTTGTTGTTCGATTCGTGTAAGGACGACTGGATAGAAATCTTGCTATGGGACAGCACGGTTGGGTGGGACTTGCCGGAGTTAGTTCACACGGTTCGGGGGGCCGCCGTTGACAGGGGTTGGATGCGCTACCTGATAGCGGAGGTTTGCTGTTCGGCTTGGTGCGGCGAAGCTGGAAAGCCCGTTTATCGGGATTGTACGCAAGCCCAAAACGAGTATCTGGACGCCAAAATTGAGGAAGTTGGAGAGGCCCTGGACAAGAAAGAGCGTCCGGCCCAATGGCGAGAGCTAGAGTCCCTTTGGTCCCACTGAAAAGCATAGGAGGTTTCGATGAATCGAAAGCAGAGGGCCTGCGCGGTAACCGGGTTCTTCCTTCTAGTTCTGTCTTTGCTGTTTGCGCCCACACATCCGTACCGCTCGCCCCTGGTCCGTTACAGCTTCCTCTTCACTGGGCAGGGATCAGTTGACTTCGCTCGGTTGTTCGCTGAATGGGTGCTCATTGCGCTGGTGACGGGAGGGATTTTCTATACAGTGAGAGGGCCGAATCCGAAGCCTGAGACTGGCATACCAAAGGCCAAGACTACAACTGAAAGCACTTGGCGTCACCTGTTCTCGCTGTCGATTGTTCTTTATGTTGTGATTGCGGCACTCTGCGTCACCAACTACCTTTCGCTGAGAAAAATCAGGCGGCTAGAGGCCGGTATCCAGAACGTGAGGGAGATACTTCTTCCGCCGTTCATTCCTGTAGGACAACGGTTTACGCCCGTAGGAGCATTGGAGCCATTGAGGATTCCAGAGCGTGCGGTCCCTGTTGGGTTTGTACCTCTTGGGACTGTGAATGGAGTGCCAGTTTATACGGCGGAACAGACAAATCAAATGCTACAAGCAGAGTATGACCGCGTGATGTCCCCGATGCTGGGACAAGTCGAGAGGAAGGACGAGACTCTAAAGCGAATCAAGGAACAGTTGGACAACCTCAAATAGCAAGCGTCACCGCCTGTACCAGAAACTCTCGAATTCTGAAAATCTGTCTGTCGTAAAGCATTCTTATTCCCGTCGCATCTGTTCAGGACGAATCTCATTACCCATCCCGCACGCGAGGCAAAATGCATAGGTGATGGGGCGAAGTGTGCCAACTGCGGTTGCGAACTGCGGTTACGAGAACGGCAAGTCAAGTTTTTGCGCTGTAAATTCAACAACATAGGGAGGGCGTTGGAAGATTGTTGGAAGCTATGAACGGAAACGCGATGGAATCAGGAGATATTTTGACACCGAATCAGTTGGCCGAACGGCTGCAAGTCGGAGTGAATTGGGTGTACGAGAAGAGCCGCAGCCGAGGGAAACACAGTGGCGAGCCGCTGCCTGTTCTCCGATGTGGCCGCTATCTTCGCTTCTACTGGCCGGATGTTTGCGCGTGGCTGCGAGGCGGGAAGGAACGGCAAGCCAGAGTGTTCTTCTGTGCGAGGCGAGCCACGGGAATCCGCCGGATTGTCACTTGTGCGAGAGAAGCTGCTTAGGAGGAATGATGAGGGAACAAACGGGCCAAGTATTTCACAAGGGTAAGAGTTGGTTTGTCCGCTACTGCGATGACGTGATGCAGCCGGATGGCACGATACAGCGGAAGCGAGTCTGCAAGAAGCTGTCCGTTGACTTCTGCGACGAATACCGCACACGCAAGAGCGTGCAGTCTTTTGTCGATGAGATTCTCGCTCCGGTCAACGGTGGCTTGCTCAATCCGCAGAGCACCATGCCAGTGACGGAGTTTGTCGAGAAAGTCTATCTGCCGGAGTACGTTGAGAAGCAACTGAGAGCCGCAACACTCAAACAATACCGGGATGTTTGGGAAGATCACCTAAAGGCCCGAATGGGCAAGCTGACACTGCGCGGATTTCGCACCGTGCACGGTGAGCAGTTGCTCGCTCAGATTGCGGCTCAAACGTCGCTCGGGCGCAGTTCCCTCAAGCATATCAAGGCTTTCCTCTCCGGTGTGTTCAAACAGGCGAAAAGACTGGGGATTCTCGATGGCATCAATCCCGTTCAGGACGTGAGCATTCCGCGCACGCCAGAGCCGGAAGATACCTACGCCTACAGCCTGCCGGAAGTGACACAGATACTCTCCCTCCTCACTGAGCCGGAGAGAACAATCGTGCTCACAGCCGCGTTTACCGGACTCCGCAAGGGCGAGATTCGCGGCCTATGTTGGGCAGACTTCGACGGCCAGACATTGAGCGTCCGCCGTTCGATTTGGAACAGCGTAGAGAACGCGCCAAAGACGAAACGTAGCGCGGCACCTGTCCCAGTAGTGAAGCAACTGGCCGACGCCCTCGAAAAGCACAAGCTACGCATTGGCGTGTTGGCACAGCTCAGCCTGCCGATCTTCCAAGCGGGGAATGGAAAGCCCCTCAACCTCGACAACCTTGTGCGGCGCGAGATTGTTCCGGCTCTCACCCGTTGCGAGGTCTGCGGTAAGGCGGAGTCCAATCACGCAAAAGCCGAGCATGAATTCAAACTCGACACGTCAATTCCTAGCTGGCATGGCTGGCACGCATTCCGTCGTGGTCTGGCGACGAATCTCCACACGCTAGGTGTGGACGACAAAACAATTCAGGCGATCTTGCGACACAGCAACGTAGCTCTGACAATCAACGTCTACATCAAGAGCGTCACAGAATCTCAGGTGAGCGCAATGGACGTGCTCGAAGCGAAATTCAGCGAAACTTCCAACAACCTTCCAACGGGCAGGAACGGCCTCGTCAACTAACTCCGCGTAACAGCCTACATCTCAAGGGGATAAGTGGAGCCGAGAGTGGGAGTTGAACCCACGACCTGCCGATTACGAATCGGCTGCTCTACCACTGAGCTACCTCGGCCCGCTCTAATCACAATAGCATCCGCCGAAAATTACTGTCAATTCGTCCGCGAAAACCGCGTTCTTTTAATGTGAAAACGGATACATCGCCCATCCGATTCCCACGCCAATCAGCAGAAAAAGAAACAGCGACCACACGATGTATTTCACGCGGTCCATCGGCCGCCGCCGGCTCAGGAACCCAAACGCGATGGAGATCAGCAGTGCGAAGAGCAGCATGGATTGCAGATGACTGAGTTTGAATGCCATTCCTGCGTTCATGCTTTGCGTCCTCGCGCTGCTTCATACGAGTGCAATGCCGCCAGCAGATTCAATACCCCCGCTGTGGCGAGGAAACGCGTCCCGTAATCGCCGCCGGCGTGCGAGACGTCCGCTCCGTTGTTTTCCAGCGACCTGGCCGCCAGATAAAACGTTCCCGTGCCCAGATCCGCCAAATAGCCCAGGGTATCGAAAGCATCGTTCCCACTTGAACTAAATACGTTGCCCCGCATCCCCGCGCCAAGAATCACGAGAACGCCGACCGTCAGAAAACACATCACCGCCCGGCCCCACATCTTCAACAAAGCATGACCAAGCCCCGGCACGAGCCATCCTGCCACGCCGGTGATGAAGGCCATCGTCTCGCGTCTGGAATCCTGCGGCGGATCCGCCTGTACTGCAGTTTCGTCTGCCATCCCTCTTCCTTCTATTTCCGGCTTATGCCAGCAAGGCTAGAATTTCTTTCTGAACCGCTCCGGTCACGCGAGCCTCGCCATCCCCGATATAAACATTCACCTCGCTGCGCACTCCGAATTCCGGTAAATAAATTCCCGGCTCAATGGAATTGCATGTGCGCGGGATCAAGTGCCGCACGTCGTGTGTTTCGAGCCCGTCCATATTCACGCCGTTGCCGTGCACTCTTTCTCCAATGCTGTGGCCCGTGCGGTGAAAGAAGTATTTCCCATAACCCGCTTTTTCAATAACGCGTCGCGCCGCCTTGTCCACCTGCCATCCTTGTAACGGCTCCCCTGCCGCGATGTGCTTGCGAATCAATTCGGTCGCTGTGTCGCGCGCCTCGCGCACCACGGCGAACACCTTCGCAAATTTCTCCGGCACTTTCGCCCCAACGTATCCCATCCAGGTGATGTCGTAATAAACGCTCCCGGGCGTTTTCTTCTTTCCCCAAACATCCATCAAAAGCAGGTCACCTTCACGAATTGGTGCGGCGGACTCCGCCGTAGGGCCATAGTGAGGGTCGCTGGCGTGCGCATTCACGGCAATGTCCGGCCCTTCTTCGGCCCAAATTCCCGCGGCGTCAAATTCCTTCAGTATCCAGTTCTTCACATCGAATTCCGTCAACGTTCTCTTCTCGCGCACGCTTTTTGCCGAAAGCTGAAAGGCTTCGCGCACGATCCTGTCAATGGCCACGCCGGCCGAAAGATGCGATTCAAGCTGCTCCGCGCTCCAGCACGCTTCGTATTTCTGTACCAGGTCCGCCGAACTGACCACCTTCGGGCCAGAGCTGCGCACCAGTTCAATCGTCCCCGCATCCACCATCGCTACGTAGGGAATCGCGTTTTTCGGCGAATACTGCATCGCCACGCTCTTGGCGCGGCCAAACATTTTTTTCAGGTTTTTTCGCAGTTCTTCTTGCGCCGAGTAATACAGCGTCTCCCCGGGCAACGCCGCCAGAGATTGCGTCTCAATCTTGTGCACCAGCTTTTTGGGCGTTCCCTTCGCCGGAACGAAATAGAACCACCGTCTCGTTCTCATCCCCGGTTGCAAACCTAAAATGTTCTGCGCGATGGGATCGCGTCCGCGAAAATCATAGAAGAGCCAGCCATCGATCTTGGCGGTCCGCAAATCACTCTGGATGCCTTGAATATCTGCGCTCATTGGGGAATCGGCTCCATCGCTCGGACAACTTCAACTATCAAGGTTCAAGCGTCTTGCACCAACAGCGCGAGGATCTGCTGCCGGGTCACACCGCGGATTTCCAAGCGTTTCGTGCGACTTCTTTCGCCGCTCAGAATTCTAACAGCCGACCTCGGTGTTTTCAAAAGCTCCGCCAGGAATTCCACCAGCGCCTCGTTCGCCCGGTCTTCGACAGCCGGCGCCCGTAACCGCACCTTCAACGCGCCTCCCATTTC
>Ga0066710_100003927_pt1 | contig 12922 bp, 14 predicted proteins | sample GraSoiAngelo_159_FD_79666 | JGI IMG/M metagenome (GOLD analysis project Ga0066710, IMG submission 79666) | Grasslands soil microbial communities from the Angelo Coastal Reserve, California, USA - 14_1009_16_40cm | ecosystem: Environmental > Terrestrial > Soil > Grasslands | place: USA...
ACGCTTCTCCCGACATCCCTTTCACCCAGTCGATCAATCCTTATCAGGGTTGCGAGCACGGATGTATTTACTGCTACGCCCGACCGACGCATGCCTATCTAGATCTTTCGCCCGGTCTCGATTTCGAAACCAAGCTGTTTGCCAAGCCGAACGCGGCAGCGCTGCTACGTGCAGAGCTTGCCAAGCCCGGCTATCGTTGCGAGCCGATCGCGCTAGGCTCCAATACCGATCCGTACCAACCAATCGAGCGCGAGTGGAAGATCACGCGACAGCTCGTCGAATTGCTGGCCGCATGCGAGCATCCCCTGACCATTACCACCAAGGGTGTGCTGGTCGAGCGCGATCTAGATCTGCTCGCACCGATGGCAGCCAAGCGCCTGGTGCGCGTTTTCATTTCGATCGCCATGCTCGATAAGGAGCTCGCGCGCAAGCTGGATCCGCGCGCCCCAGCACCGCAGCGCCGCCTGCAGATGGTCAAGACGCTTGCGGATGCCGGCGTCCCGGTGGGAGTTTTGGTGGCACCGGTGATTCCACAACTTACCGACAAGGACCTCGAGGCGATCCTCGAAGCGGCCGCCGCTAACGGCGCTCGCTATGCCGGATCGATTATGTTGCGGCTGCCTTACGAGATCAAGGACTTGTTCAAAGACTGGCTCGCGCAGCATTACCCGCTGCGTGCCGAGCACGTCATGAGCTTGGTTCGTCAGGTGCGTGACGGACGCGACAACGACCCACGGTTCGGCTCGCGCATGCGCGGCGAAGGCCACTTCGCCGAGCTCATCGCCAAACGCTTTCAAGTTGCATGCAAGCGGCTGCAACTCAATCTCGACGATGAGCCGCTTGACACGTCTCGCTTCCGATCGCCGCCGGCAGCCTCTTCCGAGCGGGCGCAGCTCGCCCTGTTCTAGTGTGCTGACTTCTGACCCGGATCGAACGTCAGATCCGGATGATTGGCGAGATGCTCGATGAGGAAATCGACGAACACCCTGACGCGCGCCGGCTGCAGGCGGCGGGCCGCATAGTGCACGAAGAACGGCACCGGCGGCGGAGCGTAATCGATAAGCACAGGTAGGAGACGCCCGTCGCGAATATGCGGCATAGCGACGAAGGAAGGCAATTGTGCCAAGCCGAGCCCGGCAACGGCGGCCTCGCCCACCGCTTGCATGTCATTCAACACCAACGCGCCGCGTCCTTCGATAGCGAGCGTCTCTTCGCCTTGGCGGAACTCCCATTTCATCACCCGCCCAGTGCTTGCCAAGCGAAAATTAATGCAATCGTGGCTAACGAGCTCATCCGGTGTCGACGGCTCACCATGTTCGGCAATATAGTCGGGCGCTGCGCAAACCACGCGCGGCACATCGGCCAGTTTGCGTACAACAATATTGGCATCGGGAACCGTGCCCGCGCGAATACCCACGTCGAAGCCTTCGGCGATCATATCGACGATACGATCAGCGCTCAGTAGCTCGATCCGCACCCTGGGATAGCGCTCGCGAAACTTTGGCAACAGAGGCACTACGTACAAGCGGCCAAGCGCGGAAACACTCGTTGCACGCACCAAGCCTGCCGCTTCATCGCGGCGGTCGCTTGCGGCCTCGCGCGCGGCGTCGAGCTCCGCGAGGACATGACGGCTCGCTTCGTACAGCGTTCGTCCCTCGTCGGTTAAGCTTAGGCTGCGTGTCGTGCGATATAGCAGGCGCACGCCAAGCTCCCGCTCGAGTCGCTGTACGTTGCGGCTAACCGATACCGTGCTGATGCCTAGTTGCCGCGCGGCGTCCGAGAAGCTGCCGGCCGAAACCGTGTGCACGAAGGACACAATGCCGCGGATGCTCTCCATACCGGACTGTTAGCATTTGGCTAATAGTGTATGGACAAAAAATGCGCAAGCGAGTTGCAACGAAAGACGCCGGGAGCCGGTCACTGTTATTGTAGGGGTCGTTTCCGACCCATGCGAAAATTATTTGCGTGTAATCCCCTGTACTACGTACAGTTCAAGAAAAGGAGTAATTGACGTGAAGCCATCGACCAAGCAAGTCCTGTTAGCAGCCGCGTTGGCGGCCACTGTCTCCGGAATGGCGCTCGCTGCGGGAGTTAGCGAACAGAGCGCTGCAGGCGTGAGCGAACAGCGCAATATGCCGGCGACTTATGGCACGGAGATGACAACGCTGCCAGGCGACCAGCTAACGCATCCAAGTACTGCGCAGGCGGCGCAGCCCAGGCAGCAAGGTTTTCATCCTATTCAGGCCATGAGGAATGCCGGGGACAGATTGTTGCACTCGCAAAAGACAACCTCTGTGCCAAAGGAATTCAACGACAACACCGGCGAGTAACTGCGTAAATTCGAGGAGGAGGTGAAAGGAGAAACTAGCTATGCGGAACCTTACTAAGCAAGTTATGGTGGCCGCTGCGGTTGCAATCGGGGCATGTGGCGTTGCCTACGCCGAAGGCGATGGCGGCGACAATAGCATCACCCCATTTTATGGCGAGTCGTGGGCAAGGCTCGGCGATAGTTCGAATTACGAGTCTCGCTATCTAAATCCAAATCGCGTCATCGTGATTGAACAAGCGCCCGGCTATACCTACCGGACCTACACTCCATCGCCAACGTACCGAACCTATACGTACACGTACGAGGCGCCGCGGACCTACTACAGCGCACCTCAGGTCTACATCGTGGAACGGACATACGGTCCTTATTATGGAGCGACGCCAACCTATAACTTTCCCGACTCGATCGTTTCGCACGGTAACCGTTTCCGGAACAACACCGGTGAATAGGCTCTAACGATCATCCGAGTCCAATAGCGCGGCCGCTTTTGCGGTCGCTTTTTTTGCTGGCCGCTGCCCAAGCTACAAAGCCAAGGTGCTCCTGCCGCTTGCCCGAGACCATGGGTTGGAGCTACTGTACACAGGGACAACAGCAGAACCCGTGGAGGAGATGTGATGGGGCTTACCGAACGGCTGGCGAATTGCTATACCGGTGCGGTCCACGACGTGCTGCGGATGATGGGCCACGAAAATATCGTGTTGCCGGCCGATATCAAGGCAATCGCGCCAGGAACGCGACTCGCGGGTCCCGTGTGGACAGTCTCCGGCCACCTGGATCGCACCAAGACGCGACACGAAACCTTGCTTGCATGGTGCACCCTATTGGCCAAGGCACCGGCAGGTCACGTTATCGTGTGTCAGCCTAACAACCATGAAATTGCGCTGATGGGCGAGTTGTCGGCCCAGACGCTCAAGGCACGCGGCGTGCTGGGCTATGTCGTCGATGGGGGTTCGCGCGATACCGAGCTAGTCCTCGAACAAGGCTTCCCCGTGTTTTGCTCGTTCCTGACTCCTGCCGACGTCGTTGAGCGCTGGGTTGCCGACAGCTTCGGTGAACCGATCAAAATCGGTACCGTGCCGATTGCGGCCGGCGATTATCTACTCGGAGATCGCGATGGCGTGGTGATCATCCGGCGCGAGCTTGTGCAGGAAGTTGTGACGCGGGCGGAGGAAGTTGTGGCTACGGAGAGTGAAATGCGCCGCGCGCTAATCGCTGGTATGGACCCGGTCGAAGCCTACAACACCTATGGAAAGTTTTAGTCGGTGCCCGAGCGATCTGGCGAAACCATCGTTGAGCATAACTGTCCGATAAGCACGGCGAGGCTGCCGCGCCGCAGTGTGGCTGCGATGTGCAAATGCACAAACTGCGCAGACAAGAAACTCGGACACGGATCAATCATGAATACCCTACCACCTGCTGGCTTATCGTTCTGCCGTCGCCTTATCGTGGCTGTCGCAGCGTCACCGACACTGTGGATTGGCAATGCGGTCTTTGCCCAGGCTTGTCCGAACAACTTCTTTGATGTGCTCGAGAGCAAAACAGAAACGACGGTAGTGAAACAAAATCTCGGCGAAATTTGCAAGGGACGCGACGTGAGGGTCCGCGGCACGCTGACCGATGTCGCCAAGCGCGGCGACCTGGTCGAGCTACACCTCGCCAGCGCGGCGAGCGGTAACATGGTCACTATCGCGATGCGCGATCCACCCGGAGCCGATCTCGCGCAGATTAGAAAAGGGGCTCCCGTGACCATAGATGCCAAGATGCGCGACTTCTCCGGCGCTCCCAACGAATACATTATCCTCGAGGACGGCCGCTGCGCGGACTGTCGCTGATCAGTAACTTGGTGTGTCCCGAGCGACCTATAGGCGTCGGGCACAAGAGCGGTGCCTGACCTACGCGGCTATCAGTACGAGTAGCGCGTAGGTCGGGCACAGAGTGCCCGACAATCCGGCGGCTAGCATATCCGTTGAGCAAGGCATGCATCCCGCTTGGTTTCGCCGCCGATACCTTTGCTCGAGAAACGCAAACCTGCGCTAGCGTTTCTGCATAGTTGACGCAGAATGGAGCTCTCATGAGCACCATCGACTCTGTCCGCGCCGATTTCTATCATGTTGCCTTGCCGGTGGTGCTCACCGATAGCACACACGGCGAGATGAGGTACTTCGAGCTTGTCACGGTGCGGCTTGCCGACAATGACGGCGTCGAAGGCATGGGCTACACCTACACCGTAGGCGCGGGCGGTGGTGGCATTCATGACATGATCCAGCGTGATCTGGCGCCACGGCTTATCGGCGAGTCCGCCGAGAACATCGAGGCGCTGTGGCAGAAAATGTGGTGGACGTTGCATTACGGCGGCCGCGGCGGACAAGCCGTCTCGGCGATTTCCGCCGTGGACATCGCGCTGTGGGATATGAAATCGAAGAAGGCCGGTAAGCCGCTGTATCAGGCGCTTGGGGGCTACCATCCGCAAGTCCCATGCTATGCCGGCGGCATCGATCTTTGGCTCAGTCTGGACGCGTTGCTCGAGCAAACCGAAGGCAACCTTGCCAAGGGCTTCCGCGCGATCAAGATGAAGGTTGGCCGGCCAAAATTATCCGACGACGTCGGTCGAGTGCAAGCGATGCGTGAGCATCTGGGAGCCGATTTCCCGCTGATGGCAGACGCCAACATGCGCTGGTCTGTCGACCAGGCGATCCAAGCGGCCCGTGCGTTGCATTCCTACAATCTAGTGTGGCTGGAGGAGCCAACGATACCCGATGACGTCTACGGTCACGCGCGCATCCTGCGCGACGGCGCGGTGCCCATCGCCACCGGCGAAAATTTCCACACGCTGCAAGAATTCGCTAATTTCATACGCGCTGAAGCGGTTAGCTACCCCGAGCCCGATGTCACCAACTGCGGCGGCGTTACGGTATTCATGAAAGTCGCGCATCTCGCGGAGAGCTTCAACCTGCCCGTGACCTCGCACGGCGCACACGACATCACCGTGCACTTGCTCGCCGCCGCGCCGAACCGTTCGTATCTGGAAGCACACGGTTTCGGCCTCGACCGCTATCTTGCCCACCCACTCCAAATCATTGACGGTAATGCCATCGCGCCGGAACGTCCCGGACATGGCGTCGAGTTCGACTGGGAGGCGCTGGAACGCGTACGCGTGGAAGCATCTGGCCGATGACTCCGGCACAGGGTAAGATCACACGAAGACTGCCTCAAAACGAACAAAGCTTCTCACCAAGAGCCGTAGAGGAAAGGCTTACTTCAGTTGGTTTCCCTCTGCGCCCCACTCTTTGTGAAAATGGCCTGTTGATCCCATGCTAGGCATCCACGACCTCGCCCTCTTCATCCTCAGCGGTCTGTTGCTGAACATCACGCCGGGCGCGGATACACTGTATATCGTTGGGCGCAGCACGACGCAAGGGTTTAAGTCCGGTGCCATGGCAGCGTTCGGCATCGGGGCTGGTTGCTTTGTGCATATTCTTGCTGCTGCACTGGGACTATCCGCGATTCTCGCGGCGTCCGCGACGGCGTTCACGGTGGTCAAGCTGGTCGGCGCTGCCTACTTACTGTATTTGGGCATTTCATTACTACGCTCGAACGCTCGCGCGCAACCTGCCGAGGAGGAGCGCAGGGCTTCGATACCCCTACGCAGCATATTTGCGCAGGGAGTCATGACCAACGTCCTCAATCCCAAGGTCGCTCTGTTCTTTCTCGCATTTTTGCCTCAGTTTATCGAGCCGCATGCGCCGCACAAGATTCTTGCCTTCCTTCTCCTCGGCTTGATTTTCAACTTCAATGGCCTGCTATGGAATTTGTTTCTGGCGTGGTCTAGCGCGAGCTTCCGCCGTCGCTTCCAGGGCAGCAGCAGGGCAAGCCTTTGGCTCAATCGCACGGTTGGCGGCTTGTTTATCGGGCTCGGCGTCAAGCTGGCGCTGAGCGGAGAAAAGACTTGAAGCGACGCAGCACCGCGTTGCTTCTCGCATCCGCCATGACGCAATCATGGCCGGATAAGCTGTGACATCAGCTATTACTCGCGTTCGATTCGGTCCAACTCTATGGAGGACTTTATGGCAGGTCAGGTCAAACCCATTCCCGAAGGCTATGAAGGCGCCACCCCATATCTTTGCGTGCGTAGCGCGACGGAGGCCATCGACTTCTACAAGAAGGCTTTTGGCGCAACCGAGGTGTTGCGTTTCGCCGATCCCAACGGCAAAATCGGCCACGCCGAGTTGAGGATTGGCAAGGCGCTCATCATGCTGGCCGACGAGTTTCCGGAGATGGATGTGCGCAGCCCACAGTCGATCGGCGACACGCCGGTATCGATCATGATCTATGTGCCCAATGTCGACGAATTTGTACAACGCGCCGTCGCCGCCGGAGCCAAGGTCCAGCGACCCGTTGCTGATCAGTTCTATGGCGACCGTGGCGGCAAGCTAAAGGATCCCTTTGGCCACGTCTGGTGGATTGCGACACACAAGGAAGACGTCCCGATGGATGAAATGCATCGGCGTGCGGCGGCGTTGTTCGGCCAGCAAACCGCGACCTGACAGGATCGTAGGTCGGGCACATGCTTGTGCCCGACATTGCTCGTCGATGGCCGACCTAGTTAATGGCCGCGTTTGTCGGGCACTATGTGCCCGACCTACGCGCTTTGCCTAGGCACTGTGCGCAGCTTACGCGGGCGGCACTTCCCCGGGGGGCGGCAGGGGCTCATCCGGATTCATGGCAGGCCGCTCGGGCGTTTTCTCGAGCTTGCGCTGCCGTTTTTCTTCCTGCTTGCGTTTTTTCTCCAACTCTTTCTGCCGTTTTTGAAACTGGAAATTTGGTTTTGCCAATGGATTGACCTCTCGGAGGACGGTTAGAAAGCAAATCGAGCCGGCTTGCATCCCCGAGACGGCTGGAGCAAGCAGCGGATCTTGCGCGAAGATGACATTGTAGGGGCGTCGGCGCGTTCCGGCCAATGATGATTTGGCAATTGTGCCGGCGTCTGGCCTTTAGACCGCGGCTCTTGCCCAAAAAACGCGACCCGGCCGCCACCCTCGAAATAGCAGGGCACCGACCGGGTCTACGTCCACCCAAGGAACTGCAATAGTCGAACTTAGTATTTGTAGCCGTAATCCGACGAGGCACCGTATCCGCTGTCGTAGCGCGTCGTCTTCGCCGCAGGCTTGCTCCTTCGCTGTGAAGGGCGGCCATGCCGCGCTGCACCCCCCGCTGCAATTGCTCTTTCCAGCGCTGTCCTTATCGAAACGTGTAGAGCGTCTTGCGGTCGGCGTTGCCGAGCAGACCGTTGTGTTCGGAAATCGGCCTGCGCGAACGCAACATTGGCGGCAAGCAGGGCGTCGAGTCCGGCGATGGTCAAGCTTTTCATGGTCTGTCTCCGTTGGGTTAAGGGTCGAAAGCAAAATCGCCTTCTGATCCTATATACGGAGCCGATCCCGAAACGGAGACAGCAGTAGCTACCAGAGCTTGACGCAATGTCCCGTCAGCAGGAATGGAGCGGGGACGGCGCCAGGCGCCGCGGGGCGCTCCTCGACGGAGACCGCGAGACGCGGCACGTTCGATAGCAGCCGTTCCGAGGTATCCGCCATCAGGAATTCACCCCGGCCTTTAGCTGGCACGACGCCCAGCGGAAACGGCGCACCCTCCTTCGGCAGCGCCCACAGCTGCAGCAGCTTTCCGGCAGGAACGTCGATGGGCTTCAAGATTTTGATGGTCATTTTCTTGCCGTGTCGCGTAGAACTCGCGAGCACCACGGGCGCGCCGTCCCTGTCAGTGAGTAAGCCCACATAGCTCTGTGGGAGGGTGCCACGCTCCTGCACGATCTCGTCGATGGGAACGATCGCTGGGTATAGGCGTACCACCGCAAGCGCCACCACGATGCCGAAGGCGAAGCCTAGGGCGGGTCTCCAGAAGTCGGCCCATGAGCGTAGCGGGCGTGCGGCGCTGGCTGTCCCGCCGGTGCGGCGATCGATCGCAGCCCACACCCGCGCCGAAGGCTGCACAGCGGCCACCGGCCCCGATAGCGGCATGAGCCGCTCTTCCCACGCCCGCGCCGCCGCCTCTGCCGCGGGCAGCGTGCGCCGCAGGCGTTCGAAGCGCTTGCGCGCGCGCCCCGGCAGCGTGCCGAATACATATTCGGACGCCAGCCGGTCGAGCAACTCGGGACGATCGTAGTTCATGTCGCCTTATCGATGCATCGTTTCAACCGCTCCAGCCCGCGCCTCAGCCACACCTTGACGCTGCCGATCGGCGCACTCAAATGCGCGGCCAGCTCCGAGTGCGACAAGCCGTGGTAATAGGCGAGCGCGAGACACTGTCGTTGCGGCCCATCGATGGCGTCCAAACAGCCGCGAACGCGCAGCGCATTCGCGGCTTGTTCAAGAAGCGAAAGCGGGTTTGGCCGCTCATCTTCGATCTCACGTTCTTCACCGTTCTCGTCGTCGAGCGAATCCGCAGCGTGTCGCGATTCGCCGCGTAAAAGATCCAGCGCTTTGTTGCGCACAATCGCCGTAAGCCAAGTCATCGGCTGGCTCGCCGCTGCTGAATAGCTACCGGCGCGATGCCAAACGTTGACGAATGTTTCCTGCAGCACATCCTCGGCGCGATCCCGACGATTCAATATACGCAGCGCCACGCCAAACAGAGACGGTGCGGCGGCATCGTAGAGCCGCCGGAACGCCGCGCGATCGCCCAGCGCGGTTCGAGCAAGGAGAGTTTGCAGCTCTGCGGGGTCGGCCAAGGGCTAGTGACTCTCCCTTGCTACCTTGGCGCCCGACTTGCCGACCAGAAAATCGAGGTCGACTCCCTCGTCGGCTTGCAGCACGGTTTCGCAGTAGAGCTTCACCCAGCCGCGGTCGGCATGGGGCGGCAGCGGTTTCCAGTCGCGCCGACGTCGGGCGAGCTCGTCCTCGGAGACATGCAGGTGCAACTTGCGCCGTTCCACGTCGAGCTCGATCAGGTCGCCGTCCTTCACTAACGCGAGCGGACCGCCGGCGGCCGCCTCGGGTGCGGTATGCAAAATGACGGTGCCATAGGCGGTGCCCGACATCCGCGCATCCGAGATGCGGATCATGTCGGTTACGCCTTTTTTCAGCAGCTTGGCAGGCAACGCAAAGTTGCCGACTTCGGGAAAGCCCGGATAACCCTTGGGCCCGCAGTTCTTGAGGACCAATACGCATGACGCATCGACGTCGAGGTTGGCGTCATCGATACGCTTGTTCAGATCGTCGATATCTTCGAAGACGACAGCGCGACCTTTGTGTTTGAGCAGCTCCGGCGTCGCTGCGGAAGGCTTGACCACGGCACCGTTGGGAGCGAGGTTGCCACGCAGCACGGCGATGCCGCCCTGCGGCTTGAACGGCTTGCCGAGCGGCGTGATCACCGCTTGATTGTAGTTGACCGCATCCTTGACGTTGTCCCAGATCGTTTGGCCGTTCACGGTCAGCGCCTGTTTATGGATGTAATCGCCGATTTCCTTGATCACCACCGGCAGGCCGCCGGCGTAGTAAAAGTCCTCCATCAGATACTTGCCCGATGGCATGAGATCCACCAAGCAGGGCATGTCGCGACCCAGTCGATCCCAATCATCGAGCGTCAGCTTGACGCCGATGCGGCCGGCGATGGCAAGCAGATGCACCACCGCATTGGTCGAGCCACCGATCGCGCCGTTGACCATGATCGCGTTCTCGAATGCATCCTTGGTGAGCATCTGCGACATGCGCAAATCCTCGTGCACCATGGCGACGATGCGTCGGCCGGCCATGCGCGCCAGCACGCGGCGACGCGAATCCACGGCGGGAATCGCGGCGTTGGTCGGAAGCCCCATGCCGAGCGCCTCCACCATCGAGGCCATCGTCGAAGCGGTGCCCATGGTCATGCAGTGGCCGGCCGAACGCGACATGCATGATTCCGCCTCGATCATGTCGGCTTCGGTCATCTTGCCGGTCTTCAGCATCTCGGTGAACTTCCACACGTGGGTGCCGGAGCCGATGTCCTCGCCGCGGAACTTGCCATTGAGCATGGGACCGCCGGAGACGCCAATCGTGGGCAAGTCGCATGAAGCGGCGCCCATCAGCAGCGACGGCGTAGTCTTGTCACAACCCATCAGCAGCACCACGCCGTCGAACGGATTGGCGCGGATCGATTCCTCGACGTCCATCGCCGCTTGATTGCGGAATAGCATGGTTGTCGGCCGCATCAGCGTTTCACCCAGGCTCATCACCGGAAACTCGATCGGAAAACCGCCTGCATCCAAGACACCCGAGCGCACATGCTCGGCGAGCTCGCGGAAGTGCGCGTTACAGGGTGTGGCTTGGGACCAAGTGTTGCAAATGCCGATGACCGGCCGGCCGTCGAACTGGTCGTGCGGAATGCCCTGGTTTTTCATCCACGACCTATGCACCAGGGCATCGCGGTCGTGACGTCCGAACCATGCGGTCGAGCGCAATGGGCGGTTGGGATTGCCGGATTTCTTGCTCATGTGGTTGCTTCCTTCGAAGGACACAAGACGCAAGACAGCGAACATGACGCCGCGAGAGCGGCGCTTGACTGTTCTGTCTTCCGTCTTCTGTCCTCTGTCTTCCGATTAGCGCAGTACGATCATCGTCTGCGGCGACGGTGGCAAGGGTTGTGCGCTGCTGTCGGTGAATCCCGCTTCGCGTCCCATCTCCTGCAGCTCGCGCACCGTCCATGCGTCGCCATGCGGCGTGCTGCCCAGCATGACAAAGGCAAACATCGCCGGGAAAGGCGGGCTTACGCGATCCTCGTTGGGTGACATCTCGACGATGAGCACGGCGCCTGCGGGCGCGAGACTACGCCGCGCGCGCTGCAGTAGCGTCACGCAGCCTTCGCGCTCGAAGTGATGCAGAAAATTGGGCATGAGGATGAGGTCGTAGCCCTCCCCCCATTCCACTTCGAACGCGCTACCGGCAAGTGTCGAATAACGCTCTTCTACACCCTCTCGCCGCGCGTTTTCGCGGGCCACCTCGAGCACCGGTTGCCAGTCGATAGCAACGATCTGCGCGCCAGGCACGGCGCGAGCGATTGCAATGCCAAACACACCGTGCCCCGCGGCGATGTCGAGCACGTTGCGTGGCGCGGCGGGCCAGCGCGCGACTTCGGCGGCGATGCCCTGCGCAGTGGGCGCCATGAACGGCACCATTGCCCGCGCGAATTTGACCCATACTGGATGATCGGCCGCGAGATTGGCCAGCCCAAGCGAGCCGCCGTTGCGCACGTACGCGACCGGATCATCGAGATAGATTCCTATCATTTCCGGGGCGGCAAGAAAATCGACCACACTGGTCATGCAGGCAGGCGAGCGGCTATCGAGAAACACTGCCGAAGATGGCGTTAGCCGGTACCGGTTGTTTTCTTTGATGAGTAGACCCTGCACCGTGAGATAGTCGCACAAAATGCGCACTCCGCGCGACGCCGCGCTTATCCTGCTGGCGAGCGCCTCGACGCTGTCCGCTCCCTCGCCAATCGCCGAAAACAGATCAAGCGCCACCGCGGCGCTGATAGCAGCCGTCTTTTGGTAAGCGAAGACGAGATCGATAAACAGATCGGGCGAGACATCGCTCATGCTTGCATTCCTCGGTGTCTCTGTGGTGAGCTGAAAAGCTTTTCAAAGCAAAGACGCAGGGAACGCAGAGAACGCGAAGAAAGCCCTAAGATTTTCTTTGTGACCTTTGCGCCTTTGCGTTGAAGCTGTAGAGAATCAACCGGCCCGCTTAGCCGCTGCGGCGGCAACTGGCACTAAGCAGCGATACGCTGTCCAGTTTGCTGATCGAACACGTGCACCATCGCCGGATCGACGGCAAGCCCGATCCGATCGCCCGGGTTCACGACCGGCCGGCCGTGCGTCACAAGCACGATCTGCGCTTCACCCGACTGCACCAACAACTCGGTCTCGGCGCCGGTCGGTTCGACGACGATGATCTCGCCTGGCACCGCGCCGGCCATGCTGCCGCTGGCGAGCTCCAAATGCTCTGGACGGATGCCGTACGCTACCGCTTGGCCGTCTGCGCCAGCGGCCGAAGGCACTGGCCAGCGCACGCCGCCCGGCGCTTCGACGTACGCCGAGCCGTTGGCCCGCTTGAGCGTTCCTTGCACTACGTTCATCGCTGGTGAACCGATGAACTGCGCCACGAACAAGTTATCGGGACGGTCGTAGAGATCGAGCGGCGTGCCGATTTGCTCGATGCGCCCATCGTGCATCACCACGATGCGGTCGGCCATGGTCATTGCCTCGACCTGATCGTGGGTGACATACACCGTCGTGGTCTTGAGCCGCTGATGCAGCGCTTTGATCTCGGCGCGCATCGCGACCCGCAACTTGGCATCGAGATTCGACAACGGCTCGTCGAACAGGAACACCTTCGGGTCGCGCACGATCGCGCGGCCCATCGCCACGCGCTGCCGCTGCCCACCGGAGAGCTCGCGTGGAAAACGGTGCAAATACGGATCCAAGTTCAATATCTTCGCCGCCTTGGCGACCCGTTCTTCGATAATTCGCAATTCCGCCTTCCGGAGCTTCAAGCTGAACGCCATATTGTCGCGAACCGTCATGTGCGGATACAGCGCGTAGCTCTG
>Ga0066710_100003928_pt1 | contig 12921 bp, 8 predicted proteins | sample GraSoiAngelo_159_FD_79666 | JGI IMG/M metagenome (GOLD analysis project Ga0066710, IMG submission 79666) | Grasslands soil microbial communities from the Angelo Coastal Reserve, California, USA - 14_1009_16_40cm | ecosystem: Environmental > Terrestrial > Soil > Grasslands | place: USA...
CGGCGGCATCGGCGACCAGATCGGGACGGCGCTCAGGGAGTCGTCGGCGAAGCTCAACAAGGGCCGGAAGATCGACGTCGTCAACCAGCGGCTTGGTTATCTCGTCCGTTCGGGCGATCCCGACGCGCTCGACTCGATCGTGCCGATGGCGTTCGGCAATCTTGCGCTCGACCTGGTGGTGAAGAAGCAGTACGGCCGGCTCGTGAGTATCCATAAGGGGTTCTACGACACCGTGCCGCTGTCGAGCGTGACGTCGGACAAAAAGGTCGTGGACGTATCGAAGTACTACAACACACAGCGCCTGCGGCCGATTTACCAGTTCGACGGCAAGCCGCTGTTCATCATGACGAGCGACTGATTTCCGCAGACTTCAGGGGGGGAGCGAGCGGTCTGGAAAATGAGATGCTCCAAGGGGGCCTGAGGTAACGCGAGTAGAAATATGTTGCACAACCGCTGTTGCGCACGGTCTACGCGTTGTTACCAACAGCGCACAGCTACTTGGGTCGCTTGGATTCCTAGGTCAGGACCTAGTAGGTCACCTGTAACGACATACCTGCCTACGTCGTAACGCACGCACGGCATGCCAGGGCTGGCATATGCCTTGCGCGTCTGCTTTTGGAAGTAGTCGCGAACGCTGTTCAACCCCACGCCAAACCGCAAAGAGCACACCGTGCAGCGCGATTCTGGACCGTTGGCGCCCGTCGTGTCTCGTGACGCGCTCGACACGTCGCCGGTTTTGCCGGTCGACGTTAGGCGCCCGGTGGCGTCATCGGTCGCGCCACCCATCGTGGGCCGGCCGAGCGTGCGCGGGAAATTCTTCTTCGCCGGAGACCAGAAGCTCTATCTCCGCGGCGTGACGTATGGGACATTCCGCCCGCTTGCCGACGGCAGCGAGGTTCCGGAGCCGGACGTCGTCGAGCGCGACTTCGCGGGCATGGCGGCGCACGGGTTCAACGCGGTGCGCGTTTATTCCGTCCCGCCCCGGTGGCTGCTCGACGCCGCCGCGCGTCACGACCTGCGGGTGATGGTCGGCCTGCCCGTGGAGCGCTACATCGGGTTCCTCGCCGACAAGCGGAAAGACGCGCCCGATCTTGCGCAGATCGTGCGCGCCGGCGTGCGCGCCTGCGCGGACCATCCCGCGGTCCTGTGTTATGCGATCGGCAACGAGATTCCCGCGCCCGTCGCGCGCTGGTTCGGCCGCCGCCGCGTCGAGCGCTTCTTGGAGCGGTTGTATCGCGCCGCCAAAGACGAAGCGCCCGACAGCCTCGTCACCTACGTCAACTATCCGTCCACCGAGTACCTGCAGCTCGATTTCCTGGACTTCCTCTGCTTCAATGTGTACCTCGAGTCGCAGCAACGGCTGCAGGCCTACCTCGCGCGGCTGCACACCCTGGCGGGTGAGCGGCCGGTGGTGATGAGCGAGCTCGGCCTGGACAGCCGGCGTAACGGTGAGCACCAGCAGGCGCGCACCCTGGATTGGCAGGTCCGCAGCGCGTTCGCTGGGGGGTGCGGTGGGGCGTTCGTCTACGCCTGGACCGACGAGTGGTATCGGTCCGGCGAAGACGTGCGCGACTGGGACTTCGGCGTGACGCGCCGGGACCGCCGGCCCAAGCCGGCGCTCAGCGCCGTGCGTGAAGCGTTTGTCGACGTCCCCTTCGCCCCGACGCTGCCGTGGCCGCGCGTGTCGGTCGTGATCTGCTCGTACAACGGCTCGCGAACCCTGTCCGACTGCCTCGACGGTGTCACGCGGCTCGAGTACCCGGACTATGAGGTCGTGGTCGTCGACGATGGATCGACCGACCAGACGGCGACCATCGCGCGGCAGTACCAGTGCCGTCTCATTCGAACCCCGAACCGTGGGCTCGCCAGCGCTCGGAACATCGGTTTGGCCGCCGCCACCGGCGAGATCGTCGCGTACCTGGACGATGACGCTCGGCCCGATCCACACTGGCTCTCGTATCTCGCTTCGACGTTCCTCGGCACGTCGCACGCGGCGGTGGGCGGTCCCAACTTGGCGCCTCCTGGCGACGGAGCGATCGCCGACGCGGTCGCGCGCTCACCCGGCGGTCCGGTGCACGTCTTGCTCACCGATCGCGAAGCCGAACACATCCCCGGCTGCAACATGGCGTTCCGCAAAGCGTGCCTCGAGGCGATCGGCGGCTTCGACCTGCAGTTCCGAGTGGCGGGTGATGACGTGGACGTCTGCTGGCGTCTGCAGGAGCGTGGCTGGACGATCGGGTTCCACCCCACCGCGACGGTCTGGCATCATCGCCGCAACTCCATCCGCGCGTACTGGAGGCAGCAGCTCGGCTACGGGCGCGCCGAGGCGATGCTGGAGCGGAAGTGGCCCGAGAAGTACAATGGGCCGGGGTACGTGCGTTGGGCGGGTCGGCTGTACGGGCCCGGGCGCCCGGAAGCGCCCCCGTGGCGCCGCGCCCGCGTCTACCACGGCATCTGGGGCGTCGCGCCCTACCAATCGCTGTACGAGCCACCGCCCGGCGTGCTCGGCGCACTCCCGCTGATGCCCGACTGGCATCTCACGCTGGGGATCCTGGCCGGCGTCGCCGTTCTGGGGCTCGAGTGGCCACCGCTCCGCTGGACGCTGCCGCTGCTTGGGGTTGGGGTGTCGATCTCGCTGGCACGGGCTGCCGTGAGCGCGGCGCGCGCGTCGTTCCCCGCCACGCTCGGCCGCTGGTCCCGTGTCCGGCGGCGGCTCCTCACCGCTGCGCTGCACTTGCTGCAGCCGATCGCGCGCCTGCGCGGGCGGTTCAGGGAGGGGCTCACGCCGTGGCGCAGCCGCGGCGCCCGGGGACCAGCCCCGCTGTGGCCGAAGACGACGAGCGTGTGGAGCGAGCGCTGGCTCGCGCCGAGCGCGCGCGTGGAGACGATCGCTGCAGCATTGCGCGCCGTCGGCGCCTGCGTGCTGCACGGTGGGCCCCACGATCGCTGGGATCTCGAGGTCCGGGGCGGATTCCTCGGAGCGGCGCGCGTGCTGATGGCGGTGGAAGAGCACGGTGGGGGCTGCCAACTGGTGCGAGTCAAAGCGTGGCCCGTGATCCCGGCGCGCGGCCCGCTAGTCAGCGTCGCGCTCGCGGTTGCAGCGGTCGCGGCGTTGCACGATCACGTCTGGAGCGTGGCGGCCGTGATCGGGCTGGCCGCGCTGGTGCCGATCATGAAGGGCGTCGAGGAGACCGTTGCCGCAATGGCGTCGGTGCTCAATGCCCTGCGTCGCGTGCGAGATGCCGAGGCGCAGCCCGGTGCGTGACGTCGTCCTGTACCGGCGGGTTCTGCAGCAGGCGCGACCGTACGGCCCGCATTTCGTCGCGCTCTTCGCGGTCGGGTTGCTGGCGAGCCCGATCGCCTTGCTCACCCCGGTGCCGCTCCGCGTCGTCGTCGACAACGTGATCGGCGCGCGCCCGCTGCCGCCGCTGCTGCGCGCCGTGCTTCCGGCAGCGGCTGTGAGCACGCCAGCTGCGCTCCTGTTCGCGGCGTTGTGCCTTCTGATCCTCGTCGCGGCTGCCAATCAGGCCCAACAGCTCGGGGGCACATTGCTGCGCACCTGGGTCGGTGAGCGGCTGGCGCTGGACATCCGCTCCCGGATGGTCGATCGTATGCAACGGCTTTCGCTGCAGTATCACGATTCGCGTGGCACCGCCGACTCGCTGTACCGCATCCAGTACGACGCACCGGCGATCCAGAACATCCTGGTGGACGGCGCCATTCCGTTCGTGACGGCGACGATCACGTTGAGCACGATGATCGTCGCCACGGCGCGTCTGGACTGGCCCCTAGCGCTGGTCGCGCTCGGCGTGTGCCCCGTGCTGTTGGTCCTGTCGCGTCTCTACCGCGGGCGCATGCGGCGCCAGTCGCGTCACGTGAAGAAGCTGGAGGCGGCGGCGCTGGGCGTGGCGCACGAAACGCTTGGGGCATTGCGCGTAGTGAAGGCTTTCGGGCAGGAAGCGCGCGAGACTGAGCGGTTCGTGGGGCGCTCGCGCGAGGGCATGATCGCGCGGCTTCGGTTCGCGCTGCTCGAAGGACGCTTCGGTGTGTTCGTCGGTCTCACCACCGCGGCGGGAACGGCCGCGGTGCTGTTCATCGGCGTGCAGCACGTCCAGGGCGGCATCATCACCTTGGGCCAGCTGCTGATGGTCCTTGGATACCTGGCCCAGTTGTACGATCCTCTCAAGACGATCAGCCGCAAAGCGGCAGGAATCCAGGCGTATCTCGCCAGCGCCGAGCGTGTGTTCGCGCTGCTGGACGAGCCCACGGACGTCCCGGAACGCGTGCGCGCCCGACCGCTGCCGCGCGCCAACGGCGCCGTGACGTTCCGCAACGTCTCCTTCAGTTACGACGGCGAGCGCGCCGTGCTGCGCGAGGTGTCGTTCGAGCTGCCGCCGGCTGCGCGCGTCGCTGTAGCGGGGGCGACCGGCGCGGGGAAGACGACGCTCGTGAACCTACTCACCCGCTTCTACGACCCGACCGAGGGCGCGATCCTGCTCGACGGTGTCGATCTCCGCGAGTATCGCCTTGCGGATCTGCGGAATCAGTTCGCGATCGTGCTCCAGGAGCCGGTGCTGTTCTCGACGAGCATCGGCGAGAACATCGCCTACGGGCGGCCCGGAGCGACCACCGCGGAGATCGAGCGTGCGGCGGCAGCCGCCGGGGCACACGACTTCATCGTCCGCTTGCGGAAGGCGTACGAGACCCCCGTCGGGGAACGCGGCCTGCAGCTCTCCGGCGGAGAGCGGCAGCGCGTCGCGCTGGCGCGCGCGTTCCTCAAGGACGCGCCGCTCTTGATCCTGGACGAGCCGACCAGCGCGGTCGACGCCAGGACCGAAGCCGCCATCCTCGACGCGATGGACCGCCTGATGGAAGGGCGCACCGCGTTCCTCATCACTCATCGCGAGCGCGCGCTCGGCACATGCGATCTGCGCCTGCAGCTCGAGCGTGGACGCCTGCTTGCCGACGCGACGGCCATGCCATGACCGACACCGTGAGCCCCCCCCCGGCCCTCCGGCCGACTCCCTCCCGCTCCCTCGCCCGCGGGGCGGTCCTGTTGGGCAACCTCGGGTGGCACGCGGCCGCTGAGGCCTGGAGCGCCGTCTGCCGTGACGCCGGAGCCCCCGAAGCGATCGAGGTGCTGCGCGGTGGAAAAGAATCGGCCACGTATCGGCTGACGGGCGCCGGCCCGCGCGGTGAGGCCGTCATCGCGCAACGCTGCACGGCCGCGCGGGCGGCGATCGAACGCACGATCCACGAGCACGTCTTGCCGCACGTGCCCGTCACAGCCCCGCGCTACCACGGGTTTCGAGAGGATCGCGACGGGTTCGTGTGGTTGTTCTTCGAAGACGTGGGCAGCGAGCGCGCTTCGAAAACCGATCCCGCGCATCTGGCCCTCGCAGGGCGGTGGATCGCGCAGCTACACGTCGGCGCGAGCAATATTCCAGCGGCGCGGGCGCTGCCCGAGGCAGGTCCCAACCGGTATCGCGAGCACCTCCACGCGGCCTGCGAGACGATCCGTCCTCGGCTCACGAATCCCGCCCTGGCCGCGCTCGATGTGCGACTCCTGAAGCGGCTGCTGGGGCGCCTCGAGCGTCTCGAGCTCGCCTGGCCTCGCATCGAAGCCGCCTGCACGGGCGTACCGGCCAGTCTGACGCACGGCGACTTCCGCACGAAAAACGCGCACGTGCGGGTCGGAGCGAACGGACTCGAGCTGTTCCCGATGGATTGGGAGACCGCAGGGTGGGGCATTCCGGCGGTCGATCTGACGAAGATCGACCTGAAGGCATACGGATCGGTGGTGCGTCGCGCATGGCCGGATGCTCGGCCAGAGGTGCTGCGGCGGCTCGCGGCCGTCGGTCGCATCTTCCTCGAGCTAGCGGCGATCAGCTGGGTCAGCCCGCAGTTGGCTTTCGACACGCCTCTCTACCTGGTGCGTCCCATGTCATGGTTACGCGTTTTTCACCGACAACTCGGCGTGGCTGCGCGCGCGCTGCGCGGCCTGGTATGAGCCACGCCATCGCCACGTTGCGCAACCTCGTCCCCGGAACCGCCGAGCCGGGCTGGCGCGAGCTGTGCGATGCCCTGGCGGACGTCCTCGATGGCTCGAGCGCCGACGGGCGACCGATCGAGCTCGACCGCCTGAAGTCGCGCGTCTACCGCCTCCGGGCGGGAGAGAACGGCACCGCACGCTCGCTCGTCGTGAAGCGTTACGATCCGTGGCTGGCGCGGCGTAACGAGCTGGTGTTGCGGCGGTGGTTGCCCGCGCTGGATCTGAGCGACCGTGCTCCACGCCTTCTCGCTACGGCGGTCGAGCGCGGCGGGGCCTGGGTGTGGCACGTGTACGAGGACCTGGCTGGTGACCCGCTCGATCCCCGGGACCCGGATCCGCTGCAGGTCGAAGCGGTCGTCGACGTGATTGCGACGTTGCACACACGCGCCCCCGACCACGCCGTCGTCCCGCAATGCCGGCATTTCTGCGGTTCCCTGGGCGCGGGCTTTTTCGCGGCCAATGTGCGCGACGCCATTGCCGTTCTCGAAGCCCTGGCGCCGCCGCGCATCGAGCCGACGCCCGAGCAAGGCGAGCTGCGCGGGCGATTGCTCGATCGTCTCTATCGGCTCCGCGGTGAGATCGGCGCGCGCACCGCCCTCCTCGAGGCGTGGGGTGGGCCCGATACGTTGCTGCACGGCGACCTCTGGACCACGAACGCGCTCGTGCACTCCGATCAGGCGCACGGGACGCGCGTCGCGCGCCTGATCGATTGGGATCACGCCGCGGTCGGGCCGGTGACGTATGATGTCTCCACGTTCCTGTACCGGTTTCCGAAATCCCAGCGCTCGGGGATTCTGGAGCTGTATGCGCGCGCCCTGGGTCGGGCGGGGTGGCGGTTGCCGTCCGTGCGGGAGCTGAACGCGATGTTCGAGACCGCCGAGTACGCGCGTTACGCGAGTCGCATCATCTGGCCCGCGGTCGCGTTGCTGGAGGAGCGGGCGGCTTGGGGCTTCGATCAGCTCGCCGAGGTCGAGCGTTGGTTCGACGCCTTGGAGCTCGTCCTGCCTGAGCCATGACGACCGTGGTGGTATCGCCATTCGACGTCGTGAGTTTTCCCGACGGAGCCGGGCATTTTTGGGTGTACATGCAGTACGTGCAAGGCCTGCGGCGCCTCGGCTGCGACGTGTATTGGCTGGAGCAGGTCCAACGCGGCAAGCATCGCGACTCGGGCGCGCTCGCGACGTTCCGCGAGCGGATGGAGTGCTTTGGCATGGCGCAGCGCGCCCTGCTGTACACGCGCGGGGACGGCGCACGGGACGCCGCAGACGATGCCCCCATCGAGTGGCTCGACGGTTGCGAGCCGGCGGCCCGCGATGTGTTCCGCCGGGCCGATCTGCTGCTCAACTTCCATTACGGCATCGACCCGCGCATCCTCGGCGAGGCTCGCCGCAGCGCGCTCGTCGACATCGATCCCGGCCTGACGCAGATCTGGATGAGCTCTGGGCAGATCCGCGTTCCTGCTCACGACGTCTACTTCACGATCGGCGAAACGGTCGGCACGGCGGCGGCGCCGTTCCCCGACTGCGGTCTTGCGTGGCGGCACATTCGCCCCCCCGTGTGCCTGGAGCTGTGGCCCTACGTCCACGACCCGACCTGCGAGTCGTTCACCACAGTGGCGGGGTGGTGGTCGGGGAAATGGGTGAAGCTGCGCGATAATGGCAAAGAGGTTTGCATCGACAACAACAAGCGCGTTGCCTTTCTCGAGTTCGCCGAGCTGCCGGCCCTCACCGCGCAGCCACTCGAACTGGCCCTGCATCTAGCCGAAGGCGACGGTGCGGACCGGCGCGTGCTCGAGCACCGGCGCTGGCGCGTGCGTCACGCGCGCGAGATCGCCAGCACTCCGCAGCAATATCAGTCCTACATCCAGGGCTCGCGCGGCGAGTGGAGCTGCGCGAAGCCCTTCTTCGTCAAGCTCCAGAACGCGTGGGTCAGCGACCGCACCGTCTGCTACCTCGCGAGCGGCAAGCCAGCGGTCGTCCAGCATACCGGGCCCAGCGCCTATCTGCCGCACGGCGAGGGGATGTTTCGGTTCAAGACTGTGGACGAAGCTGCGGCCTCGCTCGATGCCATCAACACCGCCTACGAGCATCATTGCCGGGCGGCGCGCGAAATCGCGGTCCAGTACTTCGACGCGAAGCGCGTGCTGGCCGGCCTGTTGCAAGAGGCGCTGCAATGACGGTCCGCGTCGGATTATTGATGCCGCACTATTCGGCGCGGAGCCACAGTTACTGGCCGCTCGTCGCCCAGGCGCTCGCGGACACGGGCGCCGTCGTCGACGTCGTACATCCGCCGCGCGGGGCTCTCGATCTCGCGACCCTCCGCGTAAGCCACGATCTCTATGTCCTGCGGAAGCTCAGCGGATTTGCACTCAGCCTCGCCGGCGCGTTGCACGAACTGGACGCCGCCATTCTGAATCCCTATCCCGCCTCCACCGCAGTGCGCGACAAGATCGTTGCCAGCCGCGTCCTCCAGGAGGCCGGGATCCCCACGCCGGCCACCTATGTCGCGTGCGATCCGCGGGAGTTACTGCCCCATCTCGACGAAGGTCCGCTGATCGTCAAACCTTACCTGGGCGCCGGAGGGCATCACGTGCACGTCGTCCGCACCGCCGTCGAGCTCGCTGCCGTGCCGGTCAACCCGCGGGAGCCGGTGTTCGCGCAGCGTTACCATCCGCCGCAGGGGCGCGACCGGAAGATCTACGCCATCGGCACCGAACTATTCGGCGTCAAGAAGATCTTTCCGCGACGCACCGACGCCGACAAGCTCGGTGAACCCTTCGACGTCGGCGGCGAGCTCGCGGACATTGCGCGGCGCTGCGGGCAAGCGTTCGGCGTGGAGCTTTACGGCGTCGACATCATCGAGAGCGGGGGCCGGCCGTACGTGGTAGACGTCGCCAGCGTTCCCGGCTACAAGGGCGTCCCGGACGCCCCCGCGCGGCTGGCGCAGCACATCCTCGGCGCAGCGGAGCGGGCGCGCCACGGCGCAGCGCTGGTGGCGGCCTCATGATCGCTCTGCTCGCCGTACTGGCCCTGCAGACGCCGACGGTCACGGCGGTGCGCGTGGATCGCGCGCCCCAGCTCGACGGCCGCCTGGACGATGCGGCCTGGTCCCAGGCGACGCCGACTCGCGACCTGCTCCAGAGCGTTCCTGACGAGGGGCGCCCCGTGTCCGAATCGACGGAGGTGCGGATCGTGTACGACGAGGACGCTCTGTACGTCGGAGCCCGGCTGTTCGACGGCGCGCCCGGCAAGATTGTGCGGCGGCTCGCGCGGCGCGACGCGTCGTCGCACAGCGACGAGTTTCGCGTGTTGCTCGACAGCTATCACGATTACCGCACGGCGTTCGAGTTCACCGTGAACGCCGCCGGTGTCCTCACCGACGTGCTCTACGGCGGCGACGGCAGCTTTTCCGACAAGTCGTGGGATCCTGTGTGGGAAGCCGTCACCGCGGTGGACTCACTCGGCTGGACGGCGGAGATCCGCATCCCGTTCACACAGTTGCGCTTCGCCCGGGCCGAGACGCAGGTATGGGGCGTGCGGTTCGTCCGCTGGATCGAGCGCAAGAATGAGCTGGCCCTGTATCCCTTCGTCGCCCGGACCGAGAGCGGCATGGCCTCCCGCTTTGCCCAGTTGGTCGGGCTCTCGGGTCTCGAGACTCGCCAGCACCTCCAGGTCCTGCCCTATGCCGTCGGGCGCGCGACCTACCGCCAGCCGACGGTGATCCGCAATCCGTTCGAAACTCCGAACGCGTACGCGCAGAAGGTCGGTGCGGACCTGAAGTATGGCGTGAGCTCGAACCAGACGCTGGACGCGACGGTGAACCCGGACTTCGGCCAAGTGGAGGTCGACGAGACGTTCGTGAACCTCACAGCCTTCGAGCAGTTCCTCCCCGAGCATCGGCCGTTTTTCACCGAAGGCACGCAGATCTTCGACTTCGGGGGGAACGGCGGCGGTGTGACCCGCTTCAGCGATCCGCCGTTGTACTTCTATTCGCGGCGCATCGGACGACCGCCGCAGGGGAGTCCGTCATCGAGCGGTGCGTTCAAGGATGTCCCCCAGAGCACGACGATCCTCGGCGCCGCCAAGCTCACCGGACGCTCGGCCGGCGGCTGGTCGGTCGCTTTGCTCGACGCGCTGACCGCCCGCGAGCGTGCCACCGTGCTCGACACGATGACGGGGACGAGCTACCGCGACGAGGTCGAGCCGGCCACGAATTATTTCGCTGGGCGGGTCAAGCGGGACCTGAACGGCGGCAACACGAGCATCGGACTGCTCGCCACGGCGATGGACCGGCGCCCCACGACGCCCGCGCTCGATATGCTGCCGCGGGACGCGTACGCCGCTGGCCTCGACTTCTTCCAGCGCTGGGCCGACAAGCACTACACGCTGGCGGGCAGCATCGGCGGCTCCTACCTCAGCGGAGAGCCCGCGGCGCTCCAGCAGGTGCAGCGGTCGTCCAACCGCTACTACCAGCGCCCCGACGCACAGCGTTTCCGCTACGATCCCACGCGCACGTCGCTCGCCGGCGTCAGCGCCGACCTGTACCTGAATAAGGTGGCGGGAAACTGGCGCTGGGGGGTGGCGGGCCGCACCACTTCCCCCGGGTTCGAAGTGAACGATCTCGGGTTCCAGAATCGCGTGGATCGGATCTCGGCCGCCGCCGCGCTGGGCTACAAGTGGACCAAATCAGGCAGGACGTTGCGGCAGGCGAACGCCTATCTCCAGGTTGCGCCGAGCTGGAACTACGACGGCGATCCGATCGATCGCAAGATCGGGGCGTTCGGCTACGCGCAGTTCCGGAATTTCTGGTTTGCCGATTGGTCCGCATCCTACACGCCCCGGGTCGTCGACGACCGGCTCACACGCGGCGGGCCGCTGGCGATGAAGCCGGCGGGCTGGTTCACGAGCGCGGACCTCAGCACCGACACGCGGCGTGTGCTCGGCGCGTACGCGTTCGTTTCGGTGCAGGGTGACGAGGCGGGCGGCTGGGCCGTGAACCTCATTCCCCAGCTCACGCTGCGGCCCAGCGCGGCATTGTCGCTGAGTGCGACGGCGGGCTATTTCACTGGCCGGGCGGCGGCGCAGTTCGTCACTAAAGCCACCGACTCCACGGCGACCGCGACGCTCGGTACGCGCTACGTGTTCGCGGCGCTGTCCCAGCGCCAGGCCTACGTGACGCTGCGGGCTAACGCGACGTTCTCTCCGACGCTGAGCTTCCAGCTCTATGCTCAGCCGTTCGCGTTCGCGGGCGACTACACGGAGTTCAAGGAATTGCGGGCACGCAAAACCTTCGCGTTCAATACCTACGGACGCGACAACGGCTCGACCATCAGCCGCACGGGCAACACGTACGTGGTGCAGCCTGACGGCGCGGTCGCGGGCGACACCCTCCGGTTCACGGACCCCGACTTCCGTACCCGCGCGGTGAAGGTCAACGCGGTGCTGCGCTGGGAGTACCGCCCCGGCTCCACGCTGTTCGTCGTGTGGACGCAGAGCCGCTCGGGCTATGTGCCGTATGATGCGGAATTCGACCTGCAGCGAGATTTCACCCGAGAGTTGTTTCGCGACAGGCCCACCAACGTGCTGCTCGTCAAGGTGAGTTATTGGCTCACTCGCTGAGCGGCGCCGGATTTTCGATGTACAATCTGTCGCATGCTCAACGTCGGCCTCGTCGGTATCATGACGAGCGACTGATTCTAGCGGATCGCCTGTCTCGGCGTAGGTTCAGGGAGTCCGCGAACATTCCTCGAGGTACTCCATGGCGCTCCAGCTCGGCGATATCGCCCCAGATTTCGAAGCTCAAACCACTGAAGGCCGCATGCGCTTCCACGAATGGGTCGGCGATTCGTGGGCCGTGCTGTTTTCGCATCCCAAGGATTTCACGCCGGTCTGCACCACCGAGCTCGGCTACATGGCCAAGCTCAAGCCCGAATTCGACAAGCGGCGCACGAAAATCGTCGGTCTGAGCGTCGACCCGGTGGAAAATCACGCCCGCTGGTCGAACGACATCAAAGAGACGCAAGGGTTCGCACCGAACTACCCAATGATCGGCGACACCGATCTCAAGGTGTCCAAGCTGTATGGGATGCTTCCCGCGAATCTCGAAGGCACGTGCGGCGGACGGACCGCGGCCGATAACCAGACGGTGCGCAACGTGTTCGTCATCGGGCCCGACAAGAAGATCAAGCTCATCATCGTCTACCCGATGACGACGGGCCGCAACTTCGACGAAGTGCTGCGCGTGATCGACTCGTTGCAGCTGACGGCGAAGCACAAGGTCTCGACCCCGGTCAACTGGAAGCAGGGCGACGACGTCATCATCGCGGGCTCGGTCTCGGACGAAGACGCGAAGAAGGTCTACCCGAAGGGGTGGAAGGCTCCTAAGCCGTACCTACGGATCGTCCCGCAGCCGAAGGGTTGACCGACGACACTCAACGTCGGGCTCGTCGGTTTCGGCTTCGCGGGCAAAGTCTTCCACGCGCCGGTCATTCGCGCGGTAGACGGCCTGCGCCTCAGCGCGATTGTACAGCGGCACGGTCCGCCCGATCCTCGCTACCCCGACGTCGAATTCGTCAGCAGCCTCGATCACCTGCTCGCGCGCAAGATCGACCTCATTGTCGTCGCGACGCCGAACACGTCCCATCATCCGATCGCCAAGCAGTGTCTGCTCGCCGGCCGTCACGTCGTCGTCGACAAGCCGTTTGCGCCGACCCTCGCCGAGGCACAGGATTTGGTCCAGATCGCCAAGAAACAGCAGCGCATCGTCACCGTGTACCAGGATCGCCGCTACACCGGCGATTTCACGACCGTCCAGCAGCTGGTGTCGGAAGGCGCGCTCGGCCACGTCGTGCTGTTCGAATCGCATTTCGA
>Ga0066710_100003929_pt1 | contig 12921 bp, 10 predicted proteins | sample GraSoiAngelo_159_FD_79666 | JGI IMG/M metagenome (GOLD analysis project Ga0066710, IMG submission 79666) | Grasslands soil microbial communities from the Angelo Coastal Reserve, California, USA - 14_1009_16_40cm | ecosystem: Environmental > Terrestrial > Soil > Grasslands | place: USA...
AGTATCGAGTTTGCCGCGTCCGTCTTTCAAAAGATGAGGCAAGAGAAACGACATCTCGTGCATCGACAGCGGAAATTCGCCAGGCCAATTTATTTCGCCCCACATCTTCGGATGCGGCGGCGTGTGGATTGGTTTCGGTACAAACTTATTCCAGGCGTTTGGGAAAACGCCGCCTTCGGTCGCGACCGCGCCGAGCAAAGCGTTGAGCATAAATAAAGCGCGCGCAACGGACCAGCCGTGGCTGACTCCTGAAGTTACGCTGCGCCAGTTGTGACTGCTCAGTCTGGTTCCGGCCGTGGCGACGAGCTTGGCGATCTCTTCGATCGTTTTTGCCTCGACGCCGGATTCTTTCGCGGCGAAATCGAAAGTATATGAGGCGTAGAGTTCCTTTAAGATTCCTTCGAAGGTTTGGAAGTCTTGGGTCTGGTCGCTCTTCTGGAAAGACGCGTCATCTTCCTCGCGCCGTAGGCGCGACATGTTTATAGAACCGCTGTTTTCATTTTGATCTTTTTCGCTCTCGACCAAATGCCGCGCATTTTGCCGAGAGCGAATAGCACTGTTGGTTGGCTCGCGTTCTATAAACATTTCGCCGCTCTGCGACTCTGAACTCTCAACTCCAACCTCTGATCTCTGCTCCAGAAATTCTTGCCAGTTCCACCAGCGCTGCACAAATTCGCGGTCGTAAAGGTTGTTCTGAATCAGGTAATTCGCGATTGATAAAAGAATTGCAGCTTCCGATCCGGGATAAGGCGCGATGAAATGATCGGCGTGCGTCGCGGTGTTTGAAAGCCGCGTGTCAAAGACGATCAGCTTTGCGCCGCTCGTCTTTCCGTCAATCACGCGCTGCGCGTGCGGATTGAAGTAATGGCCTGATTCCAAATGCGCGCTGATCAGGAGAATGACTTTCGCGTTCGCGTGATCCGGGCTGGGCCGATCGAGTCCCATCCACAGTTGATAGCCCTCGCGCGCGCCCGAAGAACAGATGTTCGTGTGCGAGTTGTGACCGTCCACACCCCAGGCGGCGAGAATGCGCTCAGTGAATCCATCTTCGCCGGGCCGCCCGACGTGATACATGATTTCGTGGCGCCGATCTTCGACGATGGCCTTCCGGATTCGTGCCGCGATGGTATCGAGCACTTCGTCCCAACTGACACGTTCCCACTTTCCGTCGCCGCGTCGCCCGGCACGCTTGAGCGGATAAAGAATGCGATCGGGATCGGTAATTTGATTCAGTGTCGCCGGCCCTTTCGCGCAGTTGCGGCCACGACTGCCCGGATTCTCAGGATTGCCTTCGAACTTCTGAATCTGATTAGTGTCTTTGTCGATATAGGCGAGCAGTCCGCACGCCGACTCGCAATTGAAACAGGTCGTCGGCACGAGCTGATAGCGTCGCTCTTTGCGCCGCGGCCAGGCCTGCGAATCCAGCTCAGTCCAATCATTCCAGCGCTCCTTCGGCGGAAACGCCGAGAGATGAATACGCGAAGGGCCTGGATAGAAGGTGTTGGCGTTTTCTTTCATGCGGTGTAGCGGTTACGGCGCGAAAAATCGTTTCTCTCGCCAGCAGGCAATAACCGAGCGCCTTTCAGAATTTCATCGAAGTCGTTAAGCATGGGTGACTCGTAATAAGGCGTTCAGCTTTCTTAACGCGTCGTCCGTTACCGATGACGGCAGCTTGCAAATCAGCTTTGTATCCCGCGCCTTCCAATCGAGGTTCTTAACTTGATCCGCCAGGACTGCTCCCGTCACTTTCAATCCGTGGGGTATTGGGACCTCGAACGGATAACCTTTGATTTGATTTGTAATCGGGCACATCACCGCGAGCCCAACTTTGCGATTGTAGGCAACTGGCGATAACACCAATGCTGGTCGCCGGCCAGCCTGCTCGTGTCCGGCCTGAGGATTGAAGGTAATCCAAATCACGTCGCCGCGGTCGGGTGCATATGCCATTTACCAGGCCTCTTTCCCAACCGGCGCGCCGAAATCAACTTCCGAGTGAAGATTGTTCTTTGTTACTCGCGCCAACAACTCGTCCAGCGAGTATTCTTGCTCCTTCGCGGCTTCCACGATCATTTTGCCATTATCCAGCGACAGATCGACGACCGAGCCCTGTTCAATATTTGAGTGGGCCGCGAAAGACTTGGGAATCCGCAGCGCCAAACTATTACCCCACTTTTGAATTCGAGCTTTCACTGCTCGCGGCCTCCTCAGTATCTACAAAGAAGATACTACTTGAGCGGCGTGAAGATCACCAGCGATACGAGAGTATTCATGTTTCGATTTGTTCATTAACGCCGCTATTCATTTCACACTCGCCGAGAAAACTTCCTCCATCAAGTACGGTCGGCGGCATCCGCTCGACGAAGTAAGTTGACGACGGCTGTCAGTCCAAATCGGATAGGCCACGCCGTTGAATGACACAAGGCCTTCGTAATCGCCTTGCTGGTTTCCGTAGTTGATTCCCGGGCAGGGAAAGATTCCATTGCAGTCATGTTCATTCGAGCTGACGGTGCTTACTCGCGTGTCCGCGCCCGGGAACGTCGCATCGCCATCTGTGGATCGGGCGAGGTAGTAGTCGGTCTGATAGCGTGCGCCGGTCGTGTCGTTGCGCGTGTCATAGAACGCGACGTTCACTTCACCATTAGTCGGATCGACGGACATCCAGTGATTGAAGCGATCCACGGGGAAAGCAAATTGGTCGGGAACGTGGGCGGGCGCTGACCAGGTCATTCCGTTGTTGTCAGAGAAAGAAATGAAAATATCGGTAACATTTGCGGGCGTCAGATCCATCCACGAGCAATGTATGCGACCGCGGTGAGGACCGTTCGAACGATCTACATCGAGCGAAGGATAGACCAGCGCGCCGCGAAACGATTCGGCGGGAATGCCAATATCAAACGGCAACGTCTTGCGAGAAATCGTGACCGGCACGCCCCAACTTCGACCGCCGTCGTATGAACTGTTGAAGACGATCGCATTTGCGGCATAGTCATTCCACGAGACATACAACTCACCGTTGGGACCGACCGCAGGTGAGGCTCCGATCGACCGTCCTGGTCCCGAAGGATCGTCGGCCCGTGTTACGGAAAAGCTAGCGCCGTGATCCGAAGAGGTCGCCACGCGCACGCCGCCGCCAATCGATCCGCCCGAGGCGGCATCCCAGGCAATGTAAACGTTGTCGCGCAACGCACTGCCCGGATTGGTATCGGCAGTGATCATCGGCTTGTCGTTAAAATGGTTGGTGCCATTTTCAAAAGAGAAGAAATTAACCGATGGATACGTTTTACCGCCGTCAGACGATTTCGCCACGGCCATTTCCGTCCCGTTGATTCCATTTCCATTGCTGAAGAAAACCACGATGTAGCCGTAGAACACGTTTCCTTGCGTATCGAAGGCCAGGGTTGGATCGGATCCAAAATCAATTCCATTTGCGCCCTTGGCAGGCGGCAGAGGCAAATCCACGCCACCCCAGCTTCCGCCCCCGTTCGTCGAAAAATACCCGCGCATGGGCAGGCGGAAAATTTCATTTGACCCGGCGGCAAGGACTTTCGGTTTGTTCTGATTAATCGCGATGAAGGTCTCGCTTTGCGGGCCACACTCGTTCGAGACATCAACGTTGCCGTTTGCAGTCGTCGAAGTCGTGCTCAGTGGGCTGGCATCGCTCCCATTGTCACGGATAAATTCGTACTTGCTCCACCACGTCGGATCATGCGAGCTGTTTTGTGCGGTCACTTTCGCAGGCCGGCTTGAAATACAAACACTTATTACCACTAAACCAAGGACAGATAGGATCGCTAAACGCTGCTTGTTCATCATGAAAGTCCTCCCTTGCTAAACGTGAACGACTCGTTGGGCACTCTGATTGATTTTTTGTAGGGCCAGATTTTATCTCAACTACGTAAGCGCCGCTATCCTGGCTGACGTTAGGCTTAGATCCACATTGATCTTCATGCCAGCGGCACTGACTGTCCCGCCTGCACGTAAGCATGTTCGTAAAGCATCATGCCGATAATCGCGAGTGGCACACCCGCCAGTCCGATCGCCAGGTATCCAAATAATGCAGCGATTGGCAGGGCGCCTCCCACAGCCGACAGAAAAATGCCCGTCCAAAACGGAGTCTGATAGCGACCGTGCACCATTTCCCAAACGGCAATCCGAGCGTGGGCGGTCGCGTGCGTCAGCGATAACTCACCCACAATCAGCAGCAGATGAAGAGCGCTGGCGCCGGCCATTATCCAAAGCGCCGCCGCGAAGCTCGGGGAAAAGAGATCGGCGGCGGCATTCAGGTTAATCAGCGTCAAAGGCAGCAAGACCGCTGAGCCAAGCAGCCACGCTTGCACAAACAAGTGCGGCGGCAAGAGCGGGTTCTGCCAAAGATCGCGGGCCTTAGCTTGCGCGAAGAGATAAGCGGTGTAGATCGCGGTCAGGGTTGATAAAGGGATGCCCGCAATCATCAGCCAGCTTTGCAGCGATCTAGATCCTAGAAGACTCGCGATGAAGTGCATTGCGAGCACCAGCGAATATCCGGCGATGATAAAAGCGCCTTTGACCAGCCAGCTCCGCCATTGCGGCCGCGTAAAGATCATGTAGAACCGAGCTGGATGTTCCAAATCCCAAATCAACAAGAGACCAGTGAGCCCGAGAAATACCCCGGAAGTGATCGGCGTAACCCACAGCCAGAGCGGCCCGTCAGGTCGCAAAAATCCAAACAGCACTAGCAGTGCCGCCACCAGATAGACTCCGCTCGCGATTCCTTTCGTCCAGGTATACAAACTCACGCGCCAGTCCCAGGGAATTGAATGCGCCACGTCGTAACTCAACAAAGCCGCCGCTGAGCTGTTGTTATAAGTCGGATTGCCGGAGACGACTTGCTCGCTTGATTGCTGCTGCTCGCTCCACATGAAAAGTCCTGCTTCCGGACGACGGGCGGCTAAAGGATCCAGCGTCGCCTGATGCGCGCCTTTATAGAAAAGTTTCGGCAGCGTTTCTTTTTCCGGACGCCGCACGTTCACCGGTTCACGACTTACAATCTGTGCAACGTAGGACGACGGATCGTTCATGTCGCCGATCAGGATCGCCTGCGTAGGACAAACCACGACGCAGGCCGGCTCTAACCCGACATCGATGCGATGCGCGCAGAAGTTACATTTTTCAGCGGAATGATCTTCGGGATTGATAAAGATCGCGTCGTAGGGACAGGCGGCCATGCAGGCTTTGCAGCCAATGCAGATCGACTTATCAAAGTCGACAATCCCGTCGGCCCGCTTGAACATTGCCGCCGTCGGACACGCAGTCACGCAGGGCGCGTGCGCGCATTGATTGCAGCGCGTCACCTGATGCGCGCGGCGCACTTGCGGGAACACGCCGACATCGACGTGCTTGACGTAAGTGCGCGTTACTCCGATCGGCACCACGTTTTCAGACTTGCAAGCCGTGGTGCAGGCATGACAACCGATACAGCGGGTGTGATCGATTACCTTGGCCCACTGAACGCGATGGCCGCGAGCTGTCTGTTCCTCGATCATTGTTTTGATTTTGGCGGGCGAAATATATCACGAACGTGGCCGCTTCGAAGAAGGAGTCAGTACCGCGGGGGCGGGTGAATAACGCACTCAATGATGGAATTGACCAGTGAACCCACCTGCTGACTGACCTCATCGCGCATGATGCGCCTGCTACTCAGTTGTGCGATAGTATTTTGTCTTGAAAGGACGTCTGCTTCAATACCTGTCTTGTCCAACGTGCGGCGGGGCGATCATTCTTGCTTCCGCAACTGAGAGTGAATCCGAAGAGATTCTGACCGGTCAACTCTCCTGCACCTCGTGTGCGCGCACCTGGCCCATCGTCCGCGGCGTGCCGCGCTTTGCCGCAATCGAAACTGTCGCCAAAGATAAAGCCGCCACTGCGACGAGTTTTGGCTGGCAGTGGCAGCACTTCACTCAGGCTGATGAAAGGTATGAGCAACAGTTTCTGGCCTGGATTGCTCCCGTCACACCTGAGTTTTTCAAAGATAAGATCGTGCTCGAAGGAGGATGCGGCAAGGGTCGTCACACGCAACTGGCGGCCAGGTGGGGAGCGATTGACGTGATTGGGGTCGATCTCAGCGCGGCGGTCGAAACCGCATTTGCGGCGACCCGCGAGCTTCCTAACGTTCATATTGTTCAGGCCGACATCTACGCGTTGCCATTCGCAGCGGTGTTCGATTATGTATTTTCCGTCGGCGTGTTGCATCACCTGCCTAATCCGCGCGGCGGTTTCAAATCACTTGCGTCAAGGGTCAAGCCCGGCGGCCACATTTCGGCGTGGGTCTATGGCGCCGAGAACAATGAATGGATTACTCGCTGGGTAAATCCGTTGCGCGAGCGGCTGACCTCGCGCATGAATCCGCGGACGCTTTTGCAGTTGTCAAAGCTGCCGGCGGCGATGATGTTCGCGGCCACGAAACTTATCTATGGTCCGGTGAATCGACTTACTCCCGGCGTGGCGCGTCATCTTTTCTACAACGACTACCTCAAAGCAATCGCGAACTTTGGCTGGCGCGAGCAGCACACTATCGTCTTCGATCACCTGGTGGCCCCGACGGCGTTTTATATTTCGCGCGCAGAATTTGCCGATTGGTGGCGTGAAATTGGTGCCAGCGACGTAATAACGGGATGGCATAATCGCAACAGTTGGCGAGGATTTGGGCGAATTTCAAGCAAAACTATTGACGATTAAGCGAACCAGCCAGTATGATGTCTGTGGCATATCGGACGGGTAGATTGCCCGATCAAGTCCAGAACTTCTCCGGTTTTTGCCTTTCCCACCCAGCTTTTTCAAATCAAGATTCGAATTTCTCGCTGCGAACTTTTATGCCTCTAAAGATTGACGACCTCCTGATTACGGCCACCGGTCACGCCGCCTCAGATCTTCATTTGAAGGCCGGTTCCTTTCCGGTGATGCGCATCGGCGGCGAGCTGCACCCTGTTGCCGACGCGCCGAGACTCTCGCCCGAAGACACCTTGGACATGGCCTTTTCGATGATGTCGAACCGGCAGAAGCAGAAGCTCAAAGAGTTTTCCGAGGTGGATATCGCCTACAGCGTGAAAGGTCTGAGCCGGTTCCGCGCCAACATTTTCCAGCAACGAGGGGCAGTGAGTATCGTGCTGCGCGTGATTCCCGATCAAAGTAAGAATGCCAAGCTGCTGGGGCTGCCGTCGGTGATCGATCGAATCGCCAACGAGCGGCGCGGTCTGATCCTGGTGACCGGTTCGACCGGTTCCGGAAAGTCAACGACCCTGGCCGCGATGATCGATCGCATTAACTCGACGCGCTCGGGACACATCGTCACCATCGAAGATCCGATTGAGTTTCTGCATGCCGACAAGCAGTCTTTTGTGACCCAGAGAGAGGTTGACGTTGACACCCGCTCATTCGCCGAAGCTTTGCGCGGCGCGCTGCGCCAGGACCCGGACGTAATCCTGGTTGGCGAAATGCGCGATCACGAAACGATCGAGACTGCGCTGACCGCTGCGGAAACGGGCCACCTGGTGCTTTCGACGCTGCATACTTTGGATGCGACTGAAACGATCACGCGCATCGTTTCGTCGTTTCCTTCGCATCAGCAGAAATCCGTGCGCCTTCAGCTGGCGGGAATTTTGAAAGCCGTGATTTCGATGCGGCTGGTGCGTGCCGCGCGTGGTTCAGGCCGCGTGCCGGCAGTTGAAGTAATGGTCTCAACCGGATTGATTCGCGACTACATCATCAACGAAGAAAAAACTTATCAGATTCGCGAAGCCATCGCTAATGGATCTTCCCAGTATCAGATGCAGACTTTCGATCAGTCTCTGTTTCGACTGCTTCAGTTGCGGCAAATCACGATGGAAGAGGCGGTGCACAACGCGACCAACCCGGACGAGTTCAAGATGCGCGTATCCGGAATTCTTTCCGCCGAGCAGGCCATCGACGACAATGTCGAAAGAATGACTCCAGCCGAGGTACCCCCGCCGGCCAGAGAATTCGGATCGGCGATCGTCAAGCTTTAAGATTAAGTCCGATTTTCCATTTGTTATTTGACATTTCTCATTTGCCCATTACCCCTGGGCGCCCCCGGGGTTTTCGAACGCGGGAAATGAACGATGACAAATGGTAAATGACAAATGGAAAATGGTTTTAAATCCAGGCGGAGATTTACACGACTCGCTTTGCTTCCTGCCACAACTCTTCCAATTCATCCAGCGTCGTCTCAGCAAACTTTCTATTCTGTTCACGCAGTCTTGTCTCGATATAGTCGAATCGTCGCCGAAATTTTCGATTGCTGAGTTTCAAGGCGGCCTCCGGCTCGACGTTCAACTGGCGCGCGATATTTGTGACGACAAACAGCAGGTCGCCGATCTCTTCGCGCACCCGCACGTGATCGGCCTCCTGGTTTGATTGTTTATGTTCGTCGATCGCGGCGCGCAGTTCGTCAACTTCCTCCTGTAACTTCTCAAAGATATCTTCAATGCGTTTCCAGTCGAAACCGACGCGCGCGACTTTGGTTGAGATTTGATGCGCCTCCATCAGCGCCGGCGCTTTAGTTGAAACTCCGTCGAGAATTGAAGTGTCCGCTCGTTTGTCTGCGTTCTTGTTTCCGGCGCGCTTTTCTTCGGCCTTTATCGCTTCCCAATTGCGCAACACTTCATTTGAATCGGAAGCTTTCGTGTCGCCAAAAACGTGCGGGTGGCGCCGCACCATTTTCGCGTGCACTTCGTTGATTACATCCTCGATGTTGAACTCGCCACGCTCTTTGGCGACTCGCGCAAAAAAAGTGATTTGAAAGAGTAAGTCGCCCAACTCTTCGCGCAAGGCATCAGGGCGTCCCTGTCTTGCTTCCTCGAGAGCATCGAAGGCTTCATAAGCCTCTTCGAGCAGCATCGGCGCGAGCGTGGCATAAGTTTGCTCGCGATCCCAGGGGCACCCGTCGGGCGATCGGAGACGATCCATTAGCGTGACCAGATCATTGAATGTAGCAGTCATGATGTCTTCAGTTTTAGGCGCACAGCGTTAAGTATAAGTCCGCCATCCCGGCAAAGGGCGACACGTTCTTAGGGCCGCGGTAGCGGCGGAATATTTATAGACCGCTGCTGATTATTAATTATTCTGTTGGTCTAAGCGAAGTCTAGCTGACTTCGCTTAGACCAGGGAACAGGCGCGGGAGTAGCTAGCTATAAATATTTCGCGCCTACGGCGCTGTTTCCGTAGATCAAACAGATCCTACTCCTCGAGAGTCCCACCTTTGCGATCAAACGAAACCCGGTGCTAACATCCAAAGCGTCTTAATCACTCAATGTTATCAGGGGCGAGCCGGCTTAACCGCCGCCAGCGCATTACTTTTCAAAAACCATGGGCGAAGAGCAGCCAACATTCAAGGTAGTTGACCGCCGGCCTTTTAATCCTGACGGCACGCCGCGCGAGCTTTCGCCGGAAGAGCAGCGGGAGGCTGAGCGGGTCGCCGAATCGCTAAAGATTCCGGCGGTCGAAAACACCTCCGCGGCGAGTGCGGCCCCGAATGAGGAGCCGGCGACACATCGTCATCCGGCACCCGAACCGCTGCCACCGGAAGCGCAGACCAAAACGCGCTCCAGTGGCGATCCGCTCGACGATCCAACCAGTTTCCTGAGTTTGATAATGTCGCTCGCGTCCAATGCCGCGGCCAGCCTGGGAATGATGCCGCACCCGGTCACCGGCGAAACGGGCGTCGATCTTGGAAGCGCAAAGCATTGGATCGACGTGCTCGGGATGCTGGAACGAAAGACGAAAGGCAACCTTGATCAGCAGGAAGCACAATTGCTCGAGAGTCTGCTGGCGGATCTTCGGATGCAGTACGTTTCTTTTTCCGGCTCGCCCACGCCTCCAGCTTCGAAATTCAGCGCGAGTGATATCACCGGCGGGAAGTAAAGATCATTTCCATTTGTCATTGGACATTTTTCATCCGGTCATTTAGTTATCTTGTTCGTGATGGTTCGTGTCTCTTCGTGGATCGTCGTCTGGCTGAATAACGAATGCACGATCCACGAAATTACACTAAGCAAAACGACCAGGGCCCGGTAAATGAAGAATGACAAATGGAAAATAGTTTTTTGAAGGGTCATGAAACTCACCTTCCTCGGCACCGGCACATCGACTGGCGTTCCCTCGATCGCCTGCGACTGCGAAACCTGCACTTCCGACGATCCTCGCGATCAGCGTCTGCGCGTTTCAGTGCTGATTGAACATGCCGGTCAGACGGTTATCGTCGATACTTCCAGCGACTTTCGCCAGCAGGCGCTGCGATTCGGCCTGAAGCGCCTGGATGCCGTGCTGGTCACACATTGTCATGCGGATCATATCTTCGGCCTCGACGACATTCGCCCCTTGAATTTTCGGCACGGCCCGCTTGGTCTCTACGCGAATGAGCGCGCGTGGCGTGATATTCGCCGCATTTTTCAGTACGTTTTCGAGCCATCTCACTTTGGCGGCGGCTTGCCCCAGATCGTCCCGCACACGGTGGTTGCCGGCGCGCCGTTTTGTTTTGGTCGCGACTTGCAGGTAACGCCGCTCGAAGTAATTCACGGCCGGCTTCCGGTCATCGCTTATCGCTTTAATGATTTTGCTTACGCGACTGACTTGAGCGAGATTCCACCGGCGACAATTGAGGGATTGCGAAACTTGAGGGTTCTGGTTCTTGATTGTCTGCGTATTCGTCCGCATCAGACCCATCTGTGGTTGGAACGTGCGCTGGAATATGTCGCAGAGTTAAAGCCCGAGCGAACTTACTTCACCCACATCACGCACGACGTTAAGCATGCACGCGATTCGAAATTGCTGCCGGATAGCGTTGAGTGGGCGTACGACGGACTGGTTGTGAGTGATGAATCCTAAGTGAAATACTATTTTCCATCTGATAGTTTCATTTGTTGTTTTGATTATCGCCTGCACCCGTTCGTGTGATTTCGTGGATCGTCCTCCGGGCCGTTCGCCAAAAGCGAACGATCCACGAAGCCGCACGAATCTTGAATTCACAAATTGGAAAATGATCCTGACCCCTGCCGTTTTGAGATGAGATTATTTCACGGAACCGATAACGCCGACATCGCCCGCCGAACCGTGCTGACGTTGGGCGTGTTTGACGGTTTGCATCTAGGTCATCAACTCATTATGAAGACGGTGGTCGAACGCGCCCGCGCAATCGGCGCAGTGCCGACCGTGATTACCTTCGAGCCGCATCCGCGCGCCGTGCTGCATCCTGAATCCGCTCCGCCACTGCTGCAAACCTTCGATCAGAAGATCGAAGCGCTCGGCGTGTTGGGAATTGAGCAAACCATCGTAATTCATTTCGATAGAGCTTTTTCACGGATTCGCGCCGAAGACTTTTTGCGCGAAGTGGTCGTCGATCGGTTGCATGCGAAAGAAGTTTATTTAGGTCGCGGCTTTGCTTTTGGTCATGACCGTGAAGGCCACATCGAACTGCTGAGAAGAGTCAGTAAGAATCTCGGGTTCTTTGCTGATGAAGTTCCGGAAGTGCGCCTGCGCGGCCGCCGCATTGGATCGACTCGAATCCGCGAGCTGCTGTTGGAAGGCCGGATAAACCTGGCGCGCCGCATGCTCGGCCGCCCTTACGGAGTCGAAGGTCGCGTTATGCGCGGCGCCGAGCGCGGCATGCAGTTGGGATTTCCGACGGCGAATCTTCATCCGCAAAATCGAGTGATTCCGCGCGGCGGGGTTTACGTCACCGCGAGCCTGATTGCCGGCCAGTGGCGGCGCAGTGTGACGAACATTGGCACCCGGCCGACCTTCGACGATGGCAGCCACACGTCGGTCGAAACTCATGTGATGAGCTGGTCGGGCGACCTTTACGGCGATGTAGTGCGCGTACGTTTCCTGCATCGCTTGCGCGACGAGCAGAAATTCAGCTCTATCGAAGGACTTAAGTTACAGATTGCACACGACGTGACTCGTTCGCAGCGTTACTTTGAGCGCGCCGGAGTCAGGCGAGACCTGTCCGTGGTCTAGTGAACCAGAAACTTTCTGGCGATCGCTTCATTAGCATGGTTTCGTGTGATTTCGTGGATCATTTATTAATTGGATGAGACGATCCACGAAGTCACACGAAAAATGATGAACTCAACATTCACGATAGCAGAACGCGAGCTGGGCCCAACTCGAATTCGCTGGCGATGGGGGATTGGCGCCGCTGTCCTGATGATGCTGGTCGCGCTTTTCCCGCAAATCCATTTCGCAGTAAGCCGAGGACACAACTGGCATGGCGCGAACGCGATCACTCATCCGGACGAAGTTGCTTATTCGGCTTATGTTGCTTCACTGATTCGAGGTAATCCTCGTCGCTACGATCCTTACACAGGCCGCGGTGAAGAAACCAACGCCGCCGAATCACTCTTTTCAATCCAGTTCATTCCGGCATACACGATGGCCGTGCCGGGTCGCTGGTTAGGACTCTCGGCGTCCACTTTGTTCGGGTGCTTTCCCGTCTTGTGCGCCTGCGCGTCTTCGCTCGCGCTTTTTTGGTTTCTAACCTTACTGACGAGAGATGAGCGACTGTCGGCGGGAGCGGTCCTCTTTGTGCTGTGTCTGGGAACTCTGATCGCACGTCAAGGTATCGTCCGCTATGTGCCAAATCTGAACTATCTCATTCCGATGTGGTTGTCTGAGCGAGTGCTCCCACCGTCAGTTTACCATCTCCCATTCCTGCGGCTTTATCAGCCGGCGATCGCATTTCCACTTTTCTTTGTGCTGTGCGGCTTTGTCTGGTTTGCATTAAATGTCCCGAACCTCCGGCGAAGTCTCCTGTGGGCAATGGGCGGCGGGCTTGTCGTTGACGCACTCATCTTCTCGTATTTCTATCTATGGACAGCGGCGGCAGCCTGGCTGGCGTGCACAGGAGTGCTTTGGCTTCTGTTTCGTCGC
>Ga0066710_100003930_pt1 | contig 12919 bp, 15 predicted proteins | sample GraSoiAngelo_159_FD_79666 | JGI IMG/M metagenome (GOLD analysis project Ga0066710, IMG submission 79666) | Grasslands soil microbial communities from the Angelo Coastal Reserve, California, USA - 14_1009_16_40cm | ecosystem: Environmental > Terrestrial > Soil > Grasslands | place: USA...
ATTAGCGATGGGCTCTCAACCGACCTCGCACATATCGTCGCAGAATCCAAAGTTTGCGCACGAATCTACAAGGACCGCCTTCCCGCGGCGCCGGGCGTCCAGGAGCATGATGTCCTTCACGGCGGTGAAGAGTACGAACTGATCATCATCGCTAATGACCTTCCGGCGATGATTGAGGGCATTCCCATCACGTGCGTCGGCGAAATCATCGATTCCGATCTGGACAACCAGGTTTTCCTGATCGATGGCACGCAGGAATCCGTCCTGCTTCCGAGCGGCTGGCAGCATTTCTCGGGATAGGAACTGTAGCGGCGGTCTATTCTTGAAGGCTGCGCGCTATCGCGCTTGCGCTTCGCGGACCGCCGGCAATGTCTCACCTCAAGATCGTGGGCGGTCATAGACCGCCCCTACAGGAAACCGGTTGCTGTGAGTTTCCCGGAAGGCCATTTGTTGTTATCCACGCCTTGCTGTTATGCTCAATCCATGTCCAATTCAGATATTCTCAGCAAGGCAGATAAAGCGCTCAGGCCTGTCTTAAAAGAAATTGGCCGGTTCCCTTGGATTCGATTGGAGGGCTGTTGTGCAGGCCACAAGCCGGAAGACAGCCTCTGGCTTGAAATCAACATCCTCGGATCGTCCGGTCTGCGCCGGCTGATGGACCTGTTGAAAATTCTCGATGGAAAACTTGCGGGAACGGACTGCCGGCTGGACTGCCTGCTGAGTTATACGGCGGGGGTGGAAAGTTCACCTGCTCCGCACGGCTGGATTCCGACGGCGATCGAAATTTTCTGGCCGTCACGCAGCGATTGGCGGCGCAGCCAGTTGATGGTCATTGAAACGATGCTGTCTTCGATCGAAGAGTTCAGTAGCCGCCTGAGCGAACCCTCGAATCCGCCTTGCGCCATCAATTATTGTCCATTCTGTTCATCCTCATTCATTCGCATTGATACGGTCGAAAAGTCCGGCCATCACCGCTACCGGTGCGGGGATTGCGACATGACATGGACGATGCTCGATCCGGTGGCGTGAACCAGCCGTTGGTGGAAGCCTATGGATTTCAGCTACAGCGAAGAACTGCTCGAAATTAAACGCATCGTGCGGGACTTTGCCGAAAACGAAATTCGTCCGCACGTGATGGAATGGGATGAAAGCCAAACCTTTCCTCGCTATGTTCTCGACAAGCTGGGGGAACTCGGATTCATGGGCGTTCTCGTGCCCGCCGAATATGGCGGCGCCGGACTGGGCTATACCGAATACGCCACGATCGTGGAAGAACTGTCACGCGTGGATGGCTCCATCGGCATCTCCGTGGCCGCGCACAATTCGCTGTGCACCGGACATATCTTTAGCTGCGGCACCGAAGAGCAGCGCCGGCGATTCGTCGGACCTCTCGCAAAAGGCGAAAAGCTTGGAGCGTGGAGTCTCACCGAATCGGAAGCCGGCAGCGACGCCGCCGGCACTCAATCGACCGCGGTACTGGATGGCGATTGCTGGATTCTCAACGGCCAAAAGACCTTCACCACACACGGCACCTACGGCGATATCTGTGTCGCGATGGCTGTGACCGACAGGTCGGCCGGACACCGCGGCATCTCCGCTTTCATCCTCGAGAAAGGCATGACCGGTTTCTTTGCGGGCAAGAAAGAAAACAAGCTCGGACTGCGAGCCAGCGACACGTCTACCGTCGTTTTCGAAGATTGCCGCGTGCCGAAAGAAAATCTTCTGGGAAAGCCGGGCGAGGGCTTTATCGACTCGCTCAAGGTGCTCGATGGCGGCAGAATCAGCATCGCCGCGCTCGCCATCGGAATGGCGCAAGGCGCCTACGAAGCCGCGCTCCAATACTCCAAACAGAGGAAACAGTTCGGCCAACCGATCTCTGAATTTCAGGCGATTCAATTCAAACTGGCGGACATGGCGACAGAAATCGATGCCGGCCGCCTTCTCATGCATCGTGCCGCATGGATGAAGGATCAGGGAATACAGACAACAGCTCAATCGTCAATGGCGAAACTTTTCGCGGGCGAAGTGGCGGTGCGGGTCGCGAATGAGTGCGTTCAGATCCACGGCGGCTACGGATATATCAAGGAATATCCGGCCGAAAAGTTCTACAGAGACGTTAAACTTTGCACGATTGGCGAAGGGACCAGCGAAATCCAACGGCTGGTGATTGCCAGAGAAATATTGAAGTGATGGGAAGGGGAGCCGCGGATTGCGTGAGCGACCCCCTGCCGCCTTCGGCGGCTCTCCCCCTTTGCAAGGGGGAGAATGTAATGTCCCCCTTGCAAAGGGGAATGGCCGCGAAAGCGGCAGGGGGGCGCTCACACAATCCGCGGCTCTCGTCAAACCGCAGGTCATGGACAAAGCTCTGCTAGACGACCTTTTGAAGGGCGACACCCGCGCGTTGGCCCGCGTGATCACGCGTGTGGAAAATCACTCGGCCGGCAGTCTTGAAATCCTGCGACAATTGTTTCCGCATACCGGTCATTCCCGGATCATCGGCGTAACCGGCAGCCCCGGTTCAGGAAAAAGTTCGTTAGTCGATCGGCTTGCTGTGGCTTACCGGCGTAACGGCAAGCAGCTTGGGATTGTTGCGGTCGATCCGAGCAGCCCTTTCACGGGGGGCGCCATTCTTGGGGACCGCATTCGAATGCAGACCCTGGGCCTCGATCCTGGCGTCTATATCCGCAGCATGGCCACTCGCGGACACCTTGGAGGGTTGGCACCAACGACTGCAGATGTCGTCACGGTGCTTGATGCCGCGGGTAGAAATCCGGTCATTGTCGAGACGGTGGGCGTCGGTCAGGATGAAATCGAAATCGTTAAGTTGGCCGATGTTTCTCTTGTCGTCCTGGTCCCCGGCATGGGCGACGACATCCAGGCGCTGAAGGCCGGGATCATGGAAATCGGCGACATCTTCGTTATTAACAAGTGCGACCGGGCAGGCGTTGAAAAAATGGCGCGAGCCGTTCTGGCCATGCTTTCGCTGGCGCATCGCAGCGATGGATGGTCCCCGACAGTGGTGAAAACCATCGCTACACAAGGTGAAGGCATTGACGAGCTTGTCGAGGAAATTAGTCGATGCCAAGCATTTTTCGAGGACTCGGCCCTTCGTGCTGAGAAAAAACGCGCAGGGGCAAGGCAGCGCTTGTTGATGCTGCTTGAAGAACGGCTGATGGATGCCGCCGTTCGGGAAGTTTTTCCCAATGGAGAACTGAACAAAGTTGTGGAACAGATCGCGCAGCGCCAGCAAGATCCGTATTCGATCGTGGAAAAGATAATCAGCCGTTCGCGCTTCGAGAGATATTAGCCGCTTAGGCTGCGATAGAGACGGCAAGCCGTCTCGTTTCAAAGCAGAAGCGGTTTTACTGTAGGGGCGGTCTATGACCGCCCACGATCCTGAGGGGAGACATTGCCGGCGGTCCGCGAAGCGCAAGCGCGATAGCGCGCAGCCTTCAAGAATAGACCGCCGCTACCGTAAAACACACCAATTCTGGAGACCCTCGACTAGCGCGCAGGAGCGAAGACTGAATGAAGATTGATCATGTCGGCATCGCAGTGAAATCGATATCGGATGTGGTGGAGGTGTACGAGAAGACGATCGGTCTGAAAGTCGCCAGCTACGACGAGGTCCATGATCAGGGTGTCCGCGTGGCCATGCTCCACATCGGTGAAAGCGGGATCGAACTGCTGGAACCGACACGGCCGGATTCGCCGATCGAAAAATTCATGTCCAAGCGCGGCGAGGGCATTCATCATATTGCCGTCCGAGTCGATAATCTTGAAGAAGCGCTCGAGCGCGTAAAGGCATCCGGCATCCGGGTGATCGACTCTGTGCCTCGCCGTGGCGCGCACGGCACACGCGTGGCATTCATTCACCCTTCGTCGACACACGGCGTGCTACTGGAGCTGGTGGAACATGTCGAATGAAGCCAGAATCGGAATCATTGGCGGAAGCGGTTTGTACCAGATGGAAGGCTTATCTTCGATCGAAGAGGTGGAAATCGACACTCCGTTTGGAAATCCTTCCGACGCGTATCGCATCGGTACTCTTGAAGGCCAGCGGGTGGTCTTTCTGGCCCGGCACCACCGGAATCACACGATCTCGCCTTCGGAACTCAATTTCCGTGCCAACATCTACGGACTCAAACAACTCGGAGTGGAGTGGATCCTATCGGCAAGCGCCGTCGGCTCTCTCAAAGAAGGACTGCGGCCGCTCGACATCGTTTTGCCCGACCAGTTTTATGACCGGACGAAAACTCGTGCCTCGACTTTCTTTGGCGACGGGATTGTCGTACACGTCAGTTTCGCGGACCCCGTCTGTTCTCAACTTGGCGACATCATCGAGCAGGCCGGACGGAACGTCGATATTCGGATCAAACGTGGGGGAACCTATGTCTGCATGGAAGGGCCCCAGTTCTCGACCAGGGCGGAATCCGAGGTGTACCGTAGCTGGGGCATGGACCTCATCGGTATGACAAATCTTCAAGAAGCGAAGCTGGCGCGCGAGGCCGAGATTTGCTTCAGCACTGTCGCTCTTGTCACCGATTACGATTGCTGGCATCCTCAGCACGATGCGGTCACCGTCGACGAAGTCGTAGAGAATCTGAAGAAGAACGGAGAGAACGCCGAGAAGATCCTCCGGGCCGCCGTCAGACGCCTGCCGGTAGAACGTACCTGCAATTGCCAGCACGCGCTTCAGCACGCCATCCTGACCGATCTGAAGAAAGTCCCGGAGAAGACCAGGTCCAGATTGGAGCTGCTGCTAAAGAAATACCTATGATTTCGAATTGCGAATTTCGCGGTTGTCCAATTCGAAATTCGAAATATGAACATTCTATTCGACACGAGTCATAATCTCCGCTCGGGCTGGAAATTCGCTGTCTACGTCGTATTCTTCTTTCTCATTTGGTTTGTTTCAGGGACAGTGCTAGCGATAGTGCTCTCGCTACTTTATCCCGGCAGCAACGCCCCGGACGATCAACTCACGGGTTTCGCGCTCAACGTGGTGGCATTAGCCATCCCTGCCGTCACGGGGATGTTGTTGATGGTCCGGTTTATAGATCGCCGTCCTTTGAAGACATTTGGTGTAGGCTTTCTTCCCCGGTGGCGGCGGCATTTGGGCAGCGGGCTGGCTCTGGCCGCGGGGATGGTGGCTGTGCTGATGGCCGGGTGTTTTGCATTTGGATACGTCCACATCGGGTGGACCGGCAGGCAGGTTCCGGTCCTCACATTAGCCGGCACCTTGGGAGTGCTGCTGTTGGCGGCCGCAAATGAAGAATTGGTGTTTCGCGGATTCCCGCTTCAGGTCTTGATCGAAGGTTTCGGGGAATGGCCCGCCGTGGTGTTCATGTCCGTATTATTTGGTCTGGTTCATTCGAAAAACCCGAATTCTTCTTTTCTGTCAACAACAAACACGATTGTGGCCGGCATTCTATTGTCGCTCGCCTATGTTCGGACGCGGTCCCTGTGGTTTCCTTATGGTATCCACCTCGGCTGGAATGTGGGTGTTGGCTTCATTCTGGGGTTTCACTTATCCGGCGTGGATCTCGCTTCCATCTGGACGACGGGCATCGCTGGAAGAGACACTATTCTGGGTGGAGACTACGGCCCTGAGGGCGGGCTGTTGGCCACATTCATATTTGCCTCCTCGGCGGTTATCGTTCAAAGTTGGGGGACGGGAAGGAACGCAAAGGAGTAAATGGAAATGAGTGCATCCATTCTTGTCGTGGGGTCGGTGGCGTTCGATTCGGTAAAGACGCCGTTCGGGGAAGCTGAAGAAATACTTGGCGGCTCGGCGACGTATTTTTCCGTCGCAGCTAGCTACTTCGCGCCGGTGCGCGTGGTCGCGGTGGTCGGCAACGATTTCGGCGACAAACAGGTCGAAGTCTTCCGCAAGCATAAGATCGACATCGAAGGCCTCACGCGCACGGCGGGAAAAACATTCCGGTGGAGAGGCGAGTACGGATACGACCTCAACGAGGCCCGCACGCTGGACACCCAACTGAACGTCTTCGAGACCTTCAAGCCGGTGATTCCCGAATCCTATCGCTCTTCCGAATATGTGTTCCTGGCCAACATCGACCCGGAACTCCAGCTCAGCGTGCTGGAACAGATCCAGCGGCCTCGTGTGGTGGCCTGCGATAGCATGAATTTCTGGATTAAGGGCAAGCTCGATGCCGTCAAACGCACCATCCAACATGCGGATATCCTCATCATCAATGATGCCGAAACCCGCATGCTGGCGGGCGAACCCAATCTCGTGCGGGCCGCAAACAAAGTGCTCGCGATGGGCCCCGAGACGCTGATCGTCAAACGAGGCGAATACGGCGTCCTCATGTTCAATGGAAAATCCATTTTCGGCGCGCCGGCATTTCCGCTGGAAGATGTCTTCGATCCCACCGGCGCCGGCGACTCCTTTGCCGGCGGCTTCATGGGCGCGCTCGCGCACGCCGGCGACGTGAACGAGCGAGTATTCCGGCGCGCCATCGTTTTCGGCTCGGTCATGGCGTCCTTTAACGTGGAGCAATTCAGCCTGAACCGGCTGACGAGTCTCACTCGAGCCGAAGTGGACGAGCGATTCCGCCAGTTCAAGGCCCTGACGTATTTCGAGGAACTGTAAGGAAATTTCGGAGGGAGCCGCGGATTTACTGTAGCGGCGGTCTATGACCGCCGACAATCCCGCAACTGTGACATCCCCGGCGGGCATAGGACCGCCGCTACAGTAAATCCGCGGCTCCCTTCGATTCGAAATCTTGATATATGGACCCTTCCATTCCACTCAAACTGCTATTGGCCGCGATACTAGGCGGTATGGTCGGTATCGAGCGCGAAATCCGCGACAAACCGGCCGGCCTGCGAACCAATATCCTGATTTGTGTGGGCTCGACCCTGTTCATGAGTATTTCGACCAAGGTTGCCCAACTGCTCGGGGGAGATCCCACAAGAATCGGGGCACAAATCATCTCGGGAATCGGATTTCTCGGAGCCGGCGCCGTCATGCATTCTCATGGGTTCGTGCTGGGGTTGACGACGGCGGCAACGATTTGGGTCGTGGCCGGTGTGGGAATGGCGCTGGGATCGGGAATGTACCTGGTTGCTGTCTTCGCAACGGCGATGAGCCTGGTGACCCTCTATTTCCTATCCTTCATTGAAGATCGGATTCAGGGACGCAAATCATACAGCTATACGCTTATCGTGACCAATCTCAATCAAGCCCTTGCCTCGATCAACACGGTCCTGCAAGACTGCTCTGTAACGGCCGCAAGCTTTAACTTCAAGAAGAGAGCCGGCCATTATCGCGTTTGGTTCAACCTGTTTGTTTCAAGAGAAACAAACCTGAAGATCATTCAGCGCCTGTCCGAAGTACCCGAAATAACCCAGGTCGAAACTGGCAGCAACGCAAGAGATTTTGCTCAGGCAATGTCTCCCACCGACGGCGAAGATGGGGACCGCTTGACATGATCCCGTTCGTCAAAACTCACGCGCTCGGAAATGATTTCCTTCTCGTCGAACAGACTCCGCACCTTGCCGCCGATCATGCTGAGCTGGCGAGACAGATCTGTCATCGGAATTTTGGCGTCGGCGCCGATGGGCTGATCCTTTGGACTGCGGAGGCCGGCCTTTTCAGGCTCAGAATCTTTAATCGGGACGGTAGTGAGGCGGAATGTTCAGGAAACGGACTGCGCTGCGCGGCGGCCTACCTGATTGAATCGGGACGCTGGCCGCAGGAAGAAATCCGGTTCGAAACGATTTCAGGCGTATACACATTGCACCGTGCGGGGCAGCAATATGAAGCGGACATGGGCGTACCCGGCCTCGCGCCTGAAGACATTCCGTTTGTACCGCCGGTTGGGATGAAACAAGTTGTAAATCATCCCTTGCCCGCCGGCGGCGAATTGGTGTCGATCACGGCGTGTTCGACCGGCAATCCGCATTGCTCGATCTTTGTCGACGAGCCGGATGATTCCTACGTTGAAAAGATAGGGCCACTGCTCGAACGCCATCCTGCCTTTCCCCACCGGACGAACGTCGAATTCATCCATATACTGAACGATAGAGAGATTGAAGTGGCCTTCTGGGAGCGCGGAGTCGGCGTAACCTATGCATCGGGGACCGGTTCTTGTGGCGCCACCGTGGCTTCGGTCCTGAATGGAAAGACGGGCCGGCAAGTCACGGTGCACACCAAAGCAGGCAAGCTGTCGGTAGAGTGGCTGGAAAACGGGCGCCTGAAGCTGACATCCACGGCGAATATCATTGCTGAGGGAAATTATCTGAACCTGTGACGTTAAATCCGAAATCCGAAATCCCAAATCCGAAATCTTTCGATGTCGTCATCGTAGGCGCAGGCCCGGCGGGCTTGGCGTGCGCCATTGAAGCGAAAAAGCATCAGTTGAAATGCACCGTCTTGGAGAAGGGTTGCATCACGAACTCCATTTTGAACTTCCCTACCCAGATGATCTTCTTCACGACACCTGAACTGCTTGAAATCGGCGGCATGCCTCTCGTCTCCGAACGCGAAAAACCCACGCGAAACGAGGGGCTCAAGTATTACCGAAAAGTCGTTGCGGCCTGCCGGCTCGATGTTCGCCAATACGAAGAGGTGGTGCGAATTGAACAGCTCGATCCCCACCTCTTCCGAGTCCACACGGCCGCATCGGCCTATGATGCCCGCAACGTGGTGATCTCCATTGGATACTATGACAATCCGAACTTGATGGGGATACCCGGGGAAGACCTTCCTCACGTATCGCATTACTACACCGAAGCTCATGCTTTCTTTAATCGCGATGTCGTGGTCATTGGCGGGAAGAATTCGGCGGTCGAAGCCGCGCTCGACTTGTTCCGCGGCGGGGCGAGGGTTTCATTGGTTCATCGAGGAGCCGGCCTGGGACAGACCGTGAAGTACTGGATACGGCCCGATATCGAAAACCGATTTAAGAAGGGCGAGATAACGCCTACCTTCAATGCGAAAGTTCTCCAGATCACCAGAGATCATGTGAAGATCGCGGAAAACGGGACGATGCGAGAACTTCCCGCGCAGCACGTATTCGCGTTGACCGGCTATCATCCATCAACGAAGTTTTTCGATCAGCTCGGCGTGCGGTACGATCCGGAAACACTGCGGCCGGAACATGATGCTCAAACGTTCGAGACAAACGTTCCCGGCGTATATTTGGCGGGATCCGTGGTCGCCGGACGTCTAAATGGTGAAATATTTATCGAAAACGGACGGTTCCACGGCGAGGCGCTCATGAAGGTGATACAGCGGAGTCGAGACCGAATCCAGCCGGGGGAATAAACACAAAGACACCAAGACACAAAGGCACAAAGAAGGGCCGCATCAACGAGTTCTATTTGCGGCCCTTCTTTGTGCCTTTGTGTCTTGGTGTCTTTGTGTTTATTCCCCCGGCTGGCGCCCGAGATCAGGATTCTGAAGTTCGTGGGCCGCGATGGCCTCTTCGTACTTATCGTGGATCTTGATTTCAAAGTATTCCTCGACCTGCTCGGTTGGCCACATCTCGATGGCGTCCCAGGCCATTCGTTCGCAAACGTGCACGCAAATCTTGCAACCGATGCATTCGTCAAACCGGATCTGCACGTTCGGCATCACGACATTGATGCCGTCGGAGGTGTCGCGAGGCGTAAGTTCAATACAATCCACCGGACAGAAACTCACGCAAGCTTCGCAACCCGTGCAATTGTCCGGTATTACGACCGCAAGTTCCTTAGGCTTCTTTTTCTTCCTGGTTATCTTGGCAGGAGCCTCAGGGATGATCAGGGTCGGGTTTGCCCTTTTGGGATCATATGCCACGAATGAGTACACTCCTTATAAAGTTTCCAGATCCATCTTACCGCGAAAACAAGACACGAAGAAAAGCCGCGTGTCCCATAGCCGTAATTTCTGAGTTTCACCCCAATCCGTCGATAAGAGGTGTCGGCGCTCCCATTGGACGGGTTGAGCGCCTTGCCATGGACGGCCCGGTGGTGTCAAGGTACCTTACCTTGAGTTTCAACCACCCGATTGTAACACGCGTGACGAGTATGTTAGATTTCGGCGTTTTGGAAGCTTTGACCGGGGAAATATTATTGTCTACACGTCGTGCAAAAATAACGGCGGTTAGTCATTACCTGCCCGAGCGCCGGCTCACGAACAAGGATTTCGAAAATATCGTCGATACTTCCGACACATGGATTCTGGAAAGAACGGGTATTCGCGAGCGGCGTGTTGCCGCAAAGGGTCAGGGCACGAGCGATCTGGGAGCCGAGGCCGCCAAGTTGGCGCTTGCAAAACGGGGGTTGAGTCCAGCCGAACTGGACCTGATCATCGTCGCCACCGTCACGCCCGACATGTTTTTTCCCTCCAGCGCCTGTTTGGTACAGACGAAAATTGGCGCCAGCAGAGCATGGGGTTTTGACCTTTCCGGCGCCTGTTCGGGTTTTATATACGCCCTGGCCACGGCGACGCAGTTTGTCGCAACCGGCGTTCACGACAAAGTGCTTGTCATTGGCGCCGATGTGATGACATCCATCGTCGATTTTCAGGATCGCGCCACTTGCGTTCTGTTCGGTGATGGCGCCGGGGCTGTTCTCCTCGAAGCTGCAGAGGATAGTGAGCGTGGAATCATCGACTTCATCCTCCGCAGCGATGGGTCGGGCGGGCAATATCTTTACATGCCTGCGGGCGGAAGCCTGAATCCCGCATCCGAAGAAACCGTGCGAAAGCGGATGCACTATGTCCATCAAGACGGCAGGAATGTCTTCAAATTCGCCGTCCGGGGGATGGTCGACATTTCGCAGCAGATTCTCGACAAACATGGGCTCACGGTCGGGGACTTGAAGCTCTATATTCCCCATCAAGCCAACCTTCGAATCATCAACGCTGCGGTGGAAAAGATGAAACTGGCCCAAGAGCAGGTTGCCATTAATATCGATCGCTATGCGAATACCACCGCCGCCACGATCCCTATCTGCCTTTCGGAAGCTGTGGAATCCAAACAGATTCAACACAAAGATCTGATCCTTATGGCAAGCTTTGGAGCCGGTTTCACCTGGGGAAGCCTCCTGCTTCGCTGGGAAATGTAGAGGGATTCCAAAAGAGTTGTATTTTCTGCCGGCTTTGCAGGGTCTATTACTCAGAAGCGAGCAGACAAAGCCGCGTTGAGCGATTGCCTTTCCGCTACCGTCCCTGGCGAGACCGCGATCATTTGGCTGACGCGGCTTTTGCTTTTCACAAGCGCGCGAGCGCGAGTTGACAACAAAGCGAACCCGAGGCTGCTCCGGAACGGAGCAGCTTCGGCCCGGCCCATCGCCACTGCGGATATTGGGGTATCCCCTCCATCGAAGCCTCCCAGAGTTCCATGTGCAACTTATAAGCCGGCCGATCCTGCGTACCTGACGCCAGCATGCGAGCGGGCGCAAGCTTCACGCCGAGTTTATCGCAGCCAATCCGGCTGATGATATCCCCGGGCGTTTCCTGATCGCGGCGTGTTCCTGCCGGAAGACCCCAAATGCCCGGCAACTCGTCGTAATCATCGGGCCGCCGGATGACCAGAATTTGATCCCCTCTGAAGACGATGACTGCAATGGATTCCTTAATGGGCTTCGACATACAACGTTTATGGCCGCGAATTGCGCGAATTACGCAAATTAGATTTTGGTTGCGGCTTCGAAATCATGTCTTGAAGTGCGAAGCCAATCACCGAACTGCCAAACGTCGCGGAGCAGTTCGGGCCACGCGGGACGATGCTTCCCATAAGCTGTTCGTAATCTCCAGTGGAGATAATTCCGGGGCGGTAGCGGTAGAAACGGCGGCCGGCGGTACCAATCGCGCGGCGTGATTCGAAAATAGAACCGAATTAGCGCCCAAGCAATCGCGAGATGCCTCACAGCCGGCATGCTACCATAGACCAATGATGCGCACGAAAGTCCTCATCATCGTTGCAGCCCTTTTCATCGTGATACCGATACTGGAATTCACGGTGCTCATTGAAGTCGGCCGCCGGATTGGAACCTTGTATACCTTGATTCTCGTCTTCGGCGCCGGCATTGCCGGTGCGATTCTCGCCAGGATGGAAGGTTTGCGAATTCTCGGCCGTATTCAGGAAGATTTACGCGCCGGAATGATGCCCGCCGAGCCATTATTCGACGGCTTATTGGTACTCGTTGCCGCCGTATTGCTTGTCACGCCGGGTTTCCTCAGCGATGTGGCGGGGCTGCTGCTTCTGTTCCCGCCGGCCAGATATCCCATCAAGTTGTTTTTGCGACGCCAGATCCGGCAGTGGATCTTTACGCGGACATTGCGCATCTCCATCTGACGTATCACTCGAGACCATCACACGCCCAGCGTACAGCCTGTTCAGCGGAACTCACGACTCGAATCGCGTTCGCAACTTCACCCTTTAGAACTCCCCAAAGCTGGAGTTCATCCAGCATCCGTTGATTCCACACGCCGCTGCCCGAACGTCTTTCCAAAATAGCTGTCCTCTTTTTCGGGCTCCAAAACTTCTCATTGAAGTTGATCGTGGCGATGAGCTCGAGGAAAGTTCCGGGTCCGCCGCCCCCGGCAACGATGAAGGCATCGGAAGAAAGCAAACCCGCCAAGCGGAGACAATAGTCCGCATCGAATGGTATGTTCCGGGCGAGCGCGAGACAGTCCACAAGTTCAGTGACGTATCTGTTGGCAGGCCTTCCGCCATAAGAATATCCAGTTACCGGAATTCTCCCAGCGGCGCCCTCCGGAGCCGCCTGCATTCCGACTCCGCTAAACGCGCCGGTCGCTATGTCAACACCTCGCAGCGCTAACAATCTGCCCACCGCCTTCATTTCCTCATAGAGGTCGTTCGGCGTATCCTTACCGGAACCGAAACAGCTGACTCTCATAGAAGGTTACCCCCGAGTGTTCGTAATGCCAGAGACTCTC
>Ga0066710_100003932_pt1 | contig 12910 bp, 9 predicted proteins | sample GraSoiAngelo_159_FD_79666 | JGI IMG/M metagenome (GOLD analysis project Ga0066710, IMG submission 79666) | Grasslands soil microbial communities from the Angelo Coastal Reserve, California, USA - 14_1009_16_40cm | ecosystem: Environmental > Terrestrial > Soil > Grasslands | place: USA...
TTCAGATACACGACGACCGCGTCGCGCGGATGGAAATGGAACGCGTCGATGTAGGAGTTTCCCGTGTAGCGTTCTCTCGTCACCGTCACGTGCGCGTTGTCCACGAGGTTGATCATCCGGGGCTGACGATCCATCGCGTACGCGTACCCGGAACGCCGATACATCGGCGCCGCCTCGGCCGGCGTCATCCCCGGTGCTCCGGACGGCGCGGCCTTCATGTCGATCACAATCGCCTCGAAGCGTGATGCGCCACGATTCGTCACCGCGGCGTCCTCCACCCACGCGGCTTCATGCGACGGGAGGCGGCCATCCAGGTCAGCCGTCAGGAAGATGACGACGCGTCCGTTCGGCGCGGCGGTGTCGAGGCTCTGCCCCGGCGCGAGCGTGACGCGCGCCACGCGGACCTGATCGTTTTCCCATTCGACGCGATACGGATCGGTTGGACGCTGCTGGGCTGCGTACGGCGCCTGCGGCAGCAGCGTCAGCGCAACGAGCGGTACGAGTGCGGCGATACACATGACGTTCTCCTTTGACGCGACGGGCGGAGAAGGTCATGTGCAACCTAAATGCCGAGCGTTTCATGCACCCTGAACAGACGGAATCTTCTTTTGTAGGTAAACATCCTCCACACCCACTCGGCGGGACCGAACGCGGCGACCGACAGCCACCACCGACTCAGCATCATCTGCAGTCCGAAGAACACCGTTGCGCCGGCGAGGAGGACCGTGAGGCTGACGCGGCCCCACAGGCCGAACCCGATGCCGTAGAAGATCAGGACGCCGGCGACGCTGTGCAGGAGGTAGTTCGACAGCGCCATGCGGCCGACCGGCGCGAAGGCGCGCATCGCGCGCGGAGCGCGCTGGAAGAGCAGGCAGATTCCGGCGGCATACGCGAGCGACAGCGCGGGCGTGCCGATCGTCTCCGCGATCATGTAGAACAAGCCGATGACCGTTGGAAAGCGCGGCGCGGTCGAATCGCCCAGCACCGCGCCGGCGAACGCGAGCGGCAACCCAATCGCAAGGCCAAGCGCGAACGTGTTCCGCACCAGCGTCCGATGCTCGTCGAGCGTGGCGAACACATTCAGCCGTGCCGCGTAGAAACCGAGCAGGAACATCCCCAGGACCCGCGGAAAGAACATCAGGACGAGACGCCGCACGACGCCGGCCGCGGTGAAGAGCGCATTGCCGCGAACGATGTCGAGATAGTTGCCGCGCGCGAACCCGTCGATCGCCTTCATCAGGATCGGCGGGAGCGAGTCGTCGGCGCCCGGCGGGGGCGGTGTCGCCAACCGCGCGAGGCCGAGCAGGACGAGATACAGCGGGATCGGCGCGGCCAGCCAGATGAGCGCCCACCGCCGCACCGTTCGATCGTCGCGGCGGACGAACGGGATCAGGGCGAACCCGAGCACGGCATACGTGAGCAGGATGTCCCCCATCCAGATCAGCAGCGTATGCGCCAGGGCGATGAGCGTGAGGCCGACGAGCCGTCGCTTGAAGAGCCGCACGGGGTCGGCGCCGCGCGCGGCCGCGCGCTGCATGAACACGAAGAAGCCGACCCCAAACAGGAATGAGAAGAGCGAGTAGAACTTGCCCGCGACGAGGAACTCGAGCAGAAAGTCCGCGGCCGGGTCCGCCGCCGAGAACGGCAGCGCCGCCTGCTGCGCGCCGGTCAGGAACTCATAGCCGGCGAACGCATCGACGTTATAAAGAAGGATGCCGTAGATCGCGACGCCGCGCAGAATGTCGAGGACGTCGATCCGTTCGGCCGTCCCCACCGGCCGAACGCCCGCCCCGTCCGGCGCCGCGGTCGCCATGCGGGCCGAATTGTAAACTGCCTTCTGCCTTCTGCCCTTATAATCCCTCCTCGCCCTTCGGGACATCGCCACATGACCGCCGTCCACCATGACGAGTCCGCCCGGCTGGCGGCGTTGCACCGGTATCGCATTCTCGACACCGGCCCCGAGCGCGCGTTCGACGATCTCACGCTCCTCGCCTCGCACATCTGCGGCACGCCGATGGCGTTCATCACGCTCGTCGACGCCGACCGCCAGTGGTTCAAGTCGCGCATCGGCGTAACGGTGCCGGAAACGCCGCGCGCCGTGTCGTTCTGCGCGCACGCGATCCTGCAGCGCGACCTCATGGTCGTGCCCGACGCGCGCAAGGACGCGCGGCTCCGCGACAACCCGCTCGTCACGGGCGATCCGCACATCCGGTTCTATGCGGGCGCGCCGCTCGTGACGCCGGAGGGGCACGCGGTCGGCGCGATCTGCGTCCTCGACCGCGTGTCGCGCCGGCTCAGCCCCGAGCAACTCGCGGCGCTCGATGCGATCCGTCATCAGGCGGAGGCGCAGCTCGAGCTGCGGCTGCACATCATGGAGCTGGAGGAAGCGCTGAAAGCGCGCGAACGCGCCGAGGCGGAACAGGCCGCGTTGATGGAGGACCTGCGCCTCGCGCACGACGAGGTCAAGAAGCTCAGCGCGCTCATTCCGTTCTGCTCGAAGACGCAGTTCGAGGTGACGATTCCCGCCGTCCCCGGCGCGATCGCCACCGTGACGGACGGCGTCACGCAGGTGCTGCACGCCAAGCGATGGCCGGAGGATGAGATCATGGCCGTCGAACTGGCGCTCCAGGAGGCGGTCGCCAACGCGATCCGCCACGGCTGCCGGAACGATCCGTCCAAGCACGTCCAGTGCTGCGTGACGTGCGACGACGCGGGACAGGTGATGATCGTCGTGCGCGACCCGGGATCGGGGTTCGATCCCACGACGGTTCCGAATCCGCTCGAGGCGCCGAATCAGTTGAAGCCGAGCGGCCGCGGCATCTTCCTCATCAACGGCCTCATGGACGAAGTGGGCTTCGCCGACGGGGGACGCGAACTCAAGATGAGGAAGCGGAGGACCGCGGAGGTCTGAGCCCCGTCCCGCAGCGGTGTGATGTCACCACAGAGATCACAGAGATCACAGAGAGACCTCTCGATCCTGTCTTGATCCATCCGATCTCCGTGACCTCTGTGATCTCTGTGGTGCGTACCTACCGCCCGTACTTGCGGAGAACTTCTCGCAGCCGCTCGTGCGAAATGGCGTCGACGACGCGCCCGTTCGCGCCCTGCATCGTCTCGGCGGCGACGAGCGCGTTGACGATCGCTTCCTCCGTCGCCTGCACCGTCGCGGCGAACACCGCGTTGATCGCGTCGTTCGACAGCATCTGCACCGTCGTCACCTGGCTGCCGCGCTGAGGCGTCGCTGCGTTTGGATTCGCGGTCGAGAACGCGATGAAGATGTCGCCGGAGCCGTTGCCCGACGTCGCGCCCGTGCGCGCGAGACCGAGCGACGCGCGGCGCGCCACGCGTTCGAGCTGGTGCGGCAGGAGTGGCGCGTCGGTCGCGACGACGATGATGATCGAGCCCATCTCGCCGTCCGTATCCGCGTCCGCAGCGCGCGGCTTTGGCCGCGCGTTGCCACCGTCGCCGCCGCCGCGCGGCGGCGCAACCGGTATCTCGACGCCGACCGGGACGCCCGCCACGCGCAGCTCCACGCGGCGCCCGTGGTTCGCCTGCACGAGGACGCCGACCGCGTACCCGCCCCCCTGCGCGTCGAGCTTGCGCGACGCGGTCCCCGTCCCGCACTTGAACCCGTAACAAATCATTCCCGTCCCGCCGCCGACGTTGCCTTCGGGCACCGGTCCCGTCTTCGCGCCGTCGAGCGCCTGGAACACGTGTTCCGGCTTCACGTGAAAGCCGTTGATGTCGTTGAGCGAGCCATCCCACGTCTCGGCGACGACGGGGAGCGACCAGGGCTGATGCGTGGCGCCGTGCCGGAGCGCCCAGGCGATCGAGGCGTCGCGCACGGTGCCCACACTGTGCGTGTTCGTGATGAACACCGGTCCTTCGAGAAAGCCCGACTCCTTGACCCAGGTCGTCCCCGTCATCTCGCCGTTGCCGTTCAGCGCGAACCAGCCGGCCATCACGGGATCGTTCGACGTCTTGCCGCGCGGCAGGATCGCCGTCACACCCGTCCGGATGTTCTGCCCTTCGATTACGGTGACGACGCCCACTTCGACTCCCGCGACGTCGGTGATCGCGTTCAACGTCCCCGTCGATCCTTCGAACGGGACGCCGAGGTCGCGCGCGCGCGGCTTCGACGGCTGCTGCGCGAGGATCGTAATCAGGAGCAGCGGGAGGATGCCGTGCATGCCGCGCATCCTAACAGAGCGTCCAGTTGCCAGCTTCCAGCTTCCGGCTCAGCTTGAATGACGAGCCTCACTCCGCGAAAGTACTCGGCATGATGACGACCAGCCTCACGGAACACGCAGAGGTGCCGACGCGCATCGGCGGACTGACGATCAAGGGCGAGTTGGTTGCGCGCGAAGACCTGACGATCGAGGGAACGTTCGAGGGGACGATCGAGGCGCACGGCCATCGGCTCGTGATGGGCGCCGGCTCGCGCGTGCGGGCGACCGTGCACGCGCGCGTCGTCACGGTACTCGGACGCCTCGAAGGGCACATCGCGGCCGACCTCGTGGATATCGGCCCGGACGCGCTCGTGGACGCCAGCGTGATGACGAAACAGCTCGCGCTCGAGGAAGGCGCGCGGTTCAACGGCGCGGTGAACACCGAGCGCGCGCGCGCCGCCGGCGAGGTCGCGCGGCGCAAGTCGGGAATGGGAGGATCTTCCGCCTGAGTGCGTTTAGCGGCGCTTGCTGCTCCGCGCTGCCGCCGGTCGCCGCGCGCCGGCGCTCGCCGCTTTCTTGATCACCGCGACCGCGCGCCGCGCGCTCTCCTCGTCGCCGAATCCAAACACCGCCGAGTAGCGGCGCGCGACCACCTGCGCGACGACGAAGTCGAGGTTGATCCCGGTTTCCGCGATCGCCCGCGACAGCCGGCTGCCGAGCCCCGGCGAGTCGTCGCCCTCGACGAGCAGCGCTGGAATCGACGAGGCGCTGAACCCGCCGCGCTCGGCCGCCGCCGTCGCGCGCTTGCCCGAGACCGGAAACAATTCAACGGCGCCGTGTCCCGCCTGCCCGGGAATGCGGTACGCCATCAGGATGGTCACGTTGACGCTTGCGTCGGCGAGCGGCGCCAGCGACTCCGCCAGCGCGCCGGGCCGATCCTGGATCTCGCGCCGCCAGAGCGCGATCGGTTTCACGGAGATTGCCATCGCGGTCTCCTTTGTCTTGTCGGTCCTCGGTCCTCGGAGATCGCTTCTTGTATAACTCCAGCCCCGGCGTGTCAACGGCCTGGAGGAGTGGGGGCGGGGGTCAGCCCCGCACGCCGACGACCTTGATGTTCCTGAGCGTTCGAAGGTCGGCGACCTGCGAATGACGGCTGACGAAGAGGCGGTGGTATTCGTTGATATTCACCGTGAGCGGAACGATGCGGGAGCGATCGCCGGGGAAGGCACGGTGCTTGTCGGCCATCGCCTTGGTGGCGAACCGCATGTTCGCGTTGTACCGTTTCGCGAACCGCGATCCGCGGCGGCCGCGGAGCGACAGCCGGTAGATCGTGCGGCGGCCCTTCGGATCGAGTGCCGCGGGCGGAATCGGTTTCGGGACAGGTTTCTGGTCGGGCCACGCAAAGAACAGCCGGCCTCCGAAAGCGTCCGAGGGAGCCAGCGCCCCGGCGGCGGCGGCCGTCCCGGCCGCGAGGAACGCGCGTCGATTGACGACCATCGCGCACTCCTTAACTTAAGAGGAAGAAAAAGCAGGGGGAGGTCCCGTATTCTCCCCGCCGGTTCCGCCGGCGGTTCCGGCGGGCCCAGGCTTGACGGCCGACCCTGGGGATTGCGGCCCCAGTTTCAACGGAGCGGACGCGACTGACGGAGCAGGTCTCCCCTGGCCATCCACGAAGTCGCCGCCGATCGAGCCGTCCTTCTGCGCAACTCCTGCTGTCCAATACGGCCCCCCGCCGGCGTCGTTCTGGCGGCGCGGTTACGGGTCTGTTAACTCTGACCCCGCCGCCGCGTAAATACGAGTGAACACGGCATTCTCGTCAACCGTAACTCTCCTTATGCTCCGAGACGTGCGCTTCGCGCTCCACCTCATGGTCAAGGAGCGCTGGTATTCGGCGGTCGCCATCGTGGCGCTGGCGCTCGGCATCGGCGTCAATGCCACCGTGTTCACGCTCGTGAACGCGGTCCTGATCAAAGGCCTGCCGTTCAAGGACTCCGGCCGGCTTTACATGCTCACCCTGCAGAACAAGACCGGCGGACGTACCGGCGTGTCGTATGCGGATCTGCAGGACTGGCGCGCGCAGATGCGCACGTTCGTCGGTCTCGGCTCGTTCAGCGGCAACACCATGAACCTGAGCGACGATCGGTCCGCGCCGCAGCAGGCGCGCGGCCAGATGGTCAGCGCGAATACGTTCGCGCTGCTCGGCCAGCAGCCGTTGCTCGGCCGCGACTTCGCGCCCGGCGACGATCGCAAGGGCGCCGAACCAGTGGCGATCATCGGCTACACGATCTGGAAGACGCGCTACGCGGAAGATCGAAACGTGCTCGGGCGATCGATCCGCATCGACGGCAAGCCGATGACGATCATCGGCGTCATGCCGGACAACATGCAATTCCCGTCCAACGCGGAGCTCTGGATCCCCTTCGTGCCGTCGGCGGAGCAGGAACGCCGGGGCGCCAGGATGCACCAGGTGTTCGGGCGGCTGCGGAACGACGCGAGGCGCGCGCAGGCGCAGACCGAAATGAACGGCATCGCCGGACGCCTGGCCGCGGCCTATCCCGACACGAACAAGGAGTTCACGGCGATTGCCGTCGAGACGTTCAGCGAACGGTTCAACGGCGGCAACATCCGCACCGTGTTCCTCGCGATGATGGGCGCCGTCAGCTTCGTGCTGCTCATCGCATGCGCGAACGTCGCGAACCTGCTGCTCTCGCGGTCGGCGCATCGCGCGCGCGAAATCGCCGTCCGCATCGCCCTCGGCGCCACGCGCTGGCGCGTCGTTCGTCAGTTGCTCGTCGAGAGCGTCCTGCTCGGCTGTTTCGGCGGCGTGCTCGGTCTCCTGCTCGCCATCGTCGGCGTGCGGGCTTTCGACCGCGCCGTCTCGAACACCGGCAAGCCGTACTGGATCACCTTCACGATGGACTTCACCGTGTTCGCGTTTCTCGCGGGCATCTGCGTGTTGACCGGCATCCTGTTCGGCCTCGCGCCCGCGCTGCAGGTGACGAAGACGAACGTGGGCGAGGTCCTGAAAGAAGGCGGACGCGGGAATGCCGGCGGCCGCCGCGCGCGGTGGCTGAGCGGCACGATGGTCGTCCTCGAGCTGGCGTTGACGCTCGTGCTCCTCGTCGGCGCCGGGTTGATGGTCCGCAGCTTCCTCAAGCTCTACACGATCGATCTGGGCTTCCGTCCCGATCACCTCATGAGCATGCGGATGCAGTTGCCCGACACGAAGTATCCGACGCCGGAGGCGCGGCGTGCGTTCTACGAACGGCTCGCGCCGCGGCTCGTGTCGCTGCCCGGCGCCGAGGCCGTCGCGTTCACGACGAGCGTGCCGCCGTTCGGCAGCGGCCGCCGCGGCCTGGAGATCGAGGGACGCCCGCCGCGGAAGCCCGAGGAGCAGGCGCCGCAGGTTGGGGTCGTCACGATCAGCCCCGCGTTCTTCGACACGATCGGCGTGCAGTTGCGCCGCGGACGGTTGTTCGGCGACAGGGACGGCGCCCCCGGGGCGGAGACCGTGATCGTCAACGACAAGCTCGTCTCGCAGTTCTTCAACAACGAAGATCCAATCGGACGCCGGATCCGGTTCGCGCAGGATCCGCCGCGGCCCGGTCAGCCGCCTCCGGCTGGGGCCGCGCAGACGCCGCCGGTGTGGCGCACGATCGTCGGCGTCAGCCCGTCGATCCGGCATTCGTCGCCGCAGGACGCCGAGCCGCCCGCCGTCGTCTACCTGCCCCATCGTCAGGATCCGCCGGGGGGCCTCGCGCTGCTCGTGCGCAGCCGGCTCGAGCCGGGCTCGGTGATGACCGCGGTGAGCCGTGAGGTGCAGGCGGTCGATCAGGATCAGCCGGTGTTCACCGTGCAGACGATGGACCAGATGCTCGCGCAGGCGATGTGGCCGTATCGCGTGTTCGGCAGCCTGTTCGCGATTTTCGCCGGCATCGCGCTCGTCATGTCCGCCGTCGGCCTGTACTCGGTGATGGCGTACTCCGTCACGCAGCGGACGACGGAGATCGGCGTGCGGATGGCGCTGGGCGCGGAAGGACGTCAGGTGTCGTGGTTGATTCTGAAGCGCGGCCTCTGGCAGCTCGCGCTCGGCCTGACGCTCGGCCTCGCCGGCGCGTTCGGCCTCAGCCGCGTGCTGCGGACGATCCTGGTGCAGATCACGCCGACGGATCCCGCCACGTTCGCGGCGATCACGACGATCCTGACCGCCGTCGCCATCGCGGCGTGCATCTTGCCCGCGCGCCGCGCCACGCGGGTGGATCCGTTGATTGCGCTGCGCGCGGAGTGAAGACAAATGTCGAATGCCAAATGCTGAATGCCAAAAGTGATCCGAGCCGACCGGCAGAGATTTCTTTTGGCATTTGCCATTTGGCATTTGGCATTGACGTTAACTCAGTAACACCTCCAGATCCTCCCTGCTCAACCGGCGGAGCAACCCCGTGTCGGCCTGCAGGATCGCGTCCGCGAGATCGCGCTTCGTGCGCTGCAGCTCGGCGATCTTGTCCTCGACCGTACCAGCCGCGAGCAGCCGGTAGGCGAACACGTGGCGCGTCTGGCCGATCCGGTGCGCCCGGTCGATCGCCTGCGCCTCGACGGCGGGGTTCCACCACGGGTCGAGCAGGAACACGTACTCCGCGGCGGTGAGGTTGAGGCCGAGTCCGCCCGCCTTCAGGCTGATGAGAAACAGGCGGCATTCGGGATCGTTCTGAAAGCGGTGGACGCGCGGCTCGCGATCGCGCGTCTTGCCGTCCAGATACTCATACTGAACGCCCTCGTCGTCGAGGTGCGTGCGGAGCAGCGCGAGCAGGCTCGTGAACTGCGAGAAGACGAGCGACTTGTGTCCTTCGGCGCGCAACTCCGCAAGGCGCGGCAGGAGCGCGTCGAACTTCGCGGACGGCGCCGTCCGGCGGCGCGAGTCGATCAGCGCGGGATGGCACGCGGCCTGACGCAGCCTGAGCAGCGCCTCGAGGATCTGCATCTTCGACTTCTGGAGTCCCTCGCGGGCGATGCGTCCGAGCAGCGACGCGCGGTAATGATCGCGCAGCTCGTCGTACAGCTCGCGCTGCGCGCCCTGCAGGTCGCAGTGAATCGTCAGTTCCGTCCGCGACGGCAACTCCGGCGCGACCTGCGCCTTCGTGCGCCGCAGGATGAACGGCCGCAGACCTCGCGCGAGCAGCTCCATCGCATCCGGGTCGCGCCGCGCCGCCGCGATGCCGTGCTTTGCGAACGCGGCTGACGTCCCGAGCAGTCCGGGATTGAGGAACTCGAACAGGCTCCACAGCTCGCCGAGATGGTTCTCCACCGGCGTGCCGCTCAGCGCAAGCCGATGCTTCGCGCGCAGGAGGCGCGCCGCCTTCGCGCCCGCCGTTGCCGCGTTCTTGATCGCCTGCGCCTCGTCGAGCACCACGTACTCGAACTCGACGTCCTTCAACCGCAGCGCGTCGCGACGCAGCGTCCCGTACGTCGTCAGCACGATGTCGTGGCCGTCGAGCCGCTCGACCGTGCGCGCGGCGCCGCTGAAATCGAGCACCCGCAGCTTCGGCGCGAAGCGCGTCGCTTCCTCCTGCCAGTTGAACACGACCGAGCGCGGCACCACGACGAGCGACGGCGCGGTCGTCTCGCGCTTCGAGCGGAGGCGATCGAGCCATGCGAGCACCATGACGGTCTTGCCGAGCCCCATGTCGTCCGCGAGGCAGCCGCCGAAGCCGAATCGCCGGAGGAACGCGAACCAGCCGAGCGCGTCGCGCTGGTAATCGCGCAGGTGGCCGACAAACGATGACGCCGCGTCGAGCGGAGCAATGCCGCTGAACGACGCAAGTTCTTCGCGCGTCCGCGCGAAGCGCTCGTCCACGCGCATCGCCGGCTGCGACGCGAGCGCCGCGTCGAGCAGCGCCGCCTGCGACAGCGTGAACCGGACGTGATCGCCGGAGGCCTCGCCAATCTGCGCGATGCCCGCCCAGCGCCGCAGCCATTCCTCCGGCAGGATCCCGGACGACCCGTCATCGAGCGTGACGGTCGTGCGCCCCTGGCGGAGCGCCTGCAGCAGCCGCGGGAGCGACAGGACCTGGCCGTCGCCGAAATCGACCGTGCCGTGCAGCTCGAACCAGTCGATGCCGGAGCGGATTTCCGATCGTGTTGATTGCGCGGTCCGGAACACGCGTCCCTCGGCCTCGACGCGCCATCCTTCCGCGATGAGGATTCGGACCGCGCCCGGGAAGCGATCCACGGCGACCGCGAGCGTCTGGCGCGAGAACGCGTAGTCCCATTGCTTCGAGAACCCAATCTGCGACAGCCGCGTGAGCGCCGCCTGCTCCGCGGCGAGGTCGCGGCGGACCAGCCGGCGTCGATCGGCGTCGTACGCGGTCGGCCCCGTGTCGGGCCTGACGTGAAACCCGCCGTAATCGAACGTCACGTCCGCCTGGAGCTGCGTCGTGTACGACCGCTGTGCGGCGCGGACGTTGACGCACGGCTGCGGCACGCCGGCGGCGATCTCGAACTGCAGTTCTTCAGGAAGCTCCAGCGGATCGACCCCCGATCGCGCGAGCACGTCGACGAGCAGTCCGCTCGCATCCGGCGGGATCACGAGCGGACCGGACGCGCGGAGCTGCGCGAGCCACGCAAACGCGCCGCGCGCGTCCAGTCGCGCGACGGTGCCGCCGTAAAAGACGTAGCCGCTCCCGAGCGCCATCAGCGGCTCGCGAATCGCCATGCGGTCATTGCCGCGTACGAGCGCGCCGTCGATCGAGAACCCCGCTTCGCCGCGCGCGTGCACGACCTCGAGACGAAACGTCCACGGTCCCCGGCCGTCCCACGCGAGCGGCGCCAGCTGGTCGGACGGATCGCGTCCCGTGCGAATGAACGCGCGTCCTGTCTGGACGATGAGCGGCAGCGCGCGATCGATCAGCGGCCCGGCCAGCCGGAAGATCGTGCTCGAGAGGTTTCGGTGCCGGCTGGTGTAGTCGTCGGGAGCGCCGAAGAGCAGCGGCAGGATCTCGCGGTCCGCAGCGTCGGGCAGTTGATCGATGTCGGACGCCAGGAGCATCGCCGGCTTCGGCTTGCCCCACTGGCCGTTCCTCTTGCGCTGGCGGTACTGCACGTCGAGCGCGATTCCATCGCCCGACAGCGTGCTCGCCCGGTCGACCACGTAGACGATCTCGCCATCCGCGTACCGCGGTTGAGGGGCGAGCGCGTCCTTCCGCGCGACGCGACCCGCGAGATCCTGAAGGAACTGCTCCCACGCGCGCGGGCGCGCGGGAGGACGCGGATCGGCGCTCCGCCCCCGTTCCTGCGCCATCCGAGCTCCGCCATCCGTCATCCGCCATCCGTCATCGGTCGCCGGCCGACGAAGTGCAGGTGATGGCCGCCGGAATTCGGGATCGGACTCGACGTCGATCGGATCCAGCCTGGCGTAGTCCGAGACGTCGCCGTCGCCGAGCAGGAACCCGCGCCGCTCTGCCTCGAGCAGCGTCGCCCAGATGTGCTTGCAGATGTCGAGTCGATCGTAGAAGTAGGGGCACTCGCACGACGCCGTGAAGTTCGCCTCGTTCTCGCGGTCGATGATGACGCGGTACTTGCGCGATCCGTGGACCGTCGCCTCGACGTGGGTGGCCGAGCCGTCGATGCGGACGACGGCGCCGTCCTGCTGATAGAAGCGCCCTTTCGTGCGGCTGCCCGCGGCGACGGATCGACCGAGGATCCGCGTCAGCGGGTGCGGGAACGGGCGGACGTCCATCGCTCGATTGTAGGCCGGGGCCGCAGCGGCAATGCCAAATGCTGAATGCCGAATGCCAAAGCATATGGATCGAGGCGACGCCTCGTAGTGCAGCCCCTTTGCGGGCTGCTCGGGATCCAGCGATTTTCAAACCTGTTACGTCAGTGCCTTGGCGCAAGACGACGAGGGCGCGGAAGCTGCGCACCTCACCGTTGGGTCATGTGGCAGATCCTTCAATGCAAAGAATGGTCACGCGACCGAATGCAAGGAGTTCCTCGATTGCCGCGAGGTCCGCGCGGAGGCACGCATCGTGCTCATCGGACGATGCTAGACTGCGGAGCTACGGCGATGGCGGAGACACTCGAGACGATTGGCGAAAAGCTCGAAGCGCTCGGCAACGGGTTCGAGGCGCTCGGCGCGAAGGTCGCGGCGCTCGACGCAAAGGTCGCGGCGCTCGACGCAAAGGTCGCGGCGCTCGACGCAAAGGTCGACAAGGGTTTTGCATCCGTCGACGCGCGCTTCGCGTCGATAGACCAGCGCTTCGCGTCGATAGACCGGCGCTTCGCGTCGATAGACCAGCGCTTCGCCTTGGTAGACGAGCGCTTCGATCGGTTGGAGAAGGCGGTCCAGGACGGCGACGAGAAGACGCGTGCGTTCCTGGGCGTGAAAATCGACGACGTGGCCGGACAGGTCAAATTGATCTTCGAGAAGGTGAGCGTCATCGATGAGCGCCTCGAAGCTGATTCCGTCGAAGCCGCGACAGTCCAGACGACGCTCGAAAAACATGACCTTCGTCTCATCGCGCTCGAAACCCGCCGCACGCGACGGAAGGCGCGATAGGATACGGACATTCTCTGTTCCGGGAGTTGCGCGTGAGGCTCGAACAGCATCTTCTTTCGGGGATCGCCGCGCTGGCGTGCATCGCCGCACTCGCCGGCTGCACGTCGACCCCAACGTCCCCGACACCTGTGGTGACCTACAGCCAGGCCGATCTGCGCATCGGCACCGGCACCGAGGCGGCGTCCGGCAA
>Ga0066710_100003933_pt1 | contig 12908 bp, 13 predicted proteins | sample GraSoiAngelo_159_FD_79666 | JGI IMG/M metagenome (GOLD analysis project Ga0066710, IMG submission 79666) | Grasslands soil microbial communities from the Angelo Coastal Reserve, California, USA - 14_1009_16_40cm | ecosystem: Environmental > Terrestrial > Soil > Grasslands | place: USA...
AACGATTCGTTGCGATTACACCGATGCGGGCGACGTGGCCTGTTCGGAGCGCGCCTGCCGGACCGCGCGGGCGCGGCGCGCGCGGTCTTCGCCGTCGGCCGCCGCCGTCTCTTCGGCGTGCGCCGATTCCCGGACGCCGCGTCCGCCGAGCACGGCGTCGGCGATCTTCGACGCGAAGAGCCGGATGGCGCGCAGCGCGTCGTCGTTCCCCGGGATCACGAAATCGACTTCGTCGGGATCGCAGTTGGTGTCGACCACGCCGATGACGGGGATCTTCAGCTTGCGCGCCTCGTCCACCGCGATCTTTTCCTTCCGCGTGTCCACCACGAAGAGCGCGTCGGGCAGCCGCGACATGCTGCGAATGCCCTCGAGGTTCTTCTGGAGCTTGCGCTTCTCCTTCTCGAGCTGCGCGATCTCTTTCTTCGAGAGCGTTTCGTACCGGCCGTCGGTCTCCATGGCTTCGAGCTCGCGGAGCCGCGCGAGGCTGCGCTGGATCGTCGTGAAGTTCGTCAGAAGCCCGCCGAGCCACCGCTGGTTGACGAAGAACATTCCGCAGCGCAGCGCCTCTTCGGCGATCGCGTCCTGCGCCTGGCGCTTCGTGCCCACGAACAGAACCGTCCGGCCGTCGGCCGCCAGGTTCGTGACGAACTCCTCCGCGTCGCGAAACAGTTTCGCGGTCTTGGCCAGGTCGATGATGTAGATCCCGTTCCGCTCTCCAAAGATGTACGCCTTCATCTTCGGGTTCCAGCGCTTCGTCTGGTGGCCGAAGTGCACGCCGGCTTCGAGCAAATCCTTCAACGCGATGCCGCTCAAGCTCCCTCCAATTACCGTTTGCTGAACTGGAAGCGCTTGCGCGCCCCCTTCTGCCCGTACTTCTTGCGCTCCTTGATCCGCGCGTCGCGCGTCAGGAACCCGGCTTTCTTGAGCCGCTGCCGCAGCTCGATGTTGTATTCGACGAGCGCGCGCGCGATGCCGAGCCTGAGCGCCCCCGCCTGCCCCGCGATCCCGCCGCCCGCGATCGTCGCGAGCACGTCGAACTTATCGGCCGTTTCGGTGACGAGCAGCGGCTGCTTGATCTGGGTGCGGAGCGCTTCGGTGGGGAACGCGACTTCGACCGGCTTCCGATTGATCGTCATGCCGCCGGAGCCCGGTCTGAGAAAAACCCGCGCCGTCGATGTCTTGCGGCGCCCGGTGCCGTAATACTGAATAGCTGCTGCCACGACTTATGCGACCTCGCGTGTGATCTTTTTCGTCTTCTTCTTCTTGTCTTTCAAGGCCAGCGCCCTGGGCCGCTGCGCGGCGTGCGGATGCTCGCCGCCGGCGTACACCTTCAGCTTGCGCCACATCGCGTCGCCCAGCTTCGTCTTGGGCAGCATGCCGCGCACCGCTTCTTCCACGATGCGGACCGGCTGCTTCGCGCGGACGTCTCTCGCGCGCTCTTCGCGCAACCCGCCTTCGTACCCGCTATGGTACCGGTAGACCTTCTGGTCTTCCTTGCGGCCCGTGAGCCGGACCTTCGTCGCATTGACGACGACGACGTGGTCGCCCGTGTCGAGGTGCGGCGTGTACAACGCCTTGTGCTTGCCCTGCAGGAGCCGCGCCGCTTCGGTCGCGACGCGTCCCAGGACCTGCCCCTCGGCATCGATGACATGCCACTGCCGCTCCACACTGCCGGCAGTGGGGACAAACGAACGCATGAGATCCCTTTCGGCCTTCGCTGAAACTGTCGGCCCGACTCGCCGGAGCACGCGCAGGCGGTCAGCCACTGTCAAAGGACGGCAAACCAAGAGGATACGTGCAATTAGCGGCGAAGTCAAGGCGCGCGCGGCTCAGCGCACACGTGGTGCGAGACGCCACGTCTCTCGCGCGCCACATCCTCCAGAGCGCGCGGTCCGTCGACACGATCACAGTTTTGTGTTCGACGTACAGTTTTGTCGTGTGAAGAGGATTCAGAAACGCCCGTCTGATCCCACTTTTGCGCAGTTCTGCCGAATTTGATCGCCAGCTCGTCGTGGCACTCGACTTGCCCCCGGGCTTGTGCCGATACATAGGCTGATCTGGCGGACCGGGTGTGTTGAATTGACGCCCAGGCGCGGCTTTGCTAGCGTAATCCGCCTTTCCGGACAATCAGTTGCGAGCAATTCGCAGGATAGGATACCGCGGTGTTTCGCAGAGCGAAATCGCTGGTCGGTCTGGACATCGGTTCGAGCGCCGTCAAGGCGGTCGAGTTGAAACAGGCCGGCAAGAGCTACAGGGTCACGAATTTCGGCAGCGAGCCGGTGCCCCCTGACAGCATCGTCGACGGCGCGATCATCGACGCCGCCGCCGTCGCCGACGCCATCCGCCGCCTGTTCGACGGCCGCAGCATCAAGACCAAGGACGTCGCCGCCTCGCTCTCGGGAAACGCCGTCATCGTCAAGAAGATCACGCTGCCGGTGATGACGGAGGCGGAGCTCGCCGAGTCGATCTACTGGGAGGCGGAGCAGTACATCCCGTTCGATATCCAGGACGTCAACCTCGACTACCAGATTCTCGACAAAGGGGACGCCGCCGGCGGCAAGAGCACGATGGACGTCCTCCTCGTGGCGGCGAAGAAAGAGAAGATCGCCGACTACACGGGCGTGATCGCGCAGGCGGGCCGCGCGGCGGTCGTCGTCGACGTCGACGCCTTCGCGCTGCAGAACGCGTACGAGATCAATTACGGAATCGAGCCGAGCGCCGTGGTCGTGCTGCTCAATGCGGGCGCGAGCGCGACCAACATCAATATCCTTCAGGGCGATCAATCCGTCTTCACCCGCGACATTTCCATCGGCGGCAACGCCTACACCGAAGCGTTGCAGCGCGAGCTGAACCTGCCGTTCGAGAGCGCGGATCTGCTCAAGCGCGGCGAGCTCGTTGACGGATCGTCGTACGACGATGCGCGGCCGGTGCTGCGCGCGGTGACCGAGAACGTCATGCTGGAGATCCAGAAGACGTTCGACTTCTTCAAGGCCACGGCGTCGTCCGATCGGATCGATCGGATCATGCTGAGCGGCGGCGCGTCGCGGGCGGAAGGGTTCACGGAGATGCTCGCGGATCGGTTCGAGGCGCCGGTGGAGCCCTTCGATCCGTTCAAGCGCGTGGCCTTCGACAGCAAGCGGTTTCAGGTGGACTCGCCGGCCCAGATCGCGCCGACGGTCGCCGTCGCCGTCGGGCTCGCGCTGCGGCGGGCGGGGGACCGATGATCCGCATCAACCTTCTCGCGGTCGAACGCGAGCGGCCGAAGCGCGCCCGCGCCGCGGCCACCGGCGGCGGCGCCGCCATCTCCGCCGCGCAGCGCGTCACGATCGGCGCGGCTTTGATCCTGCTGTCCACCGTGCTCGTGATCGGCTGGTGGTTCTGGTCGCTGCGCATGGAGTCGTCGCGCCTCGACGCGGACATCGCGAGCGCCGAACGCGAAGCGCAGAAGCTTCGCTCCGTCCTGACGGATTTCCAGAAGTTCGAGGCGCGGAAGGCGCAGCTCCAGCAGCGCGTCTCGCTGATCGAACAGCTTCGTCACGGCCAGACCGCGCCCGTGCACGTGCTCGACGAGATCAGCAAGAGCCTGCCGGATCGGCTGTGGCTCGTCACGCTCACGCAGCACGGCGACGAATTCACGATCGACGGGCGGGCGACGTCGCTCTCGTCGCTGACCGATTTCGTCGCGAACCTGGAGAGCACGACCTGGTTCAAGCGGCCGGTGGAGATTCTCGACAGCGCGGTGGAACCGAATCCGCAGACGACCGAGCTCGTGCGGTTCACGATCAGGGCCTGGTACAACAATCCGGACGCAGCGCCGGTCGGTCCCGCAGGACGCGGCGGCCGTGGGGCGGTGCCGCCGGCGGCGCATTGAACGCGCTGCCGGACGCCACCGATAGCAGCAGGAGACATGGAACTTTCGCTGACCAAATTACCGTGGTGGGGACAGCTCCTCGCGTTCGTCCTCGTGTGCGGCGGCGCCGTATTCGGGTTCTGGAACTTCTATGTTTCGGACGTGCAGTCGGAAATCGCGCTGCGCCAGACGCATTTGAACGCGCTGCGCGCCGACATCAACAAGGGCGTCATCACCGCGCGGCGCCTGCCGGAATTCCAGGGACAGGTCGCCGAGCTCGAGCATCGTCTCGACAGCCTGCGGCAGGTGCTGCCGGAGCAGAAGGACGTCGCCGACATACTGCGCCGCCTGCAGGCCCTCGCGACGCAGTCGAACCTGTCGATCCTGCGCTTCACGCCGCTGCCGCAGAAACAGCAGCCGCTCTATCAGGAAGTGCCGTACCACCTCGTCGCCGAGGGCACGTACCACAACCTCGGGCTGTTCTTCGATCGCATCAGCAAGTTCCCGCGGATCATCAACGTCAGCGAAGTCGCGATTCGCGCGCGCGCGCAGGCGGAGCCGAACGCGACGATCTACGCCGACCTCAACGCGACGACGTTCGTGTTGCAGGAAGCGAAACCGACCGGCCGCGGCCGCGGCGCGGGACGGTAGCCATGGTGATCACCGTGTTCCTGCTGACGATCGCGTGGGCCGGCGCCGGAGCGGCGGAGCCACAGACGCCGAAGCCGCCGGCGCCGATTGCCGCGGCGAAGGACGCAGCGCAGAAGGTCAACACGGCGCAGACGACGGGCAATCAGCCCGGTGGGAAGGAAGCGGTCGAGCAGGGCGCTCAGCCGCCGGCGCAGCCGGCGCCCGCGCCGCCCGCCGGCGCGCCGCCTGCCGGCGGACAGCCGCCGCCCCCGACCCCGGCAGGCGGGTATTCGTACGATCCGAGCGGGCGTCGCGATCCATTCGTGAGCCTGCTCACGCGCGGCGCCGAAGCCCACCCGAACATGGCGAGCCGGCCGCCCGGCGTCGCCGGGCTGCTCGTCGGCGAGCTTACGGTGAAAGGGATCCTGCGGGACAAAGGGGGATTCATCGGAATCATCCAGGGGGCCGACAGCAAGACCTATATCGTCCACCCGACCGATCGCCTGATGGACGGCGTCGTGAAATCCATTACGCAGGACGCGATCGTGTTCTCGCAGGACGTCAACGACCCGCTCTCGCTCGTGAAGCAGCGCGAGGTGCGCAAGACGATCCGTGCGGAGGTCAAGTAATGACCGCGTTCAAGCTCCGGCTCCGGCCGGGACGCCGGCTCGTGACAGCGTGCGTGATCGCCGCCGCGGCCGGCGGCGGCCTCGTGTTGACTGCCGCGCCGGCGCCGGTGCGGCTCGTGGGCGTGTCGGCCCAGTCGAGCGGTCGCGCGGCGGCCCTGCTGATCGAAGCGACCGAGCCGGTCGCCTACGCGGTCAGCCGGCCGGATCCGCTGACCGTCCTCGTGGACTTGCGCAACGTCACCGTCGGCGACGTCGCCAGCGACGTCGCGCGACGCGGGCCGATCGCGAACGTCACGCTCGAGCAGGCCACCGCGATCGACGGCAAGGCGCTCGCGCGTGTGCGCGTCGCGCTCACGTCTCCCGCGACATACAAAGTTCACAGCGCGCGCAACACGATCCGCGTCGACCTCGAGCCGTCGTCGTCGCCGATCACGATGGACAGCACGCCGATGGCGGTGCGGCCGCAGCCGCGGGAGGTCTCCGCGCCCGGCGACGCCGCGTTCCCGCGCGCGACGTCGCTCGAACGCGTGCAGTCGCGGCACACGAGCGCGGGCACGACGATCACGCTGTCGGGCAACGGCCGGCTCGAGGCCGGCAACCTCGCGGAGGCGAACGATCGGCCGCGGCGGCTGCTGATGGAGTTCCCCGGGCTCACCTCTCGCGCGCCGGCGCTGTCGAGCGTTGACAGCCCGCTCGTGAAGAGCGTACGCGTCGCCGTTGCCCGCGATCCGCTCCTCACGCAGGTGTTCATGGAGATTGCCCCGGGCGTGACGTATCACGTCGAGCGCGCCGGCCTCGGCGGACGCGATCTCGCCATCGTGTTTCAGAACGGAGGCGGCGCCGCGCTCGTCGCGCCGACGACGAAAGCCGAGAAGGACGACGCGCCGGAGCCGGACATCCCGCTGCAGCAGGCGATGGCGAACGCCGCGGGCTTGATCCCGCCGGACAGTACGGACCCCATCTCGGCGCTGAAGCTCGTCTCCGATCCGAAGAAGACGCCGCCTGCCGCGACGCCGAAGCCGCAGGCGCCCGCGTCGCAGACGCCCGCCCCGCAAACCCGCGCAGCCGAGCAAGCACCGACGCCCGAAGCGCCGCAGCGTCCGGCGCCGCCGCCCGCGCAGGCGCCAGCGCCGGCCCCCGCGACGCCGCCGACGACGGTGATTCAGACGCCGACGCCGGCGAATCCGTCGCTCAACATGCAGGCGCCCGGCACCAGCGAGCGGCGCTACACGGGTCATCCGATCAGCATGGATTTCCAGGACGCCGACCTGCGATCGGTGCTCCGCACGTTCGCCGAGATCAGCGGGCTGAACATGGTGATCGACCCGCAGGTCCAGGGGCGCGTGGACATCGTGCTGAACGACGTGCCGTGGGATCAGGCGCTCGACATCATCCTGCGCGGCAACAAGCTTGGCTGGACGGTGGACGGCACCATCGTCCGCATCGCGCCGCTGGGCGTGCTCGCCGAGGAAGAGGCGGAGCGCACCAAGCTCTCGCAGGCGCGCGCGCTCGCGGGGGAGCTGCGGGTGCAGACGTTCCCGTTGAGCTATGCGCGCGCGGACGCGCTCTCGCCGCTGCTCACGAAGTCGGCGCTCTCGCAGCGCGGCCAGATCCAGGTGGACGCGCGCACGAACACGCTGATCATCACCGACCTGCCGGACCGCATCCAGACCGCCGCGAGCCTCATCGGGACGCTCGATCGCGCCGAGCCCCAGGTCGAAGTCGAAGCCCGCATCGTCCAGACGACGCGGTCGTTCGCGCGCGCGCTGGGCATCCAGTGGGGCTTCAACGGACGGATGATCCCCGAGCTGGGCAACACGACGCCGCTCGCGTTCCCGAACACGATCTCGGTCGGCGGCGCGCTCGGCACGAACAACGCGCCGACGGACCCGCGCGGCGCGAACCCGAATTCCGGCACCGGCACGTCGGTGAACCTGCCCGCCGCCGGCGCGACGAGCGCGATCGGGCTCGCGCTGGGCTCCGTCAACGGCGCGTTCAACCTCGACGTCGCGCTGACCGCGCTCGAGAACACGGGCAAGGGCCGCATCCTCTCGACGCCGCGCCTCACGACGCAGAACAACGTCGAAGCGGAAGTCGCCCAGGGCGTGCAGATTCCGATTCAGACGGTGGCGAACAACACCGTGTCGGTCACCTTCAAGGACGCGGTGCTGTCGCTGAAGGTGACGCCGCAGATCACCGTCGCCAACACCGTCATCATGCAGATCACCGTCGAGAACGCGACGGCGGACTTCAGCAAGGCCGTCAACGGCATTCCGCCGGTCAACACGCAGCGCGCCAACACGCGGGTGCAGGTGAACGACGGCGCGACGACGGTCATCGGCGGCATCTTCACGAGCCAGGAGCAGAGCGCGAACAACCACACGCCGATGCTGCATCGCATCCCGCTGCTCGGCTGGCTGTTCAAGCAGGAAAGCATCACTGACTCGAGCGGCGAGCTGTTGATCTTCATCACGCCGCGCATCCTGAGGGGATAGCGGGCGAAGGGTTGACGATATGACGCAGAAAGCCGTCTGGGGAGCGCGCATCCGGTTCGTAATCGCCGTGGCCGCGGCGATGTCCGTAGCGGCCTGCAGCAGTCAGGTCCGAGAGGGCCAGGGATCCTCCTATCTGATCGTGACATCGCTGCAGGCCGCGCCGGGCAGCACGCCCGGCACGTTCGCGACCATTCTGTTGTCGGACGTCGTGACGAACGTCGGCACACCGCCGACCGCGACGTTCTTCAACGACCTCGGCCAGGTGACGCTGCAGCTCGTCATGAAGGACCCGGGGGGCACCGTGTCGCCCAACCTGCCGACGCCGAACAACTTCATCACGCTCGAGCAGTACCACGTCGAGTTCGTGCGGAGCGACGGACACAACGTCCCCGGCGTCGACGTGCCGTTCGCGTTCGACGGCGTCATGACCGCGACGATCAGCGGCACGGCGTCCATCCCGTTCACGCTCGTGCGGCACCAGTCCAAGCAGGAAGCGCCGCTTGCCGCGCTCGCCACTAACCCGATCATCATCACGACGATTGCCAAGGTGACGTTCTACGGGCACGACCAGACCGGACATTCGGCGAGCGTGTCGGGCAACATCGAGGTCGCGTTCGGCAATTTCGCCGACTGAGAGCGGACGGGACGACTCATGCAACCGAGGGCCGGATCGCTTCGGCAGAACAATATGGCTCGACCGAGAACCTGGACGGCGGCGCTCGCGGTGATCGCCCTGAGCCTGCCCGCGTGCACGATGCACAGCCAGGACGCGCCGTCGCTGACGGGGCCGTCCGAGATGTCCACGTCGATCACCGTGACGGTCTCGCCCGACACCATTAACCAGGACGGCGGTTCGCAGTCGCTGGTCACGATCATCGCGCGCGATTCGAACGGCCAGCCCCTGCGCAATCTCTCGATGCGCGTCGACATCGCCGTCGGCGGCGTCATCACGGACTTCGGGACCCTGTCGGCGCGGAACGTCGTCAGCGATGCCAACGGCCGCGCGACCCTGACCTACACCGCGCCTCCCGCGCCCGCGGGCGCGTCCGTCATCACGATCGTCGACATTCTCGTGACGCCCAACGGCACGAACTTCGCCAACGAGACGTCGCGCCAGGCGAGCCTCCGTCTCGTGCCGCCGGGCATCATCATTCCGCCGCCAACCGGGCTGGTGCCGCAGTTCACGCTCAGTCCCGGATCGCCAACCGACCACCAGGTCGTCCTTTTCGACGCATCGTCGAGCACGTCGACCGGTGGCACGATCGTGTCGTTCCAGTGGGACTTCGGCGACGGCGGCCGTGGGTCCGGCGTCACCACGACGCATTCGTTCAACAACGCGGGCACGTTCATCGTGACCCTGACGGTCACGGACAGCATCGGGCGGACGAACTCCGTCTCGCAGAGCGTGACCGTCGGGGCCGGCGCGAAACCGGCCGCGGCGTTCGTGGTGTCACCCGCGGCGCCGCTCGTCGGCCAGCAGGTGAACTTCAACGCGTCGACGTCCACCGCGGCGGCCGGTCGCCGGCTTGTCGCGTTCGACTGGGACTTCGGCGACGGCAGGACGGGCTCGGGCATCACCACGACGCACGCATACACCACGGCGGGCAGCTACATCGTCGTGCTCACGGTGACCGACGATGCCGGCCGGACGTCCACGACCACGCAGTCGATAACTGTAGGCAGCGGGGCGCCGACGGCGGACTTCACGTTCTCGCCCTCGAACCCGCGCTCTACGGCGACGACCCCGCCCGGCGACCCGGTTAACTTTGACGGTTCAGCCTCCAGCGCGGCGCAAGGTCGCACGATTACGACTTATAGTTGGTCGTTCGGCGACGGCGGCGGTGCGGGTGGCGTCACAACCAGTCACGTCTACGCATTACCGGGGACCTACACGGTGCGATTGACGGTCACGGACAATCAGGGACAGACCAGCACGATCACGAAGACCGTCACGGTGTCCTGATGTCGCGATAGAAGCGCGACACGGTATGGCGGACAATCCACGGATTGAAGAACTTCGACGCCGGGTCCAGGCGGACCCGGCGTCGATTGCGTTTGCGGCGCTCGCCGAGGAGTACCGGCGCGCGGGGCGCTATCAGGACGCCATCGACACCTGCCGCACCGGCCTGCAGCGGCACCCGTCGTACCTCTCCGCGCGCGTCACGCTCGGACGCGCCCTCATCGAAACGAACGAGTACGATGCGGCGCGCGAGGAGCTGGCGTTCGTGCTTCGCGCCGCGCCAGAGAATCTCGCCGCGATCCGCGGCCTCGCGGAAATCCATCACCGGCGCGGCGAGCTGCCGGAAGCGCTCGAGCAGTTCAAATCCGCGCTCCAGATCGCGCGCCACGATCCGGAGCTGGAGGACACCGTCGGCCGTATCACGCGCGACGTGGCGCAGGCCGCGCCGGCAGGCGCCATCAAGATCGCGCCCGCGGCTTCCGTGGCGCACGCGACCGTCGCGGGCTGGAATCTTCCGCCGTCGCGCCCGGCGCCGGACCCGCCCGCCGGCCCGATCGCCGCGCCGCGGGCGGAGCGGAACGACGGCGCGACGAAGCGGCTCGAGGCGTTCCTCGCCGCCATCCGGCAAGCGCAACAGAATCCGGCCGCGTCCGGCCGCTGAGGCCGGCGTGACGATTTCCGCGTCCTCCATTCCACGCCGTCACGATCTCGTGCGGGCCGAGATGCGCCGCCTCGGGATCGACGCGCTCCTCGTCACGCACCCTTCCAACATCCGGTATCTGACCGGGTTCATCGGAACCGCGGGCGCCCTCGTCATCACCGAGCGGACCTGTCAGCTCCTCGTGGACTTTCGCTACGTGACGGCGGCGGGGGATATCGCGGCGGGACTGCCGCGCGGCGTGGTCACGGTGCACGCGGTGGACCGCTCGTACGACGACGCGATCATCGCGCGCCTGCGGGAATCGAACGCCCAGCGCATCGGCATCGAAGCGGCGTGGCTCTCGGTGAAACGGTTCAACGCGCTCTCGGCGGGGCTCGCGTCGGGCGCGCCGCTGCCACTCGATCGGAACGTGCCATGTCCGGTTCTCGTGCCGACTGAACGAATCGTCGAGCGGCTTCGCATGATCAAGGATGCGGTTGAAGTGGAGACGCTGCGCGAAGCCGGGCGGCGGCTCTCCACGATCGCCCGGGACGTGGCCGATCTGGTCCGCGACGGCCGCACGGAACTCGAGATCGCCGCCGATCTGGAGGCGGCCATCCGCGGCGCCGGCTTCTCCAAGCCCGCGTTCGAGACCATCGTCGCCTCCGGGCCGAACAGCGCGCTCCCGCACGCGCGTCCGGGCCCTCGCGTGCTCTCCGCCGGAGACCCTGTGGTGCTGGACTTTGGAGGCGTCTACGACGGATACTGCGTGGATCTGACTCGCACTGTTCAGCTTGGGGTTCCGTCGCCGGCCCTCGAGCGGCTCTACGACGCGGTCGACGCGGCGCACCGGGCGGCGATCAAGACGGTCCGGCCGGGGGTGCGCCCGAGCGCGATCGACGCCGCGGCACGCGGCGTCCTGGCCGCGCGTGGGTTGGCGGACGCGTTCGGACACGGCACCGGACACGGCCTCGGACTGGAAGTGCACGAGGAGCCGCGCATTTCGCGCGAGACCCCCGGCGTCCCCGATGACCCGATCGAGCCGGGGATGGTCTTCACTATCGAGCCGGGAGCGTACGTGCCGGGCGTCGGCGGCGTCCGGATCGAGGACGATGTGCTCGTGGTGGCGGGCGGGTGCGAGCGGCTCACCGAGGCGCCGTCGCTGATGCGCGCGGCCGGCGCGGGGGCGCGAGGGTCTGAATATTGATGGAATTTGCCGATCTCGAACGCATTCTGGAGCTGGTGCGCGAGCACGATCTCGCGGAGTTCGAGCTCGAACGGGATGGACTGAAGGTCCGCATCCGGAAGGCGAACGCGGGGCCGTCCTACATCGTTCAGCCGCCGCCGCTGCATCCGCCCGCCGCGCCGCCGCAGGCGCACGCGGCGTGGGCTCCCGCGAATGCGAATGTCCCGGCGCCCCCGCCCGCTGCGAGCGAGGACGCCGACACGACGGCGGTCGAGCTGGCCGTCGTCAAATCGCCGATCGTCGGCACGTTCTACCGGTCGTCGGAACCCGGCGCGGCGGCGTTCGTGGAAGTGGGCGACCGCGTGAAAAAGGATCAGGTCCTCTGCATCATCGAGGCGATGAAGTTGATGAACGAGATCACGTCGGAGTATGACGGCGAGATCGTCAACGTCTACGTCGAGAATGGGAACCCGGTGCAGTACGGAGAGCGGTTGTTCGCGATCAAAACGGGATAACGGGGTTCGCGGTTCGTCGTTCGCGGGTTCGCGGTCTGGTTCACCGTTCTCGGTTCGTGGCCCGGAAAACCATGTTCAAAAAGATTCTGATCGCAAATCGCGGCGAGATTGCGCTGCGCGTGATCTGCGCGTGCCGGGAGCTGGGGATCCGGACGGTCGCGGTGTATTCCGAGGCGGACGAAAACTCGCTGCACGTCCGCTTCGCCGACGAGGACGTGTGCATCGGTCCCGCGCGGAGCGCGGAAAGCTATCTGAGCGTGCCGGCGATCATCAGCGCGGCGGAGATCACCGGCGCCGACGCGATTCACCCGGGATACGGCTTCCTGTCGGAGAGCGCGTATCTCGCGGAAGTCTGCGAGGCGTGCCACATCCGCTTCATCGGCCCGTCGCCGAACGTGATCCGGCTGCTCGGCGACAAGGCGCGGGCCCGGCGCGCGATGAAGAAGGCGGGCGTGCCGATCCTGCCCGGCAGCGACGGCCCCGTGGACAGCGAGGAGAAAGCGCAGAAGATCGGAAAGGACCTCGGCTATCCCATCATTATTAAAGCCGTCGCCGGCGGCGGCGGCCGCGGGATGCGTGTCATCCGCGCGGTCGGGGAACTGGGCAAGGCGCTCAAGACGGCGCAGCGCGAGGCGGAGGCGGCCTTCGGCGTGGGGGACGTCTATCTCGAGAAGTACGTCGAGAACCCGCGCCACGTCGAATTTCAGGTGCTCGGCGATCATCACGGCGCGGTCGTGCATCTCGGCGAACGCGAGTGTTCGATCCAGCGCCGCCATCAGAAACTGATCGAGGAGGCGCCGTCGGTCGCCGTAACCGAGAAGATGCGGCGCAAGCTCGGGAGCGCGGTCGTCGACGCCGCGCGCGCCGTGCAGTACACCAACGCCGGCACGTTCGAATTCCTCCTCGACGACAAGGGCAATTTCTTCTTCCTCGAGGTCAACACCCGCATCCAGGTGGAGCATCCGGTGACGGAGTTCATCACCGGCGTGGACATCGTGAAGGA
>Ga0066710_100003936_pt1 | contig 12901 bp, 15 predicted proteins | sample GraSoiAngelo_159_FD_79666 | JGI IMG/M metagenome (GOLD analysis project Ga0066710, IMG submission 79666) | Grasslands soil microbial communities from the Angelo Coastal Reserve, California, USA - 14_1009_16_40cm | ecosystem: Environmental > Terrestrial > Soil > Grasslands | place: USA...
ATGCTGACCGAGGCGACAATACCGCGGGAAAAGGGTCTGACAATGTGCGTCTGACCGCACACCGGTCCGGGGGGCGCGGACGACTTGCCGATGACCACCGCCGCTCGTTAGGATCGGTTCCGTTCGTATCACCGGATGCCAATGAAAGCCGCCTACATAAAGCGAACCGGACCGCCGGAAAACATCAGCTACGACGAATTGCCACCGCCCACCCCGGGACCGACCCAGTGCCTGGTGAAAGTAGGCGCCGTCGCCGTCAATCCGGTTGATACTTACATTCGCGGCGGCATGATCCAGATGCCGTTGCCGTCGCCTTTCATTGTCGGTTGCGATCTCGCCGGCACGGTCGTCGAGGTCGGCCCGGGCGTGACGGCCTTCGAGCCGGGCGACCGCGTGTGGGGTAGCAACCAGGGTCTGCTGGGTCGTCAGGGTACTTTCGCCGAACTCTGCGCGGTCGATGAATGTTGGTTATATCCAACGCCCGCGGGCGTCAGCGACGAACAGGTGGCGGCCCTGGCGTTGGTGGGCATCACGGCGCATCTGGGCCTGGTGCGCCACGCCGAATTGCAGAAAGGCGAGACGATTTTCGTCCATGGCGGCAGCGGCGGTGTCGGTTCGACCGTGGTGCAAATGGCGAAGGCCATCGGCGCCCGGGTCATCGCCACTGCCGGAAGCGATCGGAAAGCGGAGCTGTGCCGCAAGCTGGGCGCCGATTTCGTCCTCCATTACAATACGCAAAATGTCGAGGCGGAGTTGAAACGGCTGACGCCGGCCGGAGTGAACGTGTGGTGGGAAACTTTGCGCGAACCCGACTTCGACCTGGCCGTGGGCGCATTGGCGGCGCGAGGCCGGATGATTATCATGGCCGGACGCGAAGCGCGACCGCCGTTTCCCGTCGGCCCGTTCTACGTCAAAGGGGCGACCTTGAGCGGCTTCGTCATGTTCATGGCCACACCCGAAGAGCAGCGCGACTGCGCCGAGGACATCAATCGCTGGCTCGTCGAGGGCAAATTGAGAGCGAACATCGACCGCCTCCTGCCGTTGTCGCAGGCCGCCGCCGCGCATCGCTTGCAGGAGGAGAGCACGATCGGCAAATCGGGCGCGCTTACCGGAAAGATTGTGCTCAAACCCTGAGTCCGACCCTGTTGGCGGGAACGGATGCCTGCCGTTACTCTCGTTTGAGTCCACTCCAACCCCTCGGCTCCCGCGAATTCGCCCGGCGCGCGACTGAGTTGACGATTCGCCGCAGGGATGGTTCGTTGAGGCTAAATCGCATCTTCGGAGACTGGTTATGCCGAGTCCTGGAATCAGTTTCGGTGATCTCCTGGTGTTTGTGGCGGTGTTGATGATCGTGGCGGTGTTCCTGATCGTCGTTCGCTCCTTCGTCAAACGCGCGGAAGCACCGGACTTGCCCGCCGCTTCGCCGCGGCGGCAGCCGGAGGCGACGCGGGTGGAAAAGTCCGTCTCGAGCGAGGCGCAGCAGGCCCCTTCATGATGGAGGGAACACTAAGGAGGCGCGGCCTCAGACCAAGCTGCGCAACCGCGAATTAACGCCAATGCACGCCAATTAATCCTTCGCGTGGATTCGCGTCCATCGGCGGTTCAAAACTTGACTTGTTAGCAACACGTTTCTGGGTTCAAGGACTCTAGACACCGCGATTGGCGCGCCAAAGCAACACGGCGCCGACCGCCTGGAAAATAAAATTCGGCAGCCAGACAATCAGGTGGGGCGCCAGGTCGGGCCGCGTCTCGAGCGATTGGCCGACAATAATGAAGCTGTAGTAAATCAGCACCAGAATGAGCGCCATGGCCACGCCGGCGCTGGTTTCACGGCGGTGCGCGCGAATGCCCAGGGGAATGCCAACCAGCGTGAAGCCGATGCAGGCGAACGAAAAGGAGACTTGCCGATGAATTTGCAGGCGCACCGGCATGGTGAGGTCCGCCTTGATGCTTTCCAATTGACGCTTTTGCTCGCGCAACTGCTCCGAGCTGACCCGCGCAAGCGGTTGACTCTGCGCGGCGATCTGTTCCAGGTCGCGCAGCTTCCGGCACAATTGCGGGAAGGTCAAGTCGCTTAAAGGAACGTTGAAGGTTGGCTGGGCCACCGGTTTGTTGGTCAGTGTTTGGGGAAATTCATCCGCCGTGGTGACGCTGCTCCAGCTCACCAGGTCGTATTCGTGGACTTTATACAGCCGAAGGAACACGCGGTTGTTCGCCAGGTCGGACAACACCGTGGCCCGGGCTGCATCGATGCGGTTGGTCATTTTGCCTTCCGCGTCCACGCTGTAAATCCGCACGTCCTGCAGATTACTTCCGCTCTTTTTGCCGACATAAAGGATGTAACCGGGAAAATCGTCCATGAACCGGCCTTCCGCGATCAGCGAAGTCGCGCGCTCGAGGCCGGCGCGGAACATTAGTAATTTATAGGCCACGCGGCATTCCGGCGCGATTTGCAGGTTGACCAGCGCGGAGACGACACTGAGCCCGGCGCTCAACAGCAGCACCGGCGTGATCAGGGCGACCAGGCTGACGCCGCTGGCGCGCACGGCGGTCAGTTCCTGGTCCGCGCTGAACCGGCCAAAGACCAGAAGCGTCGCGGTCAACATGCCCATCGGCAGCGCGAACACGAGCACGAACGGAACCAGCAGCGCTATGGCCTGCATGACCAGGCCAATCGTCGCCTGGCCATTGACCAGCAGGGCGAGAATCTCCTTGAGCACATTGCCCAGCAGGAGGACGAGCGTGAACACGGTGACTGTCATGAGCAGCGTCGCCAGCACCTGGCGGGTGAGGTAGAGGTGAAGCGTCTTCATGGAGCGGCCGCAACGGTGTTCGCCATCCCGCTCGCCATCCTGATCCTGGTCCGTCGGAGCCGTTCCGAATCTGGAGCAGGACCAGGATTAAGATTAAAATCAGGAGCAGGAAGCCACATCACTCGCGCAGCGATTTCCATGGCTCCCGGTCGCCGACCTCGACGGTCACCGGCCCATCGCTGTTCGCCGGCGAAAGGACCGCGAGAAAATCGAGCACCTCGCTGCCGGCGTTGTAGGTGCCATGGACGACGCCGGGCGGAAGATAGAGCGCATCGCCCGCTTTCATAAGCCGTTTCTCTTGGGTCACCCACTGCTCGGCCGCGCCCCAGAGCACATAGAGAATCTCCTCCATCTTCGGATGAAAATGGAATTTGTGCGCTTCGCCCGGAGGCAGTTGGGCGCGAACGAACATGAGATTGGTCTCGCGGACCATACCCGGACGGCAATGCCAGTAATGGGTCTTGCCGGGAAGCTCTTCGACTTCAGTCTGCTCAAAGGAGACAAAACGCCAGCCTGGCAGCGGTTGATTTGCCATGAGCAGCAGTCTTGAAGACTGTTTCTCGGAGTCAAGTGAAATGAGCCGCGCTGCCGGGGGATGATTCGCGCTGAAATCCGAATGACGAATGACACGGGATTTCCCAGTATTTGGGTCGTTTGGACTTCGGTTTTGCTTTGGCGTTCCCTGCTTGCCGTCACGCTTTGGCCGCGGGCAAAACCTCCTCGACCTTCGCCTGCAGCTCGAGAAAATCGAGCACTTTGCCGGAAACGATCTGCTCCTCGATTTCCGCGAAGCCATTGCGGTCCCGCAGTTGTTTGACCATCTGCTCCGGTTTGATCTCGTATTGCTCGGCCAGCAATAGAATCCGCTGGCTCAACTCCCGCTGCTCCGCCTTGATGCCTTCCTTCTCCGCGATGCGGCCCAACACAAACGCGGCTTTGATGCGGTCCTTCGCACTGTTGTTGGCCACCGAGAATATGTGGTCCTTCTCTTTTTCGATGACTTCCTTGGCCACGCCGCGCTGCTGGTTTTCGCGGACAATGTCGTAAACGACGTTGCGCGTTTCGCTCAGCACGATCGACTCGGGCAGTTCGCAGTTGACGCGATTGAGCAGCTCGCGGACGAGTTGGTCGCGGACGCTGCGCTTGGTTTTGTACTTCAGCTCGTTCTGCAGGTCGGCGCGGACACCTTCGCGCAGCTTCGCCATATCCGCCGCGCCAAACGACTTGGCCAAATCGTCGCTCAGGTCCGGCATGACCTTTTCCTTCACCTGCACGATTTCGACTTCGTAAACGCCCGTTTTGCCCGACAACTCGCGCGTGACGAAATCGGCGGGAAATTCCACGGTCACCGTCCGCTTCTCTCCCCCCCGGGCGCCGATCAGTTGGTCGGTGAATCCTGGAATAAATGAACTCGGAACCGCGTGTACCCAGAAGTCCTTCTTCTCGGTCAAGCCGCGCGCGGTTGGGGCGGTCTCGGTAATCGGCTTGCCGTCGCAGCTGCCGGAGTAATTGACCACAACGAAGTCGCCGTTCTGCACCTCCCGTGCGACGTCCAGGTAGGTTGCCCGCTGTTCGCACAGCACGTTCAGCGCCCGTTCGATGTCCGCCTCGGTCACCACCGCCATCTCGCGTTTGATGGGTAAGCCTTTGTATTCAGGCAATTCGAAGTCCGGCGCGGTCTCGAGTGTGACGGCGAATTGGAACGGCTGGCCTTTGGCGAACTGAATTTCCTCGATGTCCGGCTGGCCGACGACCCGCAGTTTCTGATCGGCGATCGCCTTGCGATAACCCTCGGATACCAGTTTGCGCCTGGTCTCTTCGTCGATCTGCGGCGCATAGGCCTTGACGACCAGATGGCGCGGCGCTTTGCCGGGACGAAAACCGGGCAGGCGGACTTGCTTCTGAAAATCATGGGTGATCTCTTCGAGCGCGGCATCGACCGCCGGCGCTTCCATCTCCACACGCAGCAGCTTTTTGCAAGGCCCCAGATTTTCGACCGTCACATTCACAAACAATCCTTTCGATGCAAAAGCTCCGCGTCCGTCCGCCTCGGGACGGGTTACCGCGGAGCCGTGAACGTCGAAGCCTATGTTTGGAGCGGACTCGCGTCAAGCGCGCTGTCAGTGGTTCGGTAGTTCGTTCCGGGCGCATCGACACTTCCCCCGCCTCGGCATACAACGGCCGGAGCGTCGGTCTTCGGAACGGCATTCGTGGTCGTGCTCCGGGAACGGCGCCGGGCCGGGGGCCGCGGTTCCGGGCGCGGTGTCGATGCGCGCCGTAGTTGGAGTGGCTGCGGTCCACGACGAGTGACCCGGTTTCTCTTCCCACCGAGCACTGTATCGACCGTATCAAACGCTCCTTGGTCAATGAAAATGGATCTCCCGCGAGTTCAGTCCGGAGAAGCAACGCGCAGGCTCTCCGGTCTCCGGTTCTCCTCCGCGCCCTGCAAATTGGCCAGCGCGCGTTCCAACTCGGCTTTGCAGACGTAGCGGTTCTTCGGCGTGATGACGAAGTCCTTGAACCAGCCCCGGCGACGGTGGACAACGAGAACCCGATGCGATGGATGCAAGGTGTTGTACCATTTTTCGGCCCAGGTCGTCTGTCGCTTCGAGACGTACTCGATGTCGGAGAGGTTGATGCGGCGGATACACAGGCCGAAGAGCATCACCTTGAGGTGGCGCGCGGTGATGGCGTAACGCAGTTGCAGCGCCAGCAGGAGGAAGAGCCCGCCCGCCGCCACCAAGCCCAGCAAGGTCAACACCGCGAGTTTCATAACTCAATCATGCTTTTGTCCCAGCCACAACACGATCACCGGCAGTACGATTCCCAGCGAAATCATGAGCCAGACCAGCCACTTGTTGCGACTGGTGCGCAACGCCAGGATAATCCCCAGAACCACGCTGGTGATCAAGGCGATTGCCATCAGGACGACCAGCAGGCGGAAGAAGTAAGTCCGGTAGCCCGTCGCGGACTCGCTCGGGTAGTATTGCTCGACGTGAACGCGCGAGAGGCGGCTGATGAGGTCCGTCGAATCGGAGACCCCTTTGCGACGGTCCGGGTTGACCGTCTGATACCAACCGGTGGCGACGTAAAAAATCAGCAGGGGCGCGAAGAAACAACCCAGATAGCGGTGGACGCGACGGAGCGTCTTCATTCGGAGACCAGCGGGATCCAGATTCTCTGGCCCACTTTCAAACTGGTTGGTTTGAGGTCCCGATTGGCGTCCTGCACCAATTTGATGGAGGTCTTTTTGCCCTTCTTTTTGAACTCGTCGTTGTGCGCGTTCACGATGGCGTTGAGCGTGTTTCCCGATTGAATTACGTACCACACGCCTTCCTGCGTGGAGGCCGCTGCGTCGGGCGCCTTGTCGGATTTGTCCGTTTTGTCCGCCGTTTTCTCGGCGGGCTTTTCCGCGCCCTTATCGGCCGCGCCCTTGTTTTTCTTCGCCGCGGCCAAGGGCGCCGGCGCGTTCAACAGTTTGACGATGTCCTTCTTCAGTTGATCGAACTCGTCCCGAATCAGCTTCTTGTCGTCTTCGCGCTTGCGTTCGATCTCGTCGATGGCCTTGACCAGGCGGTTGAACTCGTCGCGCGTGACGAACTTGCTCGTGTCGATTTTGTTGTCCTGGGCCCGCGCAGACCGGAGCTCATCGGCCAGCGCGCTGATCCGGCGCTGCAGGTCCGCCTGACCGGTCGTCAAGGCCTCCACCGCCGAGTTCAACCGTCTGTAGCCCTCCTCCGCGGCTTCGCGTTCGGCGGCGGCGCGGGCGGCGTTGTCCTGGGCAAAACCCGGGCCGCTTAGGCAGGCCGCGACCAGGAAGAAAAGGGAGATTCGTTTCATGCCGCGAAAATAGGAGCGCTAGCCACGCCGCGCAAGCGGGAACAACTTTGAACTTTGAACTTCGAACTTTGAAACTAACCTTCGGCCGTGACCGTTCTGGATGTCATTCAGCGCAGCGCGGAATTCCTCGGCCGCAAAGGCGTGGACTCGCCGCGTCTGCAGACCGAATTGTTGCTGGCGCATGTGCTGCGGGAGCCGCGGCTGAAGCTGTACCTCAATTTCGGGCGGCAGCTCAGTCAGCCGGACCTCGAGGCGGTGCGGGAGCTGGTCCGGCGCCGGGCCAATCACGAACCGCTGCAACACATCCTCGGCGCGGCCTCCTTCTGCGGACTGGAAATCCAAGTGAACCGTCACGTGCTCGTGCCTCGTCCGGAAACGGAACTGCTCGCTCAACGGGCCTGGGAATACTTGCGCGGCCTGGAACTGCCCCATCCCACCGTGCTGGACTTTGGCACCGGCAGCGGCTGCATCGCCATCGGCCTGGCGATCCATTGCCCGCTGGCCCAGGTTCAGGCGCTCGATATCTCGCCGCGAGCGCTGGACGCGGCACGAGACAATGCCGCCCGGAATGGTGTCGCCGGCCGGATCCAATTCCAGGTCAGCGACGGTTTTGCGGCCCTGCCGCCCGGTTCGGCGTTTGATCTGATCGTTGCCAATCCCCCTTACATTCCGAGCGCCGAGATCGCCGCGCTGGCGCCCGAGGTGCGGGACTACGATCCACCCACGGCGCTCGATGGCGGCGCAGACGGGCTCGATTTTTTTCGCCGCCTGGCCGCCGAAGCCGCCCGCCACCTGGGGGCCGGCGGGAGACTGATGGTGGAATTCGGCGACGGACAGGCGGGGCGAATCGGCGAGATTTTCGTCCAACACAAGTGGATTGTCGAAAACGTGGAAGCCGATTACAGTGGCCGGCCAAGAATCATGACCGTCCGTCCCGACCGGGTGTGAAGTGTCGGTGCCGGCGGTGAAGATTCAACCGAAATTTTCATGGAAAGTCTCTCGATCAAAGGGGGCGCGCCCCTGCACGGCGAAGTGACCATCAGCGGCGCCAAGAATGCCGTGTTGCCGATCATGGCGGCCACGTTGCTTACCGCCGAACCCTGCCTGATCCGCCGGGTCCCCAAGCTGAGTGATGTCACCTTCATGGGCCAGATACTCAACTCTCTCGGCGCGAAGGTAAAACTTAACGGCGACACCCTGGCCGTCGAGTCCGGCCGGCTCCGCGGCGTGGGCGACTACGATCTGATCCGCAAAATGCGCGGCTCGATTTGCATCCTCGGCCCGCTCCTGGGACGACTGCGCCGCGCCCGCGTCTCGCTTCCGGGCGGCTGTGTGATCGGCCCACGCCCGATCGACCTGCACCTGAAGGGGCTCAACCAACTCGGCGCGCGCATCACGATCGAAAGCGGTTACGTCCGCGCCACCGCGCCGCGCCTTATCGGCGGCGATGTTTTCCTGGGCGGACGGGCCGGTCCGACCGTGTTGGGCACCGCCAATGTGATGATGGCGGCGGTCCTGGCCGAGGGGAAGACCATTATTGAAAGCGCCGCCTGCGAGCCCGAGGTGGTGGACCTGGCGAATTTCCTGAACGCCATGGGGGCGCGCGTCGTGGGCGCCGGCAGTCCCACCGTCACCATCACCGGCGTGAAGGAATTGCACGGAGCGGAGCACGAGGTGATCCCCGACCGCATCGAGGCGGCCACCTTTGCCATCGCCGCCGCCGCCACCAACGGCGAACTCACCCTGCTGGATGCGCGCCCCGACCAGATGCACGCCGTCCTGGACAAGTTGCGCGAGGCGGGGGTGAAAGTGGAGCGACACGGCGGCTCGCTGACGGTCAGACGGGGCGGACGCCTGAAGCCGGTGGACATTACCACCCTGCCGTACGCCGGGTTTCCCACGGACGTGCAGGCGCAAATGATGGTGCTCATGACCATCACCCACGGCATCAGCATCATCACCGAACGTATTTTTGAGTCGCGCTTCATGCACGTCAGCGAACTGGCGCGGCTGGGCGCAGATATCGCCATTGAAGGTCCCAGCGCGATCGTGAAGGGCGGCCGACCGCTGAGCGGCGCGCCGGTCATGGCCAGTGATTTGCGGGCATCGGCTGCGCTGGTGATTGCCGGACTGGTGGCCAAAGGCACGACCCTGGTCAAACGGATTTATCATCTGGACCGCGGCTATGAGCTGATAGACGAGAAGCTGAAAGGAGTGGGCGCCCGGATCGAGCGCGTGGAGGAATCATGAGACAGCTCATCGGCATATTGCTGATCATCGGCGCCCTCTGGGGCTGCCAGCAACTTTTCCGCTACTGGGAGCGCGTGAAGGCCAGGAAAGAGGCCGAAGATCGCGGAGGCGCGCCGCCGCCCGCCGCCGTGGCCGCCCCTGCGACCGCGCTGTCCGGAGTGCCGGCCAATCTGGAATCTTCGTTGCAGGCGGCGCAGCGGCAGGGCGCCGCGGGACTGAAAAACTGGCTGAAACTTTATCGCCCCTACCTGAACGACCCGCGGCTGGCCGCCATTGAACTGGACTACATCGTATTGATCAGCTCGAGCAACCCACAGGAAGCGCGTCAGATTTTCGCCGCCGTCAAACAACGCACGCCCACCAACTCGCCCGTGTACCCGCGCCTGAGGCAGCTCGAGAAAACGTATCAATAAACTTTTGGCTAGAAATCGCGCCTGGGAAGTCCTATTTTTCGGCAGATTCAATTCCAACCTCGAGGCCATTATGGATGTGACGTTCGTTTGCCCCAACTGCCGGCAGGAACTGGAAGCCGACGCCTCGCTGGCGGGATCGAAGATTCAGTGCCCTGCCTGCGCCCATTCCATTACGGTTCCCGAGCCGGACCCGGCGACTGTCAAGGTGACGAATCCGATCGCCTCCTCCGCCGCCGCGCGCGAGGAGAGACATTTCAGCGTGCCGGTACACGACACGCCCACTGAAGTGCTGATCCAGAAACCGCCGCCGCCGCTCGAAGTGAGCGCCAAGGACACCGAGAAATCGATTCGCGTCAAAACCATCCGGCGCACCGACTGCATGGAACTGGGACACGACAACTTCGACAAGGTGGTCAGCGAAATCCTCGGCAAAATCGGTCAGGAAAACATCATAAGCGTCAACACTCTCAGTTACACCCATCTGGACATCGGCACGCAGAAATTGCTCACCGATTTCGGCGTCATGATCGTTTACCGGGGATGATCCTCAGGGGACGGCGGCCTCCCTGGGGCTCCTCAATGGAACCGTCGGGCGGACTATATTTTCTTTCCCGTCACCCCGGCCCTTCCCATGAACCGACCCACCCCCAACCGCTCCCAGGAGGAGAGCAGGTATTCGTCCTCCTCCTGGCCGTTCCCCTCCTGGGAGGGGTGAGGGGTGGGTTCAGGGTCCCAATGCATGCGCAAAAGCGAAAGTAGGCTTTCAAAGGGCCTCCTCAGTACTGACACTCTTTGCACCCTGCAAACACTTCACTTTATGGAGGCCAGCCGTAGCGCCAGCCGCGATTTCTTGCGGCTGGCGTTATTCGGATGCAACACGCCGCTCTTGGCCGCCTTGTCAAAGGCCGCAGTGACCGCGCGCCAGGCCGCAATGGTCTCGTCCTTCTTCGCGCCCGTCAGCAGCGTGAGGAATTTCTTCTCCAATGTCTTAAGGCGGGACTTGATGCTTTGATTGTGGAGATGTCTGCGGGCGCTGTTGCGCATGCGGTGTTCGGCTGACTTGGTATTCGGCATAAAATCACCTTTTCTTCAATTTCAAGGCGGCCACGGTAGCGGAATGCCGGCCTTTGTCAACCGCCTGATCGAGTTGCTGCCTATTCAAAATTTGTCGTAAATGGGTCAACCAGGAGTTTTCAGGTCTCCGAGCAACATCTCGACCCGCTGCCAGACGACGGCCGCGACTTTCTCCAGCGGCCGGGTCGAGTCCACCGCATAGACCCGCTGTGGCTCCGTCGCGGCGATAAACTGGAAGCCTTTCTCCACGCGTCTGAAGAAATCGCGGTCCGCTTCCTCAAACCGGTCGCGGGCCGGCGCCGTCCCCGCCTCACGGGACTCGCGCCGCGCTTCGCTCGTCGCCAGAGGAACCATCAGCAAGATGGTCAAGTCCGGCCGGGTCTCTCCCACGGCGAAATCAACGACCGCACGCACCATCTTCAGGTCGAGTTGGCGCCCGTACCCCTGATACGCGATGGTGGAATCGTAGAACCGGTCGCACAATACCGTTTCACCCGCCGCCAACGCGGGCCGTATGGTTTCCCGCACCAGTTGCGCGCGGCTGGCGTTGAGCAGCAGCAACTCGGCTTCCGGCGTCATCGCCCGGTTGTGCAAACTGTGCTTGAGCGTCTGGCGGATTTCCTCGCCAATGGGCGTGCCGCCCGGCTCGCGCAGGACCCGCACGGTTCGCCCTGCTGCCCGGAGGCGGTCCGCCAGCAACAGGGCGTGGGTGGATTTGCCGCTTCCTTCGGTGCCTTCGAACGTGACGAAGACCCCTTTCATCCGCCTTGCCCTCTCTTCAGTCGCGGCCCTTTTGGAGTGTCCTCTATCAACCAGCCTCGGGCCCTTAACTGCTCCCGAACTTCGTCGGCGCGGCGGAATTCCCGGGCTTTTCGCGCGGCCTCACGTTGTTCCAGCAACGCGCCGATCTCCGGCGGAGCGGCCACCTCGGCTTTGTCACCGATACCCATCGCGGAGTCGATCCGCTGCCAGGCTGCCAATGCGGAGGCGGCTTGCGCCGGAGAAAGATTGTTTTCCGCCAGCAACCGATTGGTCTCGCGTACCCATTCGAAAACCGCGCCCCAGGCCGCGGAAACGTTCAAATCTTCGTCCAAATCCACCGAAACCCTGTCCACCACAGCGCGGTCGGGCGGGGCGGTCGCCTGGCCGGCGACAGCGCGCAATTTGGCCAGACATTCGTCCAGCCGGGCCAGCGAGGCGCGCGCGCTGGTCAATCCTTCGAGGGTGAAGTTGAACGGCTCGCGGTAATGGGCCTGGAGCAGCAGGAACCGGATTTCGCGCCCCGAAAAACCCTTGGCCAGCAGATCGCGCAGCGTGAAAAAGTTTCCCAGTGACTTGCTCATCTTCTTGCCCTCGACCATCAGGTGCGCGCCGTGCAACCAGTATTTGACAAACCGCTCGCCGTGGGGTTGCAGGCCCGCTCCCTCGCTCTGCGCGATCTCGTCTTCGTGGTGCGGAAAGATAAGGTCCTCGCCTCCCAAATGCAGGTCAAAGCTGGGGCCGAGAATTTTCATGCTCATCGCGCTGCACTCGATATGCCAGCCGGGCCGGCCCTCGCCCCACGGACTCGGCCAGGACACCTGGCCATCCTGCGGCACGCGCGCCTTCCAGAGCGCGAAGTCGGCGATGGATTCCTTGGCGTATTCATCGCTGCTGACGCGTTCGCCCGGACGCAGTTCTTCGAAGTTCAGGTTGACCAACTGGCCATACTGGCGGCCGCAACCGCGATATTTTTCAATGCTGAAATAGACCGAGCCATCGGCCGCTTTGTAGGCGATGCCCCGCGCGATGAGCTTTTCGATCAAGGAAACGATTTCGACGATGTGCTCGACCGCGCGCGGCATGTGGTGCGGGCGCAGGCAACCGAGTGTCTCTTCGTCTTCGAGAAACGCGGCCTCGTATTGGCCGGTGTACTCCCGGAGCGCGGCGCCGGATTCGCGGACGCGTTTGATGATTTTGTCCTCGACGTCGGTGATGTTCATAACGTGAGTCACGGCGTAGCCTTTGAACTCGAGATAGCGCCTGACCAGGTCGGCGAAGACAAACGTGCGAAAATTCCCGATGTGTGCGAAGTCGTGCACCGTCGGCCCACAGCAGTACATCCCCACTTTCTTGCCCGCCGGATCGAGCGGGACGAATTCGCCCACCGAACGCGTCAACGTGTTGAAGAGTCTCAGACCCATGCTGCCGTTGACGGGCTACAGTAAACGCACCGGCGCCAAAGAAAAGAGAATTTCCGGTTCCCCCACGCGTCCGGCGCTGGCTGGCTTAGTACCCCGTTCCATAAATCCGACCACGTTTGCGGCGAGGGATTTTTGGCCCAGACGAGGCGCGAGCGACGAGCATACCCTTCAGGGGTCTGTAAGGAGTGAGCAACGACGTCTGGGTCAAAAAGAACCGCCGCCCGGAGGGTTGCGTCGCTTTTCGGTTCTGGCTTCGTTGCTCCTCGGTCACAGCCCCACTGCGGGGGATGCTCCCTCGTCGCGCCTCGCCAGAACCGAAAATCGACGC
>Ga0066710_100003937_pt1 | contig 12900 bp, 8 predicted proteins | sample GraSoiAngelo_159_FD_79666 | JGI IMG/M metagenome (GOLD analysis project Ga0066710, IMG submission 79666) | Grasslands soil microbial communities from the Angelo Coastal Reserve, California, USA - 14_1009_16_40cm | ecosystem: Environmental > Terrestrial > Soil > Grasslands | place: USA...
CCTCGATGACAAATCGCATGGTTCGTATGGCCGGCGCCAAATACTTCTCGTCGCCAAGATCGGTCGCGGCGCGCCCCAGCAGCGACGCCCGATAGGCACTCGCATTTACGACGGTTCCCAGATCGTCCGCCTCCGGCGTGTAAGCGCACATCGCCGCACCCGGCGATGTCGCGATGTCTCGATAGTCGTGATAGGCGTGCTCCGCAATGGCCCGCATCACTTGCAGCCACCGCTCTTGCCGATCGAGGGCGTAGATCTGTGCGAACGCCTCGTACACATACGGTAACGTCGTGATCAAGGGCGTGGCGTGTTTGGATGTTCCGTAGATGCCTTCCCAATCGAATGGATACCCCCAACCGTAGCCCGTGCGACTCGGACACCGCGTCTGCAAAAGAACTTCCAGAAAATGAACGGCCCGCTCGTAGTCCGTCTCTTTTCCACTGACCCCGAACAGGTACGCGAAACCCATCGCGAAATGAGCATCTGCAATCGGAAAACGCTGCCGCTCGAAGAAGAACCGTCGCGTTGACGGAATGAACGCCTCGCAAAAGATGATCGGTGATACAGCCAGAGTGCCCAGATATTTGTGCTGGTAATACAGGCGCTTCGCTCTCCGTCCCACGGGACCCGCATAAAAGGTCTGGAAGTCCCAGGACGTCTCGCCGTATCCGCTCAACCATCGAACAAAATTCGACGCGACTTGCTCGAGCTGCGATCTCGTTCCTTCTATCATCATATTGTGTCGATTCAGCGGGCCGTCTGTCGATCTTGCGGCCCTCTTCGAATTGTCAAAGGAAAGAGGCTTGACAAACACCTCGGGAAGCGCCGTCCCTGAATGCGGCCATCGGCGACCCGACGATTTCGAGAGTGGAGCCGGCGGGAGGAATTGAACGCTCCATCAACCGATTACAACTCGGCTGCTCTGGCGTTGAGCTACACCGGCACATGTGGGGCTGTGGTTCAAGGCCGTGCGGCCGCTCTCCACTGGCCACGCCAGCGACGAAATGCGACGGTCCACACGACAACCCTGTAACGAAGTCCCAGCAACGTTGCGAGTAGCCGTGGCGGCAGCACCCCAACGAGGCCGAGATGAAGTTTCAAGGCCACTGTAACCGTGCCCTTGACGGTCAGTGGTACATAGTAGGTAGGAAACATGACCTTGTCAAAGCCATTTCGTCGCTTGAACTCCGTTAACGAGCTTTCAGCTTTCTTGCCGTAGGTATAGTTCCCGTAAACCAACGACGTTTTCTTTTTCCGAACGCACTGTGCGACCGCTTCGGCCAGTAGGGCGTTTGTCGGCCGCTTGTCTTCATGAGCAGTCAGCGACACGATGTGCAGAATCGAGGCCATGGGACCCAGGTAGACGAGTTTGATAAATCCGATTAGCGTCGAGCCAACATATGCTCCCAGGAATTCGCTGTTCTCCGGAAACGTCGACACCTCCCGTTTGACTGTGTCGAAGTCCTTTCCGTAGTGGGGGAATGCCTTTCCCTGGCGAATCGGGCATTCGTTATAGATGGCGACAATTCCTCGGATGAGCTCGTCGTCCAGATCGACAACTCGGACGGTGACGTCGCGTTTCTGAGCCCGTCGCACGTTTTTTCGCGTCTCTTGCGGCAGGCGCTCCCACCAGGCATCCCAGTCTGTCGTATCTATTGCGGCGAGATTGTCCCATTCACAGTGGTAGCAATGCTTCGGTCCGGTGAAGGGCGGCTTGTCCGAGAACGTCAACACATCGGCGCGCAACCCCGTTTGCTTGAGCAATGTGATAAACCGCTCGGGCTCCTCGATGACATTCCCTTCGGTGAATGTTTCGTCCTTAATCGATGCGACCTTGAGCCATTTGCCAACAACGATGACCGTGCGGCCGTTGACATCCGCAGCAGGGACCATCGTGTTCTTACCCTTGATTCTGACCTCGATGGAATGCATGGGCTAGGATCCGCCCTCCGACGGCAAATGAAACTTCTCGATCCGTCTGAGGGTGACAACTGCTTTCACGATGCGGCGGAGCTTGAGCATCTGCTCACGCCGGTGGAATGCCATGAGCGCCGGACTGACGGGGCGATCGATCCGCCTCAACGCGGCCCATCCGAAACCCGCGAGAAGAGCAATCCCTGCTACCGGCGAACGCCGCATCCGGTAGGTGCACCGCAGCACCTCCCAGAGCGGGGAGTTTCCTATGAAATAGTCTTTCACACCGTAGTCATAAGACGCCTGAACGTCGCTTCGTTCCGCCGTGCCCATCGACCGATGATGGTGGAAGCGGCGCTCTTTGAAGGTTCGTGTCTTCCAGCCCTTCATGCGCGCCGTGGTCACCGCAATCCAGTCGACGCCTCCCAAACGATTTGGCACGTAGCCACCGATGTCGCGGAAGCACTCGGAACGAAAGAGCTGAAGAGGTCCGGCAACGGACTCCTCACCCTCGAAGCTGTCGCTCATCGAGTCGAACCGCGGCTGCGTATACACCGTGCCAGCCACCCCGAGCTTCGGATCTTCGCCAAACTTTCTGAGGAGGAACTCAAAATGATCGGGCTCGAGCGAGACATCAGCATCAAGATTCCCAACGACGTCGTAATGCAGCGATCTCACGCGGTCCAGGCCCGCGTTGAATGCATGCACCTTGCCGGCAAAATGCCGTTCATGGCGATGGGGCAGGCGCACCAGCTCAATCCAATGACGAGTCGCCGCATAGGCGGCCACGACCTCGGCCGTGCGATCGGTCGAGCCGTCGTCAATGATCATCCACCGTTCAGGCAGGACGGTCTGGGCGACGACCGAATCGAGCGTCTTGCCAATGAACGCCTCCTCATTGCGTGCCGCGGTAATGAGCACGAACTGCAAATGGTTCTGAGACGATGCAGACGCCCTCTCGGGCGAAGAAGGAGGATCGCTTCGCACAGCGGGCTCTGAAAGGTTTGGAACCATGTCAGGAAAGCGACCCGAGCGCCATCGCGGCCGCCCGGCCGTAATGGGCGGGTTGCAGGAGCGTCTTGTGGACGAGCTCCAAGCTGAGGACCAGACTGATTTCGGTCGTGTATGACCCCGTGACCCGCCTTGCCGACAGCCCTCTCAAGGCTTGTTTATTGAGATACGGTCGTGTGGCCAAGGCAGGATCGGACAGCATGTCCCGAAGATAGCCAGAAAGCTGATCTCTGAACCAAGGCCTGAAATGGTCGATCTTGTGGGAGCCTAGGAAGAGCGGCGAAAGAGGTCGGAGCAGGACGCGATCAAAAGGCACCAGCCATTCCGGCATTCCAAGGTTGTAGTACCACTCCGCCTTGAATGTGGCATATCGGGATAACCGGCGTGGATAACCGCCAATCGCTGACTGCGTTCCTCCATACCCCATGTCGGTCCGGATGGCGTGCAGGCGTGGACTCAACTCACCGATCAACCGCAAGGAAACAACGTTCGACCTTCTGAGCTCCGTCCGCGCGCGGTAGCTGAGCGCAACCAGACCATTGTCCATGTACGGGGAGCGAACGACCAATTGCGATTGCGCGACGGCCAGACGCCCGTGCAGGTGCCACGGGATATTCTGCATCGCCGCAAAAGTCACGTCATGGCCAGACTTGATCGTCTGGAAGTGCTCTAGGGCACTCTGGCAGGAGCGGATCACGTCCGGATGGAAAAAGTCTTCTCTCGGCACGCCACCTTTGAACGTGTTGACCGAGCGGAGTATCTCGCTGCCGTAGTTTCCCGTGACTCGTATCGGAGCGACCGCCCGAGCACGCTCGCTGTAGTACAGCTCATGCGCGCCTGTAATGTCAGAAGAACCATCGGTCAAATAAACAGTTCGCTCGGCGTACTTTGCGAAGTTCTCGAAAAAGTCCCGTTTGAGCGGGATGACCTGGTAAGGCGCACCGCACTCGGCGGCGATTTCCTGAGCGACGTCGACGTCGTAGCAATTCCGATAGAACCCGCCGTAAGTGTAGCACGCCGTGCCTTTCGGCGATTTTGGCCGCGCGGCCATGATGATGCGGGTATCGATTCCGCCGGTCAACGACACCGCCGCTCCGGTCCGTGCGGAGAAATATTCCGGCATCATTTGAGCGACGTGGACCTTGAGCTCTCGATAAAAGGCCTCGTCGTCAAGGAGCGGCTGCCGTTCCCATTGAGCGACGTCGAAATACCGCTCCTTCTTCGGCCGCACCGACGCTCTTGTGAGTGTCCAGCTGGCTGCCGGCGGCATCAACGAGACGTGTGCGAAAAGCGTACGGCTTTCAAGCGTGTTGCCAAAAACCAGGAACTGTCCGACCGCGTCGTCGTCCAGAGAGCGCGCCTCGGGCCGGACGGCAAGGAGAGCCTTGGCTTCCGATGCGAACAAGAACGCATCGTCGGCTTCCATGTAATACACGCGATGGACACCGAACCGATCGTTGAAGATGAGAACTGTGCTCGTTCGTCGATCAACGACAACACCGTTGAACCAGCCGTTGAGGTCGGATAAGAAATCTTTCCCCTTCTTCTCGTAGAGGCCGAGGAGCTCTCCGGCAGTCTGATTTCTCGCGTCGGTCGAAGACGGACGATTCCCGCTCGTCCAAAAATGCTCTCCTGAGAACACCATCACGACATCTTTGGTCGCATTGATGATGGGATTGCAGTCCGAATAGGAATCCTTGTGGATGGCCCAGCCGATGTGACAACCCAAATCGATTGATTTGTACGTGCCATGGCTGTAGAACCGCTCGTGAAGGAGCGTACTCAGCATGGTAGACAGCTGGGAACCGACGTGATCCTCGTTAGGATTCCTGGTGACGATTCCGACTATGCCTGGCACGGGGTCCTTCGCTCTGGAACTGCGTTGTGTTCAATCGGCCACCGAGATGAGCTGAGCAGCCAGCGAACGGCTCCGCAGCCCCGTACCTGATTTCGGAAGGGAAGCGGCAGGTTGCTTCACCAAGGAGATTCGATTTCATGCAATGTCAAGGGATGCACGGCCATACCTGGTCCAAAGGGAAACCAGGAATGGCAGCCCAAGCCGCGGTGTGTGATAGGGGGGGTTCGGGTAACAGGCGTCGAAGGGCTGCCCAAGAGTTCGGGCAGCCCAACTGAACTAGCCGGCGGAGCGAAGGACGCACGAGATGGCGAGCGAACTTACGGCGACGGAATTCTCAAGTTTGTCGGTGCGGACGGCACGGTGGGCGCTGCTTGTCCGGTAACCAACGGATGTGGATACACATACGGCGTATAGCCGGGCTTCGAGGTGTCGAAAAAGTCGCGGTTCGGCGCAATAACCTGCAGCGACCCGTTCGCAACCGGGTCAGGCAGCCCGTTCAACGTATTGTTCCAAGCGTAAATAGGCTCAACAGCTTGTTTCGGCCAGGCCTGTGGAGTAGGAGGGTCGCCGGACATGAGCCCACCCTGCCCACGTCCCGCTTGATCGAGACATGGATATCCGCTGGGCAGCTGGTTCCCATCCCAGATGTTGGAGCCGTCACAAAATCCCCAGGGCGTGTACGTCCGAGAGTGATCGCTTTGCCTGAACTCATTGACGTCGAAGGCGGACGACAGCCAGCCTGTTCCGCTGAATGCTGTGGTGTTGTTGAAGACGACGCCCGTGCCCCCTCGAGTGTTGACGGCGGCGCCCCAAGAAAAGCTGTCGTAGGTCATCGTGTTGTTGTAGACCTCGAACGTTCGCTGCCCGCGCCAACGCCCGGAAGTTTCGGTTCCGTGATTCGAGAAGCCGACGTTACGCGCCGTGTTGTTGCGGAAGACGACGCGACCGCCCGACCAGCCGTCGACCGCAGCACCGCCGGCGCTGCTGTCGAAGACATTGTCTTCGATAAACATCGCCTGAGGGGTTCCGAGGGGAGCAGGGCTCGCCCACGACGAGTCTCCGAAGTCGCCTTGATCATTCCACGACTCGTGATGCACGTACACGAACACGCCGAAATGATTCTCCTGGAACTGGCAGTGATCCAGGACACCCTGAAGGTTTCCGTGGAAATGGAGCGCCGAGGTTTGAGTTGGTGTGAACTTCACGTGGTCGACGCGAACCTGCTTCGAGTTCCCTTCGAACCACACCGAACCTTTGTTGTAGGCGTCGGGGATGCTTCCGCCTTGGACAGTCAGGCCTGTCAGCCGCGAGACTCCGACGTTCTTCGTTCGCCAGAGCAGCATCTGTGGAATATTCGGAAAGTTACCCTTGCTCACGCCATCGACGAGGATAGTGCTGTCGATGCCAGCGCCTTGAAGAGTGATGGACTTCCCGTCGATTGTCAGGTTGGTCGGCCACGTGCAGGTCCCTGCCGGAATCACGACCGTGTCGCCATCCCCGGCTGCATTGATGGCCGATTGAACATCTGTTCGACTGCAGCTCGCGGCCGTCCGAACCGCGGCTTCTGCAGCAGTTGAAAGGACTCCGGCAACGAGCACAGCGCTTACCAACACTCTCATCGTTTGACCGCCTCCAAGGGTTTGGCCTCTGCCCGGTGCAAGTGGGCTGCCAATGCAAGCCATTGAAGCACATCAGCGGACTTGTGAGTTCTCTTCCTTCGAAACTATCGAATTGGATCATCCGACTACCTGAGGAAACCCCGTGGTCGATCGGGAATTGTACGGAGGGCCCGACCAGGAATTGTACTGAGGGCGTAACACCTTCACGACTAGCGAGATCTGAAGCGGCTCGAGATCACGGGCGATCGCCGCCCATGAACTGACATCGTAACGGTAGCAGCAAGGCCGCCAGGCGCCGTCGCGCGGCGGGCGCCTGTTGCCGCCAGCTGTGGCGCGGGGCTGCGCGCGCTGGCCCGAATCGGCCGCTGCATGCTCACGATAAGAAAGACGAGGAAGAACGGATTCATCGATCGTAATGCAGCTTCGGTGATGTCGTAAACGACCGCCGCGATGATGCAGGCCATGCCAAATCGTGCGAAGTCCCGGTCCGCCTCGGTACCTCCGCTGTCCGGACTCCACCGCTTTTGCACGCCGCGAAAGGATCCGACGATCAGGCCAACCAGTGCGATGACCCCGACCCAGCCCAGGTTCAGGTAGGTTTCCAGATAGCCGTTGTGTGCCTGGTTCGGGTGGAAGGCGAAATCCTGCCACAGTAAATCCAAACGCGGTCCGAGCCAAAAGCTTTCGAATCCTGCCCCCACCCATGGGTTAACACTCAGATCAACGACCGCGCGCCAGAGATCGGTCCGGCCGGTAAGCGTCGTGTCGCGTCCGGCGCTGGCGATCAGCAGCTCGCCGAAGTCCAGCGTCATTTCCAGAATGCCAAACACAACCAGGCCAGCAATGACGGTGACCCCCCAAAACCTCCTCAACCGTGGAAGTCCTGAAGCGACGTAGATGAGACACGCCAAGATCACACACAGCAATGCTGTTTTGGCGTTCGAGACGTTGAAGAGCCAAATCGTTATGCCGAGGAACACCGCCGCGATTGCCTGTTCCGAGCGGCCGCCATCGACCGCCGTCCTGCCGTGCTTGCTGATCAGGGTGCTGAAGAAGAAGAGGCCGAAAGCGAACAGCAGATAACCCAGCGTGTTCTTGTCAGTGGACACGCCAGTAAAAAACTGGAACCCAGTCCACGAATCGTAACTCTTGCCGAGTTGCGGGAAGTATTTGATAAAAACGACCGACAGTGGCAAGGCGACGAACGCGACGCGCTTGAAGAGCGTCGCCACGGCCTTCGGCGGGTCCGCTTCAGTCAGGACGATGAGCGCCATCAACGGATCCCCAAAGCTCTTGATCCATCTGCGGGAGGCGACCTCAGGAAAATCGGACCAGAACAGGCTCAGGCCGGCGTACAGAATGAACAACGTGAGCCACGGGTTGCGGTAAACGATTTCGAAGAGCGAGACGTGTCGCTTAATCAGCACGAGGACCGCCAAGGCGATCAGGATCAAGAAGAACGCGCGATCAACGGGACTTCCCTCCATCAAGTCCTCGGCCCCCGACCCGCCGGTTGCTCCGGGGTTCATCCAGGCGCTGAAGGAGCGCGATCCGAGCACGAAGAGCCAAACCGAGGGTATCCACAACGCGAAAGACGTCTTGGGGCTCCGACGCCTGTCATACACAATCAACGCGAACGAAAAGGTGAGCGATAGAGTCAGCGCGAGAATTGGCGGCATCGGTTAGTCCGGTACAGACACGGCGCTCGCCCGTGACCGTCCATCAGTGATAGACAGGCTCCCGCTCGACGCTCGCGCCGAGCGAACGCAGCCACATCTCGAAGACGACAAGACTGAACAGAATCTTGTGATTGTCGACGGCGCCGCTCTGGTGCGACTGGAGCAGATCGCGAACGGCCGAAGGGCGGAGGAATCGAAACATGAGCGATTGGCGATCGACCAGCATCGCGTCCATGCGCCGGCCAATCGATCGACGGAACCAGTCATCGACCACGTTGGAGGCGAACCCGCGCTTTTTCCGCCGGATGACCTCACGAGGCAGGAAGTCGGCGCAAACGGCCCGGTGCAGGACCTTCCGGCTGCCGCGCCGGACTTTGAAGCTGGCGTCCAGTCGCTGCGCGTATTCCACGATCTCGCGGTCGAGGTAAGGGACCCTCACCTCGAGGCCATGTGCCATCGAGAGCTTGTCGGAATAGATGAGCAGCTCGTCGGGAAGCGAGGAGCGAATCTCCAGGAACTGAAAGCCGCCGAGCTCGTCCATCTCACCCGCGGCTGCGCCGACCTCCGCCCAGCAGTCCAGAATCGTGTCACCAGCGGAGGCTGGAATCAGCCCGTCCTGAAACAGCCCGTCGACGGTACTCTCCGGCAGAATCGAGAAGACGCTCTGGTAGCGCTTCAGCCGATCCGGCACGTCGAGCGAATACAGACCCCGCCTCAACATCTCCTGCCGCGGCCACAACGAGAGCACCCCGGCAGCCAATCGTCGAAGCGCCGTCGGCGAGTCTCGCCACATCCCGCCATAGTGCACGCCGAGATGCCGCGTGTAGCCGCCAAACAGCTCGTCGGGCCCCTGGCCAACGAGCGCAACCTTGACGTCTCGCCTCGCCCGCTCGCAAATCAGGTACATCGGCACGATCGACGAGGTCGCCACCGGCTCCTCGAGGCTCGCAACCACCTTCGGCAGCACCTGTTCGAATCGCTCCGTGGTCAGTTCGAGCGACACGTGCCGAGACGAGAAGTGCCTCGCGGTCCGATCGGCATCGCTGAGCTCGTCATCGCCGAAGACGGACCCGTAACCCACCGTGTACGTGGGCCACGAAGTCCCCACACGGCTCATGAGAGCGAGCAGGAGGCTGGAGTCGATGCCGCCGCTCAAGAGAAGGCCCACCGGCACGTCGCTGATGAGGTGCCGGTCGAGTGCCGCTTTGTAATGCGACGCCAGCTCTTCTTTCGCCTCCCGAAAGCTCTTGCGTGGCGTAAACGGCGTCGGCGTGAACTGGTACCACCGCTTGACTCGTACCCGGGCGCGTTCGGCAACGAGCATCGTCCCTGGCGCGAGCTTTCGGATCCCCTCGAAGAGCGTCCGCGGAGAGGGCGTGTAGCGATAACGGAGAAACAAGTTCAGGGCAACGGGATCGAGATCGGCGCCGGCGGCCACGAGGAGCGGTCGGATTTCCGAGCCGAAAAAGAGCGTATTCGACTCCAGCCGATAATACAGGGGCTTGATGCCCATGGCGTCGCGGGCGAGAATCAGTTTTCGCTGCCGCACGTCCCAAATCGCCAGCCCAAACATGCCGTTGAGGTGCTCGAAGGCGTCCTCACCCCATTCTTTGTATGCGTGGATGATCGCTTCGGTGTCCGAGTTGGTCTGGAAGACGTGCCCCCGCGACTCGAGTTGAGCCCTGAGCTCACGGAAGTTGTAGATTTCACCGTTGAACACCAGCCAGACCGATCGTTCGCGGTCCGCCATCGGCTGATGGCCCGCAGCGAGGTCGATGATCGACAAGCGCCTGAATCCCAGGCCGACCGGACCGGCGATGTAGAACCCCTCATCGTCGGGTCCGCGGTGGGCGATGGTGGTCGTGGCCTGTCGAATCTCGCGCTCGTCGACGGGCCGCGGATCGCCGTAGTTGAACTGGCCGTAGATGCCGCACATAAAGTCAGTCGAGGTCAGAGCGCCGCGGCCGTTGAATTCCGCTCATCTTTTCGAAAGAGATGATGGTACGCGGCAAGAAGGTTTCGAGAGGTGATATCCCACTTCAGCGCCGTGTGCACCCGATTGAGGCCCCATGCGCCCATGGAACGGCGCCTGGCCGGGTCGTCGATCAGCTGCGAGATGGCGCGCGCGAACTCCGCTTCGTCGTTGGGCCTGACGTAGACGGCCGCGTCACCGGCCGACACACGCGTCTCCTTGAGGTCGAATGAAACGATTGGCTTGCCCATCGCCATGTACTCGACGACCTTGATCCACGTTGACACGTCGTTGAGCGGGCTCGACGGATTGGGGTCGAGGCAGATATCCATCGAGGACAGGTATCGAAGCATGTCCGCGTCAGGGATGTATCCGGTGAAGAATACGTGATCCTGCAGTTCCAGTTTCACTGCGAGCGACCGCAGCTCGTCGAGCGAATCGCCGGAACCGATGAGCACGCAGTAGAAATCCGTTCTCTTCAGGTCGTAGGCGAGGTATCTCAACGCGCGCAGGAGATAGTCCAGGCCGTCCTGGGGGTTCATCGCGCCGAGATAGCCGAGGATGGCGCAGCCTTTCTTGATCAGTGCCGGATCCGGATCCACGGGCCTAACCCGCTTCAAGTCGGGTCCGTTGCGGACGACGAACACCTTGTCGGCGGCGATGGCATTGCGCTCGATATCGATCTCCCGGTAGCTCTCGTTGGTGGCGATCGCGACATCGGCGAACTTGAGGGAGGCCCTCTCGAAGAACCTCAGAAAATGTGAGATGAAGCTGTGCTTGGTCCCGTACCGGGAACGGTACAACTCGGGCGACAGGTCGTGATGGTCGAACACAAACTTCTTCCCGAAGAGTCGGTGAAACGCTCCCACGACGACGAGCGTGTCCGGCGGGTTGTGGGCATGGATGGCATCGAAGCCTTCCACGAACGCCACGTAGATGCTCACCACCAGACAGGCGAGCGTGAAGTAGGCGTACTCGGTGACGTAGCCGCCAACCACTTGCACCTTGTTCAGGAGACGCCAGAACTGGCTGTGCCGTTCGTCGGGCAGTTTCTTGAAGAGCGTCAGCCGTGGCAGTCGATACGTCGAGGTGCCGTTGACCACTTCATGGGGCTTCTGGCCAGGCCCGCGCAGAGCGATGACGGTGACCTGGAAGCCGTTGTCCACCAGGGTGAACGCCTCGTTGCGGACCCGAGGGTCCCCCGGGAACTGGCTTTCGACGAGCATGAGAACCCTACCAGCAGATACCTTCATAGGAGTGGCCGGCCTGCGCCGTTCGATAAGGAAGCGCCCTCACCAAATCGATGACGAACTTGTCACCGTTCAGATTTCTGAGCGTGTCGTCGAACTCCGGCGAGTGCTTGGCTATCACGACCACGTCCGAGCAGGCCACAGCGTCGCCGGGAGATCGCTTCATGAGGCACGAGATATGGGGAATGGTCTGCTCGATGTACTTTCGGTTTGCGCCGCGGAGCCGCGCAAGCGAGACTTCCTGGTCGTAGATGGCCACCTGATAGCCCTTGCCGATCAACGTCTCGGTCAATTCGGCAACAGGACTCTCCCGCAGATCGTCCGTATTGGGCTTGAAGCTCAATCCGAGCATGGCGATCCGCTTCTTGCCGGTCTTCCTGATCAGGTTGTACGCCTCATCGACCTGATTGTGATTGCTGGCGAGGATCGACCGGAGGACGAGAGGCTCGAGGTCGAGCTCCCGAGCCTTGTTCAACAGCGCGCGCAGATCCTTGGGAAGGCATGACCCCCCGAACGCGAAGCCCGGCTGCAGGTACGCCGCCGAGATATTGAGCTTGGTATCCTGGCAGAACACGTCCATCACAGCGGTCCCGTCGATGCCCAGCCGCTTGCACAGGTTGCCGATCTCGTTTGCGAACGTGATCTTCAGCGCATGAAACGCGTTGCCCGTGTACTTGACCATCTCGGCGACTTCCAGATCAGTTCTCAGCACCTTCGCCGGAATGTTCGCAACAACGGCCTCGACCGCGTCTCCACTGCGCGGATCGAGCTGCCCGATCACGGTGAAGGGCGGGCAATGGTAGTCGCGAATCGAGGTTCCCTCGCGGAGAAACTCCGGGTTCATGCACACGCCGAAGTCCCGCCCGGCCTGCTTTCCCGATTCCCGCTCGAGAATCGGGATCAGCTTGGATCGAACCGTCCCTGGCAACACCGTGCTCCTGATCGAGACGGTGTGATAGGCACTGGTCCTGCGCAGGAAGTCCCCAATCTGACCCGTCGCCCTGAGGACATAGTCCAGACCGAGGCTGCCATTTCCGTCGCTTGGCGTTCCGACGCAGACGATCGATAGATCCGCCTCTTCAGGCGATGCGGACGTCGCGCGAAGGAGCCCCGAGGCGCCTCCCCGCTCGATGAGCTCCGAGAGCCCGGGTTCGACAACCGGAGCCACGCCACTCTTGATGTTTTCGACTTTGTCTCGGTCGATGTCGATACCGAGCACACGATGGCCGTCAGCGGCCAGGCATGCGGCAGAAACCGAGCCCACGTACCCCAACCCGTAGATGTTGATTCGCACGTACTCGCCTCAGACTGGATTGTGATTTCGGTGATTGACTGAACGCCGAACTGCTGGGAGGAACCCGCTCGCAACGCCTGGCGGACCGAGCCCGGCCCCTCAGGCGACCGGATCGAAGCTGTAGACCAGGCGATCTCCGCTGAGGGTCGCGTAGGCAACCCAAGCCCGCGTACTGTCGGGACCCTCGATGCGCCACCGACCATCCTTCCGAACGAGGGTCATTTCGTGTCGATGCCGCCACCACCGATCCACCTGGCCCGGCAGTGCCATCCAGATCGCTCCGGCCTCGCGAAGCCCCTGGAG
>Ga0066710_100003938_pt1 | contig 12900 bp, 11 predicted proteins | sample GraSoiAngelo_159_FD_79666 | JGI IMG/M metagenome (GOLD analysis project Ga0066710, IMG submission 79666) | Grasslands soil microbial communities from the Angelo Coastal Reserve, California, USA - 14_1009_16_40cm | ecosystem: Environmental > Terrestrial > Soil > Grasslands | place: USA...
CCGGAAGGCATCGACGTCTATTTCGACAACGTCGGTGGCGACCACCTCGAGGCCGCGATCGGGGCGCTGCGGAAGTCGGGCCGAGCCGCGATCTGCGGCATGATCTCGGAGTACGGTGCCGAGGACCCGCCGCCGGGTCCGAGAAACCTCTTTCTGACGGTGGCGAACGACCTCACGATTCGCGGCTTCCGCGGCAGCAGCAACGTGCACCTGCTGCCGGAGATGACGCGGGAGGTGGGCGCGTGGGTCCGTGACGGCCGCCTCCGCTATCGCGAGACGATCGTCGAAGATCTCGCGCGCGCGCCGGAGGCGCTCGCGGGGCTGATGCGCGGCGACAACACCGGGAAGACGCTCGTCCGGATCGACGGCACCTGAGAGCTAAGCGAGCGCGTTCGCGGCCGAGTCCAGGCGGCCCTCGTCGAAGTGCTTCACAGCCAGGTTCGCGTCCAGGACCGCGTGGTTCAGGCGGCGCGGCGCCGACGCGTCTCCGATCAGCGCCAGCGCGGGTCCCGCACCCTCGAGCTCGCGCACGAGCTCGTCGTTCGCACGAAGCCGCGTCCTCACGACGACGAGATCCGCGGTCGTCTCGGAACGCTCACCCGCGAATCCCTCGACGAGCGAGATCGTCGGCCCGTCGACCTGCGCGACCGTCGTCAGGACGCGGACGCGCACACCGTTGGCGCCGAGGCGCCGATGGACGTTCGCGACGCTCTCGTGCGGGATGGCGAGGCCGACGCCGCGCGCAGGCGTGGCCAGCTCGACGGCCGCACCGCGCTCTGCGAGGTACTCGGCTGCACTGATCCCGTGCCAGAAGCCGCTCCCGTCGTCGACGACGAGCGCGCGACTCCCGACGTCGTCGACCTTCCCGCCGAGCAGGTCCCAGACCGTGACGACGTGCGCACCGCCGGCGATCGGGAATGCCGGCGGCTCCGGCGTCGAGCCGGTCGCACAGATGACGAAGTCGGGCTCGTCGGCGAGCACGGCGTCGGTCCGGGCCTCCGAGCCGAGGCGAATCTCGACGCCGAGGCGCCGCAGCTCCCGTTCGAGGTAGTAGACGAAGTCGAGCAGCTCCTCGCGCGTCGGCCCCGCTGCCGCGATGCGCAGCTGCCCGCCGAGAACGTCGGTGCGCTCGTGGAGCACGACTGCGTGGCCGGACTCCGCCGCGACGCGTGCCGCTTCGAGGCCACCCGGACCGCCACCGGCGACGACGACGCGCCGCTTCGTCGCGGCGCGCCGTGTCGGCCCCCACTCTGCCTCGCGGCCGGTGCCTGCGTGGATGGTGCAGTTGACGATTCCCTCAGCACGGCGGCAGTCCTGGACGATGCCGACGCACAGCCTGATCTGGTCCGCGCGCCCGTCCCGGGCCTTCGCCACCCATTCCGGATCGGCGAGCTGCGCGCGGCCGATCCCGACGAAGTCCGTCTTTCCCTCTGCGAGTGCCCGCTCCGCGAGCTCCGGATGCCGGATCCGGCCGGCGACGATCACGGGGACGTCGACCTCGGCCTTCACGGCCTGCGCCATGTCGAGCGCGAAGCCTTCGTCGAACGTCGAGTCCTTGACGTAGTACCCGCGCATTCCGGTCGTGACCGACAGGTAGTCCACCGGGGCAGCGTCCTGAAGCGTGACGGCGATCTCCCGCGTGTCGTCGAGCGTCAGGCCGCCCGGGACGTAGTCCTCCGCGCTGAGCCGGGCCCCGATCGGAAAGTCGTGGCCGCACCGCGTGCGGATCTCCTCGACGATCTCGACGAGCAGCCGCAGCCGAGCCTCCAGTGAGCCGCCGTACCCGTCGCTGCGCAGGTTCGACTCCGGAGAGAGGAACTGCGAGACGAGGTAGCCGTGCGCGGCGTGGATCTCGACGCCGTCGTAGCCGGCGGCCTTGGAGTTCGCGGCTGACCTGCCGAACGCGTCGACGACCGTCCGGATCTCGGCCTCGGTCAGCTCGTGCGGAACGCCGGGATCGCGCTGGTGCGGGATCGCCGACGGCCCCATCGGGACATAGTCGGTCTGGCCCCCCGGCGACTCGCGGCCGAGGTGGATCAGCTGCCCGAAGATCCGCGCGCCGTGGCGGTGGACTGCGTCGCAGCGCAGGCTCAGCGCCTCGATGCCGTCCTCGTCCCACGCCTCGATGATGATCCGTGCGGGGAAGCGCGAGGTCGGATGGACGACCGCGCCACCCGTGATTAGCAGCCCCACGCCGGCGCGGGCCCGCTCCTCCTGGAAAGCGACCTCACGCTCGGTCACCCGGCCCAGGTCGATCAGGCCGGTGCCCATCGGCGTCTGCACGATCCGGTTCTTCAGCGAGACGCCGCCGATCTCGCCTGGCGAGAACAGGTGCGGGTACGGAGTCGTCATCGCTCAGGAGGCCGCATAGACCCACCTCCCGTCGGCGCCGAGCGCCTCGACGAGCGTGCCTTCGTCCACGAGCAGGTCGAGGTGTCCGACCACCTCGGAGACGGCGAGCATGGGGTCCCAGGCAACCCGCTGCGGCGACCACACTCTCTCGGCGACCTCGAATGCGCTCCTCGCTGCCCTGCCGAGCACGTCCCGGATCCGGTCGCACCGAGCCGCCGCCGCCGCAAGGCGTTCGGCGACCGCGCGCCTGTGGTCGAGGACGTCCGGTCCGTGGCCGGGCAGCAGCGTCCCGAGCTCCTCGCCCGCCAGCCGTCGCAGGCTCTCGAGGTAGCGCGGAAGCGGACGGGTGCGCACGCCGCCCGGGCCTGGGCCGATCTCGGCGTACGCCGGATCGACGAGCAGGTGGTCGCCGACGAAGGCGGTTCCGTTCGCGTCGTCCACGAACAGCGTGTCCAGCTCGCTGTGGCCCGGGCGCTGGACGACGCGGAGATCCCGGCCGCCGGCACGCACGATCTCGCCGTCGGCCAACCTGCGGTCGGCGACGCAGTCCTCGAATGATGCATCGAGCCAGTTCCAGTAGCCGGTGTCGTCGCCGATCAGCGCCGCCGGCACACCGTGCGTCGCCAGGAACCCCCGGAAGAACGCCTTCTCGTCGGCAACGCGCTCGCCGAACCGCTCGAGGTAAGCGGCGAGCGGTTCGAGGACCGCGATCTCCGCGTTCGCTCGCCGCCGGATCGTCTCGGCGAGCCCAACGTGATCTGCGTGCTGATGCGTCGCGAGCACGAGCTCGAGATCCTCGACGGCGACGCCGACGCGGGCCAGACCGTCTTCGAGGGCCCCCAGAGCCGCGGCGGAGCGAGGCCCGGTGTCGATCAGCGTCAGCGGATCGCCGACGAGGAGCCACACGTTGACGGCGGCGTTGCGCTCGAGCGGCAGCAAGATCCGGTGGAAGCCTGCCACTAGATCACCCCGGGCGCCACGAGCTCGTCGGTGTCGACGATGCCCGAGGCTCGCTCGAGGATGAGGTCGTTGTAGGCAGGGTGCGTGAGGATCCAGAAACGGTTCGCGCGGATCGCCTCGACCACGGCCGCTGCGACGTCGGCGGCCGGGATGCGCTCGTGTTGCGTCACGAGCGGCACCTCCCGCCCCAGCTCCCCGCCGGGTCGCAGGAGGCCGCTGTTCTCACGCAGCGAGCTCACGGTCCCGCCCGGACAGAGGACGGAGACGCCGATCGGCGCACCCTCCGCCCGCAGGTCGTGGGCGAGCGTCTCCGACAAGCCGACGACTGCGTACTTCGACGCGGTGTACATCGCCGTCCGCGGGTGGGCGAGCAGCCCGCCGACCGACGCGGTGTTGACGACGTGCCCGGGCTCCCCACGCGCGATCATCCCGGGGACGAACGACGCGATCCCGTGGACGACGCCGCCGAGGTTGACGCCGAGCAGCCACTCCCATTCCGCCCGCGTGAACTCCCAGGCCTTCCCGGGCATCTGGACGCCGGCGTTGTTGCAGAGCACATGGACGGCGCCGAAGCGGTCGACGGCGCGCGCCTCCAGCTCGTCGACCTCGTCCCAGCGCGTGACGTCGGTCGGCACGCCGAGCGTCTCCGCCCCCTCCGCGGCGAGTCGCTCCGAGGCGGCTGCGACGGCCTCCGCGTCGACGTCCGCGAGGACGACGCGCATCCCCTCGGCGGCGAACCGCTCGCAGAGCGCGAGGCCGATGCCGCTCGCTGCTCCGGTGACGACTGCGACCTTTGCCCGAAGCTCGTTGATCGTGTTTCCTCAGTCGGATAGTATTTGAGCTAAACTCACTTCAGGTAACTATATCGTGGCTGCCCGCGCTCGAAAAGAACCCACCCGCACCGGCGACTCGCCCCCGCCGACGAGCCGTGCCCCGGACAACGCCCCGCTCTGGCTCGACGCGGTGCGCCGCCTCGAGCGCCTGGTCGGGGTCCCGGTCGAGCGGCTGGTGACGAGCGACGCCTATTTCGACGCGCTTCCGAAGCTCAGGCGGGCGCAGGCGCAGATGGCCGACTACGTCGCCGGCGTCACCGACGACTGGTTCCGCCTGCTCAACCTGCCGGCCGGGAGCGACGTCCGCCGGATGCGCGAGCAGCTCAGCCGCATGGAGCGCCAGCTCCAGAAGCTGACCAAGGAGCTCGCCGAGAGCCGCGACGGACAGAAGCCCACCGCGCGCAGGCGCGACACGACCCCGTAGCCGGCGTGAGAGCGCCGCTGTCGAGCTCGGACCTCGTCGCCCGCATTGGCCGCGACGTCGAGCGCTCGATCCTGCGTGCGCGGAACGGGCTCCGTTACGCACAGGCGATGAGCAGGCCGAGGAGCGGCGCCACGCCGAAGGACGTCGTGTGGAGCTGCGACCGGGCAGAGCTCTGGCGCTACCGCGGCGGACCCATCAGGCACGACCCGCCGGTGCTGATCGTGCACAGCCTCGTCAGCCGCAGCTATGTCCTCGACCTCCGGCCCGGCAGCAGTAGCGTCGAGTACCTCCTCGGCGCCGGCTTCGACGTGCTGATGCTCGACTGGGGCGTTCCCGACGAGCGCGACGCGGACAACAGCTTCGAGACCTACGTCGACGACTACATCCCGCGGGCCGTGGCCGCCGCTCAGGAGGTCACCGGCTCGAGCGAGCTGACGATGATCGGCTACTGCCTCGGAGGCGTCCTTGCCATCCTCTACGCAGCCGGCCACCCCGAAGCGCAGGTTCGCAACCTGATCCTGCTCGCGACGCCGATGGACTTCACAGAGATGGGCGCGATGGTCGGCGGGGTCCTGGCCGGGCGTCTCGACACTGAGGACCTGCTCGACGAGACCGGCAACGTGCCGGCCGACGTCCTCTACTCGGGCTTCTACATGCAGGCGCCGACGAAGGAGGTCGCGCAGTACGCGACGCTGCTCGAGAACCTCTGGAACGCCGAGTTCGCCGACGCCTACCAGGCGATGGCGCAATGGTCACGTGACCACGTCCCGCTTCCGGGCGCCGCCACATACCAGATCGTCGACGACCTGATCCGCGGGAACGTGCTGATGACCGGCCGCTGGAAGCTCGGCGGCCGCGTGATCGACCTCGGGAACGTGCGGGGCAACGTCCTCAATGCCGTCGCCGAGCGGGACAACGTCGTTCCTCGAGCCGCGTCGGAACCGATCATGGATCTGGTCGGCGATCCGGCTCACCGCGAGGAGATGCGCCTCACCGGCGGCCACGTGACGTTCGGTGCCGGCTCGCATGCGTTCGGGCGGACGTTGCCCCGCCTCGCCGCCTGGATCGCCGAACACAGCGACGAGCTAACCCCGCCGAAGGAGCGCTGATGCAGATCCGACCGCTCGAGACTCGCGACGAGGCAGCAGTCGACAGCTTCCTCGATCGGATCCCGGAGGGCGACAGAACGTTCTTCAAGGAGGACGTCGACGATCCAGCAGTACGGGCGGCCTGGTTCCGCCCGGGCACGGCACGCCTGCTGGCGGTCGAAGGCGACACCACGATCGGCTACGTCGCCGTCGTGCCGCTGCAGGGGTGGTCGAGCCACGTGGGCGAGGTGAGGGTGATCGTCGACCCCGACCATCGGGGCCGCGGTATCGGCCAGGCGCTCGCACGCCGGGCGGTGCTCGAAGCGCTGCAGCTCGGTCTGACGAAGATGGTGATCGAGGCCGTCGCCGACCAGGAGCCCGCAGTCGCGATGTTCCGCTCGCTCGGCTTCGTCCCCGAGGCGCTGCTGAAGGACCACGTCCGCGACCACTCCGGCCGGCTGCGCGACCTGCTGGTCCTTGCCCACTCGGTCGAGGAATCCTGGGGGTCGCTGAACGCCGCTGGAATCGCGGAGGCCGTGTGACCGAGATCGGCCGGGGCGCCGAGCTCCGAGTGGCCGACGTCGTACGGGCGCGCGCCGCGCAGCGGCCCGACACCGTCGCCGTCCGGCAGGGCGACCACGAGCTCACGTACGGCTTGCTCGACCAGCGCTCGAGCCGGCTTGCGCAGGCGCTACTCGCGTCGGGCGTCTGCGCCGGTTCGCGCGTCGCCTACCTCGACCGCTCGGCGCCCGAGATCGTCGAGCTGCTGTTCGCGGCGAGCAAGATCGGAGCCGTCACGGTCCCGCTCAACTGGCGCCTCACCGCGCCGGAGATGCGCGGCGTGCTCGCGGACTCGCAGGCGCCGCTCCTGCTCGTCGGCAGCGTCTACGAGGAGCTCGCCGAGGAGGTCGTCGCCGGGCTCAGCCCGGCTCCCGCCGTGATTCACGTCGCCGACGGCTACGAGCGGTGGCTCGCGGCGTTCGACGCGGTCGATCCGGCGACCAGCAGCACGTCCGGTGACGTCGTGCTGCAGCTCTACACCTCGGGAACGACCGGAGTCCCCAAGGGCGTCCTGATGACGCACGAGAACCTCGCCGCCTGTGCCGAGACGTCGCCCTACTGGCAGTTCGACGCCGACACCATCAGCCTGACGCCGCTGCCGATGTTCCACATCGGCGGAATCGGCTGGGCCTTCCTCGGCCTCTGGAACGGCGCGACGACGATCCTCGTACGCGAATTCGTCCCCGAGGAGATTCTCGAGTTGCTCGAGCGAGCGCGCGTCACCAACGCGATCTTCGTCCCGACGATGCTGCAGATGCTGTCTGCTGTACCAGGTGCAGCCGACCGAGACTACACGGCGCTGCGCTCGATCGCGTACGGCGCCTCGCCGATCACCACGCCGGTGCTGAAGGCGGCGCTGCGGACGTTTCGCTGCTCCCTGTACGGCGTCTACGGCCTCACCGAAAGCACGGGCGGAGTCGTGCAGCTCGATCCCGAGGACCACGACCCCGACGGGCCCCGCGAGCATCTCCTCCGCTCGGCGGGTCGGCCGCTGCCGTGGGTGCAGCTCCGCGTCGTCGACCCGGCCGACGGTCGCGAGCTCGCTCCGGGGCAGGTCGGCGAGGTGTGGCTGCGGGCGCCGAACGTGACGCCGGGCTACTTCAACCGGCCGGACGAGACGGCGGCGGCGTTGACGCCGGACGGCTGGCTCCGCACCGGCGACGGCGGCTACGTTGACGAGGAGGGCTACCTTTTCCTCACCGACCGGATCAAGGACATGATCGTCAGCGGCGGCGAGAACGTCTATCCGATCGAGGTCGAGGAGACGCTCGCGCAGCACCCTGACGTGCTCGACGTCACCGTGATCGGCATACCCGATGATCGCTGGGGCGAGGCGGTCAAGGCGCTCGTGATCCGCCGCTCGGGCTCGACGGCGACGGCGGACGAGCTGATCGCCTTCGCGCGCAAGCGGCTGGCCGGCTACAAGCTGCCGCGCTCGATCGAGTTCGTGGACGAGCTTCCGCGCACGCCGAGCGGAAAGGTGCTGAAGCGCGAGCTGCGCGAGCGGCACCGCGCGGCGAGCTCGCTGACCTTGTACTCGCACCCCGGCTGACCGGTGTGCGGCTTGACCAAGGAGTTCCTTGGTGCGCACAACGTGGAGTTCGAGTCCGTCGTAATCAGCGAGCAGCGCGAGCGGTGGCTTGCCGACGGCTCGCCGCCCGTGCCGACCCTCGTCATCGACGGAACGGCGCACATCCTCCAGCACCCCAGCCAGGCCGGACACCTGCTCGGCCTGGAGACACCGCCCGCACTCCGCGATGCCGTGCAGGTCACGCGGGACATCGACGCCGTCGCCGACGCCTGGCGCGAGCTCGTCACGACGACGCCGTGGGACGCACTGCTCACGCCGATGCCGGTCCTGAACCGGACTCCGCTCGCGCTCGCAGTCGACGCCTGCGTCGGTCTCAAAGCACTGCTGGAGCCGTTCGAGACTGGGTGGTTCCACTGGCCAGGTAATCCGGTGACGGGAGAGACGGGGGACCAGGCCGTCGTCGCATACGAGGCGTCGATCGTCGCAACGATCCGAACCCGCGACGATCTGCTCGCGTTCGTGAGACCGGTGTGCGAGGCCTGGAGCACGTTCGCGATCGACAACGAGGGGGCGATTCGCGCCGATCCTGCGCGCGCCGTGCGAACGCCGCGTGGTGAGCTCACCTGGGTCGAGCTCCTCGAGGCACAGCGTCTGCATGCCACACAGCACTACCGCCAGGCTGCGACGCAGGTCGCGTCGCTCGGCCATCCCGTGCCCGCGCTCGATCTCGAGACCTTCTACGGCATGCGACTGCCCGAGGCGATCTACTAAGAGGTCGAACCAGAATGACGCTCGTCGAGCGGGTGCGATGGGCGAGTGCAGCGCAAGGACGCAGGGAGCGCCGATAGCAAGCTATCGGCGCGACCGAGGACGCGGCGATGCGCCGCCCAGCGCGGCCGCGCGGCACAGTCGCTCATTCTGGTTCGACCTCTAAGGCCTATTTCGGCAGGTACGAACCGCCCACCCGCTCGAGCATCTCGATCATGCCGGCCGGAGCCGCGCCCTCGGGAAGCCGCTCGAGCAGCTCGTCGAGCAGCTCCCCCGCCTCCCAGCCCGCGTCGCGGACGAACGGCTCGCCCGGCGCCCACGGCCGCAGCATGTTCACCGCACCGCCGAAGATGTGGAAGACCTGACCGGTGATCTCCTGCGCCTCGTCGGCACAGAGCGCGACGACGATCGCCGTGTTGTTCGCAGGCGCGAGCGGATCGAAGCCGTCACCGTCCGCGGGCAGCTCGAACGCCGACTCGGTCATGCGCGTGCGCGCGTTCGGCGCGATGCAGTTCACGGTCACGCCGTAGCGGCCGAGCTCCTGCGCCGCGATGATCGTGAGGTTCGCGATTGCCGCCTTCGCCGCACCGTAGTTGGTCTGGCCCACGTTGCCGAAGACGCCGGTCGGGCTCGACGTATTGATCACGCGTGCGCGCACCGGCTCGCCCGCCTTGGCGCGGTCCCGCCAGTGCGCGGCCGCGTGGCGCGTTGGGGCGAAGTGGCCCTTCAGGTGAACGTTGATCACGGCGTCCCAGTCCGCCTCGTCCATGTTCACGAGCATGCGGTCGCGCAGGATCCCGGCGTTGTTGACGAGGATGTCGAGGCGGCCGAACTCGCCGAGCGCGTGCTCGACGAGGCGGCGGGCGCCTTCGAAGTCGGCGACGTTCTCGCCGTCGTCAACGGCCCGGGATCCGACTGCCTCGATCTCCGCGACGACCGAGTGGGCCGGTGACGAGTCCACCCCTTCGCCTGCGAGCGAAGCGCCGAGATCGTTGACGACGACGCGGGCTCCTGCGCGAGCGAGCGCCAGCGCGTGCTCGCGCCCGATCCCGCGGCCGGCACCGGTGACGATCGCGACCTTGCCGTCGAGGAGGCCCATCAGATCCTCTCGATCAGGGTCGCAGTGCCGAGGCCGCCGCCGCAGCACATGGTCACGAGGCCGCGGTCGCCCTCGGTGCGCTCGAGCTCGTGCAGCAACGTCGTCAAGAGCCGCCCGCCGGTCGAGCCGAGCGGATGACCGAGTGCGATCGCGCCGCCGTTCACGTTCACCTTGTCGACGTCGGGCTCGAGCTCGCGTTCCCACGCCGCGACAACGGATGCGAAGGCCTCGTTGATCTCGACGAGATCGATGTCGTCGAGCGCCATGCCGTTGCGCTCGAGGATCTTGCGCGTCGCCGGGATGGGGCCGGTCAGCATCAGCACGGGATCGACGCCGACCGTCGTTTGGTCGACGATGCGCGCCCGCGGCCTCACACCGAGCTCGTCCGCCTTCTGCCGCGACATGAGCAGGACTGCGGACGCACCGTCCGACACCTGCGAGGCATTGCCGGCCGTGATCGTGCCTTCCTCCTTGAAGGCCGGCTGGAGCGCAGTGAGCCCCTCGAGCGTCGTCTCGGCGCGGATGCCTTGATCACTCGTGAAGACGTCGCCGTTGACCGGAAACGGGATCATCTCGCGCTCGAAGCGCCCCTCCGCGGTCGCGCGCGCCGCGCGTTGCTGCGAGCGGAGCGCGATCTCGTCGCTGTCGCGGCGCGAGACGCCCCAGCGCTCCGCGATCAGCTCCGCGCTCAAACCCTGGTGAACGATGTCGTAGCGCTCGAGGAGCGCCGGCGGGAACGGTGAGCCCAGGTCCTCGGAGAGCTTCAGGCCGACAGACAGCGGGATGCGGCCCATGTGCTCGACGCCGCCGCCGATCACGACGTCGTGCACACCGCTCGCGATCAGCGCGGCCCCGAAGTTGACGGCCTGCTGCGCCGACCCGCATTGCCGGTCGACGGTCGTCGCCGGCGTCTCGATCGGGAGGCCCGCTTGCAACCACGCGTTGCGGCCGATGTTCGTCGATTGCTCGCCGTACTGCTGGACGCAGCCGGTGATGACGTCCTCCACCTCGCCTCCGTCGACGCCCGCACGTCTCAATACCTCCACGAAAGCCGCTCCGAGCAACTCGTTCGGGTGAACGTTGCGGTAGTAGCCCTTCTCCGGATGCCCGCGGCCAATCGGCGTACGGACGGCCTCGACGATTACGACCTCGCGCCCTTCCATGTCGCTCCTCTCTAGGTGGTGACGAAGCCGCCGTTCGCGTTCAACGTCGCGCCGACGAAGAAGCCGGCGTCGTCGCTCGCGAGAAAGACGACTGTTCCGGCGATCTCATCGGGCCGGCCGAACCGCCCGAGCGGAGTCCGCAGCCGCAGCGCCGTCCTGACGGTCTGGCCCTGCAGGCCCGCGGTCGCGGCTTCGATGTACCCGGGGGCAATCGCGTTCACCCGGACGCACTGCACCGCCAGCTCCTTCGCGACCGCTCGCGTGAACCCGAGGATCCCGGCCTTCGCGGCCGAGTAATGCGGATATCCCGGGCAGCCTTCGACGCCGCAGATCGACGCCATGTTCACGATCACGCCGCCGCGCCGCGGGGCCATCGAGCGCGCGGCGGCACGCGTGCCGTAGAAGGTCCCGTCGAGGTGAACGGCAAGCATCCGCCGCCACTCCTCGTCGGGAAGCCGGAGGACGCCGTCGAGCGGCGTCGTGATCTCGCCGCCGGCGGCCTCGACCAGCTGCTGCTCGGCGCGCGGAAGCACGCGTTCGGCCTGTGCGGTGGAGGGTATGCCGGCGTTGTTGACCCACAGATCGACCGGGCCGAGCTGTCCCTCGACGTCGGCGAGCGCGCGATCGACCGAGGCGCTGTCGCTCACGTCCGTGCGCACCGCGATGCCGCCGGCGAGGTCTGCCGTGAGCTTCGCCGCCCCCTCGTCGACGTCGAGGACTGCGACCCGGGCGCCCTCGCGGCCGAGGCGCATGCAGATCGCCTCGCCGATGCCCGAGCCGCCGCCGGTGACGACGGCGACCTTCCCCTCGAGCCTCACGACGCGACGACGCCCGGCTCGTCGAGAGTGAGGGCGTCGATGAGCCCGGCGAACTTCAGCAGTGCCTGCTCACGACGCGCCGGCACGTACTCCGTCGGCACGCCGTCCTCGGGAGCCTGGTAGCCCTTGAGGATCTGCCTGGCGATCGACTCGCGATGCACCTCGTCGGCGCCGTCGACGAAACGGGCGTGCCGCGCAAACCGATACATCGCCTCGAGCGGCATGTCGGTGGAGAAGCCGAGCCCGCCGTGCAGCTGGAGCGCGCGGTCGACGACGTCGTAGAGCATCTGCGCGCCGAAGACCTTGATGCGAGAGACGTCCATGCGCGCGGCGCTCGAGCCCTGCGTGTCGATCTTCCACGCCGCGTGCAACGTCATCAGCCGTGCCGCCTGAATCTGAATCGACGAGTCCGCGATCCAGTTCTGCGCAGTCTGCTTGTCGCGCAGCAGCCCGCCGCGGACCGGCCGGTAGAGCGAGCGCTCGCACATCATGTCGAACGCGCGCTGCGCGACGCCGAGCCAGCGCATGCAATGGTGGATGCGGCCCGGAACGAGGCGGTGCTGCGCGATCACGAACCCTTCGCCTTCCTCGCCGAGGAGCGCATCGTGCCCGACGCGGACCTCGTCGTAGACGATCTCCGTGTGGCCGCCGAGCATCCCGAAGCGCGACTCGGGATGCTCCATGGTCCCGACGTCGCGGACGATCTGGACGCCCGGCGTCGCGACGGGAACGACGAACATCGAGGCACGCTTGTGCGGCGGCGCATCGGGATCGGTCACCGCCATCACGATCAGGAAGTCGGCGATCGAGCCGTTCGAGGTGAACCACTTGTGCCCGGTGAGCGCGTAGCCGTCGCCGTCCGGCACCGCACGGGTCGCGAGCTGGGTCGGATCGGAGCCGGGCGTCTCCGGCTCCGTCATCGAGAAGGCCGACTTCAGCTCGCCGGCGAGCAGTGGGTACAGCCATCGCTCCTTCTGCTCGGCCGTCCCTGCGAGGGCGAGGATCTCACCGTTGCCCGAGTCCGGCTGCTGGCAGCCGAATGCGTTCGGCGCATACGTCGAGGTGCCGAGGATCTCGTGCATGAGCCCGAGCTTCAGCTGCCCGAAGCCCTGGCCCCCGAGCTCCGGCGGCAGGTGGGCCGCCCAGAGGCCCCGCTCCTTGACCTGGTCCTGGAGGGGCGCGTAGATGCGGTCGAGCGTCGTCTGGTCGAGCTCTTCGTCGATCGTCTCGATCGGCCAGATCTCGTCCCGGACGAGCTCGCGCATCCATGCGAGGTGCTCTTCGAACTCCGGCTCGGTGGAAA
>Ga0066710_100003939_pt1 | contig 12899 bp, 12 predicted proteins | sample GraSoiAngelo_159_FD_79666 | JGI IMG/M metagenome (GOLD analysis project Ga0066710, IMG submission 79666) | Grasslands soil microbial communities from the Angelo Coastal Reserve, California, USA - 14_1009_16_40cm | ecosystem: Environmental > Terrestrial > Soil > Grasslands | place: USA...
AGATTAGTGCGGCAATTGCGGCCGGCCGGCGTTCACCCACGCCGTGAGCCAGAAAGAGCCCACATCGGTTGCCGCGTCGGAGAGCTGACGAATTAGAATGGCCGCCGCTTGGTTGTAGAAGCGGTCGTAGTATTCGTCGGTGAAGGAATTCTCTCCGCGGCGCGCGTTGCGATCGGCAAGAAGAATAGTTTCCAGCCAACTATGGGAGCTGAGGCAGGCTTCGAAAGCCCTGTCCGTGGGGTCGTTGATGAAAATCGCATCGTTTGGGCGCATGGGGAAAAACGACGAATAACGGTCGATCAGCGTTGTCCCGAAGCGCTCATTGACTCCCGGCTGGGTGCTCAGGTGTCCGTCAAAATTGTCCGTGGTGTTGAATGGATCGTGGGCCTCCGCGACATAGTTCGCCAGAATGGCTGCGTCCAGTCTTGCTTCCTCCCATTTCCCGGCCTTCATGGCCTCAGTCAGCTTCTCGCTGTAAACGCCGATCTGCCAGGGAAGAAGCCCGTTGGCGTCCAGCTTCGGCTTGCCGAATTTGGTAACGGCTGCTTTGTAGTTGCGCGGCAGAGCTTCAAACGGAAATCGCCCATACTTGTCGAGAAGAATGAAATGGTTGTGCCGCTCGGCGGGAGACTTGACGATCGCATCCAGCGGATCGGTAACATGCTGCGAGAGCAACGCGCGGTTGGCCTCAAAAAATGAGCGGACATCGGCAGGGAGCGTTTCGACGGCTTTGTTAACAATTAGCCGGTGACCACCTCTCCCCCAGGCGAGAGTGGGATTCGGGATCGACAGAAAGAGAGCGGCAAAGAGAGCAAAGACGCCCGCCCGCTGCCACGACCTATGTAAGACCGCTCGCCCCATCGCGCGATTCCCCTATGCCTGGTTTGCCGCACGCAGCGTGCTGCGCCTGCGACCGTAGTTGTAGTAAATCACAAGTCCAATCGCCATCCACACAAAGAAGCGGATCCAATTCATGATGGGGAGGCCAGCCATCAGGAGGAGGCAGGTAAGTATCGTCAAAATCGGGGCAAGTGGCCCTCCCGGTGCGCGAAAAGCGCGATGACGATTCGGTTCGCGGTAACGGAGAATCAGAACTCCTCCAGCAACCAGAGCGAAAGCAAAAAGCGTTCCGATATTTGAGAGATCAGCGAAGGTTCCGATATCGAGGAGACCCGCAGGAATGCCGACAACAAATCCAGCCATCCAGGTGGAGAAATCCGGGGTCTGATAGCGCGGATGGACGCGGCCAAAGATTCTGGGAAAAAGGCCGTCGCGGGACATGGCGAACCAAACGCGTGCCTGCCCAATTTGGAATACCAGCAACGACGAGATCATCCCCATGAGTGCGCCGATCAAAACGATCAGCCGCACGCTTGCTATGTGGAGCTTCTTAAGCGTGTTGACGACAGGAGCGGCGTCGTCGACGAGACTATCCCAGCGAACGAGTCCCGTGAGCACCACGACGACCGAGATATAGAGGACGGTACAAACAACCAGAGTTGCGATGATTCCGATTGGCAAATCGCGCTGCGGCTTCTTGCATTCTTCCGCAGCAGTGGAAACCGAATCGAAACCGATATAGGTAAAAAAGACAATCGAACCGCCCGTCAGAATTCCCGGCCAACCGTTGGGAGCGAAGGGATGCCAATTGGAGGCATGGATGAAGCGCGAGGCGAACGTGACGAACACGAGGATGGCAATGATTTTTAGCAGCACCATCACGTTATTTGTCTCTGCCGACTCTCGGATGCCACGAACGAGAATGACCGTCAGGAGCATCACAATGATGAACGCCGGCCAGTTGAAGCCGAAATGCCAACCGGGACCGTAAAGCATGTTGCCTTCGAGGTCGGAAAGTCCGCTTGGGAGGTAGGCGGGGGAAATCCAGCGCGGATTCGGATGGACGCCGAACCAATCCATCAAGTTGACCAGGTGCTGTGAGAATCCGACGCTAACGGCCATGTTGCTGACGGCGTATTCCAGGATGAGATCCCAGCCGATAATCCACGCGATGAGTTCTCCCATCGTCGCGTAGGTGTAAGTGTACGCGCTGCCTGCAATAGGAATCATGGCGGCGAGCTCGGCGTAACACACCGATGCGAATCCGCAAGCAATCGCGACGAGGATAAAAGAGAGAGCGATCGCCGGGCCCGCGCCCGGGCGTCCAAACGACGCGGAATGGTGAATGAGAAACTCGAGAAGCGGAGCATTCAGAATCGAAGAGGCTTGAAACTTTTGGCCGGCGATCGCCGTGCCGACGATGGTGAAGATTCCCGAACCGATGACCGCGCCGATCCCCAGCGACGTCAGGCTCAGCCATCCGAGAGACTTTTTTAATCGGACTTCAGCGTTTTCCGAGTCTGACAGCAGTTGATCGATACTCTTGCAGCGGAAGAGTTGTGATCCCACCCATGCTCTCCGATCGCATCCGGGCAAACCGCAAGCCTGAAATTACCGGGTATGCATTTAAGGAATGAAAGCGCCTCAATGTACCCCGAGAAGCCCCATCACGCAACCGGTCGGCGCAGTCGGCGCAGCCCTGCGGGCGCATCCGCGTTCCGGGGCAGTTTCCGCAAGTCATGCCTGTTCGAGCTGCGCGTACCGCTCGATAAACTTTTTCGTGCCGCGTCCGGGGAAGCTCACGGATACACGGCGGTCTTCGTCGTCGCCCTCGACGCCAACGATGGTTCCAACGCCGAAGCTCGGATGACGAACTTTGCGCCCCAGCATGGGATTGGCTTCGCCGCCGCGCTTTGCGGCGGGGCGCCCGAAGGAACTTTGAGCCGGCGGGCGGCGCGGAGCCGCTTCTGACTGCTTCGGCCCGCCGCGCACACGGCGCAGAAATTCTTCCGGCGAATACGAATATTCCGGGTCGGGCTCGTAGCGGCGTGTCTCGCCAATCTCCGCCATTGATCCGCGCACCGTGTCCACCAATTCGCTTGGAATCTCCGCAAGAAAGCGCGACGGCAGTGAAGCGCGCAATTGCTGCTCATTGCCGAAGATGCGCCGGTACACCGCGCGCGTCAGCGTGAGCGACTGCCGCGCCCGGGTCATCCCAACGTAAACGAGACGCCGTTCCTCTTCGACTCCCTTTTCTTCAGTAACCGATCGGCTGTGAGGGCAGATGCCTTCTTCCATGCCGGTAAGGAACACGTGATCGAATTCCAAGCCCTTGGTGCTGTGCAAAGTGATGAGGGTCACGCCAGGCTTGCCTTCAAATTGATCCGCGTCACTTACAAGCGCTGCGGCATCAAGGAAATCTGTGAAGGTTTCACCCGCTTCCATGCCTTCGGCGAGGGCGCGCGCAAGCTCTTCGAGATTTTCCATCCGTGCCACATCTTCCGGAGTGTTGCGGTCCTTGAGCATGGCCATGTAGCCGGATTCCTCAAAAACGGCATGCAAGAATCTCGAGGGTTCCTGATTGGCAAGCGCATCCTGCAATTTGCCGAGGAGCTCCTGGAACGCCCGCACAGGGGTTACCGCCCTGCCCGACGATGCCCCGGAGACAAATTTCTCAATGGCCGACCACAGCGGTGTTCCGTCAACGCGCGCGGACTCGCGGAGCGCGTCCACCGTCGTCTTACCGATCCCACGAGGCGGCACATTTAGTACTCGGAGGAGAGAAATGTCGTCTTCCGGATGCATCGCCAGGCGCACGTAGGCGAGCGCATCCTTTACTTCTGCGCGATTATAAAAGCTGAATCCGCCTACAAGCTTGTAGCGCAGGCCGCGGCGGCGGAAAACCTCTTCGAAAGCGCGCGACTGGAAATTAGTGCGGTACTCCACCGCACATGTCTGATCCGAATCGTCGTTGAGAATGCGCTCGAGCTCGCCGGCGACAAATTCCGCTTCGGCTTGCGCATCCCGCGCCTCGAGATATTTCAGATTGGATCCGGGGCCTTTCTCCGCGCTCAGTGACTTACCCAGCCGCTCTGGATTGTTGGCGACAACCGCGCCGGCAGCATCGAGAATATTTTGGGTCGAACGATAGTTGCGTTCCAGCTTGACAATTCGAGCGGCGGGAAAATCCCGCGAAAAACTCAGCAGGATGGAAACGTCGGCGCCGCGCCAGCGGTAGATCGATTGATCTTCGTCGCCCACAACACAAACGTTTTGGTTCGGTCCGGTCAGCAGCCGCATCAGCTCATATTGCACGCGATTAGTATCCTGATATTCGTCTACGTGAATGAACTGAAAGCGCGCTTGCCATTTCTCCCGCGTGGACGTCGATTCCCGCAGCAAACGCGCTGACCGGAGGAGCAGGTCATCGAAGTCCAAGGCTTTGCTGTCGTGAAGGAGTTTTTCGTACGCCGCGAAAATATCGGCGGTGCGGCGCCCGTCTTGGTCGAAGGCTGCGGCGCGCAACTGTTCCGAAGTCTGGCCGTGATTTTTTGCGTAGCTGATCCGGCTGAGAACATTCCTCGGTGCCAGGTTGTCGCCTTCGATCTGCAGCTTGGCCATTGCCAGCTTGACGGCCGCAAACTGGTCATCGTCGTCGTAAATGGCAAAATCTCGCGGCAGACCGGCCGCAGCCGCTTCGCGCCGTAGAAGCCGCGCGCAGAGCGAATGAAACGTGGAAAGCCAGGGCTGCCCAGGAGGGATACCCGCGCGCAACAGGAGGTCCGAGACGCGACTGCGCATCTCCTCCGCGGCTTTGTTGGTGAACGTGGCGGCGAGGATGGCTTCAGCCGGGACTCCGTTGGCGATCAGGTTTGCCATTCGATACGTGACCGCGCGGGTCTTACCGGTGCCCGCGCCGGCGAGGATCAGCACAGGGCCTTCGGTGGTTTCGACGGCCAGCCGTTGTTCGGGGTTCAGTTCATCGAGAAGAGCGAGCATTTGTCCGCGGTGGTTGGAGAAAGTTTGCACACGTCATGTTAGCCGACGGCGACGATGCGTGCAAACCAGTGCGATTGGCTTTCCGTTTCGAGTGGTTCAGCGTTCCGCGGTCCGGCTCAGGTCAATTTCAAAGTACATGAGGCCGCGATTCTTTTCGATGGCCACTATTTCAGGCACATAGAGATGAGCGGCATTCAGAAGCTCGAATTGGCTTCGGAGGTTGAAGTATAGAAGCCCCTGAACCGTGCTGTGCGGCGCCACGACGCTCGCTTGCACTCCCGCGTTGTGCATAGACTGTTCCACTTCGGTCCATTTCTTGTCCCGTCCGGTCTTCGGACCGCCTAGGGGGATAGGCAATCTTTTGGCGGTTACGTTTTTGGTGGATGGATGAGTGATCACGTCGGCTGCTTCTTCCGGCGAGAGGGGGTAAAGCGCCTGGTGATCTTCTTCCGAGAGGGTAAGATTCAGTCGAATGCGCTCCAGGTTGATCTTCATGCTATCGTCGGAATCATTCCGAAAAACAACCTGCACGGCGACGATTCCCGCCGCAAATGGCGACTTCTTCGGAAACTTTTCCTTATAAAGCGCGGGGTCGGTCCACGGCCGCGCCGTAATGGTCATGCCTTCGTGGGATTCCAACGATGTGGTTTTGAGCGACGACGGTTGCTGGGTGGCTCCCTGTTCGGCAGCCAGCAGCAAGGCGGCCAGAAAGGGTAGGATGAGGGTTAGTTTTCGCATCGGGTTATAATAAACTTTCCTCATCTTGAGGCCTTCGATTCCTGGGGGTTGTGCAGGGTTGCCCTGCGTCGCGCGCCGCCTGCTGTTGGCGGAGCACGGACAGACCGGAGCCACGCTTAGTGTATTTCATTTATAGCCTTCTCATGGGCCTCGCGGCCCTTCTGCTAATGCCCTATTGGCTCGTCGAGGGAATGCGCCACGGAAAGTATCTCTCTAACCTCAGGGAACGCCTGGGATTCTCTTTTCCGGCGCTCGCCAAGCTGCCCGCTGATTCCACGGGCGCGATCTGGATTCATGCCGTGAGTGTCGGCGAAGCGCTTTCCAGCATTACGCTTGCTCGACGGTTGAAAGAAGCCTACCCCAATCGGCCTCTGATTATCTCCACAACCACCCAGACGGGACAGGCGCTGGCTCGCGAACGCATGCCCTTTGCCGATGCCATCATCTATTTTCCGCTAGATTGGGCTTTTTGTGTCCGTCGCGCGCTCGATGCCGTGCGTCCCTCGGTTGTGCAGGTGCTGGAGACCGAGATCTGGCCGAATTTTCTGCGGGAAGCACGACGGCGTAAAATTCCCGTACTTTTCGTCAGCGGGCGGATTTCGGACCGTTCGTTTGCACGCTACCAGAGCTACCTCCGGGTTTTTGGCTTTTTCCTGCGCCCCTTCTTGCGAAACGCGCTGTCGAATGCCAGTGCCTTCCTCATGCAGAGCGAGAAGGATGCGGAGCGCGTGCGGACCCTGGGCGCGCCAGCGGATCGCGTGCAGGTCAGCGGGAATTTGAAATACGACTTAGAGCTTCCTGCGCCCACGCCGTTGTCGAATTGGCTTGCAAGTGAGATCAAGCGTAGCGGCCGATCGCCGATCATCATTGCAGGAAGCGTCGTTGCTGCGGAAGAGCCGCACGCGCTCATCGCGTTTGGAACTTTACAAGGCGAGTATCCAAAGGCGCTGCTTGTGCTTGCACCCCGCAAACCGGAGTGTTTTGATGAAGCTGCGGAGTTCATCGATGAATCGCATCGCAAGTTCATCAGGCGGTCTAGATTGCCGATTCCGGGGCCGGCGCAACCGCGAGCCGTTCAGCCGTCCGATAGTTTCACCATACCCGATGATGTAACTGTTCTCCTGCTCGACAGCATTGGTGAGCTGGCCTCACTTTATGGACTAGCCGATGGTGCCTTTGTCGGAGGCTCACTCGTTTCTTCCGGCGGTCACAATATCCTCGAACCGGCGGCCTTCGGAAAGATCCCCGTGTTTGGTCCCTCGATGGAAAACTTTGCAGAAATTGCTGCGCGTTTTGTTGCGGCTGGGGCCGCCGTGCAAGTCGAGAGCCCCGAAGATGCCGGGGTAGCCTGGATTGAATTGCTGCGCGATCCGGAGCGGATGAAAAAGATGGGCGAGACGGCGCGACGGCTCGTGGAGGACTCTCGCGGCGCGACCGGTCGCGCCATGGCCGAACTGGCTAAGCAGATGAATGGTGCCTTTCGATGAATGTTGCATCAGTATTGCGGAGACTGCTGTGGCCCGTCTCACTGCTCTATGGTGCCGGAGTCCGCACGCGTGTTTGGCTCTATGCCAACGGATGGTTCAAGCAGAAGAGCCTGAATGGGACCGTCATCAGCGTCGGGAATCTGACGGTTGGCGGCACTGGCAAGACGCCCATGGTTATCTGGCTCGCCGAAAAATTCCTGGGGGACGGGAAGCGCGTTGCGATTTTGAGCCGCGGCTACCGAGGTCCGAATGGCACAAGCGACGAAATCGAGTTGATGAAGTTTCGCCTCCAGGGTCGCGTCTCATTTGGTGTCGGCAAAAACCGGTTCGCCGAGGGCCACCGGCTGGAATCCCAGCAGTCCATCGACGTGTTTCTTCTGGATGACGGTTTTCAGCATCTCCAGCTTGCCCGCGACCTAAATATTCTCTTGATGGATGCGTCCCGACCGCTTGCGGGGGAGTCCTTACTGCCGGCCGGCCGCCTTCGCGAACCAGTAGGGGCCATGAGCCGCGCAAATTTGATTATCTTTACCCGCGCCGAAACGTCATCTGGAACGCTCGAGGCGATCGGAAAGCTCAATCAGTATCCGGTTTTCGCCGCGTCGACTCGGCTGCTTGGATTCCGCCGATTCGGTGGCGAAATTGCTCCACTTTCCGCAAGTGAAATTGGCCTCGGCCCTTTCTTTGCGTTTTGCGGTCTCGGCAATCCAGAAGCGTTCTTCCGCGATCTGGGGAATTGGGGGCTTGCCATTTGCGGCCAAGCCATCTTTCCCGATCACCATCGCTATGCGCAGCGGGACATCTCAGCCATCAGGCAGGCAGGGAAGCGGGTTGGTGCGAACGCGTTTGTGACCACCGAAAAGGACGCGCAGAATCTGGGTAGCCTCGAATTCGAGGAAACTCCGCTCTACGTCGCCGTGATCGACCTGGTTGTGACTCCCGAGGCCGATTTCCGAAATATTCTCGACCAAACGCTGGCCGCCGGCGCAGGAGCGGCGGCGTGAAGATTCTTATCCGCGCGACGAATTGGGTCGGGGACGCGATCATGGCGCTGCCGGCGCTCCGCGCCGTGCGCAGGCGCTTTCCGGACGCGGAGATTGCAATCGTTGCGCGGCCCTACGTCGCGGATATTTATCGCCATCAGGAGATTTGCAATCAACTCATCCCGTACGATCCGATAGGCTTGCACGCGGGGTTTTCTGGCCGCGAGGGGCTGGCGGCGGAACTTCGAGCGCAGAAGTTCGACGTGGCCTTGCTGCTGCAAAATGCGTTCGATGCCGCGTGGCTGGCCTGGCGCGCAAATATTCCTGAACGGATAGGCTATGCGCGCAATGGCCGCAGGTTTCTACTAACTAAGCCCGTGCCCCTCCCCCAGCACGGGGAAATTCCTGCTCATGAAATGTTTTATTACCTGGAACTCCTGCGCCGTGCCAACTGGCTAGATTCCGTGCAAGATGAAACGTTCATTGACCTGCATGTTCCAGATGAGAAGCGACGGAGTGCCGATGAGTTTCTCCGTAAGTCGGGCGTACGTCAGGGCGCGCTGAGAATTGCTATCGGAGCCGGCGCATCGTACGGATCGGCAAAGTGCTGGCCGCCTTCGGGGTTTGCGGAAGTGGCAAATCGGCTGCAATCGGAAGCGAATGCCGACGTCATCCTCTATGGAACTGCCGCCGAGGCCAGCGTCTCGACGGCCATCTCCGCCGAAATGCGTCGGCCTCCTATTGACCTCACGGGGAAAACCGCCATTGCCGATCTGCCTGCGCTGCTATCGCAGTGCCATCTTTTCATCGGCAACGATTCCGGAGCGATGCACGTTGCTGCAGCGGCTGGCTTGCCCATCGTCGCGGTGTTTGGTCCCAGCGATCCGCACGGTACATCTCCCGTCACACCGCGCTGCACCATCGTTCAGCAAAAGCCTTACTGCAGCCCCTGTTTTCTCCGCCGCTGCCCGACGGATCACCGCTGCATGACCGCAATCACAGCCGATATGGTGGAGGCCGCGGCAAGGCCCTGGCTGTCCTCGATCCAGGTGCAGCGTGGCTGAGCAATCTTCGTTGCGCCCAGCCGTTTTCCTTGATCGCGACGGGACCATGGCCGAGGAAGTAGGCTACTTGAATCACGCCAGCCGTTTTCGTATGTTTCCCTTTGTCGCAGCTGCCATTCGCCGGCTCAACGAGGCGGGCTTGCCTGTCATCGTCGTCACCAATCAATCTGGCGTCGGCCGCGGTTATTTTCCGGAATCGCTTGTGCACACCGTGAACAAATTGATGAAGCAACAACTTGCCAAGGCTGGCGCAAACATCGATGCGATCTATTATTGCCCGCACACGTCCGCCGAAAACTGCAGCTGTCGCAAGCCAAGGACCGGCATGCTGGACCGCGCAGCTCTGGAGCACGCTCTCGATTTGCAGCGCTCGTTCGTGGTTGGCGATCGCTATGGCGACATGGAACTCGCGCGGAATGCCCGTGCACGGAGCGTGCTCGTACGCACGGGTTACGGTGAAGGTGAACTCGCGTGGCACGCGGCGAACTGGCCCGTGCAGCCCGACTTTGTCGCGGACGATCTCATCCAAGCGGCCGACTGGATCCTAAGGCAACAAAAATGAAGCATTCGCGCACGCAGAAGCCAGCGTCAACGTCCGTCGATCTTCTCACCCTCCGCGAGTGCGTCGAGCAGTTCACGACGAAAACGATCGTTCTCCTTGGTGACTTCGTCGCCGATGAGTTCCAATATGGCGAAATCTCGCGGGTTTCACGCGAAGCGCCAGTCCTCATCCTCAAACATCGCGAGACTCAAATTATTCCGGGCGGCGGCGCCAACGCCGCCAACAACCTCGCGTCTCTTGGCGCGCGAATCCTGCCCGTCACCGCGGTTGGCGACGACGCCGCAGGAGACGCGCTTATCGCATGTTTTCGTCGCCAGCGAGTTGATGTTTCCGGAGTCTTCCGCGTGAAAGGCTGGACGACGCCTACCAAAAGGCGCTTTCTCGCCGGTTGGGCGCACACCGTGGGACAACAGGTTTTGCGCGTCGACTACGAACCAAAATCGCCCCTGCCCGACGCGGTTCGAAGAAAGCTCCATCAGCGGCTTTCGGCAAATCTGCGCCGCGGCCACGCCCTCGCTGTTTCCGACTACGGCTTTGGCATAGCGACTCCGGAGCTTGTGCAGCAAGCATCCGCGAAGCGCAAGGGTGCGCTGCATATCACGCTGGACGCCCGTTACCGGCTGCACCGTTACGCGAAGGCGGGCATCACCTCCGCTACGCCAAACGAAGCCGAGCTTGAAGCGGAGCATCACATCGCCATCGGTCAAGATACTGGCGAGCTCACGCGCGCAGGCCGCGCGACTCTTTCCGAGATGAAATTGCAATCGCTCTTGGTCACCCGCGGGCGGCACGGTGCGGCTCTTTTCGAGCCGGGCGATCGCCTCACGCATATCCCCGTTCACGGAAGCGATCAAGCGGTTGACGTCACTGGCGCCGGTGATACCGTTCTGGCCGCCTACACTCTGGCGCTTACCAGTGGCGCGTCTCCTCTGGAAGCCGCGCACATCGCCAACATCGCTGGTGGTCTGGTGGTCATGAAGCGCGGGACTGCCACCATTTCGCGCCAAGAACTTCTCGAGGCCATTCGAGGCGAGGCATCCGGAGCCGCCTCCTAAGTTATGCGTGAAGCCGCTTCCAAAATCGTCGCGCGCGATGCGCTACGCGAGAGCCTTGCGGAAGACAAGCGTCACGGCCGGCGCATCGTCTTTGCCAACGGCTGTTTTGATACGCTGCACGTCGGACATATTCGTTATCTCGAAAGCGCCCGGCGCGAAGGCAACGTTCTCGTTGTCGGTGTGAATGGCGATTCCAGCGTCTCTAATCTGAAAGGGCCCGGCCGTCCTGTCCTCGATGAAATCGCGCGTGCCCAGCTCGTTGCCGCACTTCGCTGCGTGGATTACGTCGTGCTCTTCGCCGAGCCCAGCGTCGAACCCCTTCTGGAAGAACTGCACCCGGAGGTCCACGCCAAAGGCACTGATTACACGCCCGAGACCGTGCCGGAACGCGCCGCCGCCGCGCGGCTCGGCATCCGCGTGGCCATCGTTGGTGATCCCAAGGATCACTCCACGCGAGAGCTGCTAGAGTCCATTCGCAAGGCGCGGCATGCCTGAGCAGCGCTTCCTGGTCGTACGCCTTGGTTCCCTCGGAGATATCGTCCACACCTTTCCCGCTGTCGCCGGCCTACGCGAAACGTTTCCGGAAGCTGAAATCGTTTGGCTGACGCATCCCCGCTGGAAAGCGCTGGTCGAAAGCAGCGAACTGGCAACGGACATCTGGGAGACGGAAACTCGCTCCTACCACTCCTTGCGCGAAATCATCGGACGAGTCCGCAAAAAACACTTCATGACTGCGATCGATTATCAAGGGCTGTGGAAGTCTGCCGCGCTGCCTTTTTTCGGTGGTGTTTCGCGCAGGATCGGATTTTCCTTGCAAACCATTCGTGAGTTTGGTGTCCCCATCCTCTACACCGATCGCGTCCACTGCACCCGAACTCACATCGTCGATCAGAATGGAGAGCTCTCACAGCGTGCAGGTGCTCGCAACCGCGTGGCGTCCGTTGTCCTCTCGGTGGCGTCGACTCAGGAGGTCTTCGTTTTGCAGCTCCTGCGAGGTTTTGCCATTGAACGATACATCGTATTGAGCCCCGCTGGCGGCTGGCGCTCGAAATGCTGGCCGCCGGATCGTTACGGCGCGCTCTGCCAGAAAATCCATAGTGCACTCGGACTGCGTTGCGTTCTGAATTATGGCTCTGGCGAAGAGGATCTAGTCTCCGCGGTCAAAGCGGCCAGCGGGGGAGCTGACCCCATCGCATACAATGGTTCACTCAGCCAACTCATGGCTCTTCTGCGCAATGCGGTCTGCATCGTCGGCGGTGATACAGGGCCGCTGCATCTGGCCGTGGCTCTTGGAACGCCTGCCGTCGCCATCTTTGGCCCAACGGACCCGGCGCGAAATGGTCCCTATCGAATGAGCGACCGCTCTGGCAATGCTTCTCCCATCAACATCGTTCTGCGTAGTCCGCAAGCGGTGACCACCTACAAACGAGGCGACCAAGCCGCTCCTTCCATTTTGGAAATTGACGTCGATACAGTTTTCGACGCCGTTCGCCGGCAAGTTGAGATTCGCCGATGAGCGGGGCCGGCAATTTTTTTGTGCGCTGGCGCGTACCGCTGGGTTATCCGCTTGCGATAGCAGTTCTCGGTTTCTCCCGGCCCACACCTCGCAGCATCTTGCTGGGCGCCCTGACTGGTATCATTGGTCTGTGGGTGCGCGCGTATGCAGCCGGCTATCTCCACAAGCAGGAAATCCTCACCGTCACCGGCCCCTACGCGCACACCAGAAATCCTCTCTATTTTGGCAGCGCTATGCTAGCCCTTGGGGCCGGAATTGCCACGCGCTCGTGGACGTCTGCTCTAATCCTGATTGTTTACTTCGCGGTTTTTTATTCCATCGTGATGCGGCGGGAAGCCAATGAGCTTCGCCTCCGCCACGGGGCATCCTTCGAGGAGTATGCGCTCGCCGTCCCCCTTTTTATTCCGCGCTTGACTGCCGCGAAACCGCCGGGAGGCTCGGACGGGTCCTTCTCCCTCACCCAGTACAAGAAAAACCATGAATGGCAGGCCGCCGTTGGCTTCTTATTTCTACTTTTGTTCTTGCTGGCGATCTGGCGCCTCCGCCCGCACTGACGTTGTCGCGTTTGCTACGCCTGGACACGCAACGAAGCAGGTGATCTCCAGCCGCGCGCTATCCGTCAATACATGCACGGCGCCGTCTCTGCCAGTCCTAA
>Ga0066710_100003940_pt1 | contig 12898 bp, 10 predicted proteins | sample GraSoiAngelo_159_FD_79666 | JGI IMG/M metagenome (GOLD analysis project Ga0066710, IMG submission 79666) | Grasslands soil microbial communities from the Angelo Coastal Reserve, California, USA - 14_1009_16_40cm | ecosystem: Environmental > Terrestrial > Soil > Grasslands | place: USA...
CCGGCGCCGTTTCGACCGACGAGAGCGACCGTCCTTCCGGGCTCGAGGATCACGCTCAATCCCCGAAGCGCGGGTAGACCCGCAGCCGTTCCGTCGTCGTACGAGACCCAAACCCCCTTCATCTCGAGCGCGCCCGAGGTGGCGGGACGCCTGCGCGGGAACCGTGGCCCGCGCCGGCGACGGACCACCCGTTCTGCCGGCGCGGCCGCCGCCGGCAGGGGCGACGGCTCGAGCAGTCGCCTCCCGTCCTTGACGCTGACGGGAAGCGGCTCAGCGCCCGCAAGCGAGAACATCTGGGTCACCGGTGGAGCGAGCTCCGTCGCTTGGCTCGCGGCCCATGCGGCGAACGCGGGCGGCGGCGAGTCGCAGGCGACACGACCGCGATCGAGAGCGATGACGCGATCGGCGGCGGCCAGGCAGCGCTCCAGACGGTGCTCCGCGAGCAGCACCGCGGTCCCCCACTCCTCGTTCAGCCGCCGGAGTTGCCATATCAGCTCGTCGCCCGCGACTGGGTCGAGCTGAGAGGTCGGCTCGTCGAGGAGGAGCAGTCGCGGCTGGGTGACAAGCGCAGCGCCCAGCGCGACGCGCTGGAGCTCGCCTCCCGAAAGCGTGTCGAGGGGACGTTCCAGCAGATCCGCGATGCCGAGCGAGATCGCCGTCTCCTCGACCGCACGGGAGACGGCGGCCCGGGCCTGGCCTCTGTTCTCCAGCGGCAGGGCAAGCTCGGCCGCAACCGTGCTCATGACCGCCTGCGACTCCGGGTCCTGGAAAAGCGAGGCCGCGACCGTCGCGATCCGGCCTGGTCCGTGCGCTCGGGTGCTCAGGCCTCCGACGACGACTTCACCCTGAAACTGGCCGCCGTAGAAGTGAGGGACGAGGCCGGATGCCGCTCGAAGAAGAGCCGACTTCCCGCTTCCCGACGCACCGGCGACGATGACGAACTCCCTCTCCCGGATCTCGAGGTCGATGCTCTCGAGCGCCGGCGTCGTCCCGCCGGGGTAGCGGTACGAGACGGACTCGAAGCGGAGCAGTGGCCCGAGAAGCTCAAACACCGGTGAACCCTGCCCGGGGGAGGCGGTCGGCCGGCAAGGCCTCGATACCGGCGCGCGCGCGCCAGGCAGTCGATGCGAGGAACGGCAGGAGCAGTCCGGCCGGGATCGCGACGGCGAGAGCGAGGTCCCTCGGGCCGAGCGCAGCGTGCACGAGCGGGTAGGGCCGGAACTCCGCAACGCCGGTGGCGCGGCCGGCGGCGACGAGTCCGAGCACGAAGAAAGCGCTCGCCGCAAACCACCAGTCGTGGCGCGACCAGGGCCCGCGTCCGGAGGCCGGGCCCCGGCGAGGTGCCGCCGAGTACGCCCGCACCTCGAGCGCTGCCGCGAGATCGACCGCTCGCTCCAGCGCACCGGCGGCAAGCGCGCGGGTGAGCACGGCTGCTCGGCGAAGACGCTCCATGCGGCTCAGAGCCGCGCCCGGCTGCGATGCGCGCAGGCCGTAGGCGGCGCGGAGTCGCTCGGCGTCGCCGGCGAGCAGTGGCACCAGGCGTGTCGCAAGCGAGGCCGTCAGCGCCGATCGAAGCGAAATCCGCCGAAAGAGGCGCAGCACCTCGTCCGGGTCGACGACCGCCGAATAGAGCCCGAACGCAAGGACGAGCACCACCACCCGGCCCGCCGCCACGGCTCCGTACACGAGCGCCTCGAGCGTCACATCGAGGGGGCCAAGGACGGGTACCGACGGGCCGAATACCAGGACCGTGAGCCCCTGCTGGGAGACGATCGGGTTGATCAACATTACGACCAGTGCGAGCACGGCACCGAGCCGTGCCGCCCTGGCGAGCTCCCTACCCACTCCGGCCCACAACCCGGCGCCGACGACACCTCCGAGCGATGCCGCCAGCACCAGCGGGTGCTCGTACACGAACGCCGCCGTTGCCGCGGCGGTCACGTACAGGATCGCAACGCCGGCCCGCGCACCGTGAAGAGCGGAGCCGGTCTGCCTGTACACGGGCGGCCTCACCGGCCGTTCCCCGCCCCTCCAACAGGAAGCGGGACGACGTTCGCCTTCGTCCTTGCGACTGCAAAGCGATTGCGCAGCGAGGGTGCTTCGAGCAAGCCCGCCGCAAGCGCCACACCCGCTGTGTCCAATCCGGTGACGACCCACGTAGGCTGCTGCTCCTCGAAGCGCGTCGCCGCAACCAGGCCGATTCCAGCTCGTGCCTTCGCCCGAATCTGTCCAAGCGGGTCGAGCAGGTCCATCTCGAAGCCGCCGCTGCGGGGCACGATCGTCGCAAAGACGCCACTCGTCTTCGGGCCCGATTCGAGCTGGCGCGCCGCCGCGTCGCGGCGCACCTCCGCCCAGCGGCCGACGAGCACTCTCAGTGTGTCCTTCCCGGCAAGCGTGCCGAGCGCTGCGCTGCTAGGGGTGAGGTCCGCTCGATTGAGCTTTCGCATCACCTCGTCGCACACGCTGCGCGTTTCCTCGTCGCAGTCCACTCTCAACGGATAGCGCTTGCCTCCGGATCCGTGGAGAAAGGGCTCCGGGAACGAGCCGACCACCGCGGGAACCCTCATCGCGGCGCCCCAATCGCGGTAGTCCCACCAGATGTGGTCGCCGCCCCGCACCCTCCGCTCCGCCGCGCCGACCGGAGACTCGATCCCGTTTACGTAGTAGAACCAGTCCTGCCGACGCCCACCGGCGCTGCGCGAGCCCACCCCGTTTACCCCGTTCACGAAGCGCCCACCGTAGCGGGTGTCGACGCGTGCGCGGCGCTGGAGCAGCCGCATGACCGTCTCGCCGGCCGGGATCGGGTCCTCGGAGGCGGTAACCAACTCCCGCTGCCCGAATTCGCGCGTGACGGTGAGGCCGGCGGCGCCGGACTCGCGGTTCCCACCGATTCCGCAGCCGGCGATCGCCGCCGCCAGCGCCGAGACGGCGATCGCAAGCGTGAGAAACGGTCTGTTACGCCCCCGGCGCAACGACCTCCACAGACACGGGAAATGCGGGGATCGTTCCCGCACTGCTCGCCTCGACGAGATAGCGCCCGGCGGCCGGCGGCCGGAGCTCCGCCCTGCCGAGCCGATTCGTCGACGACGAGACCGGCCCGAGCGCAACGCTGGCGCCGACGACCGGCCGGGCGCGGCCCCCGTCGTCGAAACTTCTCACCGTCACACCGAGGCTCGCCGGCAGCGACAAACTCGGGCTCGAGACCGTCAGCCGTAGCGAGCGTTGACAGCTGTGCGCCGCCACGTCGAACCGGCAGTACAGGCCGAGCATCACGTCACCGGCCCGAAGGCGCCCGCCGGGGATCCCGGCGGGATCCGCTGCACCCGCACTGCCGGCAAGATCGTTGACCTTGTAGTACCAGCCGTCGCGGCGAGCGTTGCGATCGCTTCCGACCCGATCGACGAAGAGCTGTGCCGAGCTGCTCGGGCTTCGCGACGAGCAGCGGCCGAAGTCGCGCACGTGGTAACCGGTACGGGAAAGGCGAAGTGTCCGGATCAGCGCGGCAAGCGGGGTAGAGCTCCCGACCTTGCAGCGATGACCCGAAGCTCGTATGACCGTGGTCCCCGCTCTGACTGCTCGCGCCTCGGCGAGCGTACGCGTCCTGCCGACGACCATCACCCGCACCTTCCCACTGCGTGCCGCTGAGGCTCGCGTGCGAGACCGGCGCGGGCTGTGGCGAACGTAGAAGATCGCCCGGTTCTGGCCCTGTCTAAAGGTCGTCTCGCTGTTCGCGGCGCGGTCTGACGCCGTCACGTCCAGGATGTAGCGACCCGGTCGCAACCTGCTGGGCAAGAGATACGACCAGTGGGAGTCGGAACCGATGCCGAAGAACTTCTTGCCACAGCCTCCGCCCACGAACCGCTCCCGGATGGCATTCCATGTCCGGCACTGCTGCCCGTGCACGTGCCGGCGCAAAGACAGCTTCACGGCCGTCAGTCCGCTCTCGTCGTCGCGGGCGGTGCCACGAAGAAGCCGCGGGCCCCGGCGGTAGGTCGCTCCGTGCCGCGGGCTGGTGATACGCGCCAGTGGCGCCCGGCTGTCGCGCACAGAAGCGCCGGGAAGCTGCGCGACGCCGCTGGAACCCGTGGGCGAAACGCTTACGTAGAGCGAGTTCGAACGGATCGAATCGGGCGCGGCGGCCTTGAGACGCGTGACCCCGAGCGACGTCAATTCGATGGTGGCCGAGCCGTCGGCCCCGGTGATAGCCGGAGTAGGCGCGCCCGTGATAGTCGCTCCTTCAACAGGGTCGCCGGTCTTGCCGTCCGTCACCATGAGCTTGATCGTCTCCCCTGGGGCGGCACTCATGGCGCCGGTGAGCCTCAAGAGCCGCTGCGCATATATATCTCCGAGCGCGAACAGAACCTCGTCACCCGCGGACACCTGCTCTTGACAGCCACCCAGATCCGTTGGCTTGAAGTTGCGCACCGTGCCCCAGTAGCTGGTGGCGGAGCCGTTCTCGCCGGCCACGGCGTCGATCAGGAAGTCGGAGAAGCCGGAATTCCAGGTACCGTGCCAGCCCCCCGGCACCCCGGCGTCGGCGAGGGTGGCCGTGACGGTTGGCCCGGGGCTTGGATGTGCGCCTGCGTTGGTGCCGTCGCACGGGTGCAACCCCGTCCGGTCTCCGCCGTCGACGTCGTGGCCGTCGGTGGTGACGCGGCCTTCGAAGATCGTCGAGGTCGCGCCTTCGACCCTGAGCTGAACGGTCGTGGGCGTCGCCGCCGCCACGGAGCACGACACGGCCACGACCAGGGCCACGAGGGCCGAGAACCAGATAACTCTCCTATACATGGAGCCTTCCCTTCCTCGAGGGCTGTTTTGGCCTCGGCCGGAGGCAGGTCTCCTGGCTTCCGGGTGTTTCCGCCGCGCCTTCCCGAGGAGCGTTGCTCCCCAGTGGCTTCCGATCGCCTCGTACCTGGTGCGGTCGAGGTGCGACGGACGCTCCCGGTCACAGTGGCGGGACCGCGCCGGCTTTTCACCGGACTTCCCTCGTCACGACGCTTCCGGGCTGGCCTTGTCGGGCCGACCGGGACGTCGCGGTTCGCCCCTCGCGGGGACCACCGGCCTTGAACGAGGCAAGTCTAAACGGTTGACGTCGAGCCTGTGCGAAGGCTGTCAGCCCCCCGCACCGTACGCCAGCTCTCCCATGTGATCCTCAAGATCGTCGCCGTGATGATCAGCCCGATTATCGGATCGGCGACCGGCGCACCGAGCGCGACGAAGGTCGCGCTTGCGACCACGCCGAGGCTGACGATTGCGTCGCTTCGAGCGTGGGCACCGTCGGCGATCAAGGCGGGGCTCTCGAGGCGCCTGCCCGCCTTCGTGCGAACCCGGGCGGCTATCGCATTGCCGACAACGCCGACGAGCCCCGCGAGGCCGAGCGCGACCAAGTGCTCGGGAGCGATCGGGCCGACGAGTCGCTCAACCGCGAAGATCGCCGCCACGCAGGCGCTCGCGAAAATCGCAACCACGACCGCCAGCCCCGAGAACCGCTCAGCGCGCCGTGACCGCAGGAGAAACGCCGCTCCGAGTGGGAGGGCGGTGAGAGCGTCGCCCGCGTTGCGGATCAGGTCCGCGAGCAGCGCAATGCTCGCGGTCGCGACGTAGACGTCGCCCTGCACCGCCGCCGTGACGAAGAGAATCGCGAGCGAGCGTGAGACGGCTCGCAGTCCCTCTCGCGAGCGCGTGAGGGATGGATCCACGGGGCCGTGTGAGTGCTCGCGCGAAGACGCGTGGGTGTGCATGGGCTCGAGACTCCACGTTGCATTGTGAGACATGCGCGGCTCAAGCTTGCGATTCCTGGACGTTCACGCTCCACTTCTCCTCGATCCGCCCGAATCGCCAGACCGCCAACGCGATGGCCCACGTGACCACGAACAGGCCGACGATGAAGTAGCCGACCAGATTGAGATCGAGAGTCGAGACGAGGTTCCAGACGCCCCCGGAAAGACTGAGCTTGTCAGCGGCGATCGACATCAGCTCGACCGTGCCGATGAGGAAGGCGACCGCGACTGACAGCCCGGTGATCGTGATGTTGTAGTAGACCTTTCGCACCGGCTTCGAGAAGGCCCAGCCGTACGCGAAGTTCATGAAGGCGCCGTCGATCGTGTCGAGCAGCGACATGCCGGCGGCGAACAGGATCGGCAGGCAGAGGATCGCATAGAACGGTAGCCCGCTGAACGCCGCGCCGGCCGCAAGGAAGAGGAGCGCGACCTCGCTTGCGGTGTCGAATCCCAGGCCGAACAGCACTCCGAGCGGGTACATCTGCCAGGGCTCCTTGACGGCTCTCGTGAATCGTCCGTAGAAGCGGCTCATGAGCCCCCGTGAGTTGAGCTCGGCATCGAGCTCCTCCTCGCTGAAGTCACCTTCGCGCATGCGCCGGAAGACCTTGATCACGCTCAGAAGGATCAGCAGGTTGAGGAACGCGATGACGTACAGGAAGGTGCCCGATACACCAGTCCCGATCAGGCCAGTGACGCTGTGCAGTGTCGAGCCGTCGTTCTCTACCTGGCCGCCAAGGGCCTTGATGCCGACTGCGAACAGGAAGGCGAGCATGAACACGATCGTCGAATGGCCGAGCGAGAAGAAGAACCCAACGCTGAGCGGGCGCTTGCCTTCCGCCATCAGCTTGCGGGTGGTGTTGTCGATCGCTGCGATGTGGTCGGCGTCGAAGGCATGCCTGAGCCCGAGCGTGTAGGCCGTGATGCCGATCCCGAGGCCGAAGGCGCCGCTCTTCCCGAGGCTGAAGTCCTGCGGCACGACGAGCGCGATCAGGATGAAGAAGCCGACCACGTGCAGGCCGAGGATGACGGCGCCAAGCATCACCACCCGCCTCCACTCCTGCGGCGTCAGAGCTCCTCTGAGCCGTTGCCAGCGTGAGACTCCGGGAACCGGGATCGACTCAGCTGCCATACGAGACTCCCTCCCGTCTGCTTTCGCAAACGGAGAGCCGCAGCCAGGCCGGCTGGCAACCCAGGCCGGCTGCGAACCCATTTCAACTACGACTTCGGATTACGAGCCCATGCCCGGTTTGGATCACAGCTCGGTGGCCGGATCTCGCCACACCCTTCGGTCGAGGCGTCGATCTCAGCCTGGGCGTAGAGTCGCCTCATGAGCCCTGCCCAATCCCAAACGGCGAGGAAAGCACACGCCCTCCAGCTCTTTTCCGGTCTCCCCCGTCGCTACGACGCAATGGGGCCGCTGCTGAGCCTCGGGCAGGACCCGCGCTGGCGCAGGGCGATGGTCTCGACCATCGAGGCCTCACCAACCGATCGCGTCCTCGACGTCGCTACCGGCACCGGCCTCGTCGCGGCTGAGCTCGTCAGGCGCTACCGATGCTCCGTCGTTGGGCTCGACCAGAGCGAGCAGATGCTCTCTCACGCGCGCCGGAAGCTGGCTGAACAGCCGGAGCTCCGCGAGCGCATCGAGCTGGTGCATGGAGAGGCGGAGCGGCTGCCCTTCGAGGACGAGGAATTCGACTCTCTGACATTCACCTACCTCCTGCGCTACGTCGATGACCCGGCTGGGACGATGCGTGAGCTCGCTCGTGTCGTGAAGCCGGGCGGCAGGATCGCCTCGCTCGAGTTCGCCGTGCCTACCTCATCGGTGCTGCGGGCGCTCTGGAGCATGTACACGCGGGCGGGTCTCCCGGCGCTCGGGAGAGTGATCTCCAGGGACTGGTACGACGTGGGACGTTTCCTTGGGCCGAGCATCGTGGATTTCTATGCGCGTTGTCCGCTTCCGCGCCTGCACGATCATTGGCTCAGCGCCGACATCCATTCCGTGAAAATGCGCCGCATGAGCTTCGGTGCAGCAATCGTCATGTCTGGGGTGAAGGATCACGACCGTTGAGGGAGAACTCGAGCGCCCGGCTTTCTACGCCTTGCGCGCGGGCGGCTGGCGTAATCTCGTCACGCTGCTTCATCCGCCTTATACGGCCTGGCACCTGAGCTATGTCGCACTGGGCGCCGCTGCCGCGCCCACGATTCACGCCGATCGGCTGCTAGCCGCGCTCGGGGCCTTTTTCCTCGCCGTCGGAGTTAGCGCCCATGCGCTCGACGAGCTGAATGGCCGGCCGCTCCGCACTCGCTTGTCGGATCGCACCCTGATTGTTTTGGCCGTCGCCGGCCTCGCCGGCGCAGTGGCGATCGGCGTTACGGGCCTTGCGATCGTCTCCTTCAGCCTCGCCCCGTTCGTCGCGGCCGGCGCCTTCATCGTCCTCGCTTACAACCTGGAGCTCTTCGGGGGGCGTTTCCACACCGACTTTTGGTTTGCCGCCGCGTGGGGGGCGTTTCCAGCTCTGACCAGCTTCTGGGCCAACGCTCTTTCGATCCGCGCCTCGGGTCTTCTCGTAGCGGCAGCGTGTTTCGCCCTGAGCGTCGCTCAGCGGCGCCTTAGCACCCCCGTTCGAGCGCTCAGGAGGCGCACCCTTTCGGTAAGCGGAGAGCAGCGGCTGACCGACGGTCGGGTGCTCGAGCTCTCGGTCGCGCACCTGGCAAGGCCTCTGGACGGCGCCTTGCGGGCGCTCTCTTTTGCGCTCGCGCTGATGGCGATTGGCCTCGTCATCGTACGGCTCTGATCCATCGGCGCCACCACGGGCGCTCGATCGCGTGGGCGGTTCCGCCGGTCTCGTCGAGCCCGTCGAGGGCTTCCATGTCGGCATCAGAGAGGGTGAAGTCGAAGATCTGCGCGTTCTCCTCGATCCGCTCACGTCTCGTCGACTTGGGTATCACCGGAATGCCCCGCTGCACGGCCCAGCGCAGCAGCACCTGAGCCGGTGTGCGCTCATTGCGCTCGGCGATCTGCGCAAGACGCTCGTCCCCGAGGTTTCCCCCGGTGGTGAGCGGGCTGTACGCCTCCAGCACCACCTGCCGTTGCGCGCACGCCTCGAGGAGGGCGCGGCGGTGCTTGAACGGACTGAACTGGACCTGGTTCACAGCGGGCTGAACGCCGGCTTGCGCGAGCACGGCGTCGAGCTCGGCGACATCGAAGTTGCTGACGCCGATCGATCGCGCAAACCCTCGTTCATGCGCACGCTCCATGCCCGGCCACATCCAGGTCGGTCCGTCCTGGGGCCAGTGGACGAGGTAGAGGTCGACCCGGTCCAACCCGAGCCTGCGCAGGCTGTGCTCTGCCTCGGCCTCCGGATCCTTGGACCCCGGATGGAACTTGGTCGTGATGAAGACCTCATCACGCGGCAGGCCGCTGTCGAGAAGCGCCTTGCCGACGCTCTCCTCGTTGCCGTAGCCCTGAGCCGTGTCGATGTGGCGATAGCCCAGCTCGAGCGCCCAGCGCACGGCGGTTTCCGTCTCCTGGCCGGGATGGACCTGCCAGACGCCGAGCCCGAGCAGCGGAAGCTCGTTCCCGTCCCGCAGCAAGCGCGCATGGCCGTCTGCGGTGAGGGTTACGTCCGCCATGCCGCGACGAGACTACACGCCCGGCGGCAGCCTGCCCGCGCCGGACATGGCTGAGGCCGAGGCGGACCTCAACGGACGGATGTGCGAACGCTTCGGACCGTCCATCAGCCCGTTTGGCGGCCGCTCATAGGGCTATCGGCCGGGTAGGCGGCACTCTTCGGACTTCGTGAGGATTGGAACGTACGATGATCGTCGTACTTTGGTACGGTAGTTCTCGTATCAGGTATCCCTCCCCCCGGAGTCCATGGAAACACCGAAGCGATGAACGCGGTGACCGCAACCCGCGCCCTGGCGCAGCGCAACTCGAACGGCTTGCTCGTCCTGGTCTGCCTGGCCCAGTACATGGTCATTCTCGACGTCTCGATCGTCAACGTCGCCCTGCCGGCGATCCACGACGACCTGAACTTCTCGACAGCCGGCCTCCAGTGGGTCGTCAACGCCTACACGCTGACCTTCGCGGGCTTCCTGATGCTCGGCGGCCGCGCGTCCGATTTGCTTGGCCGCCGCCGCGTGTTCCTGGGCGGCACGGCGCTGTTCGTGCTGGCTTCTCTGACGTGCGCCGTCGCAGGCTCGCAAGCAGTGCTGCTCGGAGCGCGAGCCCTGCAAGGATTGGGCGCGGCAATCATCTCTCCTGCCAGCCTGGCGATCATCGCAACATCGTTCGGCGAGGGACGGGATCGCAACCGCGCGCTCGGAGTGTGGGGAGCGATGGCCGGCCTCGGTGGGAGCTCCGGCGTTCTGCTCGGCGGTGCTCTGACGCAGGGCGTCGGCTGGCCGGCGATCTTCCTCATCAACGTGCCGATCGGCCTCGCCGTCGTCCTGCTCGGCCCGCGGGTCGTCCCCGAGGGACGCACCGAAAGCGATCAAAAGCACTTCGATGCTTCCGGAGCGATACTCGTCACAGGGGGCCTTACGGCGCTCGTCTACGGGATCGTTCGCACCGACACGCTCAACTGGGGATCGCCCGGTGTCCTTGTGCCACTCGCGCTGGGAGCGGTCCTGCTCACCCTCTTTGCAATCGTCGAGGGGAAGCTCTCGCCCGATCCGCTGATGCCGCTGAGGATCTTTCGCATGCCGCGTTTACGGGCGGCCAACCTGGTGATCATCTTGCTCTATTCGGGCTTCTTCGCGATGTGGTTCTTCCTCTCGCTTTATCTACAGCAGGTTCATCACGACGGGGCGCTGGAAACCGGGCTTGCTTTCTTGCCCATGACCTTGGCAATCGTTGCCGCGTCCTCGCTGGCGCCCCGGGTGGTTGCCAGGTTCGGTGTCCGTAACGTGCTCACCGCCGGCATGCTGTTCACCACCGCCGGGCTCGCTCTGTTCGCCGGTATCGACCCCGGGAGCTCCTACGCGGGCCACTTTCTCCCCGCGGGCCTGCTTGCGGCCGTTGGCCTCGGGTTCGCGTTGGTGCCGGCGACGATCGCTGCGGTCCAGGGCGTCCCCGCCTCCGAGAGCGGTCTCGCGTCGGGCATGCTGAACACCTCCCGCCTGGTCGGCGGAGCGCTCGGCCTGGCCGTGCTCTCCACGCTCGCGACATCGCGCACCAACAGCAGGCTTGCAGACGGGGTCGCGACGCTCCAGGCGCACACCGACGGGTACCAGCTCGCGTTCGGCGTGGGTGCGATCCTCTGCCTGCTCGGCGGGATCGCCGCGGTGACGCTCATGGGCGGGCTCGCCAAGGCACCTCCCCCTGCGGCGCTTGCCGAGGAAAGCGCCTCCTAGCGGGCAGCGGTCCCACCAGGGAGAAAGCCGGGCGGTAGGTGTTCAAACCCCGGTTCGCAAGCTAATCCGGGCGAGGAACGGGTTTGTTACGAAGACGGCCCGCGGCGCCGTCCCACGAGCGTTCGAGCGACTCGGGGGCGCGCGGCATGGAGCGCAGGCGGCGCCAGGGACGATCCGTGGGATAAGTCCCTCGCACTCGACCTCTGAAAGCGTCTCGTTCGAGATCGTGGCTCGGCTTCGCCTCGAGGTGTTGTGCAGCGGTATCCCATGTCAAGTTCAGGCATAGCCTCAGGGCACTCCCCCCAAACAACGCACCCTGCTCGGACGTTCGTCGACTCCCTCATGCTCGAGGGACCCATAGCGCGCGAAGAGCAGGCTGGCTCGGGTCTGAACGAAGGGAAAGCGCGGCGCCGAATCGAGCGCGGCGGGCCGCCCGCCGCGCCGCTTCCACCACCTCGTCGAGTCATTGGAACTCGAGCAAGCCGACCGCTCGTGTCTCGGGTGCGATCGGGAGATCGGCCCGTCGACGCGCAACCTCGAGTGCGTCCACACTGCCGATGTCGATAATGCGCGCGAGAGGTCGAAGCCCAATGGATGTTCGCGCCGTAGGCTCTTACATCAACGAGCCTGAGCGCATGAAGTGCATAGCCCGTAGGGGATTCGAACCCCTGTTTCCGGCTTGAGGGGCCGGCGTCCTAGGCCAGGCTAGACGAACGGGCCGCCCTGATGCTCTCTGGCGGACGGGCCGCCGCCGAGCAAGAGGTTGATTCTAGCCAAGGACCAGTCTCCCTTTCCGCCGGGGAGAGATGCGGCTGAGAGGATTTGAACCTCCACGTCCCGAAGGACACGGGCTCCTGAAGCCCGCGCGTCTGCCGTTCCGCCACAGCCGCCTTCGCTCAAATTTAGCGGTTGTTCACGACTTGAAACCAGCGTGGCCTGCAGTCGGGGATCGACATACTCCGAGAACGCCCACTCGCTCGCTGTTCGGGCACGCCATGCCACCCAAGCTCAAAGTCACCCAGAGGTCCCGGCTCGCTCTGGCCGCGGCCGCATTCGCGCTCACCGCCTGCGGCACGAGCGGTGGCGGGCCGAGCGTGACCGTTCCGGGCGCACCCGAGCTGTCGACCGCCGGCCTGCCTCGTCCGCTGGCCCAAAACGTCGAGCAGGCGAACGTGATCATCGACGGAAAGGGCGACCTGCTGAAGAAAAAGCTCGCGGGGCTGCACGGCTTTCCAGTGGTCGTCAACCAGTGGGCATCGTGGTGCGGGCCGTGCCGGTTCGAGTTCCGGTTCTTCCAAACTGAAGCCCGCAAGTACAGCGCTGACGTCGCCTTCCTGGGGCTCGACATGCGAGACGCAAAGAAGGAGGCGGCTAATTTTCTCGGGGACATCCCGTCCGCCTTCCCGAGCATCTTCGATCCCAAAGCCGCCTACACCTCCTCCCTCGGCGGCGGTCGGATCTCACCCAGCACGTTTTTCATCGACCGCGACGGCAAGGTGATTCACGCCAGCCCCGGCGCATACGCGAACGTGCGGGCGCTGGACGAGGACGTCGTCCGCTACGCGAAGCCGAGCGAGCCTGCCGGCCGCGGCCTACGCGCAGCGAAGGGGGCCAACACGCCACCCGAGCGTTAGCTGCCGTCACGAGCGCCGAGGTGTGGCAGTCGGAGATGAACCCGTACTCCGCGATCGGTGGAAAGTATGAAGGGGAAGTGGCCAAGGCGCCGCTGACCCTACGGTCGTGGAAGTGGCAATATCTTC
>Ga0066710_100003941_pt1 | contig 12896 bp, 7 predicted proteins | sample GraSoiAngelo_159_FD_79666 | JGI IMG/M metagenome (GOLD analysis project Ga0066710, IMG submission 79666) | Grasslands soil microbial communities from the Angelo Coastal Reserve, California, USA - 14_1009_16_40cm | ecosystem: Environmental > Terrestrial > Soil > Grasslands | place: USA...
CGAGCGCGGGATTCACTCCCGCGCGAGCGGAAGACTCGTGCTCGTGGATCTGCTGGCGCTCGTTGTTGTCCTCGGGATGGAGCTGACGATAGGGGCCGGTGATGAACTGGGAGGACTCGTCCGCCTTGAAGCGCTCGTAGAGAGCCTGCTCGGCGGCGGCGCGCCGGGCGTCGCCCAGCCCCTGCCAGCACAGCATGAGGTTGTAGTGGGCCTGCAGGTCTTCGGGATCGATGACGAGCACCTGCTGGAACTCGGTGATCGCGTCCCCGTACCGGCGCTTCAGGAAGAGGATCCGCCCGATCTGGTTGAGCACCACCCGGTCGCGAGGATAGGAGGCGGCGGCCAGACGCAGGTGGTCCAGGGCCTCGTCGTAGCGGCCGAGGCTCTTCAGCGCAGTTCCCAGGAAGAAATGCGTCTTGGCCAGCCGGGGATCGATCGCAAGCGCCCTGCGCAGCACATCCTCGGCCGCCGCCATGTTGCCCTCCTGGATGCGGGCCCGCGCCACGTTCACCCAGCCGTCCGCGTAGCCCGGCTCCATCTGCGTCACCTTCAGGAAGGCGGCCTCGGCGGCCTTGATGTCGCCCTGGAGGAGCAGGCCGATGCCGTAATCGTTCCACCTCTCGCGCACCGACGGGTCGAGGACCGGCTTGTCACCCGGGACCGCAGCGCCCTGGCCCGCCACCCTCAGCGTCGCCTCGGCCGAGGCCATGTCGGTGATGGGGATGTCGGGCACGGCCTTGATCCGGCCCGACACGTTCGAGGTGTCACCGCTGAAGATCCACCGCCCGTCGTCGTGGTCCGCGGTGAGGGAGAACTGCGGCTGAGCGGGGTCGCGCACGCCGGCAAACGCCCAATGCGTGTTCCACCACGAGAACTTGCGGTAGTTGACCCTGGCCTTCAGCCGGATGCGGTCGCCGCAGTCGGCGGGGACGCGCAGCCGGTAGTGCACGGTGTCCGCCGCCCCGGGCGGGATCAGGCGGACGTAGGCCACCGACCGCGTCATCCACGCGTTGCGCTTGTTGATGGGATTGCCGTGATCGTCGAGCTGAAGGCTGCGATAGAAATGAGCCCCCGGCTCCACGGGGCCGGTGCCTGCCTCGCCCACGCTCCCGCTGTGGAAGACCACCCGCCCGCGGTCGTCCACCGCCTCCAGCTCGACCCACACGTCGAAGGCGTCCACGGTCCCCCCGGGGAAGAAGTGGCCGACCTTCCGGGTCCGCACCACGACCTCGATCCGCACGGACTCCCCCCGGCGCACCGTCGCGCCGACCCGGTCCAGCGGAGCGACCACCTCGGCGGGCGGCGAGAGGAACGCCTGGGGAGAGCCGAAGCTCATCGACTCCTCACCCTGCGCGAACGTGCTGGCCAGCCGCGCCTCCCCGGGCCCGGCCGCCTTCGCTTCCGCCGGCGCCGGCCCCTCGGCCGTGCGCACGAGGCCGAAAACGTCGACCGACACCTGGCCGTCGCGCAGGAAGGCCTGGGTCACCCGGAGCTGCTCGGGGTCCTGGTTGACGAAAGGCAGGGCGGTGTTCGCGGCCGGGAAGCGGTGGGAGTGGACCTGGCCGTCGCGGGCGGCGGGGTCGTGCGCGGCCACCAGCGGCATGTGGCAGTCGGCGCACTTCTGGGGCTTCGCCGGGTAGTAGAAGCTGCGCGCTCCCTCGCCGGAGACGCCCGAGGCCTGCCAGTTGTCGTACTCGTTGAAGCCCCGGAACCAGCGGTAGGAGTTGACCGGGACGTCGAGGTGGACCTTGTGGCAGGAGGAGCAGAACTCGGGGGTCTGGTCGCGGTGGAAGCTCTTCAGGAACGTCCGGCGGTGCGGCTCGGGATCGGTGCGGATCAGGTAGTCGTGGGTCCAGGAGACGAGCCGGTTGTCGCTCACCGCCAGGTCGTGCAGGGGCGGGTACTCGATCGTGAAGTCCCCCTGGCCCATCGTGCTCTTGACGTGGACGATCGAGTGGCAGGACGTGCAGGCGAGCCCGGCCTGCGCCTCGGGGGTGTCGATCTGCTCCTTGATCGGCCGGTCGAACCGTCCGTTGAAGAACACCGCGTGATCGTGGCACCCCGCGCACCACTTCGAGGGCCGCGTGCCCACTACGTCCTGCATGTACTCGACGGACTTCCGGTACCACTGGTTGTTGAACGACGAGAAGTGGTGGGCCGACGAGCTCCACTGCGCGTAGATGTCCTGGTGGCAGCGGCCGCAGACGGCGCTCGTCATGAAGAAGTTCGCGGGAATGGTCCGGCCGACGTTGGTCTCCGCCGACGAGGGGAAGAACGGGCTCTTCGGCCCCGCGCCCTCGGCGTCCATCGTGGCCGGAGCGGTGGCCGGGTTCACGATCCGATCGCGACGCGGGCCCTCGGTGCGGTCCCTGACCGCGAGCACGACCCCCGCCACGAGCGCGGCGTCGGCCACCGCCAGCCCCGCCCAGAGCAGCGTGCGGTCGGGGTGGACGGGGAGGCGGCGGGCGGCGAGCGCGGCGTGAAGCAGCAGCGCGAGCGTGCCGGCCACCGCGCTCGCCACGTGGGCGTCGAGGATCCAGCGGTGTGGGCGGGTCGCCCCGACGACCATCAGGACGAGGCCGGAGAGCGCGGCGATCCCCAGCAGCCCGCCCGCCCCGACCGCCAAGGGCGGCCACCGGCCGGGGCGCCGGGCCAGTCGCATGACCGCGGCGACGGAGAGCGCCACGCCGAGCAGGAGATGAAGGGCGACGTTGGCGAAGTAGAAGGGCGACGCCTCCGCCCGGGCCGCCAGGTATGCGCTGTTGAGTATGAGGACGAGGAAACCGAAGGCGAACTTCTTCAATGACCTACCCGAACCGGAGGCTATCGCCCGCACCGCGCCGCGTCAAGGCATGCCTGCCGCCGGCCCAGCAAGATCGGGTCCAGCCGCACATGGAGGATACGTGGCGAACCCCGGCCCCCGCTAACGAGCAACTTCTTTGGTGGTTATCGCCACCCGGTGACGAGCGGCCGCCGCCGACGGCCGGGGGGCTCATAGAGTGTGCGCGATCACCGGCCATCCCGCGCATAGCTCCTACGTGCGCCACTTGCTGTACTCTCTGCCGCAGGAGGACCCCAATGCTTCGACGCGTGTTCGCCTCACCGACCTCCCGGGCGTTCCTGACCGCTGTCGTCCTGGCGGCCGCCCCCGGCGTGGCCGCGCCGTCCGACAACGTCGAGGGCGTCGTCACGTCCGTTCACGGCGGCTACGTGACGCTCCGCGCCGACGACGGCCACACCCACCGCTTCCCCATCGGCAACCGGACCCGCGTGGTGTTCCAGAGCTCGCGGGACGAGGCCTCCTTCCCGAACGCGAAGATCGACGTCCTGGCCGAGGGCATGCGCATCCGCGTGAACCCGGCGGCCACGGCGGGGCCGGTGCTCGACCGCGTCCACGTCGTGTCGGTGCCGGAAGGCGCCCGCGTTCCCCGGGTCAAGGCCGGAGTGCGCCTGCCGCCCGAGGTGCCGGCGGGTCCGGCCAGCCAGGTCGTCAAGGCCCGGCTGCAGAGCATCGACGGCCGGCGGGGGCTCGTTCATGCCGACGTCGCCGGTCGCAGCCAGGCCTACCGCGTGAGCAGCCGCGCGGCGCTGCGGCGCTTCGAGGAGGGCGACCTCGTGCTGCTCACCTTCGACCGGGACGGCAACGTCAGCGACATCCGGGAAGCGTCGCTCATCGGCCGAGTGACCCGTGTCTCCGGCTCACGGGTCACGATCGACGTCGGCGGCAGCTCGGAGAGCTACGTGGTCGACAAGAAGGTCAACCGCCGCCTGCGGGTCGGCGACTCGGTGAGCTTCGAGTTCGAGGACCGGCCGGGCGGCCAGAGGGTCATCACGGCCGTGCGCTAGGGCCGGCCACCTTCTCTCGCAGGAGCGGGCGCGGGTCGGGCAGGCCAAGCTGGCTGCACAGCCACTGCAGGCGGTCGCGCAGCGCCTCCGGGTCGGCGAACTCGTGGCTGTCGAAATACCAGCGCGTCTGCTTGGGCTCGCTGGCCGCGCGCTCCAGCTTGTCGGCCGCCCGCGGAGAGATGAACCGGTCGTGGCGGGCGAACTGCAGGAGCACCGCCGCCGGGGGGGCCTGGCCCAGGAAGCGCACGGCGGCGATCGGCTCCATGGCCTCCGCGTACTTCTTCCGCTGCTCGTCGGTCGTGCCCCTGAAGAAGGCTCCCATGAGCGGGTCGTCGAAGTCGGCCAGGCTGGGCAGGCCGCCCATGAGGACATAGGCCTTCACCCGTCTCTCCACGCCGGCCAGCGTTCCTCCCAGGGTGGCGCCGTAACTGTGACCGACGTAGCCCAGCCGCTTCGGGTCCACGTCGCGGCGGGCCACCAGGAGATCGATGCCCCGCCGCATCTCGACCAGGCCCTGGACCCACATGTCCCGCTGCTTGTCGGGATGGGCGAAGTCGGCCTCCCGGGGAGCGTCCTCGCGGGCGAACGGCGCGTCGATGAGCAGGCCGATCGCTCCGAGCCGCGCCATCATCACCGCTTCGGAGAGGAACTCCGACCGGTTTCCCTGCCCCCAATGGACATAGAGGATGGCGGGGAACGGTCCCTGGCCGGAGGGCTTTACCAGGTATGCGGTCACGCGGCCTTGCGGGCCGGCATAGGACAGGTCGTGGACGGCCACGCCGGCCACGGCCTCGACCCCCGCCTCGCGCACGTCGAGGGCCCGGCTGGCGTCGTAATCGAAGGGCCCGGAGCTTCCCGCGAGCAGCGCCAGAGCCGGCAGCAACCCGATCATCGGTTCACCTCGCAATGGACGCTATCGTCCGACCTCGCGCCGCGTCAAGCGGGGCCGCCGCCGCCCAGGGCCGGCCCTGGCAGGCCAGGGCCACGAGGTAGAGCGCAGCGCCGGCGAGCATCGCCTGGTTGAAGCCGGCCAGGAGCGCGATTGCGAGCGCGCCCACCGAGCCCATGACCGAGGCGGCGCCGTTCACTCCCCAGGCCCAGGGGATGAGCTCGGCCGATTCCCGCGCCAGGGTCCGGATGCCGATGGGCATGGGCATGCCCATGACGAGTCCGAGGGGGGCCAGCAGGGCGACGGCGACGCCGACGCGCCAGGGCCGGGGCGCCTGGACGAGGGCGTAGAAGACCGGCGACAACAGGAGGGCGTAGAGCCCGACGAGACCGACCAGCACGAGCAGGACCTTCGGCAGCGCGGCCCGGAGGCGCGCGTCAGGCAGGCGCCCGCTCAGGAAGCTGCCGGCGCCGCTGAATCCCAGGAGCGAGAAGAGGACGACCGCCAGCGCATAGACAGGCTGGCCCAGGAAGAGGATGCACTTCTGCACCAGGGTCACCTCCAGGACGATGAAGCCCACGCCGAGGCTGCCGAAGTAGAAGAGGACGGCGAGCCGGGTGCCGCTCTCGGTGGCGAGCAGCCTTCCCCGAGCCAGCGCCAGCGGTCCGAGGATGAGCGCGAGGGTGAGCGCGGCAGTCATGACGAGGAGGCCGAGCAGCACGAAGGTGCCGAGGTTTGTCTTGCGCCACTCGCCGGCCTCCCCGACCGCGGCCCCCAGGTTCCGCAGCCGCACGGTGTTGAAGAAGAAGGGACGGTTGTCGGTCGGGGGGGAGACGTCGTCCTCCAGCGAGGACCAGACCCGCCGGGGGTCCTCCGCCTCGGCCAGCCGCGTGAAGTCGTTGTCCGGACGGTGGAGCGGCGTATAGAGGACGGTGTACCCGTTGCGCACGGCGACCGCCTCCACCTGCCGCGCCTCCTCGTCGGTGAACTCGGTCCGCCCGAAGAGGAACGTGGCCGGGGCGCGCGTCGTTCCCTGCTCCGTCGGCCCCCTCGCCAGCATGAGGTGGCGCTCGGGCCGGGTGATCCCGAGCCTGGCCATCGTGGCCCGGGCCAGCGAGAAGAGCCGGAGAAGCTGGTCGGGTGGCTCCAGGTACCACCGGGTCATGCTCAGCAGGCCGCGCTCTTCGAGGTGGCTCACGTAGTCGGCGAACGCCTCTACCGTGTAGAGGTTGTTCTCGGTGAGCGCGAACGCCCCGGCCGCGGTGGCGGCCCAGGTGTCGACCATGGTCCCCTGGATCACGTCGTAGCGCTCGCGCGAGCCGCGGATGAAGCTGCGCCCCTCGTCGACGACCAGGCGCACTCCCGGCTGCTCGTAGAGCCGGCCCGAATAGCTGCGGAACGGCTCCGACGAGACGATGTCGCGGGCGATGATCGGGTTGACTTCGACCCCGGTGACCTCCCGGGCGCCGAACAGCCGCGCCATGATCACGTCGTTGCCTCCCCCGGGACCGATGATGAGAGCCCGGGCTCCGGGCCGGAGCCGGTAGGCCAGCGCCTCGATGCGCTCGGCCTGGACAGCGTGGCGGCGCAGGTCGTCGCCGCTGCGGCTGAGCAGGGTCGCGGCGTCGGCGTCGATCATGATGAGGACGGCGTCGCTGTCCAGGCTGCCCCAGATCGTGACCCGCGAGAAGGAGTTCCAGCGGGAGAAGATCACGTGGCCTTCTTCCACCAGCCCCTTGGCCCGCCGGACGTCGAGCGCTCCGGTGGCGGCGTTGTGGACGGCAAGGGCGGCCACGGCCAGCGCCAGCGCGAAGAGGCCGACCGGCCAGGGGCGGCCGGCGGCGGCTCCATCGAGCACGAGAGCCGCCCCCGCCGCCACCACGGCGATCACGAGGACCGTGTTCACCGCCCCCCACCAGTCCAGGACCGGTATCAGGAGCAGGCAGCCGGCGGCGGCCCCGCCCAGGTCGAAGAGGTACAGCCGGCTCATCTGGGACGCGAATCGGGCGATGGCGAGCGTCACCACGCACCCCGCGAAGAAGAACGGCAGCGCGCAAGCGCCATAGATCCACGTCAGGCGGACGAGGGTCGTCCGTCCCGAGTCGAGCGGGGAGAGCGGGTTGGCCAGGATCACCGCCAGCGCGAGCGCGGTCGTGACCGCGAACAGCGCCGCGGCCAGCGCCGGCGCCCAGGGCGCCCGCGAAGCGCTCAGCCGCGGGCCCCCGAGGTAGACGAAGACCCCGCTGGCGCCCGAGCCGAGCAGGGCCAGCGAGATGGCCAGGAAGGCGAAGTGGTAGTACATCGTGGCCGAGAAGAGCCGGGTCAGCACGAGCTGGAGCATGAGCACGCACAGGCTCACCAGCGCGACGCCCACGAAGGCTCGGCTTCGGCTCATTCGATCCCACCGCGGCGCGCCCATGCAGGAGGCTCCGTCGGCCGGCTTGCGCACTCGCGGTCCCCGCGGAGATACTGCCCGGGAGTCCGCCTTTCGCGCGCGCGGGCATGAATCCCGCGCTCGCCATGTGAGCCGGGTCGTTCACGACCCGGCGTCGGAGCGGGGTGATTGTGATGGACGAGCGCCGCCGCCGCAACCTCGCCGCCGCGGGCCTCGCTGTCCTGCTCGGCATCGCGGCGGTCCCGCCCGAGGAAGCCGTGCCGTCCGCCGAGCGCATCCAGGCCGTGCGGGCCTACATCAAGAAGGCATGGGGGACGCTCACCCGCTCCAACCGCGACCTGCCGCGGGCGGCGATGGACCCGAAGATGAAGCGTCCGGCCGGCCAGCCCTCTCCCGTCTATCTCTCGCCGCGCGAGGACCGCCGGCGCGTGGCCGGCGAGCTGAAGGCGCTCCTAGGGCCCGACGAGCTGGCGAAGATCGAGCTGCGGACCCTTCCCGCCGACCCGGGCACGATCAGCGACCACGGCCTGCTCTACCTGCCCCGTCCCTACGTGGTGCCCGGGGGGCGATTCAACGAGATGTACGGCTGGGACAGCTTCTTCATCCAGGTCGGCCTGCTGCGCGACGGCGAGCTGGAGCGGGCACGGGACATGGCGGAGAACTTCATCTACGAGATCGACAAGTACGGCACGATCCTCAACGCCAACCGCACCTATTACCTCACCCGGTCCCAGCCCCCGTTCCTGACCGAGATGGTGCTCGGCGTCTACCGCCAGACCCACGACAAGGAGTTCCTCCGCGCGGCCTGGCCGGCCGTCGAGTCCTACTACCGCTTCTGGACGACCCCGCCCCACCTGGTGGAGTCGACCGGCCTGTCGCGCTACTACGACCTCGGCCAGGGCCCCGCCCCCGAGGTGCTGAGCGACGAGCGCGACGCCCAGGGCCGGACCCACTACGACCGCGTGCGCGAGTACTACCGGACCCACGCCGTCGAGGACTACGACGTGAGCCAGTACTACGACCGCGCGACCGACCAGCTCACGCCGCTCTTCTACCGGGGCGACCGGTCGATGCGCGAGTCCGGCTTCGATCCCTCCAACCGCTTCGGACCCTTCAGCGTCGACATCATCCACTACGTGCCGGTCTGCCTGAACTCCCTCCTCTACCGCATGGAGAAGGAATCGGCGGAGATCGCCCGGGAGCTGGGGCGCAAGGACGAGGCCGGCGCCTGGGACGAGCGGGCCGCGAACCGGCGCGCCGCGGTGGACCGCTATCTCTGGGACGAGCAGGCCGGGCTCTACTACGACTACGACTTCCCGGGCCGGCGGCGCCGCCCCTACCTCTTCGCCACGACCTTCTATCCGTTATGGGCGGGCCTGGCGTCCTCGGAGCAGGCGCAGCGCGTGCTCGGAAACCTCCGCCGGCTCGAAGCGCCGGGGGGGATCCTCACGAGCACGAACGTCAGCGGCAGCCAGTGGGATGCGCCCTTCGGCTGGGCTCCCCTGCAGCTCATCGCCGTCCAGGGCCTGCGCCGGTACGGGTTCGGGCCGGAGGCCGACCGCGTCACCGGCAAGTTCCTCTCCCTGGTTACCAGGGACTTCGAGGAGCACGGCGTCATCGTCGAGAAGTACGACGTGAGACAGAGGCGCTCGGACGTCGCCGCCGGGATCCGCTTCGGCTACAGCGCCAACCAGGTGGGATTCGGCTGGACCAACGCCGCCTACGTCGAGCTGCTGGCCGACCTCGCCGACGGCCGCCGGCGCTAGGTCGTCCCCGCGCGCTCGATCAGGCTCCGGAGCCGGGGGTTCCCGTCCGCCGGAGTCCACTGGACGCCGTAGCGCAGCGCGCCGATGTCCCGGTTGCCGGAGCTCCACACGACGCGGCCGGTGGCCGGCACGACCTGGGGCTCCCGGAAGAAGCTCAGCTCGAGTTGGAGGCTCTCGCCGACCGGAAGGGTCGCGTCGGTCAAGAGACACGCGCCTCCCCCGGAGATGTTGGCGACCACTCCGTACGACCGGCCCCGCCGCGGGTTCTCGATGGCGACCGTGATCGCCTGGTGAGGGACGATCCGCACGGCCCGCTCGCTCATGGCGCCCTGCGGCGCTGGCGCCTCTCGGTAAGGCGCCCCGCCCGATGACGACTGCAGCTAGCCTAGCATGGAGGTCGGTCCGAAATGAATACAAGAAACGATCATCCCCGGGCAGTCGCCGCCGGCTGCTGCTGGGTCAGGCAGTGGAGCGTGCCGAGCCCCCAGACGAGCTCGACGGCGTGGATGCCCACCACGGCGCGGTCGCTCACCAGCTCGGCCAGGACGCCCAGCGCGAGGCGATCGGCCGGGTCGTTGAATGTCGGGACGAGCACCGCGGCGTTGGCGACGTAGAAGTTGGCGTAGCTCGCCGGCAAGCGGCGGCCGGCGAACAAGAGCGGGGCCGGCATCGGCAGATCGACGACCTCCGGCCGCGCGCCGTCCTCCAGGCGCATCCCCTGCAGGCGCTCGCGGTTCTCCTCGAGCGGCCGGTAGTTGGCATCGCGGGGATCCCGCTCGCGGCAGAGCACAACCGTCCGCCGGTCCACGAAGCGACAGAGGTCGTCCACGTGGCCGTGGGTGTCGTCCCCGGCGATGCCCCGCCCCAGCCACAGCACGTTCATCACGCCCAGGTACTCGCGGAAGACGGCCTCCAGCTCCTTCCGTCCGAGACCGGGATTCCGCACCTGGACGGACGGGTCGAGCAGGCACTCCTCGGTGGTGAGCAGCGAGCCGCGGCCGTTGACGTCGATGCTGCCGCCCTCCAGGACCACCGGCCGGCCACCCGCTCGCACGTCCACCACCGGAAGCCGAAGGGCCCGTGCCGCGCGCTCGGGCACGCGGTCGTCCTTGCGCCAATCCGGGTACCTGGCCCAGCCGTTGAAACGGAAGCGGGCGATGGCCAGCCCTCCCCTTCCCGCGCTGCGGACGAACAGCGGGCCGAAGTCACGGGTCCAGCCGCGATCGGTCGGAAAGCGGAAGTACTCGACCCTTGCGGGGTCCACGCCGGTGCGGCCGAGGTGGCGCCGGGCCCGCTCCTCCTCGACCCTCGAGCCGACGAGGACCCGCACCCGCTCCCCCGCCGCCAGCTTGCGGACGATCTCGGCGTAGGCCCAGGGGATGGGCGCGAAGCGGCCCGGCCAGTCGGACCGGTTGTGGGGCCAGCCGATCCAGGTCGCCTCGTGGGGCTCCCACTCGGCAGGAAGGCGGAACCGCGGGCCGGCTACAGGCAACGGGCTCGCGGTCAATCGATGAAGCGGCGGTCGAGGCCGGCGTAGGCGTCGATGCGGCGGTCGCGCAGGAAGGGCCAGTTGCGCCGCACGTCCTCCAGCCGGGCGAGGTCCACCTCGCCCACGACGATCTCTTCCTTGTCGGGAGAGGCTTCCGCCACCATCACGCCGAAGGGATCGCAGAGGAACGACGTTCCCCAGAACTCCAGGCCCGGCCCTCCGCCGGCCGGCTTCTCGTGGCCCACACGGTTGACGGCGGCCACGTAGACGCCGTTGGCGATGGCATGGCCGCGCTGGATGGTGCGCCAGGCATCGCGCTGCGCGACGCCGAAGGCCTCCTTCTCGTGCGGATGCCAGCCGATCGCGGTGGGATAGAAGATCACCGACGCGCCCTGGAGGGCGGTGAGCCGGGCGCCCTCCGGGTACCACTGATCCCAGCAGATGAGCGTGCCGATGCGGCCGGCGCGGGTGTCGAAGGCCCGGAAGCCGAGGTCCCCGGGCGTGAAGTAGAACTTCTCGTAGAAGGCGGGGTCGTCGGGGATGTGCATCTTGCGGTAGAGGCCCACGACCTCGCCGGTCGCGTCGATGACGGCGGCGCTGTTGTGGTAGAGGCCCGGCGCACGGCGCTCGAAGACCGGCGCCACCACGGCCACGCCCGCTTCCTTCGCCGCGCGGCCGAGGGCCTCGGTGGTGGGGCCGGGCACCGGCTCGGCGAGGTCGAAGAGGCCGGCGTCTTCGCGCTGGCAGAAGTACTGGGACCGGAACAACTCCGGCAGGCAGACGACGTCGGCCCCCGCCCTTCGCGCCTCGCCGACCCTGGCCACCCCCTTGTCGAGATTCGCCCGCGGGTCGGCGTCCATGGCCATCTGGACGAGGCCGACCTTGAACCGCACCGGCACGAGGCGAGTCTACACTCTCCGGGGAGACCGCCGGTTCCTTAGCGCTGGCGAGGCAATCATACAATTCTGTCCGTGATTGATACGAGACGTTCGTTTTCGTAGGATGACTCGATGCCTCCGCCGGTGACGCCCGAGATCCGGAAGCTTTCCGACCTGCTCGAGATCAGCCAGACCCTCGGCGCGACCCCGAACCCCCGGGCCGCCCTCATCCGGGTCCTCGAGATCCTCGAGGACCGTCACGGGACCCTCAGCGGCAGCGTGGCCCTCCTCGCCGACGGCACGCGCGAGCTGAGCCTGGAGGCCGCGACGGGCTTGAGCGCCGAGGTCGAGCGCCGCACGCGCTACAAGGTCGGCGAGGGAATCGTCGGCCGGGTCGTCCAGACCGGCAAGCCGGTGGTGGTGCCCCAGGTCAGCCAGGAGCCGCTCTTCCTCGACCGCACGGGGGTCTTCCGCAAGAGCCGCGCGGAGATGACGTTCATCTGCGTGCCGGTGGTCGTCAACGACCGCACCGCCGGCGCCCTCGGCGTGTCGCTTCCCTATCGCCGCGACCGCAGCTACGACCAGGAGGCGAAGTTCCTGGGCATCGTCGGCTCCATGATCGGGCAGGCCCTGCGCGTGCACCGGCTGGCCGAGGCGGAGCGCCAGCGGCTGCTGGAGGAGAACACCAAGCTGAAGCAGGAGCTGCGCGAGCGCTACGAGCTCTCGAACATCGTGGGCAACAGCCGGCCCATGCAGCAGGTCTACGAGCAGGTGGCCCAGGTGGCGGGCAGCGCGACCACCGTGCTCATCCGCGGGGAGTCCGGGACCGGCAAGGAGCTCGTGGCCCACGCCCTCCACTACAACTCACCGCGCGCGGAGAAGCCGTTCGTCAAGGTGAGCTGCGGGGCCCTGCCCGAGAGCCTCATCGAGTCCGAGCTGTTCGGCTACGAGCCGGGGGCCTTCACCGACGCGCGGGGTCAGAAGAAGGGCCGGTTCGAGCTGGCCCACGGCGGTACGCTCTTCCTGGACGAGGTCGGCGAGCTGAGCCGGGCCACCCAGGTGAAGCTGCTCCGCGTGCTCCAGGAGCGCGAGATCGAGCGCCTGGGCGGCGTGCGGCCGATCAAGGTCGACGTGCGGCTCGTCGCCGCGACCAACAAGGACCTGGAGGCCGCGGTCCGGCACGGCGAGTTCCGGGAGGACCTCTATTACCGGCTGAACGTGTTCAGCATCTTCCTTCCGCCCCTGCGGGAGCGCCGGCCCGACATCCTGCTCCTGGCCGACCATTTCGTAGAGAAATACGCCTCGGCCCACGGCAAGGACGTGCGGCGCATCGCCACCACGGCCATCGACATGCTCATGAGCTATCACTGGCCGGGCAACGTCCGCGAGCTCGAGAACTGCATCGAGCGGGCGGCGCTGGTGTGCGACGGCGGGGTGATCCACGCCCATCATCTGCCGCCCACGCTGCAGACGGCCGAGGTATCGGGCACGCTGCCTCGGCGCAGCCTCGCCAAGGCCGTGCAGGCCTACGAGAAGGACCTCATCCTCGACGCGCTCAAGACCGCGCGCGGCAACCGGGCCAAGGCCGCTCGCCTCCTGGACTCGACCGAGCGCATCCTCCGCTACAAAGTGC
>Ga0066710_100003942_pt1 | contig 12895 bp, 13 predicted proteins | sample GraSoiAngelo_159_FD_79666 | JGI IMG/M metagenome (GOLD analysis project Ga0066710, IMG submission 79666) | Grasslands soil microbial communities from the Angelo Coastal Reserve, California, USA - 14_1009_16_40cm | ecosystem: Environmental > Terrestrial > Soil > Grasslands | place: USA...
CCCGTCGGCGTGGCTCTTGCGGGCCGGCAGCGCAGCCTCCCCGAGACTCGTTCGTGCTGACGGCGGTAGAGATTCTCGGTAGAAAGACGACTGGAACGGCTCCATTGAGCCGCTCCCGTCAGAAGAGCTGGTTTGCCTAGACCGCGTCGAGTGCCGCGAGCGAGCGCACGCCGACGCGCGGCCCGGGACGAAGCTTCACGCTGTGGCATTGACGCGTCTCTCATGACCGGCTCGGGCTCGAGACTTAGTCGCTCGTTGCCACCTGTGTTGCCACCCAGGCTTCGCCAGCCACCTTGATGCGCTCGACGAGCTAGAAGAAAGCCCCCGATTTGCGGGGGCTTTCTTGTGAGCCGACGCCCGGATTCGAACCGGGGACCCCTTCATTACGAGTGAAGTGCTCTACCAGCTGAGCTACGTCGGCAGACGGCCTACTGTAGCCGTTTGACGATCGACATTTTCCGGTCCGAGGCCGTGCGAGGCGCTTCGTCACCGCGAGCTACTGGGCGCGCGATCGACCACAGTGCTCCGGAGCGAACTGAGACACCATGAAACCCGCACTGCTGACCTTTGCCGCAGGAGCGGCTCTCGCGGCGAGCGTAATCGCTGGCTCGGCGGGCGCATCATCGGCTTCGGTTCGGCTCGTACATGTGACGTCCCCGATCTCGGCAGGTAGCTACGCGACGCTCGTCGCCCGCGTGCTGCCGTCTCGCGTCACCTGTTCGATCACCGTCTACTACTACTCGGGTCCTTCGCACGCGGCAGGGCTCTATTCCAAGCGATCGGTTGCTGGTCGCGTGAGTTGGACCTGGAAGGTCGGAACGAGGACGACTCCGGGGCGCTGGCCGATTCGAGTCTCGTGTGGCGGCGCCGGTGTGCTCCGGACCTCGTTGCGGATCACATGAGCCGATTCGTCAGGAGCCTCTACCGCAGCGCGCGGATCGCGAACGATATCGACACCCTCGCGTCGGGAAACCCAAAGCGGATCTCGCGGCGGGCGAAGAACAAGCTCGTTGGGCGGGCGCTCGGCCGCTCTGGCTTCTGGCGCTTTCTCTGGCGCTAGGCCGGCACCAGGTCTCGGCACCGTTATACGACTTGATCCGAAGAGATCGTGGCCGCCGAAGGCAGGCTGCCTTTCGACTGGTTTCGACTTCGATCTATCGGTGACCTAAGCCTGACCAAGATGGCCGTCGCAACCCAAGGAACCGCGAGCAACTATCTCCAGCGGGCTCCCAGCCCGAGCGGGCTGGCGGACGTCGTCGAGCTGATCCTGGACAAGGGCCTGGTAATCGACGCCTACGTCAGGATCGCCGTGATCGGGATCGAGCTGGTCACGATCGATGCCCGGATCGTGATCGCGAGCGTCGACACTTATCTCCGCTTTGCCGAGGCCGTCAACCGGCTCGACCTCAACCAAACCGAGATGGCCGGGATCGACGCGCTGCGCGAGGGTTCCGGCGCCGCCAAGGAGAAGACTAAAGGCGCTGTCGAGGGCGCCGAGAAGAAGGCCAGCGACGCCTACGACAGCGTGAAGGAGAAGGTCAAGAAGTAACGGTACGGCGAAGAGACTTGCGCGCAGGTTCTCGGCGACGGATGAATCGTCCGACAGGCTTCATTCTCGTCTGTACGAGCCTCCTGTTTGCTGACGTCATCGTCGGCGTCATCGCTCTTGGTCGCTGCACCGACGCTGGTGATACGTGTTCAAGCGCGAACGAATGGGTCGATACCGTCACTGTCGTCGTTGCGGCGCTTCTCCTCGCCTTGATCGTCTGCGCGACGCTGGCAGCCGTGATCGTCGAGATTCGCGAGAAGCGGCGGCCACACACGCCATGAGGACCTGCCGCGATCCAACTACCTAGAACGCCTGGCAGGGGCGCGGGCCTTCTTGAACATCACGGGCCGGGAAGTGGTCGCAGCTCGAGGCCGTATCGCAAACGGCCTTAGCCGGGCGCTAGAGGGAGAGGAGCTCGACGGCCACTGAATCACGATTCACGATCTACGCTCGGCCGCGGTCAGCCTCTACGCGGCGCGCGGTCTGACGATGCTCGAGGTTGCGGAGGTCATGGGCCAGAGCGACCCCCACGTCACCTGGAAGCACTACGCGCGGCTGTTCGATCGCTCCAACGTTGCTGGTCGCATCCGCGAAGCCCAGGCATCACTCGAGTCGACCGACTAACTAGGAGCGGCTTCCGAAAACGACTAGCGAAACGCGTCATTTGTAGATCAGCAGCAGCACGAACGTCGCGATAGCTATGCCGACACCGAGCGTTGTGAGGATCACGAACCAGCGAAAGCCACCCGGAGGCCATTCCGTCCGCTGACCCCATGGCGTATCGAGGTTCCGCCGCATGCTCATGTTCCAACGCGGGACGCCTCGATTGTAGGGAGCGGCTTACGCCGCGAGTGGAACGGCTCGCGCTCGGGCGAGCGTCCGATGGCACCCTCGGACTCGATAGTCGCGAGCCGCCTCGTTGCGTCAAGTTTCCGTCAAGTTGAGCCCGTTTCCAGCCGGGATTCGGCCTTTCGGCTGCCTGCCTAAACGACTCTACGATCCCGTTTCGGCGCGGTAGAGCACGCGCGATACGTCGTTCGAGTGAAGTGCTCTACCAGCTGAGCTACGTCGGCAGACGCCCGTACTTGTCGATGAGGCATGGAACATCGAGCCTCTGACCCACATGGCCTTTGCTGCCCGCGATTGATCAAGTGAGTTTCGCAGGGTTCCTGCGGCGGGACTCGAGGTGTTCGGGGAATCGTCGAGGTCGGAGAAGCAGGAGTCCGTAAGTGCTCTTTCAGATAGGTCCGCGATAGCGGTGAGCCCGGGCTACCTTGTCCGCGAGCCGGGGGTCCTCGACTGACGGTAGGTGCGCATCGCCACCCGAGAGGGGGTGCGCTCCTGAGGGGGGTCACTCGGCTCTTAACCGTTCGCGGATCATCGTCGGCGGCGAAGGGAAGCGGGGTCTTCGGCGCGCAGAACGATCGGCCCCTCGGACACGCTCAGCCGCATTGAGTGGCCACAGCCACACTTGGCTCCACGTACGCACCACGAACGCCTCTCCTGACAGTCGCCTGCGCGTGCTCTTTGCGTGGACAAGTGACACGCCGAACGGCCCAGGCCGGAACCGTCGTACCCGCCGCGGTGTAGAAGGCACGAGTTGGTGGGCCGACCACTCGAGGAGACGGAGCTCGTCGCCCGTGCGAGGCACGGCGACGCAGCCGCATTCGAGGAGCTCGTTCGCATGCACCAGGGAATCGCATTCAGGACCGCGTATCTCGTCACGGGTTCGGCCGAGGACGCCGAAGAGGCCGTAACGTCCGGCTTCCTCAAGGCGTACCGGGCTATCGGACGCTTCCGGCGCGGGAAGCCGTTCCGCCCCTGGCTCCTCGCCATCATCATGAACGAGGCGCGGAATCGCAGGCGCTCGTCAGCCCGGCGAGAACACCTCGCGCTTCGCGCGGCTGAAGAGCGTCGCCCGGGGGACGCGGCCCCGTCCCCCGAGGCGGCGATCCTCGAAGACGAGCGTCGGCGCGCGCTCCTCGACGCCGTCGGACGCCTGCCAGAGGAGCAGCGCCTCGCCGTCGTATGCCGCTTCTTCCTTGATCTCCGAGAGGCGGAGACGGCCGACGTGCTCGGAGTCCGCAAGGGAACGGTGAAGTCGAGGCTCTCGCGCGGCCTCGAACGCATCCGGAAGGAGCTCCCGGACGATGCGTGACCTCGAGAGGGAGCTTCGCGAGCTGAGCAGCGCGATCATGGTGCCGCCGACACCCGACCTCGCCGGAGCGGCCCACATCAGGCTTGGAGCAACCCGACCCGCCGCGTCGTGGCCCCGTCGGCCTGTGGTCCTCGCGCTCGTGGTCGCGATCGTCCTCGTCGCAGGTCTGGCCGTATCGCCTGCGCGCACGGCGATCCTGCGCTTCTTCGGGATCGGGGCCGTGCAGATCGAGTTCGTCGATCGGCTCCCGGCGGTCGAGCCGTCCGTCCCACTGGCGCTCGGCAACAAGATCGACCCGTCAAAGGCGCCCTTCCCGATCTTGCGCTCGGACCTCCTCGGCGACCCGGACGCCGTCTACGCGAGAGGCGAGGTGGTGACACTCCTCTACGGATCACCCGACCGCGTACGACTCCTCGTGACCGAGATCGGGCACTCGGTGCTGGCGCCCGAGCTCGCGAAGAAGATCGTGGCCGCGACGACGAACACGCGTTTCGTCGACATTCCTGGCTCGACCGGCCCCGGCATCTGGATCGAGGGCGCGCCGCACATTGTCGTGCTCGCCGACGCGCCTCCTCGGCTCGTCGGGAACACGCTCCTCTGGGTGCAGGAAGGGCGCACCCTGAGGATCGAGGGCGCTGCGGAGCTCGACGACGCCCTCAGGATCGCCAAGAGCATGCGCTGAGGGGAACCGATTGCGAGCTCGACGTGTACCAGCAGCGATGTCGAAGCTCGGGAGGCACACGATGATTCGCCGCGCACTGCTGTCGACGATCCTCGGGGTCGTCGTTCTCCTCGCCCCCACGGCTGCCCTCGCGAAGGGCGCGAGCGAGGCGACAATTACAGGGCCGGGGCTAGGAGGCGGGATCCGGCTGGCCGGCGAGGGTGAGCCGGGCGGCGGAGCGCTGATGAAAATCGCCGAGGACAGCGGCTTCTTTCCCGCGGTCTTCCTCACCACTCCGAACCCGATGCTCTCCAAGCGGCCCGACGGGGAGCTCGGCCCTCGTTACACGATCGTGTACGTCATGCCGGGCGCGAGCGGCGGCGTCGACGAGATCCGCCAGGACGTCTACCCGTACGCGACGCCGAGCCTCGTTTTGTATACGAAGCCCGGACAGCCCTACTTCGGAACGGAACGGACGGTCGGAGGCTGGTACGTCGCCGGACCCACGCTGAAGGACGACCTCGTCGCGGTCGGTCTCCACGCAACGGCGCCTCCTGTCGCGGACGACGCGGGTCGCCAGATCCCGTGGAAAGCGTTCGGGGTGCTCGTGCTCCTCGTCGCTCTCGCAGGGCTGGGGCTCGTGGTCGTGCGCTCACGGCGCCCGCCGGACGCCGCGCCGGCCTGATCGCCCCTGTGGCGGTCCCGGGTCTAGAACCCTGGCTTGTCGCCAAGGCACTCGCCGAAGGGACGGCTCTCTAGTGCGGCTGTAAGCCCCGGTGGAACTCCGAAACGAATCAAGCTCCAGCCGGGGTACCACCCCGCGCCTCAGGGGTCGCGTCTAGCGCGGGGTAGGTCGAGTCCCCAGGCCGTCGACGACGCCGGTCGAGACGTACGTCGCGTAACCGATTACCGTCCCCGCCGGGTAGCCGAACTCATTGCCGTCGAGAGCAACGTCCTCCTCTTCGAGCAACGCCGAGGTCTTCGGATCGAAGATCAGCTCGTGCCGTTCGTGGTCGACCCGACCCGCGTAGGCGACGGCCAGACCATGCCGGCCGATGCGGTCGACGGCAGGGCCAACGAGCTCGACTCCCGGAATTCGGGCGGCAACCTCGTAGAGCGACGATCGCAACGCCGGCGAGGCGGCCGTCTCGCGGAGCGCGTCCCCGACGAGCGTGAACATCTCCGCCTCCGTGCCGTTGGCGTTGCCGACAGACTCGTCGTGCAACTTCGCGTACAGGGCGTCGGGATTCGTCGGCAGGTTGAGAGCAGGCGAGGGCGGTAGCTTCTCGGTGGCTGCGGGCGCATTGACCCGCGGCCGCCCGGCGGCAATCCAGAGCGCCCGGTCGCGAGAAGACAGGAACTCCGGCTTGCCGCTCGTCTCGTGGAGTAGCCCGCCGCTCGGGCCCTCCCAGAGCTCGCGGACCTTGGGACCGAGCGCAACCCACCCCTTGTCTCCGTCGATCACCAGGAAGGCCTGCACCGACTTCGTGTAGCGGAAGCGGTGGGCACCGATGGGCGCAGGGGCGGGCTGGCTTCCGGCCACCTTCGCGAACTTGCGCAAGACGGGCGCAGCCGATGCGTTGCCGTCGCCGTGAATGCCGACGCCGACGAGCGCAGCTGTTGCACCCGCTGCCGCGAGCCCCGCCGCGGGCACCAACAGGCGGCGCCGTCTCGCCGACCCGCTGCGGCGCATTTGGCGCAGGAGCCGCCCGCGCGCACGGCCGCGGGCTTCCTCGCTCGGCTCGGCGATCTCAAAGGGCAGCGAACGGAGCAGATCGAGCTCAGCCATTGTTGGGAGCCTCCTGAGGTCGGTGGGAGTCGAGGTTCGGTCCGCGCAGCCGAGCGCGGCCACGCGAGATGCGCGAGCGCACGGTTCCGATCGGGACGCCGAGGGCAACGCCGATCTCCTCGTAGGAAAGGTCGGCCCAGGCAAGCAGCAGCAAGGGTTCCCGCTCGCGGCGGGGGAGGGCTCGCAGCGCTGCGGCGAGCTCGGCCGCCACCGGCGGGGCGAGGTCCCCGCCGGCTTCGAACTCCGCGCTGCGTGCGTAGGCGTCGAGCCGGCGCCGCTCGCTCCGCCAGTGGCGCCGGAGAAGATTCGCGGCAATCCCGAGTAGCCACGGCCTGGCGTCCTCGCGGCTCGCGTCGTAGCGGCGGCGCCGGTCGAAGGCGCGCGTAAAGGTCTCGGCGGCGATCTCGTCGGCGAGATCCGGCCCGACGCGTCGCTGCGCGTACCCGTGCACGGCGTCGAAGTGGCGGTCGAAGAGCACCGCGAAGGCCTCCGGCTCGGCGAGCGAGTCGCCGATTGCCTGCGCGTCGGTCACACCCTCGATTGCCCGCAGCGCGGAGGAAAGTTCCGGCCGGCCGGCCACCGGCCGCGGAAGGCTCAGGTGCTCACGTTCTCCGAGCGCGGCCCGAGTTCTGCCGGCCGGGGTGCAGCGATCGGGGCCGCGGCCGGCAGCTCGAACAGGAAGGTCGAGCCCTCCCCGGCCTTCGACTCGAGCCAGATGTGCCCGCCCATCCGACTGACGAGCTCGTTGCAGATGTAGAGCCCGAGCCCGGTGCCGCCGACGCCGCGCGTCATGTGGGGATCGACGCGGTAGAACTTCTCGAAGACGCGGCTCTGCTCCTCGGCCGGAATCCCGAGCCCTTCATCCCGCACATGGAAGAGCACGTTCTCCTCGTGCGCCTCGACACCGAGCTCGACCCGGCCGCCGTCCGGGGAGTACTTGATCGCGTTCTCGACGAGGTTCACGAGTACCTGCCGGACCTTGTCGCGATCGGCTTCGACCAGCGGCAAATCGTCGGGCACTCGACCTTCGACGTGAACGCCGGGAGGCGCGTAGGCACGCGTCGCCTCGACAACGCGGTCGACGAGTTCGGAGGCGGCGAACGGCTCGGCTTGGAGGTCGAGCCGCCCGGCGTCGAGCTGGCTGGCGAGCAGGATCTCGTTGACGATCCGGCCGAGACGCTCCGACTCGTCGGCGATCAGCGAGACGAACCGGTCGCGGCCGCCCTCGTCGAGGGCGAAGTCGTGGCGGAGCAGCGTCTGGGCGGCGCCGTAGACCGCCGCCAGCGGCGTCCGCAGCTCGTGCGAGGCGGTCGCGATGAAGCTCGCCTTCAGCTCCTCGAGCTGCCGGACATCGGTCATGTCCCGGAACGCGTAGACCGTCCCGCCGAAGAACTGGACCCCAGCGATGGCAATCCAGCGCTCTCCTCGCTCGGTCTCGATCGGAATGACGACCTCGGGGTGTCCCGGATCGGGCGTCGCAGCGATCGGCACCGAATCGACAGCTTCCTGCCAACCGGGGATCGCATCGGCGGCGGCCCGCCCGACGATGTCTCCGGCGCGGATCGCAGTGATCCCCTCGGCGGCGGGGTTCCAAAGACGGACGGTGCCGCTGCGATCGAGCAGCAGAACGCCGTCGGCGACGTGGGCGAGAACACGTGCCGCGTCGGCGCGCTGCTCGACCTCCGCATACAGCCGCGCCCGATCGACAGCGAGCGCGATCCGCCCGGCGATGTCCTCTACGAGCGCAAGGTCGTCAGCGCCGTACGCCTGTTCACGCGTGGTCCGAGCGACAGTGATCGCGCCGAGCGAGCGCCCGCGGGCGCGGAGCGGACAGCAGATCACGGTGCTGGGATCGATCCCGGCGAGGAACCCACCGGGGTCCTGGCCGTTGGAGCGGCCGCCCAATGGGGGCACGACCTGCGGCGTCCCGCTGGCGACCACCGAGCGGACGGTGTCGTCCGGCTCCTGCGCAGGGGCGCCGTCAGTCTCGGCGCTCCGCGGCTCGGCGCGGGCGACGGCGAGGCGCTTCAGCGGCGCGCCTTCTTCGGCCAGGTCGACGAGACACCAGTCGCCGAAGTCGCGGACGACGAGCGCGGCGGTCCGCTCGATCGCCGCCTTGTAGTCGAGCGACGCTGCCGCCTCGGCGATCTCGCGAAGCAGGTCGAGCCTGCCTTGCCGTTCGGTCGTCTCGGCTCCCGCCGCTCGCTCCGCCGCCACCAGCCGATCACATTCCTTCTCCGCGCGCTTCCGCTCGCCGATGTCGACGAGGAAGCTCTCTCCGAAGAGCGGGCGACCGTCTCGCCTTGCGATCGTCGTTGCGTGCTCGCGCAGCCAGACGACTTCGCCGTTCCGAGCGAGCACCCGGTATTCAGTCTCAAACGGCGTGCCGTTCTCGTTGGCGCGCGCGATCTCGTCGAGGACGCGGTCGCGATCGTCGGGATGGAGAATCCTCGCCAGCAGCTCGCCGTTCCACTGGTCGGACGGGTAGCCGAGCTTCGGCTCGATCTGCGGGCTGACGAGCCGCGTATCGTTGCGATCGCCGACCGCATAGATCCAGGTCACGAGCGGAAGGCTGTCCGTCAGGTCGCGGTACTTGCGGTCGGCGTCGGCCAGGTCCTCGTGAACTCGACGCTGCGCGGCCAGGCGATCCGCCTCCCGACGATCGAGTCGTCTCGCCAGCAAGCCCGCGATGAGCGCGACCGCCAGCGAGAGCGCAGCCGCGATCTCGAGCTCCAGGGCGAGGCGCCCGACGAAGAAGAAGGGCGCCGTGACGGCAGCCGTCACGATCAGACAGACGGCGGCCACGAACCATGGACGCGAGGTGAACGACCTCGATTGAGACACTGGACCCGCGGCAGCCTAACTCGGTCGGACGGGAGTCACAACTACAAGTGTCAAACGGCGACCCTTGCGACCGCAAACGACCGGCGCAGGCGGACGAAGAGCGCCTCCAGCGCCAACGGCGCATTGACGTTGAACTCGGCAAAATTGCGCCAGGCCTCGCGGGCGAGCTCGGCCGCCTGCTCCGCGCCGGCGAGGCGCTCGAGCGAGGCGTCCTCGTGCAGCTCGTCGGTGTGGTCGCAGTGGACTGCCGTCTCGGCGCCCGCCGCGAAGGCGACGAGATCGCGGTACCAAGCAGCGATTTCCTCCAGCGCCGCGAGCAACTCTTCGCGCTCGGCGCCGCGCGCGGCGCGGCGCAGCCGCTGCTCCGTCTCCCGCTCCGTCAGCTCGAGCCCCTCGAGGCCGCCCTCGGCGGCTTCGCGCGCCTGCTTCGCGCGCGCGCGCGAGCCCGCGACAACGATTTCCGCCGCTGCGGCGGCGTCGAACTCGGGCGCGAGGTAGGTCGAGCGAGCCAGCCGCAGCCGCTCGATGCGGCGCTTCGCGGCGGCGTCGTCGAGCAGCAGCGCCGCGCGGTCGAGCCTGCCTGCGGCGACGCGGGCGATCGCCGTCGCCTCGTCGGCCGGCAGCTCCGGCGCTTGGGCGATGATGGCCTCGCGAACCGTGCGTTCGGACAGCCGCCTAAACGGGATCGGCTGACAGCGCGAGCGAACCGTCTCCGGCAGCGAGCCAAGCTCGTCGGCGACGAGCACGATCACAGCGTAGGCCGGCGGCTCCTCGAGGTCCTTGAGCAGCGCGTCCGCCGCCTCCTCGTTCATTGCATGTGCTCCGAAGATCAGGTAGACGCGATAGTCGGCCTCGAACGGCCGCATGTGCAGGTCGTGCCTGAGCGCTCGGATCGCGTCGATCCGGATCTGGTCGCCGAGCGGCTCGAGGGCGTAGAGGTCTGGGTGCGAACCGCGTTCCACTCGCCGCGCGTCCCCCAGGAGCTCCGCGGCGAACGCCGTCGCCAACGCCCGCTTGCCGACACCCGGCGGCCCGTGGAAGAGGTACGCGTGCGCGAGTCCGTCGTCGAGCGCGGCGCGGAGCAGGCGCTTGGCTTCGGGCTGCTCAGAGACTTTCTCGAACGCGTCCAAAGATCTCCTTGGCAATCTCGGCGGGCGGGCGGCTCCCGTCTACCGCCTCGATCCGCTGCGGGAAGGTTTCCGCGAGCTGACGATAGGCGACAGCGACCTCACGCCGGAACCCCTCGTCCTCCTGCTCGATCCGGTCGCGGTTGCCGCCGACCCGTTGCGCCGCTTCGACCGGGTCGATCTCGAGGAGGAAAGTGCGGTCCGGCAGCCGGTCGCCGATCGCCGGCAGGTTGAGTTGAAGCACCCGTTCGACGCCGAGGCCGCGGGCGACCCCCTGGTACGCCAGCGAGGAGTCGAGGTAGCGGTCGCAGATCACAACGGCCTCGTTTTCCAGCGCCGGGGCGATCACTTGGTCGACAAGCTCGGCGCGGGCCGCCGCGAAGAGCGCCGCCTCGGCCCAGGCCGAGATCCCGTCGCCGTTGAGGAGGAGCTCGCGCACGTGCTCACCGAGCGGTGTCCCGCCGGGCTCCCGCGTCGTCACCACGTCGCGGCCGGTGCCGCGGATCGCCTCGGCGAGCAGCTCGGTCTGGGTCGATTTCCCCGAGCCGTCGAGGCCCTCGAACGTGATGAACATCCACAACCTAGGATACGGAGCCTTGCGGGCGATGGTGACAGGCGGGGCGGGCTTCATCGGCTCGCATGTCGCGGCGACGCTGCTCGCCCGCGGCGACGAGGTGCACGTGCTCGACTCGCTCGTCACGGGCAGCCGCGAGAAAGTGCCCGCCGGCGCCGAGTTGCACGTCGGCGACATCCGCACGGACGCCGGGGCGCTGTTCGAGTCGGTGCGGCCGGAGCTCTGCGTCCACCTCGCCGCCCAGGCCGACGTCGGCACCTCGGTCGAGCGGCCCGATTACGACGCCGAGGTGAACGTGCTCGGGACGGTGCGAGTGCTCGAGGCGGCGCGGGCGCACGGCACGCACGTCGTCTTCAGCTCGACCGGCGGGGCGATCTACGGCGAATGCGACGGCCCGGCGGCGGAGGATGCACCGCGGCGCCCGATCTCGCCGTACGGCATCTCGAAGCTCGCAGGTGAGGAGTACGTCGGCGGCTGGAACCGGCTCTTCGAGACCGGGCACGTCTCGCTGCGGTTCGCGAACGTCTACGGGCCGCGGCAGGAGGCGAGCCTCGAGGGAGGCGTGATCGCGATCTTCCTCGAGCGACTCGCCGCCGGCGAGGAGACGACCATCTTCGGCGACGGCGAGCAGAGGCGCGACTTCATCTACGTCGGCGACGTGGTTCGCGGCGTGCTGGCCGCGATCGGCCACGCCGGCGGCGTCTACAACATCGGCACCGGGGTCGAGACGTCGATCAACGAGCTGCACGCCGTTTGCCGCCGAGTGACCGGCGTCAACCGCGCGCCGGCATACGCAGAGGCGCGGCCGGGTGACGTCCGCCGTAGCGTGACCGACCCTGCGTTGGCCGAGCGCGAGCTCGACTGGCGAGCCGAGCAGTCGCTCGAGGACGGCCTCAGGCTGACCTGGAAAACCTTGCAGGAGGCCGCGGCCGGGTAGCGAACTCGACGCTCCCGTGGAGCACGCAGTCCCGTTCGAGGCCGTCCGGCCGTGGCGAACCGCCGCGATCCTCGCGAGCGGAGTCGCCGCGCTCGAGCTGCTGGCGCTGATCGTCGCGGGGACCGTGCTGCTCGGACATTCCGTGGTGAGCCACGGCGCACGAGCTGCGGCGAAGCCGGCCGCGAGCAAGCCCGCGACGACGAAGCCGTCGCTTCAAGCTCGGCTGCCGCGGGCGAAAACGCGCATCGTCGTCCTGAACGGAAACGGCGAGGCCGGCGCCGCCGCGGCCGAGGCGACCGCGGTTCGCGCGCGCGGGTACAAGATTAGCGCCGTGGGCAACGCGCCGCGGCCCTCCCAGGGCCCGACGCTCGTCATGTACCGCCCCGGCTTCGCCGCGGAGGCGCATCGCCTAGCCCGCGACGCCGGCATCGGCCTCGTCACCGCCCTCGACGGCCTCAAGCCGAGCAGCCTCCGGCGAGCGCAGCTGGTGATCGTGCTCGGCTCCTCGTAGACGCGTCCTCATAGGCCGTGGCCCAACGTCTCGTTCGCAAATTGCGGCGGATTTGTTGCAGTTGCCATGTCCGTGCGCGCCAGTTCGTGGGGACAGTCCTCAAAGGATGACGGCGCGGCATCGCCGCGAGCCTCCGCCACGACGTGCATCATCGGTCGCCGTGAACGACCCCAAGCAAGCCGAGATCGACTACCCGGCCGCGATCGGCGAAGAGGGGCGCGCCTGGCTGAAGAACAAGCCGTTCCACCACGAGCCGCGGATGACGGCGCGGCTGCTCATCGACTTCGGCCACATCCTCCAGATCCTCGACCTGCACGCCGGCATGAGCCTGGTCGAGCTCGGCTGCGGCTCCGGCTGGATGACCCGCTTCGCCGCCCGCCACGGTCTCCACGCCCACGGCTACGACATCGCGCCGGAGATGATCGCGATCGCCCGTGAGCTCGCGGCCCAGGAAGGCATCGAAGCCAAGTTCGACGTCGCCGACATGGAGACGCTCGACCTCGAGCAACGCTTCGACAGAGCGCTGCTCTATGACGCCCTGCACCACAGCCGCCATGCAGACCTCGTGCTCGCGACCGCCCGCAAGGCGCTCCGCCCCGGCGGTCGTCTCCTGCTCGTCGAGCCGAACTGGAAGCACCGCTTCCAGGGCCGCGACGCGAGCGACGAGTACGGCGTCACCGAGATGGGCTACTCGCCGCGCCGGCTCAAGCGCTTGCTCAAGGAAGCCGGCTTCACCGAGATCACC
>Ga0066710_100003943_pt1 | contig 12894 bp, 10 predicted proteins | sample GraSoiAngelo_159_FD_79666 | JGI IMG/M metagenome (GOLD analysis project Ga0066710, IMG submission 79666) | Grasslands soil microbial communities from the Angelo Coastal Reserve, California, USA - 14_1009_16_40cm | ecosystem: Environmental > Terrestrial > Soil > Grasslands | place: USA...
CCGCTCGAGCCCCCGCCCCCACAAGCAACCGGGACCACGCCGAGTCCCGCGACCTTGACGACGAAGGCGTCGGTCCCACCGCCGAAGATGCCCTGAACGACACCCGGCGTCACTGGAAAGTCGGCGGAGGTGGTGTCGCCAGTCAGAAACACGTTGCCACAGGCGTCGACCGCGAGGCCCAGGCCGAAGTCATCGCCGCTCCCCCCCACGAATATCGTATTCGTGGTCATGGCGCTCGGATCCAGCGACACGACGAAGGCATCGGTCTGCGGGGTGCAACCCAATCCGACGCAGCGCACCTCCGAACCGGCGATATAGATGTTGCCCGCCCTGTCGCGGGCGATCCCGACGCTGATGGTGGGCGCCGCGGGATCACGGGCGAGGATGCCCGTCGGGACGGCCCGGGAGACGAGGAGGCTCGTGCCCATCGGAGCGATCTTCGTCAGGAACGCCTGGGTCGCACCCGAGAACGTGAAGGTGCCCGTCGCCGGAAAATTCGCCGAAGACGTGGCGCCCGTGATATAGGCGTTGCCGTCACCGTCGACCGCGATGGCGAGGCCTTCGTCACTCCCACTGCCGCCCAAGTATGTCGAATAAACTAGCGCTCCAAATTTACCGAACTTCGTCACGAAGGCATCGGTCCCGCCGGCAGGGCCGCCGAAGGTCGTCTGCAGCGCGCCGGCCGTCACGGGGAAATTCGCTGAAGCGGTCGATCCAGTCACATACGCAGCGCCCGTCCTGTCCACAACAATCGCGTTGCCCACATCATCCCCAGCGCCGCCGAGCAAGGTCGAGAACCCCAGGAAAAGATTGTCGTCGAAATCGATGTCGAACCTTGCGTAGAACGCCTCACGACTCCCGCCCGGGGTAGGCGACGGTTCAAACGAGATCGTGGGAAAGTTCGTCGAGAATGTTCCCCCGGTAACATGGACGCGCGGCAGGAAGGCGCCGCCGTGGAAGGGATCCCCTACTACCTCTTGTGGGTCGACCGCGATACCGAGCCCCACGTCCGAACCGGACCCGCCCAGGTAGGTCGCGAAAAAGAGAGCACCAGCAGTCCCGAGCTCGACGACAAAGGCGTCGTTACAGGGGACCCCGGAACACATGCCGCCCCCGAAAGTCGACTGGAAGGCGCCGACAGTGGTCGGGAAGTCTGACGAGTTCGTGAAGCCGGTGACGTAGGCAAAGCCGAAAACGTCGACCGCGATAGCGCGCCCGGCGTCGTCGCCGGTCGTCCCGCCCAGGTACGTCGAGTAGACCGCCGCGGACAACGCGGGGTTGAGCTTGACCACGAAGGCGTCGATCCCGCCCGGACGTGTTGACATGAAGCTGCCGATCGTCGTCGGGAAGTTGGTCGACGTCGTGTTCCCGGTCAGGTGCACGTTGCCTGCGGTGTCGAGCGCGATTCCGAACGCCTGGTCTGTTCCCTCGCCGCCGATGTAGGTGGCTAGACTCACGACCGGGTCAATGACGAGCGGAACGCTCGGGTCGTAGGCGGCGACCCTGAACCCCACCGTGAATGCCCCTTGACGCACCCATCCGCCCGGGATCTCCTGCCTCAATCCGGCAACCTTCTGGTAAACGAGCGGCTTGGCAAAGCGCAACGCCGCATCGCCCACGTGCAGGAGAAGATCGCCGTCCGCGTCGACCTCAAGTCGGTCGACACCCTCAAACCCAAGCCGGATGGTCCGCGGATCCGCGGCGGGGGCGACGACGAAATCGTACTCGAGACGCTGCTGCCGCGCCCCGTAGTACACGAGGTCGATTCCCGGGTAGACCGCGCGATACCGAACCCGCGCATAGGTCGGCGCATCGATGCGCCACTTGCGGGGATCACGGCCGATGAAAGAGTGGGCTCGGCCTGGGAGCTCATCGAGCCCTTGAGGATCGGAATCGGGATTGGCGCCGAGGAGCCGCATGCGGATGACGGCGCCACGCGTGACAAGCACCGCATCGGGGGACGAGAGAAATAACGTCAGGCCGTGGCCTCGAGCCAGAAACTTCACCCGAGGATCGGTTTGCCCGCGATTGGGCTCGAAGCCGAGTGGCAGGGACCCATAGGCGTCTATCGCGCTCTTCTTTCGCGCCTCGTCGACCGCCGCGGGCGACACGCCCATCCGTCGCCGATCTGGAAGTTGTCCCGGCGTCGCGAGGACAGCGAGGCTCGGAACCTGTTCTTGAGGATGCGTCTCACCGCCGAGCGGCGTAGCAAGCATGGCGAGGCCGATGAGAGCAGCACGCGTCACCGTGAGAGTGTTCATTGCGCCTCCGGTCCGGGGCTCAGGCACTGCCGTCTGCCGCCAGCCGCAGCAGGATGCCGTCAGTGGCTTCGATGTGCTCCTAGTCAGTCAGGCCACGCTGGCTAGCCATCCACGTACTTCTGCTTAGTAGAGACTTTGTTGGAGTAGCCTTCTTGCCTCTATCGACACTTCTGGCTCGAGAACGGTCCGAATGCTAGACTTCCGCGCGAGGTTTCTGCCATTTCCGATAGCCGGTAGCGGAGGGCGCGATCAGCACGGATCTCCTCGACCTGGTCAGCCGCTGTCGGGGCGGGGACCCAGAAGCCTGGAGAGCGCTCCTGGCGCCATTCCAGGAAATCGGCCGCCGGGTCCTCCGTTCCTTCCGGCTCCCAGAGGCAGATTCGGACGACATCCTCTCGGACGCGCTCACCGCCCTCTATGCCGGTGGCCTCATTCAGTTCCGCGGCGAGACGATCGCGGAGCTCATCGCTTTTCTGAAGGCCGTGGTCCGCAATCGGGCCATCGACTTCCTGAAGGAACGGAGTAAGTGGGCTCCGGCCGATTCTCCGGCCGAGGGTCGTGCCGAAGAAACGGTCGCTCCTCCAGTCGGCCGAGACCCTTTCGATGTCGCCTCTGGGATCGCGGATGACGAGTGGGTAGAGTTTCTGCGTCAGGAGGTTGCCAAGCTCAAGAAGGAGGAACAAGAGCTCTTTCTCATGAAAGCGCGTGGACTCAAGGAGCGGGAAATCGTCGAGCAAACCGGCCGGCCGCCTGGGACGATTTCTTCTCAGATCGCGCGCCTCCTAGACCGCCTGAGGGCGAGGCGCGGTCGACCGCGCGCTAATGAGGACCCCTGTGCGTTCACTTTCTTGCACAGTTGGCGATCGGCGCTGGTGACGGGCTCATGAGGGTTCCAGAGAAAACGAACGGCGCGGGCCGATCTGCGCCGTTCAGATGGTTGCTGAGCAGGGAATCGACTCTACTCGCCGTCCGACTGGACCTCGTTGGAGCGGTCGCGAGCAGGGCTGTAGTTGAGGTTTAGCGGCTGCTTGTTGAAGATGGCCTGGCCGTTCTCGAACGTGACCTGACCGGCCGGGTACTGAGGCTCCGTCGTTACGATCTGGGGCTGGATGCTCGAGGCCTCTCCCGCAGTCTGGGCTCCGCTTTGGACGCCCACGGATGGCGCGAAGTTGGTGCCCTCGGCGCCGTACGAGCCGCCGCACCAGGCCCCGATAGGCGCCCCCTGCGCGAAGGCCATCGCCGGGAAGAGCAATGCGAACACCGCCAACGCCGCTACGACTCCCGTCCATCTCATGTCACACCCTCCGTCGGTTGGGATCCATTTCATTCGCCTTGCTCGGAAGTGGCGCCGCCTCCCGCACTTACCAAAAGGCGGTCACGGCGGGCTCTTCCACTCCGCCTCCACGAGTACTCCCCGATGACGCCTGTAGACGTCGTCGACCGCGCGCATTAGTGAGGACCTTGTAGCGATCACTTTCTTGCACGGCGAGAAGGCGTGCGGGCTCACACGGAGCTGGCTGGTCGTCGAAAATGCGCGGTATCGATGTACCGCGATCCTCGACCGTGGTCGATCGCTTCAAGTTCAAGATGGATCGGGCTCGAATCGACTCGCTCGTGATCGGCGCTTGGATCCTCAGAACCGGTGGTGCGGCAGACTTTACCTGGCACGAGCACGCGCGGCGCTCATGGCGCTCGCGCAGCCACTGCCGCACCTATTGTTGACAGCCAGGTCCGACTGGCCTAAGGTGCGGTGCAAGAAACGTCCTTCTCGCGCGTCTATGCGATGGAGGCCCGCCATGGTGGCCCGGCGACCGATCTCGTGGACCAGCCTCGCGCTGGCGCTTGTCCTCAGCCTCCTGGCGTCGGCGTGCCGGAGTGCCATGTCCATCGAGGAAGCCAAGAAGGTCACCACGAGCTTCGGCGACGCTGCTTTCGTACCCCCGCCCCGGACGATCAACGACGTCACCGCGATCCTTGACCAGCAGAAGCGGTCCAATCCTGAGGCCAGCGCCCTTCGGCGGGCTGACGAAGCGCCGCCGGACACGAGCGATCACGCCACCCTCGCCGAGTTCTATTTCAAGCGGGGGCGCGCTGCGGAGGAAATCGGGCGCGCCAAACAATGGATCGACGACCTGACGAAAGCCTTAGAGTACGCTCGCCCGGGTATCCTCCCGCCTCGCCACGCAATCCTCTCCGACCTCTCCCGCGCTGATCTAAATAGTGGCAACTATTCGCGGGCAATCGAGCACCGCCGCCAGGCGATCGAGGCTGCTCCATCTTCGGGCACGCGGCTCGCGCTTTATTCCATGCTCACAATTGACTACGTCTATAGGGGTGATTTGAGGGCGGCCGAGGCGGCGCTCGCCGAGACTACCAGGCTATTCCATGAATCGATCAGGACAGACAGAAATCCTCCGGGGTGGCAGTTATTGACTCGCCCCGTGTCCTTAGCCCAGGCGCAGGCCGCTTTGCTCGATGCCAGGGGAAAGCACGCCGAGGCTGAGGCGTTGTATCGCAAAGGCGCGGCTGTGCTGGCGGGCGTGGGCGATTCGCTTGATAGGGGCTGGTGGCTAGACCTTGAGACTTGGTATCTCGTGAGAAGCCTGATATACCAGGGCCGGCTGCTCGAAGCGGAGAGCGAGGCACGGAAAGCCTTGCTCAGCAGGCTCGCCAAGCGCGGTCGCTACTCACCGCACACCGCCAGAATCCTTAAAGGCCTGGTGTGGGTTCTCCGCGAGCAGGGGCGCTACCGCGACTCCGAGATGCTCGCCCGTGCGCTTGTGGAGATTTACGAGAAGATCGGCGCGGCCACGGACTCCCTGCTGTTCGCCCAAGCTCGCCGGGAGTTGGCCAGGGCGCTGGAGCTACAGGGCCGTTACCAGGAGGCCCTGGCCGAGTACGAAGCGATTCGCGCCAGCCTCAGCAGCGACCCCAAGTCCCTCGACCTCCTTCTCAGTGGCGACGTCGGCTATGCCCAGGTCCTGTTCAGAACCGGACACGTCGATCAGGCGCTCGAGCAACTCGACATCGCGATGAAACGAAGCAAGAGGCTTGTTGATGAGGACCACCGAAACAACGCGGAGATCCGCGGCTCCCGCGCCCTGGCCTACGCGGCGAAAGGCGATACCTCGCGGGCCCTCCGCGAGTTTCGGGAGGCCACGCCGGCCCTGCTGATGCGCTCACCCGATGTCGACGATGAGGCAACGAGACCGCGGGCGGCTGACCAGCGCCTCGTCGCCCTGCTGGGCTCGTACATCGGGCTTCTTGCTGAAACCAAGGGCACGCCATTCGAAGACGAGCTGGGCGTTGACGCGACCGCGGAGACCTTCCGCCTCGCCGACTTCGCTCGAGAGCGCGCGGTGCAGCGCGCGCTGAATGCCAGCGCGGCACGCGCTGGCGCCACGACGCCGGCGCTGGCCGACCTCGTTCGCCGCGTGCAAGACGCTCAGAAACAAGTCAACGCTCTCTACGCTCTCCTAGCCACTCTCCTGAGCCAGCCTACCGATCAGCAGGATCTGAAGGTGGTCACGGACCTGAAAGGCCCGATCGAGGACCTGCGGCGCGCCCTCGAGGTCCTGACCGCGCAGATCGAGAACGAGTTTCCTGCGTATGCCAAGCTCACCGACCCGAAGCCCGTCACCGTGGAGCAGGCGCAAGCGATGCTCCGGTCGGGCGAGGCCCTGATCGCCACGCTAGTCACTCACGACCGGACTTTCGTCTGGGCCGTTCCCAAGAGCGGGCCCGTCGCCTTTGCCGCCGTTCCTCTGAGCGCGAAGGCGATCGAGGAGACTGTCGCCACACTCCGCAAGGCCTTGGAGCCCCGTGCCAAGACGCTGGACGACATCCCGGACTTCGACCTGGCACTGGCGTACCGCTTGTACAGCGCACTCCTCGGGCCGGTGCGCTCTGGCTGGCAGGACGCCCGGAGTCTCCTCGTCGTTCCGCATGGCCCGCTGGGCCAGCTCCCCCTGGCGCTGCTGCCGACCAGGCCCGTGACGCTGCCGTCCCAGTCTGGCGCACCCTTCTCCAACTACCGCCAGGTGCCGTGGCTCGTTCGAAGCCACGCGGTGACGATGCTTCCCTCCGTTGCTTCCCTGGGCACGCTCCGGATGATTCCTCCCGGCGACGCAAGCCGCCGCTCATTCGTCGGGTTTGGCGATCCCTATTTCAGCAGGGAGCAGGCGGCGCTCGCCGCCCAGGAACAGGCGATCGCTGCCGCAGCCGGCGAGACTCGGCCCGTCGTCGAAAGCCGGCGGCGCGAAACCGTTGCCTTGGCCAGTCGGGCAGCGCCCATCAGATTCCGCGCCTCGCCCGAAGCCTTCGACTCGAGCCAACTCGCCAAACTCCCGCGGCTGCCCGACACGGCCGAGGAGATCCGTGGTCTCGCCAGATCGATGAGTGCCGACCCGGTGCGCGACGTTTTTCTCGGCGCGAGCGCCAATGAAAAGACCGTGAAGACGCTGGACCTGGCGAGCTACCGGGTGATCGCCTTCGCCAGCCACGGCCTTGTGCCAGGCGACCTCGACGGTCTCACCCAGCCGGCGCTCGCCCTGTCGGCCCCGGACGTCGCGGACGTGGATGGCGACGGTCTCCTCACCATGGACGAGATCCTGAGCCTGCGTCTGAACGCTGACTTGATCGTGCTGTCCGCCTGCAACACGGCGAGCGGGCAGGGCGCGGGCTCCGAGGCGGTGTCGGGCCTTGGCCGGGCTTTCTTTTACGCTGGTGCGCGCGCGCTGCTCGTGAGCAACTGGCCCGTGGAAACCACCTCGGCGCGCGCGCTGACGATGGACCTCTTCCGGCGCCAGCAGGAGAACCCGGGTGTGAATCGCGCCGAGGCCTTGCAGGAGACCATGAACTGGCTCATTGACCAGGGCGAGCTCATCGACGCCGCGAGCGGGAGGACCATCTTCAGCTACGCCCACCCCATCTTCTGGGCGCCGTTCACACTGATCGGGGACGGCGGAAGCGGCGCCCCGGGGAAGTGAGAAGAACTCACTTCACCTGGGCAGGAGCTCGCGGACGTGCTGGAAGGAGACGGCAAAGTATACGCCTCCGGTTTCCGTCGCCGCGCCGACCACGATGCCGACGACCGCACCCTCCTCATTGAGCAACGGGCCGCCGGAGTCGCCTGGATTGACGGGCGCCTGAGTCTGGATCGCGGTCGCGCTCCGCGGGATCCCGTCGCGATACCTCCACTCATAATCCGGTCGAATCTGGGACACGACTCCCTGGCCGAAGGACCAGAGGTAACTCTTTGGATGACCGATCGTGAACACGTCCTGGCCGACGTAGGGCATCACGCTGGCCAGCGGAGTCACCGTGGCGGTCTGCGGCATCAGCTGGGCGAGCTGGATGCGCGCGAGGTCCCGGCGTTCGCTCCGCTGTAGAACCTTGGCGAGGAGGAAGTTGGTCTTCGCGGGGCGTGTACCGTCGGATGGCTTGAACCACACCGCGACCCACTCATCACCGCGCGCCCTGTGCGCGTCGCGGACGATGTGCTCGTTGGTGATGATGTCGCCCTGCTCGGAGACGACGACGCCTGTGCCGACCATATTCGTCGAGGCGATCAGCACTACCCCGTTCACGCGCTCACGGTAGACCATGGAACCGCGAGGCGGCACGCCCCGAAAGACCAGCGGCGGAGACGCGAAGAAGCCCTCCAGGGCCTGCTCGGGCAAAGTGCGCTCGAGATCGACGCGCACCGCCGTCAGGTCATCCGCGCACACCGGTAAGACCGCCCCACAGAGCAGTCCGATCGCGACGCCGGAGCGCACGATGGAGGACACACGCATTCTTGATCACCTCGCTCGTCGGAGCTGGATGGCGACACCCTGGTACACGGGGAGACCCGCGCTCTGAGTGGCGGCGCTGGTGAAGATTCCATCAATCTCCACGGAATCACCGAGCTTGACCGTCGGTCCGCCCCACGCGAAGAGGACGTAGGTGGCGCCCGAGGTGTCCTTGAGACTGATCACATGCGCCTCGACACCGTTGGAAGTCGCGTCGCGGAGCGAACTGACGACCCCTGAGACCGTGAGTGGGAGCTGCCGGTGCGCCGGCGTAAGCTGGCCCGGGCTCGAGAATTCTACCGGCCATTCGACCGCGGGGCCTGTCCGCTGGAGCTTGTAGACGGCGACCCACGTGATCAACATGAGGGCGGCCATTCCCGCGACCGCCCACGCGGGCACTCTGGACACGAGGGCACGCCGCAGGCTTTCCACAGGGCGTGTCCAGAAACTCTCCCTGGGCTCCTGGCCCAGCAAGGTGTCGAGAGTTCTCGCCAGCATGGGAGACACCGGCCCCGGCACGGCGATACTGTTCAGGTCGTCTCGGAGCTCGACGAAGCGAGCGAGACAAGCCAAACAGTCGTCGAGATGGGCCTCCACCCGTTCGCGCTCGAGGCCATCCAGACCGCTGGTCGCGAACTGCCCTAGGAGGCCGAGCCCGAGACACTGGTCGGACCGAAGATCGGCCTGTCGGTCCATGTCTCCCAGCAGCCTTTGGGTCAATCGATCCAGGCGATCCAACGAACCTCCCCCATTGTTAGACTTTGGCACCGCCGGATTCTTGCATCGATCACAGGCATCCGCGCTCCCTGAGGCTCGCTCTCAGGCGTTCCAGGAGCCGGGCGATCTGAGACGCAACAGTCCCGGGCGGCTTGCCTGTTTGCGCTGCGATTTCACGCTCCTTGAAGCCGCGGGCCTTCATCAGGTAAAGCTCTCGGTCCTCTCGCTTGAGCCCGTTGACCTCCTGACGGAGAAATTCGAGGCACTCCTCGTCAGCGAGTCCAGTCAAGCTATTGGCGGATGAGTCCTCGGTAGACCCCTCGCCCGGAGAATCGGTCGGGACCCACCTACCACGCTCCTTCACGAAGTCGATGGCCCGATTGCGAACGACAGCCTTCAGGAAACCGAAGAACTCCGCGAGCGTCTGACCCCGAAAGCGAGACAGCCCGCCCGCGTACAACGAGGTCAAGACCTCGGAGAGCACGTCGTCGGAATCCGTCGAGGAGAACCGGAAAGACCGGAGCGCTCGGCTGCCGATCTCCTGGAAGAGTGGAAGGAACGCTCTCCAGGCGTTTGGATCGCCGTCCCGACAACGTCTCACCAGGTCGAGGAGATCCGCGCCGATCGCCTCCTTCGGCCCGCACTGTGCGGGAGTCGCGCGAGCCGCACTCAGCATAGGGCAGACAGGAGAGCGGCGTACGGGAAATCCGTTCGCGCCGTTCGAGGCGGCGGGGGGCTGGAGACGGACCCATGCGGGCACCGCGCCAGTCCTCGACCCTACGAATGACGTGGCACGTTGGCTTCATGATTGGAAGCAAGCGGCTCCCGGAAGCTGCGTCCTACATTTTCTGAGCAAACAGGACACCACCGGATGCGTCCGCCGACGCGATTTGTCCGAGTCCGATATCGCCTCAGATAAGCTGAGCATTCAACGGCAGAATCAATTCGTTACAACCTCGGGGAACGGCTGCGCCGAGCTCTGCGATTTGTCTGGAATTCGGTCCACGGGCCTTCCTGCTTGGTGACGACCAAATCGAGGTGGCGCGCCAGCTTGCCGCCGCATCATAAGCGACAGGTTGCCGAGCAAGGGCCAGTCCCTCGAAGCTAACCTCGAACAAACTAGCCTGACTACCAATTCCCGTTCAGGCGGTGTTCGCTAGTGGCGAGTGGCCACACCGTTGATCTGGAAGGAGAGGTCTTGGCCCACCAGCACACGAATCCCGTTGGGGAACCGAACCCGTGTTGATCCAGTCCAGTGGGCGATCTCCACGCGGCAACGGCAGCACCGCGATTCATCGGGTGAGAAGGCTGCCGCCGTCCCATCAATCGTCGTTCTCGTCCTCATAGTCCCCATCGTCATCATCTTCCTCGGACTCTTCCTCGTCGTCGTCGTACTCGTCATCACCTTCGTTCTCGTCGTCGTCCGCCTCTCCTAGCTCCTCGTCAAGAATCCTGTCTACGAGCCCTTGCACGTCGCGCTTCGACTCGCCGCCCGTGAGCTGGTCCGCAAGTTCGCGTTCCACTCGCTGCAGAAGGCGCTGCTGTTCCCGCTCGTCGAGATCCCCCGCATCCTGCAACGCCTCATACGCAAAATCTGATCCGTATTGGACGAGCGCTGCGGCGCGGGCGTCGGCCTGTTGCCGCGCGCGTGCCTCGTTGGCTTGCCGTTCCGCGACCCGCCGAGACGCCTCCTGCGTCTCCCGGCGGCGCTGGTCCTCCAGGGCCTGGGCGTCGTCTTGCGCCCGCATCACGGGGCCATACCGTTGGTCCCGGACCCCCTCGGCCAGCTGCACCAGCTCCCACTCCGGGAGCTCGTCGACCGGCAGGGCCGACAGCTCGCGCTCGATGTCCGTGAGGGCCCGAGCCTTCGTCTCGGCCGGAATGGTGTAACCGGCGGATCGCCACTGTCCCACGACCTGTTCTTTCACCCGTTGGATGACTTGCCGGCGCTTTTGCCTTCTGGCTTCGGCGGCTTCGTCCTGCCGCCGTTTCTCATGGGCCGCGAGGAGCGCGCGGAGGTCCGCCGCCCCAGTGTCCGGGGGCCGAGCCGTTGCCTCCTGCATGCGGGACGGCGTGTCGTCGACCCGATCAAAGCCTGCCTCGGGCTCCTCTGCCTGAGGCACGGGCCTGCCTATAGGCAGGCTGCGTATAGGCAGCCGGGCCTGCCGGGACCGCGTCTTTGCCTGACGGCCCCGGTAGGCTGCGCAGTGACGGAGGTGGGCACGGACGGCCTGGCGGTTGCGAAAACTCTTTCGGCAGAAGCGGCACGTAGGCCTCGTCGTTCATACGCTGGTCTCCTATCTTTCGGCGGATCGGGACTGCGCTGGGGCGCCTCCGTGAGGGGCTGGGCCCGGTTCTGTTTTTGAAGTCGAGCGTGAGGTTGGTGAACGCCGTGGGCCGGGCTCTGAAGACGGGTGGTGAGCCAACCGGTGGGCCAAGGCCGGCGAGATGCGGAGACGGCGGCCAATATCCCGGTAGCTGAGCCCAGCCTCCCGAAGCGCGACGACCTGTCCGCGGCTGACCGCGCTGGGAGGACGACCGACCCGTTTCCCGAGTGCCTTGGCCCGTTGGAGACCCGCAATCACGCGTTCCCGGATCAAGTCCCGCTCGAACTCCGCAAACACGGCGAGCATCCCGAACATGGCCCGGCCTGCAGCCGTGGTCGTGTCGATCGCCTGATCAAGTACGACGAGGTCGATACCAAGCGCCTTGAACTCCCCGCCGAGGGCGACCAAGTGCGCGAGAGAACGAGCCAGGCGATCGAGCTTGGTGCAGACGATGACGTCGATCTGACGCCTGCGCGCAACCTGCACGAGCGCGTCGAGGCCGGGACGGCGTTCCTTGGCACCACTCACGCCATGGTCCACGTACTCGTGGCGCTCCCACCCTCGGGCCCGGCAGTACGTCCGGAGCTGGTCCACTTGCGCGGTCGGATCCTGATCGGAGGTGGAGACGCGCGCATAGATCCCGGCGGTCACGAGCCGCGCCTCGTTGGCCGGACAAAGACGCGATCACACGGACGACAGTCTCCGCTGTCTCCGTTCTGTCTCCGACTTGGCTGTGATCTGGTGTGCGGCCGTAGGCCACTGCACACTGGAAGGGGCTGGAAACTACGCGAAACTATAACGAGGAGGTTGGTGCGCCTGGCAGGAGTCGAACCTGCGACCCTCGGATTAGACTGCCTGTGGCTTGCTGCCCACGATGCTGCCCATGAGGCGGTATAACGGGACATCATTGGGGATCACGCGGCTCGGGTGGACTGCTACAAACTGCTGATTTGTGGGGCCGCGTGATGATTCGGGAGAGAGGGCGGGAAAGTTCACGGGTCAGACGTCGCGCCACTCGGACCCCGATCCTTGGTCGAGGCCTGCCAAGGAGTAATTCAGAGTAACACAGCCGCGCTTCGTGTACGGCGCCAGTCGGCTCATCCAGGCGCGGTGGCGCCTTGAGCTCGTGCATCGCACGAATCAGGCGTCCGTGAGGATGCGTGCGCACGGCGTTCTCAGGCCGCCGTCACCCCTCCGTCGACCGGCAGCGCGGCGCCGGTGATGAAGGACGCCTCGTCGGACAGAAGGAAGAGCGCCGCATTCGCGATCTCCTCGGGCCGACCGGTGCGACCCATCGGCACCGAGCCGTGGGCGCGCTTGCGCACCAGCTCCTCCGGATCTACCCCGGCCGTCGACTTCTGATCGGGCCTGGCGACGAAGACGCGCAGCATCGGCGTGTCGATGGGGCCGGGGCAGACCGCGTTGACTCGGATGTTCTCGCGAGCCAGGCGCAGCGCCAGGCTCTTGACGAACCCCACCACGCCGAACTTGCACATCGAGTAGACGGGGCTGAACCCGGAGCCGACGAGCCCCGACGTGGAGGCGGTGAACAGCAAGCTGCCGCCGCCGCGGGCGCGCATTTCGGGAATGGCGGCCTCCGTCGTCAGCAGCACCGTCCGGAGATTGAGATCGACGGCCAGGTCGAAGGCGCTCATGTCGATGCCCTCGACCGCCGCCGGCCCGGGATGCCCGACGTGGTTCCACACGAAGTCCAGCCCCTTGAAGCGCGCCACGGTGTCCCACACGATGCGGCGCGAGTCCTCGTCTTTCGTCAGGTCCGCGACGACGCCGTGCGCG
>Ga0066710_100003944_pt1 | contig 12893 bp, 13 predicted proteins | sample GraSoiAngelo_159_FD_79666 | JGI IMG/M metagenome (GOLD analysis project Ga0066710, IMG submission 79666) | Grasslands soil microbial communities from the Angelo Coastal Reserve, California, USA - 14_1009_16_40cm | ecosystem: Environmental > Terrestrial > Soil > Grasslands | place: USA...
CCGGTGCTCGAGAGCGTCCTGTCCGGGTTCGGCCGGCATCCCGCGGATGAGCGGGGATCCGCGAAGACCGGGCGAGGTGAAGGAACCGAGCGGGACGTGGCGTAGCGCGCGGCACCCCTTCGGCCATTTGGTGATCGCGGTGGCTTTCGTGGGGGCATGGCGCGATCCGTTCGCAACGCGTGGGTCGTCGACGTCGGCATCACCGCGTGCGGGCTCGTCGTCCCGTTCGCCCTGGTGGCGGGAACGGTCCGGGGAATCCCCGGCTCCGGGCGGCTGATCGATTGCGCTTTCGGCGTGATCGGCGGCGTCCCGCTGCTTGTCTGCCGTGGACTGATCGCGCAGCTCGAGAGAGCGCGGCCCGAACGGCGTCAGACGGGTCTCCCGCGTTATCATCAGATCCGTGGACGACGACCCGGAGTACGACGAGCTGGTCCGCATCCTGGAGCCCTACCGGCGCATGCGGATCGAGACGGGGCCGGTGCCGCTCAGCGACGAGTACCTGCGCATGGTCGAGGAGGTCGAGTCCGCGCCCGAGAACCAGTCCGGGGCGGACAAGACGTGGGTGGAAACCGTGTTGCGCGAGTCTCGGGAGTATTTCGCCCGCGTCCGACGGTCGCGTTGAAGCGCCGGAAACCCTTCGCCGCGCTCATGGCGGCGCTGAACCGCGAGCGGGTCCGGTTCGTCGTGATCGGCGTCTGGGGCGTGAACTACTACGGCTCGGGCTCCACCCACTTCAACACCGAGGACCGTGACCTCTTCCTTCCTGCCGATCCCGCCAACGAGCTGAAGGCCTGGCTCGCCTGCGAGGCGCAGGGCTTCCGGCTCTGGTGCGCCGATGAGCCGCTCGGCAAGCCCCTCGACGAACTCCTCGCGCGGGAGGTCGTGGCGCGCCGGGCGCTCGTGCGCGCCGACGGCCACGGACTGCTGATCGACCTCACGCCGGTCATGGCCGGCTTCACCTTCGACGAGGTCTGGTCGCGACGGCGGGTCTTCTCGATCGAGGGCATCGACGTTCCCGTGGCGAGCCTCAAGGACATTGTCGCCTCCAAGGCCGCCGTGGGCCGCCCCAAGGACCAGCTCTTCCTGGCCACGCACGAAGAGGCGCTGCGCGAGCTGGGACGGCGGCGGCGCGGCCGCCTTCCCCAGCCCTGAAGCGAAGCCTCACCGGCGCGCCTCGGCGATCTCCACCTGGTGCCGGACGAGCAGCTCGCCCGTGGCGCGCTGGAGCCCGGTCACCGCGCGCTGGTAGCCGATCTCGGCCTGGAGCAGGCTGACCTCCGACTGGGCGAGCTGCGTCTGGGCCTCGAGCACGAAGAAGATCGTCTGCGCGCCCAGCTCGTACTTGCGCTGCTCCGCCTCCAGGTTCTTCTGGCCCAGGTCGCGGGCGAGACGCGCGGCCCCCATCGACTCCTTGGCCTGCTCGAGTTGCTGGACGGCGCTTCGCACTTGAAGCGTGATCTCCTGGACCTGCTGCCGGAGCGCATAGAGGCCCTCCTGCCGGACCACCTGCGCGATCGCCAGCTGCGCTTCCGCCCCCCGGTTGCGCAGGGGCAGGCGCAGCTGCAGGGCCAGGCCGTAGGTCGGAAAGTCGCGCCCGCGCACCTGGTCGAGCGCGTCGCCCAGGCCTCCCCGCGAGATGACGGCCGGCGGACTCACGCCGGGATCGAGCTGGGTGCCGCCGAGCCCGCCGTAGGAATAGAACCCGGTGAGGCCGAGGTCGGGACGGAGGTCGTTCCGGGCCAGCCGGATGTTGGCGTCGTCGATGGCCAGCCGCTGCCGCACCGCCTCCAGCTCCGGCCGCGCGTCGAGCGCCTTCCGCAACGCGTCCTGCTCGTCCACCGCCAGCAGGTCACCGGAGGGTGAGGGCGCGTCGGTGAGGTCGAGCGCGAGGCCGTGGACCGCCGGGTCCAGGTCGGCGCCGATCGTGCGGCGGAGCTGGTCCTCCAGCCGCCTCAGGTCGTACTCGGCCTGGATGGCCTGCACGCGGCGGCTCGCCACCTGCTGCTGGGAGCGGTAGATGTCGAGGGGCGGCAGCGCTCCCAGCTCCAGGGCGCGCTTGTTCTGCTGGTAGGTGGCCTCGGCCAGGTCGAGCGACTTCCGCAGCACCCCGAGGCTCTCCCGCGCCTGGACGACGTCCCAGTACTGGTTCACCGCCCGGGCGACGGCGTCGCTGAGCTCGGCCTCGAGGTTGGCCCGCGACTGGGCGAGCCCGCGCTCGGCGATCAGGATCGGCGCGCGGTTGGGGAAGCGCCCGAAGTTGCGGAGCAGCGGCTGGGTCAGGGAGAGGCCGAGGCTCGAGGAGAAGGAGGGGTTGAAGGTGGCGAACACGCTGTTGGTCCGGCTCTTGCCCGCGGTGAAGGACATCGCGTACCGGGTGCCCGTCCCCAGGGTCTGGTCGAGGCTCAGGCGGCCCTGCTGGTTGAGGTCGCTCAGGGTCGGGGCCCCCTGGAGCTGGGAGGCGGTGGGCGAGGTCGAACGGGTGGAGTTGACGCTGGCGGAGACCACCGGGTCGAAGGGCTGGTGGGCGCGCTTGACGGCGTGCTCGTTCTCCTCGTGGCGCAGCCGGTCGATGCTCACCGTCGCGTCGTTGAGCAGGGTGAGGCGGACCACGTCGGGGACGGCGAGCCTCAGCTTTCCCTCGCGGGCGTGCTCGGCCAGGCCTTCCGGGGGCGGGAGGTCGTACTGCGCCCGGGCGGCGGCGGGAAGGAAGGCCAGCACGCAGCCGGCCAGCAGCGCACTCGTGGCTCTCATGGCTTCACCTCGGATGAGCAGCGAGCCGCCACCTCGGTCGGGCCGGGGCTGAGCTACTCGTAGCGGATGGCCTCGATGGGGTCGAGGCGTGCGGCCTGGAGGGCCGGATAAAGACCCGAGGCGAGCCCCACCGACACCGAGACCAGGAAGGCCAGCAGGATCGAGGCCAGGGTCACGATCGTGGACCATCCGGCCAGCCACGCGATGAGGCGGGAGATCCCGGAGCCGAAGCCGATCCCGATGACGCCTCCCACCAGCGAGATCAGCATGGCCTCGATCAGGAACTGCCGCATGATGTCGGCCCGGCGGGCGCCCACCGCCCGCCGGACGCCGATCTCCCGCGTCCGCTCCAGGATGCTCGCGAGCATGATGTTCATGATCCCGATGCCGCCCACCAGCAGGGAGATCGAAGCGATCGCCACCATCACCGCGTCGAAGATGCGCTGCGTGCGCCGCTGCTCCGCGAGCAGCTCGTAAGGGACGACCACGCTGAAGTCGCCCGCCTTGCGGTGAGTGGCGTTCAGGACGCCGCGGACGACCTCGGCCGTGGGCACCGTGTCGCCGGGGGTCTCGAGCTGCAGGTAGACCCCGTCGATCTCGTCCCTCATCTCGCTGTAGGTGTCCTCGAGGCGGAAGATCGCCGCGGAGAGGGGCACGTAGATCAGGTTGTTGCGGTCGAGGGCGGGGATGCCCGCCAGCTCCGTCTGCGGGCTGAGCTGCGGGCCGACCACCCCGATGACGCGGAACCACTGCTCGTTGACCTTGACGTACTCGCCGAGGGCGTCGTTGCCGGCGAACAGGCTGGCCCGGGTCCCTTCACCCAGGACGCACACCGGGGCGGCGCGCTCGTTCTCGCTCTCGTCGAAGAAGCGCCCTCCGGTGATCCTCAGGCCCCCGATCCGCTCGTAGCTCGGACTGACTCCGTACACGGTCGGCATCTCCCGCTGCGGCCTGGGGATCATCTTCGAGGGGGCGAAGCGCTTCCGGGCCGTGGATTCCACGACCGCGCCCACGTTGGCCTGGATGATGCGCATGTCCTGGAAGGTGAGCCCGGGGGAGAGCTGGCGGACCTTGCGGTTCTGCTGCCAGTCGGTGGCCTCCTTGGCCTCGACGATCAGGTTGCGCACGCCGAGCTGCTCGATGAAGGCCATCACCTGCTGCTGCGCCCCCGCGCCGATCGACAGCATCGACACGACGGCCGCCACGCCGAAGATCATCCCCATCATGGTCAGAAGCGAGCGCAGCCGGTGCTGCTTCAGGTTGTCGAGCCCCAGCCAGAGGTCGGGGACGTACTGCACCCACGCGCGGCGGCTGCCCAGCCTCACCGCGCGCCCCCCATCGCCGGGCCGGGCGGGCCGGAAGTCGCCGCCGGCTTCTTCTCCGCCTCCTCGGGGCTGACGAGGGCGACTTCGGTCCCCTCGCGGAGGCCATCCACGACGGCGTGGCTCTCGGTGCGGTGGACGATCTTGACCTCCCGGGGCTGGAACGCCGCGCCCTCCCGGACGTAGACGATCGGCTTGCCCTCCTTCTCGAACAGCGCCTGTCTCGGCACGTACAGGGCGTCCTTGACCGCCTGGCCCGCGATCGTGACCTGGGCGGTGGCGCCGGGCCGGATGGCCGAGTCGGGCCGGTCGATCGAGAAGGTCACGTCGAACTTCTTGGCCCCGTCCCCGCCCCAGAACCGCCGGGCGGCCAGGCCGGCCACGGTCTTGATCTTGCCGGTGAAGCGCTTGCCGGGGACCGCGTCCACCTGCACCTCGACCGGCTGCCCAGGGTCCAGGTTCGCGCGGTCGTTCTCGTTGATCTTGGCCAGGATCTCCATGTCCTCGGTGGCCAGGACCTCGGCCACCATCCGGCCGGGCTGGACCAGGTCGCCCTCCCGGTACTCGGGCAGCACCATCCCCGTGGTGAAGAAGCCGCCCGTCGAGTCCATGTTCTCCTTGAGCGACACCAGGCCGCCGATGGGCGCGCGGAGCGTCATGTTCTCGATGTTCTGCTGGGCCTGCTGCAGGCCGAGGCGGGCCCGCTTGCGCTTCTCGTCCGCCACCGCCAGCGAGGCCACGCTGCTGGCCTGCCGCGAGCGCACGTCCTGCCCGAGCTGCTCCAGGCGCCGCTTCGCCTCCTCCAGCGAGAGCAGGTTCTTCTGCGCGTCGATGGCGCTCACCAGCTCGTTTCGGCTGACCTCCAGCTCGGCCCGGCGCAGGGCGAACCGGGCGGCGAGCAGCGCCACCTGGTCCTGCGCCGCCTGCACGGCGGCGTCGGCCTTGATCTTGACGCCCTCCTGCTCGGCCTGGAGCAGCTCGGAACGGCTCTGCTCGAGGTTGTACTCCTGCTCGGAGGGGTCGAACTCGCAGACCACCTCCCCCGGCTGGACGCGGGTCCCGGTCTGGGCCAGCCGGACGATCTGCAGCGTGCCGGCCACCGACGGGGCCACCAGCATCCCCGACCGGCTGGGGCGCAGCTCGCCCGTGGCGTACGCGTGCAGCTCCAGGCGGCCGCGCCTGACGTGGGTGGTCGGAACCTCGCGGGGCCCCGCGCGGCCGGCCTGCCGGGCGGCCGTCACGGCGCCCGCCGCGAGAGCCAGCGCCAGGGCGGCGGCCACGGTCAGCTTCCGGCGTCCCTTCAGCGTCGTGACGCCTCCTCGGTCGGGTCCCGGAGGGCGACCTTCTCCCCGGCGCGGAGCCCCCTGGCCACCGCGATCTGCTCCCGGTTGCGCCGCGCGATCTCGATCGTCCGTTCCTCGAACCGCGCGCCGCGCAGGACGTAGGACACGGTGCGGCCTCCCTTCTGGAAGGAAGCCGCGACCGGGATCAGGAGGGCTCCCGGCACGCGATCGATGGCCACCCGCGCGGTCGCGCTCATCCCCGGCCGCAGGCGGGGATCGCTCTGGGCGACCCGGAGCGCGAGGTCGAAGTTCTTGGGCGGCGGCCAGGTCGAGAAGTCGATCTTGGCCAGGGCGCTGATGTCGCTCACCGTGCCCGTGAACTCCTTGTCGGGCACGGCGTCCACCCGCACGACCGCGGTCTGGCCGAGGCTCAGCTGCCCGCGCTCGGCCTCGTCCACGCGCGCGGCCACCCGCACGGCGCTGAGGTCGGGCAGCTCGACCAGGGGGGCGCCCGGCCAGACGCGGTCGCCCTCCTTGAACTCGGGGGCGTTGGCTCCGAAGAAGCGCCCGCGCCAGTTGGGGAGGATCGTCACCATGCCGTCCACCGGCGCCTTGAGCGTCATCGACTCGATGCCGCGCTGCGCCCTCTGGACCTCGAAGAGCGCCTTGGCCCGCTTCTGCTTCTTGCTCTCGATGTCCGCGGCGGCGGCCGCGCGCCCCGCGCGGAGCTTCTGCTCGGCCTCCCGCGCGCGCTGCTCGGCGGTGGCCAGGCGCAGCTTCGTCTTCCCGGCCTCGATGGCAGACAGGATCTCCTGCTTCTGGACGTCGAGCCGCGCCCGCTCCACGTCGTAGCGGGCCTGCATCAGCTCGGTGCGGTTCTGCTCCTCCTGGAGGCGGGCCTGCGCCTGCGCGCCCTCGATCTCGGCCTCGGCGCGCTTGAGGTCCGACTGCTGCTGCTCGCGGGTGCGCTGCAGCTTCACCGTGTCCAGCTGCACCACGTTCTCCCCGGTCTTGACCCCCGTCCCGTTCTTGAGGATCGAGATGATCTGGAGGTCCCCGTCGGTCGAGGAGGGGGCGTTCAGGGTCACCGACTTGACGGCCTTCACCTCGCCCCTCAGCTCGACGAAGTCCACCAGCTCGCCGGTCTTGACCTCGGCCGTCGGCAGCGCGGGCGCCGCCCGGCCGTGCCACAGGACGCCGATCCCGACGACGGCGGCGAGACCGATCGTGGGCCACCGTAGCCGGCCGCCGCGGTGAAGCCTCACGCCCCCGCCCCCCCGGCGCGTGCGCGCCGCAGCACGACGTTCCCGGCCGCCAGGCCCGACTCCACCACGACCTCGTGGTCGCTCATCGGGCCGGCCTTGACCGGCCGCTTGGAGAACCCGCCGCCGCTCCTCACCTGGACGTAGGCCTGCCCGGCCTCGAACATCAGCGCGTCACGCGGGATCACCAGGGCGTCGGGGAGCCGGAGCAGCTCCACGTCCACCGCCGCCGACAGGTCGGGCATGAGCTTGGCGTCGCCGCCCTCGATGGAGAACGTGGCGGCGAAGGTCCGCACCTTCTGCGAGAGCCCGCTGGTCACCCCGATGGCGGCCACCTGCTTCAGCCGTCCGGCGAACACGGCCTGGGGATAGGCGTCGAGCCGGACCGTCACCTTCTGGCCCTGGACGAGGTGCGGCACGTCGGCCTGGTTCACGCGGGCCCGGACCTGCATGGCCTCGGGGTTGACCACCTGGAGGAAAGGGACGCCGGCCCGCACCTCGTCGCCCTCGTTGACCTCGCCCATCTGCCCGCCCTTCCAGATCGTGTTCAGGACCACGAGGCCGTCGATGGGCGACCGGATCGACATCTTGCCGGCGTTCTCGTCCGCGTGCCGCATCGCGCCGGAGGCCCGGTCGCGCTGGATCTGCAGGATGCGGACCTCGGCCTCCGCGGCGCGGCGCTTCAGGGCGAACGTCTCCCGGAGCTGGGCCAGCCGCGCTTCCGCCTCCTCGAGGGCCTGGGCGTTCTTCTCGGCGTCGATGCGCGAGAGCACCTCGTTCTTGCGCATCTCGAGGCGGGCGGCCTCCATGTCGTTCTCGGCCTGCTGCAGCTCGGTCTCGTCGCGCGCGCGGGCGGCGCCCTGCTCGGCCTCCTTCTTCCGGATCTGCTCGAGGAGGTCCCGATACTCCGCCTGCCGGTCGAGGGAGGTCTTGATCTGGGCCTGGCGGTCGAACTCGACGAGCAGATCGCCCTTCTTGACCTGGGATCCCGACGGCACGAGCTTCGTGATGACCAGCGAGTTCAGGCCCGGGCCGGCCAGCCGGGGGGCGGCCACGGTGTAGGACCGGATCGCTTCGACGATCCCGTGAAGCCTCAAGCTGCGCGTGAAGGTCCGGCGCTCGGTGGTCGCGGTGCCCGCGGTCTCCGTCGGTGCCGCGCCGTTTCCGCGGCCGCGAGCGGCGGCTCCCCAACCCAGCACGAGAAGAGCGCCGACGACCGCGAGCCGCCGCGCCGGCGTGGCGGCGAGGGTTCGAGCCGCTCCGCGCCCGACGTCCAGCCATCTGTTCGAGAAGGGCAGGCTCCCGGTCACGATGGACCTGTAACCGTATTAGACGCCGCGGAAGCGGATCTGGCTACCGGTTATCGCGACTCGGCAACAAGTGCCGGCTCGGCTCTCGCCGCCGCCGGCACGGGCCCGCACTTTCCCTCGGGCCGGCGATGGGACTCGGCGTTGGGCTTGGCCTCGATCGAGGCGCCTTGCCGCCGCGTCCAGACTTGCGTCAGCTCGGCGCCCAGCAGCAGGATCTGCGCCGAGTAGTAGACCCACAGCAGCACGATCGCCAGCGAGCCCGCGGCTCCGAAGGCCGAGCCCACGGCCGCCCGTCCCAGGTAGGCGCCGATCGCGAGCTTCCCCACCGCGAAGAGCAGCGACGTCACCGCGGCGCCGGGAAGGACGTGCCGCCAGCGCAGTCGGACGTCGGGCAGGTACTTCAGGAGGAGGCCGATGAGCAGCGTGGTAAGAGCGAAGTCGGCGACCAAGCCCAGCGTCGTGAGGACGAAGGCCGCCCCGCCGAGGCGGGCATCGACGAAGCCCCGCAGGCCGGCCAGGGCGGCGCTCACGACCAGGGTGACGAGGAGGAAGAAGCCCACGGCGAGGACCATGGCGAACGAGACGCCGCGGTCCTTCAGCATGCCCCACACGCCACGGCCGGGCCGCGGCTTCACCTCCCAGACGGTGTTGAGGGCGTCCTGGAGCTGCGCGAACAGGCCCGAGGCGCCGAGCAGCACCGCCCCGAGGCCCAGGAGCATGGCGAGGCGGCTGTCCCGCGGGCGCAGGGCGCTTGCGATCATCGTGCCCACCAGGCTCGCCCCCTGCTCCCCGAGCAGGCCGCGCAGCTGGTCGATGATCGCGGTCTGGACCTTGGCCGCCCCGAAGGCCAGGCCGGCCACCGCGATGACGACCACGAGGACGGGGGCGATGGAGAAGGCGGTGTAATAGGCCAGGGCCGCGGCCAGCCGCGGGATCTGGTCGTGGCTCCACTCCTCGTAGGTCTGCTTCAAGAGCGAGCGGACCGAGCCGCAGCGCATGATCCCAGGCTAGCATCCGGCGAGCGGCCGGCGCGGCTCTTGAAATAGAATCGGATCCCGATGTCTCGCAGCTTGCGCGCCGCCGTTGGCCTCGTGCTCGCGGCATCGCTCGCCGCACGTCTCGGCGCCGCGACCCGGCCCGCTCCGGCCGGCCGGCGCCTGCCGGCGCTCAAGCGCGAGGCCGCGGCCGAGGTCGAGAAGATGCAGGGATTCAGCCAGCGCATGGTCGACTCCCTCTTCAGCTTCGGCGAGCTGGGCTTCCAGGAGGTCGAGACCTCGCGCTACCTCGTGGCCGCCCTGCGTGACAACGGCTTCCAGGTCCGGGAAGGCTACGCCGGCGTCCCGACGGCGTGGGTCGCCGCCTGGGGCAGCGGCAAGCCCGTCATCTCCCTCGGCAGCGATCTCGACGGCATCCCGAAGGCGTCCCAGAAGCCGGGCGTCGCGTGGCACGCGCCGCTCGTAGAGGGGGCGCCCGGGCACGGCGAGGGCCACAACTCCGGCCAGGCCGTCAACATCACCGCCGCCATCGCCGTGAAGAAGATCATGGAGCGCGAGCACCTGTCCGGCACGCTCGTGCTGTGGCCGGGCGTGGCCGAGGAGCTGCTCGGCACCAAGGCCTACTTCGTCCGCGAGGGCCTCTTCAAGGACGCCGACGTCGTGCTCTTCTCTCACGTCGACAGCGACATGAAGGTGACCTGGGGCCAGGGCGACGGGAGCGGCCTGGTCTCGGTGGAGTACACCTTCCACGGCGAGCCCGCCCACGCCGGTGTCGCGCCCTGGCGCGGCCGATCCGCCCTCGACGCGGTGGAGCTGATGGACGCGGGCTGGAACTACCGGCGCGAGCACCTCCGCCCCGAGCAGCGCTCCCACTATGTCATCACCCGGGGAGGCGACCAGCCCAACGTCGTGCCCTCGCTCGCCTCGGTCTGGTACTACTTCCGCGAGCTGGACTATCCGCACATCCAGTCCATGTTCGAGGCCGGCAACGCGATCGCCAAGGCCGCCGCGGCCATGACGGAGACCACCGTCGAGTGGCACATCCAGGGCGCGGCCTGGCCCCAGCACTTCAACCGGCCGGTGGCGGAGGCCATGCACGAGAACATGGCGGCGGTGGGCATGCCGGCCTGGAGCGACGCCGACCAGACGCTGGCCAAGGGCCTGCAGCGGGAGCTGAAGGGCGAGGAGAAGGGCCTGGAGACGCAGGTGGCCAAGCTCGAGCCCCCGCCCGGGCAGCCCAAGGGCGGCGGCTCGGACGACATCGGCGACGTGAGCTGGAACGTGCCGACGGTGACGCTGCTCTATCCCGCGAACATCCCCGGCCTCCCCGGCCATCACTGGGCCAACGCGGTGGCCATGGCCACGCCCATCGCCCACCAGGGCGTGACAGCGGGGGCGAAGGTCCAGGCCATGACCGTCCTCGACCTGCTGCTGCGGCCGGAGCTGGTGGCGCAGGCGTGGACCTACTTCCGCGACGTCCAGACCCGGCAGACGAAGTACACGCCGCTCATCGGCCCCGGCGACGCTCCCGCCATCGAGAGGAACCGAGAGACCATGGACCGCTACCGGCCGGAGATGCGGAAGTACTATTTCGACCCTGCGCGCTACCGCACCTACCTCGAGCAGCTCGGCATCGCCTACCCGACGGTCCAGCGGCACCCCTGACGGTCGCAAGAGCACCCCCAGCGCCGCCGACGGTCGCGCTCCCCGCCAGTGGCCCGCCGAGAGCCGGATCCCATCGCCTCGCGAGCGAACCGTCCTCGTGATGTTCGCGCACCCGCGCTGTCTGTGTACCCGCGCCAGCATCAGCGAGCTGGCGCGTCTCATGGCCCGCCGGCCCCAACCGCTGGTGGCGTACGTGCTCTTCCTGCGGCCCCACGACGTGTCGCCGGACTGGGACGGAACGGATCTGTGGGCCAGCGCGGCGGCGATCCCGGGCACGACCGTCCTTCGCGATGACGAGGGTGTCGAGGCGGAGCGCTTCCATGCGCTGACCTCCGGCCTGACCCTGGTCTATGCCCCCCGAGGCCGGCTGCTGTTCCAGGGCGGCCTCACCTCTTCCCGCGGGCACGAAGGGGACAGCTTCGGCCGCCGGCGGATCATCTCCCTGCTGACCACGGGGACCGCCGATCGTACCGACAGCCCGGTGTTCGGGTGCGCGCTCGGCCACTCGGATCGGCCGCGCGCGGCAGACCTGGAGGACCAGTGATGAAGATGGCAGAGCGAGACGCTCAGGACGCCGCCACGGCGATCGTCCGGCGGGCGCACGACCGGTTCAACGCCCGCCGGGACGAGGTCCTGAAGTCGACCGACCGCATGTTCGCCTGGCTCATGATCGGACAATGGATCTTCGGGATCGTCATCGCCCTCACCTTCTCGCCCTACGGATGGGAGGGGAAGACACAGGTCGTGCACATGCACGTCTGGATCGCGATCTTCCTCGGGGCCGCGATCAGCAGCCTGCCGGTGGCCCTCGCGTTCCTGCGCCCGGGCTGGGTGGTCACGCGGCACGTCATCGCCGGCGCCCAGATGCTGTGGTCGGCCCTGCTCATCCATCTCACCGGCGGCCGCATCGAGACCCATTTCCACGTGTTCGGCTCGCTGGGCTTCCTGGCCGCCTACCGCGACTGGCCCGTGCTCGTGACGGCCACGGTGGTGGTGGCCGGCGATCACCTGGTCCGCGGGCTCCTCTGGCCGGAGTCGGTCTACGGGATCGTCAACCCGGAGTGGTGGCGCTTCCTGGAGCACGCCTTCTGGGTGGTCTTCAGCGTCGCGGTCCTGATCCGGTCCTGCCTGGCGAGCCTGAAGGACATGCGGGTGGCGGCCGAGCGGGGAGCGGAGCTGGAGGCCCTGTCCGAGGGTGAATGGCGGAACTCTTCGGTGCTCGAGCGCGCGGCCGAAGAGGCGGCGGTCTCCTGACCGCGGGTCGAGGGAGACCGCCATGGCCGTGTTCGCCAAGTCGATCGGACTGACCGAGAGCCCGCCGGGCTTGACTTCGGCAGGGGGGCCGGCGCCCGCGGCGCCGACGGCGCCGGCGCCGGCAGGATACGACGAGATCCGCGTCCCCCTCCCCGATGGGGGCGTGCGCCATCTGACGCTGGCGGACTTCGAAGCCCTGCCCCTGCCGGAGAGGGTCGCGCTTCTCATGAAGGGGAAGATGCAGTTCTTCCGGCAGGGCCGGGCGATCACGGCCCGGGAGGCGCTCCGGGGCCGCTAGGACGCGCGGTCAGGGCCGCTTCATTCGACGATGGCCAGCACCTTGACCGATGCCGGAAGCGACGCGGCCGCGGAGACGTACCCGACCGCCCCCTTGTTCTTCTCCGCGTGGGCGATGACCTCGTCGTCCGAGGACTTCACCGGCGGAGGGATCTCGCGGTCCGTGCGGATCCGGTTCTGCCAGTAGCTCTGCACGCCGGAGATCGAGAGGCGCAGAACCTCCTTGCAGAAGGCGGTGCGGACCGGCGAGTTCAGGGACTGGTCGACGGGTGCGGCGGCGGGGCCGTGGCTCCATCGGCTGCTGCGGTTCAGGAACAGCGTCGCCAACTGCTCTCGCTTGATCTCGCTCACCGGGTTGGTGGCGTTCACGACGACCTTGTAGACGCGCTCCTCGCCCGAGGCCGCGACGGCCCACCCGAGCAGCGCCAGCAGGATGCCGGCCCGACCACGACGCGCCGCACCCGCCGCCGACGTCATGCCGCGCAATCCCCGGGCGATTGTATCGCCGGTGGAGGGTGCGCCTCGTCACAGGCGGAGTCCGCTCCCGCGACCGACCTCTATCGTGAGACCATGGAGGCCACATGAGACGTGCGCTGGCGGCCCTCCTCGGCCTCTTGCTCCTGGCCGCGACCCCCCTGGCGCCTCCGCAGGATGTGGCCAAGCGCAGCCCGGCCCTGGCCGAAGCCCTGGCGGCAGCGCCGGCCGGAGGAAGGCTCGTCGCGTGGGTGTTCTTCACGGACAAGGGCGTCTCGGC
>Ga0066710_100003945_pt1 | contig 12891 bp, 15 predicted proteins | sample GraSoiAngelo_159_FD_79666 | JGI IMG/M metagenome (GOLD analysis project Ga0066710, IMG submission 79666) | Grasslands soil microbial communities from the Angelo Coastal Reserve, California, USA - 14_1009_16_40cm | ecosystem: Environmental > Terrestrial > Soil > Grasslands | place: USA...
GGTGCGTCGAGACGTGCAGCTGCTCGGTCAGGCGCTCACACGTTCCGGCGTGATGCCCGGCACCGGGAAACGGCGCGTGAGGTCGAGGACCTCGGCGGCGATGTCCCCCGCGGCCGTGTCGTCCCCTTTCGTGTTGAGCGCGCGGGCGATGAGCGCGCCGATGCGCTCCATCTCGGCCTCGCGCATCCCGCGCGTCGTCACGGCCGGGGTCCCGACCCGGATACCCGACGCGATCGCGGGCTTCTCAGGGTCGTACGGGATCGTGTTCTTGTTGACCGTGATGCCGACCGCGTCGAGCGCCTTCTCGGCCTTCTTGCCGGTGAGCCCGAGCGGGCGCACGTCGACGAGCATGAGGTGGTTGTCGGTGCCGCCCGACACGATGCGCAAACCCGCTTTCGCGAGCGATGCGGCGAGCGTCGTCGCATTCGTGCGGATCTGCTTCGCGTAGGCCTTGAACTCCGGCGTCGCCGCCTCCTTCAGCATGACCGCCTTACCCGCGATCACATGCATCAGCGGGCCGCCCTGGATGTTGGGGAACACCGCGCTGTTGATCGGCTTCTCGAACTCGGCGTCGCTCAGGATCATGCCGCCGCGTGGCCCGCGGAGCGTCTTGTGCGTGGTGGTCGTGACGATCTGCGCGTGCCCCACCGGCGTCGGGTGCTCGCCGGCCGCGACGAGGCCGGCGAAGTGCGCCATATCGACGATGAGGAGCGCGCCGACTTCGTCGGCGATCTTCCGGAGGCGCGGGAAATCGAAGAAGCGCGGATACGCCGTCGCTCCGGCAACGATGACCTTGGGCTTGTTCTCTTTCGCGAGCCGCTCGATCTCGTCGTAATCGATCAGCTCGTCCTCGCGGCGTACGTGATACGGCACGACCTTGTAGAGCTTCGCGGAGAAGTTCACCGGCGAGCCGTGCGTGAGGTGTCCACCCTGGTCGAGCGCGAGTCCGAGCATCGTGTCGCCCGGTTGCATCACCGCGGCGTACGCCGCCATGTTCGCCTGCGCGCCGGCGTGGGGCTGCACGTTGACCGCGGCCGCGCCGAACAGCGCCTTGGCGCGCTCGATCGCGAGCGTCTCGGCGACATCGACCCACTCGCACCCCCCGTAATAGCGGCGGCCGGGATAGCCCTCCGCGTACTTGTTCGTGAGCACGCTGCCGACGGCTTCCATCACCGCGGGGCTCGTGTAGTTCTCGGAGGCGATGAGCTCGATCTTCTCGACCTGTCGCCGCCGCTCGCCGTCGATCGCCGCGTAAAGCTCGGGATCTTCCCGCTCAAGATGGCTCATACACCCCTCCTGATCAACCGCTCGTTGTCACTCGCGGGCCGGACTCGCTCCTCGCAGGTGAACTGCTCGTCGCTCGTTCCAAATCTGAGATCTGCTTTCGCCTGCGCTCATGGCGACCGCCCTGGACCTTCGCGCCGAGAAACGCGTCGACGACGCTCTTCGCGAGCTCGTCGCCGATCACGCGTTCGCCGAGCGTGAGCAGATTCAGGTCGATGTGCTCCACGGCGTCGCGTGCCGACCATTCGTTGTCCACGACGGCCGCGCGGATCCCTCGGACCTTGTTCGCGGCGACCGCCGGGCCGATGCCCGAGCCACAGGTGAAGATGCCGCGCTCGACCTCGCCGCGCGCGATCGCGTCGGCTAGCACGCGGACGATCAGCGGATAGTCGTCGTCCGGATCCGGCGGCGGACCGTACTGCTTCACCTCGTAGCCCTTCTCGCGCAGGTGCTCCACGAGCGCCGCCTTCAGTGTCTGACCTGCGTGATCTGCCGCGATGCCGATCTTCAAGCGACCTTCACCGACGCGAGCGCGGTCCGGATCTCCTCGGTCGAGATCGCGCCCTCACGCAGCACCTTCACGTCCTGCGTCGTGCAGTCGACGATCGTCGACGACAAGCCGCCGGTCGTGGGACCGCCGTCGAGAACGAGCGCGATCCGCCCGTCGAGCTGCGCGAGCACCTCCTGCGCGGTGCGCGAGTCCGGCTGACCGGATCGGTTGGCGCTCGTCACGGGTAGACCGCCGCCGCTGGCGGAGATGAGCCGCCGCGCGAGGGGATGATCGGGAACGCGGAACGCCAGGGTCCCACGACGCGGCGCGACGAGCACGATCGTGAGCGGGCCCGGCCAGAACCGCTCGGCAAGAGCGCGCGCCGCCGGCGTGACCTGCGCACTCGCCTCGAGATTCGACGCATCGGAGAGGAGCACCGGGATCCGCTTCTCCTTAGGCCGGTCTTTCGCGCCGTACAGCTTGCGAACGTGATCGTGACCGGCGGCGAGACCGTACACGGTGTCGGTCGGAAAGGCGACGAGCTCACCACGGGAGAGAGCGGCTGCCGCCTCCTCCACTGCCCCCGGCGAATCCGCCGCGAGGAGGCGCGTCTTCATTGAGAGGATGATAGGTCGGTGCCATCGCCGCTGGCCGGTGTAGCGCTATTCAAAGAGCTGCCCGAGCCAGGCCACCGGATGCTCGCAGACCGTGGACGTCCGAGGCAGTTCGCTGCCGGGGTCGTGATCATGCGACAGGGCGACGCGAGCGACGCGCTGCATGTCATCACCCGCGGGCGCGTCCGCGTCGAGCGGGGCCAGGCTGGCGAGCCACCGCTCGTTCTCGCCGAGCTCGGCGCCGGGGATGTGATCGGCGAGATGGGACTCCTCGACAACGCGCCGCGATCGGCGACCGTCACGGCGCTCGAGGACACCGAGACGCTCGAGCTCCACGCGACCGTAATGGCTGTCGTCGTCATGCAGTACCCGCAGGTCGCCAGCGCGCTGCTCCGCACACTAAGTCGCCGGCTGCGGAGTGCGGACGAGCTCGCCGACGCCATCGCGCGTCGCCCGCCACGCTAAAGAGGTAGCGCCAGAAGATCCGCGATCCGCTCGATGACGATGTCCGGCTGCGCGCCGCTCGTGACCTCGATCGAATAGCGCCCTTGAAGGACGTGGACCGTCGTCACTCGATCACCGAGGCTCGCCTTGGTGCGCGCGAGTAGCTCGGCCTTGTCGTCGATGTGCGCGTAACGGTCCGCCGGGAACCGGCGCTGGACCTCGGCGAGGTGATCCTCCTTGTGCTCGTACACGACGACGTTGCCACGTACGGCGAGCAGCAGGCCCGCGCGGGCGATCTTCATCGGCTGGTAGACGCGGTCCCCATCGGAAAGGATGGCGGGCTCGCCGCGTTGCCACAGGCGGGCGATCACGTCGAGCGCCCGCGGGTAGAGATAGCGCTCGAAGGGGACGTCGAGGACCGCCCGATCGACATCGGTGAGGCGGGTCTCCTCGGGGAAGGCACGTCGAAAACGCCGCAGCGTCTCCGGATAGTCGACGACGCCGCACTCGTCTCGGACGTCCTCGTACAGCGACCAGAATCGCGAAGCGCGATCCGGAGCGACAAGCCCGCTGATCGCTTGCGCGACGTCCGCCTTCGCTCGGTCGTTGTCGAGGAGCGTGTTGTCGACGTCTATGAGGAACACGCTCGCCATCACCCCGGAGCCTACCGTCCTTCCCATCGCCGATTCCTACACTCGGCTCGTCGTACCATCCCTCGAAGTCCTCTCTTCGTCGACAAGGGCGGGGTGCTGATCGACAAGCCAGGGCGGCGAGGACTTCGACAACGCGGTGACGCGAACGTTCGCGGACGTCGCCGCGCAAGCGGTTACTTCAGGATCAGATCCGGCGAGTTGATGTTGTAACCGACGAGGATGCCCCTGCTCGCGACGATCGCGTACAGGAATTGTTCTGTTGCGTTTCCTTGCGTGAACTCCGAGGCGTAGACCATCGTGACGCTGGTGCCATTCGTTCCGGAAACCATATTGAAGTTCGTCTGTCGCGCTTGCTTGAACGTGCCGATCTTTCGGCGTACCGCTTGAAGAAGCTGGGTCAGCGCCGCCTCGGTCGTTGCGCGTTTGAATTGCGCGTCGGCGCCCGCGTAGATCTCGCTGTACTGCTCACCGTTGAATTGCTGGTGGAACTGATCCATCGCCTTCTCGGCAGCGTCTTTGCCTTCCGCAAAGCCGCATGAAGAGGACACGAACAACATCGCCACAAGCAGTGTCACGATGGCGATGCGCATACCCGCCACGCTATGCGCGCGCGACGAGTGCGTCTAGGACTGTCCGGTGACAACTCGCTCGGCGCCGGACAAGTCGCGGATCACTCGCGCGTGCAGATCGGCGCCTTCCAGGAGCGCGGCGACGATGCGCGCCTGCGGTGGATCGCACTCGAAGAGAGCCGCGCCATGCGGCGCGAGCACGCGCGGCAGATCCGCGACGCAGCGGCGGATCACGTCGAGGCCATCCGCGCCCGCGACGACCGCGTCGCGCGGCTCGAATGCGAGCGAGCTGCGCTCACCAACCCATTTGTCGACCGAGGCGTCCGGCAGATACGGGAGATTCGCGCAGACGACGTCCACCCGTTGGTCGATCGGGGCAAGCAGGTCACCACGGCGGAATTCGAGGCGTTCCGCCACGCCGTTCGCGAGCGCGTTCACCTCCGCGACCGCGAGGGCGTCGCGCGACGAGTCGGTCGCGATCACGCGGACTCGGTGCTCGTGCACGGCGATGGCCACGGCGATCGCGCCGGATCCGGTGCCGACGTCGCAGACGGTCACCGCCCGTCCGACGATGAGCTCCCGCGCCGCGTCGACGAGCGCTTCGGTCTCCGGCCGAGGGATCAGCACACGCGCATCGACCAGGAAGCGCAGACCATAGAACTCTTTGAAGCCGCGCAGATATGCGACCGGCTCGCCGCGCCCGCGTCGCTCGACGAGCTCCTGGAATCGCACGGCCACGGCCGGAGACAGCTCGCGCTCCGGATGCGCGAACAGAGCTTCCTTCCCGACGCCGAGCACATGGGCGAGCAAGACGTCGGCGTCGAGCGCGGCCGTATCGGGGTCGGGGGCGGACCGCAGGCGCGCCATGGCCGCCGCGCGCGTCTCACCCCACGTCGGCATGCGGGAAGTATCGTCGCCGCGTGACGCGCGTTCTCGGTAGCAGCGGCAGTTTCAGCTCCGCATTACCGGCTCGGCTGTCTCCGAACGGATGATCGTCCCATGAGCGTCCACCACGAGAAGCTCACGCTCGGCACCGACAAGCGCGAGACGACCATCGACGTGACGTCACGCGTGCGTGCGGCGGTCACGAGATCGAAAGTGCGCGAAGGTATATGCGTGATAAACGTGTCGCATACCACGGCGGCGGTATTCGTCAATGAGAATGCCGACCCGGACGTGCAGCGTGATCTGCTGCACCAGCTTACGAAGCTCGTTCCCCACGACGGCGACTACCGTCATGCCGAAGGAAATGCCGCGGCGCACATCAAAGCCGTACTCGTCGGTAACGATGTGGCGCTTTCGGTACATGCAGGCGAGCTCGTGCTCGGCACGTGGCAGGGCATTTACTTCGCTGAGTTCGATGGACCACGCGAGCGCACCGCGACCGTAACTGTCATCGGCGACTGAGCGTCGTACCATCTCCTGCGCTGTCACCGACGGCTAGGGGAGAGGGCGATCATCACACTCACCGCCGCGCGTGCGCCGGTCATGACCGTCCGCGATGTCGAGCGCGCGCTTCGCACCGCGTTGTCACGCGGCGGTGACTGGGCCGAGTTGTTCTGGGAACGGCACGAGACCCTCCAGCTCGTGCTCGACGATCAGCGCATCGAGGACGCGATCACCGGCGTCGACCAGGGAGCCGGCGTCCGAGTCACGAGCGGCGACCAGACCCTGTACGCGAACGGAAACGTCACAGATGTCGACGACGTCATGGCCATCGCGGGCCGCGCGGCGCGCAGCGTTGTCGATGGGTCGGGCCTTCACGAGGCCGCGCGCCTCGTGCCGGACGAGCTGTCGCGACCACATTCGGTCGCGATCGACCCGCGGACGGTGCCGGTGGAGCGAAAGGTCGCGCTCCTGCGGCTGGCGAACGAGGTCGCCCGTGCGCACGACCCGCGGGTGTCGCAGGCCACGGTCTCGTACGCCGAGAGCGTGCAGGAGATCCTGGTCGCGAACAGTGACGGCGTGCATCGCACCGACACGCGGGTGCGGGTGAACTTCATGGTGCAGGTCGTCGCGAAGGACGGGGCCGTCCTCGAATCTGGTTTCGAAGCGGTCCGCGGCACGCTGGGCTTCGAGATGCTGACCGAAGACGCTGTTCGTGACGCCGCGGAGAGCGCCGCGCGACGCGCGGTGCTCAACGTCGGCGCCCAGCCGGCGCCCGCCGGCACGTACACCGTCGTCCTATCGAGCGAAGCCGGTGGGACGCTGATCCACGAATCGGTCGGCCACGGACTCGAGGCGGACCTGAACCTGAGGGGCCTGTCCGTGTACTCGGGCCGGATCGGCGAGAAGGTCGCGAGCGAGCTCATCACCGTTGTCGACGACGGACGTGATCCCGGTCAACGTGGCACGGCGGCGATGGACGACGAGGCGACCCCGACGCAGCGCACCGTACTCATCGAGAAGGGGATCCTCAGGACCTACCTATCCGACCGCAAGCACGCCGAGAAGCTCGGTATCCCGCGCAGCGGTAACGCGCGCCGTGAGAGCTTCCGGCATCTACCGATCTGCCGGATGACCAACACCATGATCGCCTCGGGCGACTCCGACCCCGCGGCGATCGTTCGCTCGGTCAAGGACGGCATTTTCGTGAAGAAGATGGGCGGCGGCCAGGTCGACGTCGTGAGCGGCAACTTCGCGTTCGAGGTCACAGAGTGCTACCGCATTCGTGACGGTGAGCTCGCCGAGCCGCTGCGCGGCGCGACGCTCGTCGGGCAAGGGCCGAAGCTCATGAGCGAGATCGACATGGTCGGCTGGGACCTCGGCTATTCCACCGGGACGTGCGGCAAGGACGGCCAGGGCGCGCCGGTCGCGGACGCGCAACCGACCCTCCGCATCCCCTCCGTCGTCATCGGTGGAAGAGTGCAGTGAGCAAGATCCAGTGACGGCGAGGCTTTCGAACAACGAGGTCGTCGATCGCGCGCTCGAGACGCTGCGCTCGGGCCGTGTCGCCACCGCGGAGGTGCTGGTCCGCGATGCCCTGTCGGGATCGGTAGAGACGAAGGACGGCGCGCTCGAGGTCGTGACCGCGCGGGGGGAGCGCGGGCTCGGCGTGCGCGTGCTCGACGGACAGCGCATTGGTTTCGCGCACACGAGCGACCTCGCCGTCTCCGGCATCGAGGCCTGCGTCGATCAGGCACGCCGCATGGCGACGATCACCGAGCCCGACCAGGACCTACGGATCGCCACCGCGCCGCTGGACTCCGTCGACCTGGACATCTACGAGCCGGGTCTGGAGAACCGGCCGCTCGCAGACCGCGGCGCGATCGCGCTGGCGGTGGAGCGCGCCGCGCGAGCTGTGGACCCGCGGATCACGCACTTCCGCAAGACGAGCTACAGCGATGCGGACGTGACAACGGTCATCGCGACCACGCAGGGCGTGCGTGCCTCCTACCGCGAGAGCTTCTGCGGTGCGATGACGAGCGCGGTCGCGACGCAGAATGGCGAGCGCCAGATCGGATATCACGGTGAGGGCGCGCGGCGCATAGGCGAGCTCGATCCGGAGAGCGTCGGCACGCGCGCCGCGCAGCGGGCCATCGAGAAGCTCGGCGCGAAACCCTTTCCGACCCAGAAGCTCCCGATCGTGCTCGACCCGTGGATGGCGATGTCTCTGCTCGGCGCGATCTCCCCGCTGTTCTCGGCCGACAACGTCCTGAAGGGCCGCTCGCTGTTCGCGGGGAAGGTCGGCGACCGCGTCGCGAACGAACGTGTGACCATCGTCGACGACGCGCGACGGAAAGGCGGGCTCCGCAGCGCTCCCTTCGATGGCGAGGGCGTGGCGACGACGACACGGACACTCGTCGACCGCGGGACGCTGCGCGGCTATCTCGTGAATCTGAAGACCGCAGGAAAGCTCAGCAGCGCGCCGACCGGTAACGCGCGGCGGGGCTCGTACGCGTCCCCCAGCCGCATCGGTCCGTCCAACTTCTACATCGACGCCGGTACGGACGACCCCGCGGCGCTCGTACGCGATCTCGGTCGCGCGCTCGCGGTGACCTCGCTGCTCAATCTGCACACCATCGATCCCGTCTCCGGCGAGTTCTCGCTCGGAGCGACGGGCACGTACCTCGAGAAGGGCACGGCGGTTCATCCGGTGCAGGGCATCACGATCGCCGGCAATCTCACGCACCTGCTGTCATCGATCAGCGGGGTGGGTACCGATCTCACGTTCGGCGCAAGCGGGATCGGCAGCCCGACCCTGCTCATCGCGGAGCTGTCGGTAGGTGGCACATGATGTCGTGGCAGTCGCTCCTGCACGATGACCCGGTTCCCTGGCTCCTCGAGAAAGGGGATCCGGCGGTGCGGGCGCTCACGCTGCGACACTTGCTCGACCGCGGTCCGCGGGACTCCGAGCTGCGCGAGGCGCAACAGCGCGCGATGTCGAGCCCACCGATCTCGACGATCCTGCGTCAGCAGAAGTCGGACGGGAACTGGCCCGGACCGAATCTTTACGCACCGAAGTACCAGTCCACCCACTGGTCCAACCTGCTGCTCGTCGAGTACGGCGTTGACCCGGGCGACCCGCGCGTCAGGCGAGCCGCGCGTCGCGTCCTCGACGACCTCGGGTCGCCCGGCCAGGGTGGCATGGCCTGGGTATTCGGCCGAGACCACGGCGCGTCCTGCATCGTCGGCACCATGGTCCGCTACATCTCGCTGGCCGGTTACGGCACCGACGAGCGGCTCGAGCCGCTCGTCCAGCGTCTGGTCCGGGACTCGAAGAAGTTCGACGCGGCGTGCTGGATCAACGCCGACCAACCCTGCGCCTGGGGTTATGCGCGCCTCATCTGGGGACTCGCGGCGCTGCCCGAGGACGCGCGAACGCGCGAGGTCGAGCGCACGCTGCGCCGCGGCGTCGAGTTCCTCCTGTCGTACCGGATGACACGCGGCGCGTACCCCACCGGGACCGAGCCGAGCTATCTGTGGCGCCAGATCTCGTTCCCACTCTTCTACCAGGCGGACATCCTGTTCGTGCTGCGCGCGATCGACGCTGCCGGCGCGATCGACGATCCGCGCGCGCAGATCGCGATCGCGTGGCTCCTGTCGCGCCAGGACTCCCACGGGCGCTGGGCCGGTCGTTCGCCGTACGTCGACCGCACGGCATCGAAGGTCAACGCCAGCAAGTGGGCCACGCTTCACGCGCTCACCGTCCTGAAGCACGCCTTCCCAGAGAACGGCACCTAGCAGCGGTGCCATACGTGATACCATATGTCACGTGTTGAAGACGACTGTCTACCTGCCGGAGCGCGTGAAACGACGCCTCGCGGCCGTGGCGCGGCGCCGGCGGACATCGGAGGCCCAGCTGATCCGAGAAGGCATTGAGCGTGTCCTCGAAGAGGATGTCCCGCGTCGTCCGACATATCCACTCTTCCGAAGCGGTAACTCCGATCTCTGGCAGGGCACGGACAGGGAGCTGCTCAAGGGCTTCGGCGAGCGTTGATCGTCGTCGACACGAGCGCGCTGTTCGCGGTGTTCGACGCGGACCACCCGCGCCACGGTGCCGTGCGAAAGGCATTCGACGCCGAGCGAGGTCCGTTCCTGTTGTCCTGCTTCGTCATCGCCGAGGTCGACTATCTCCTGGCAACAAGGATCGGTGTCCGTGCGGAGCTCACGTTTCTGAAGAGTGTTGCGGAGGGCGAGTACCACCTCGAAGCCTTCGGACCCGACGAGATCGCGGTGATGCACGATCTGATCGCAAGATATGAGGATCTCGACCTCGGGCTGACCGACGTGTCGCTCGTCGTGTTGGCCGAGCGCGCGAGCACGAACCGGATACTGACTCTCGATGAACGTCACTTTCGCGTCGTGCGGCCGCTCCGCGGCCGAGCGTTCACGATCCTCCCCGCCGACGCCTGAAGCGTGCCCCCGCGCAAACGGATCCTCAAGGACATCCCGCCGCTGCGTTTCGGTGAGGGGCGCGACTGCACTCTTCCGGCGTGCGTCGCGATGGCGACGGGTCAGGAGTACGACTGGGTGATGGGCGCGTCGGGCGCTGCGTTCACCACGACGATCGACGCCGGGGCCTGGGATCCGCTCGCGGCGGCGCCGCTCGACGACGAGACGCTCACGCGGGCGGCGCGCGCGACGGGCACGCGGCCCGACACGCTAACGCCGCCGTACGACGAGGACATGCGAGAGCTCGTGATCGATCGCGTGCTCGAGGCGCTAGAGACCAAGACCCCGCCGCTCGCGCGCGGTCTCGTTGGTCCCACCGAGTACGGCCTGCTCGTCGGCTGCGACGAGGGCGGCCCGACCTTCTACGCGCGCACCTATTTCGATAAGACCGAACAGCTCACGAAGCTCGACTGGAGCGCCTTCGCGGCGGCGGCAGAGCTCGTGTTCCTCGACCGCGCCGCCACGCCCGACCGCGCGGCGATCGCGCGCGCTGCCGTCGAGGGCGCGGTCGCGGCGGCCGAGGCGAGCGATCGCGCGCTCGAGACCTGGATCGCCGCTCTGCGCGACGACGCCCGCTGGACCGACACGCGCCACGCCGGCGCGGCGGCGTTCGGCGATCACGCGATGCGAACGCTGCTTGCGGACAAGCGCCGCGCGGCCGCGAGCTTTCTGCGAACGATGCGCGCTCTGTTCCCCGGGTCCCCCGGCGCCGATCTGCTGCGCGCGGCCGAGTCGTATGGCTACGTCGCCGATGCGGCGAAGAAGGTCGGGATCGGGCCGTTCGGCGCCGCCGTCGCGACGCGCTTCCTCGACCCCGGGCATCGGCGGTCGTGGGCGAAGCAGCTCGAGGCCGCGCTCGGACACGAGCGCGACGCGCATGACGCGCTGCGTGCGGCGCGCGCGGGCATGAGATGAACGACTTCGCGGCGGCGGCGATCCTCGGGGTCGTGCAGGGGCTCACCGAGTTCCTGCCGGTGAGCTCCACCGCACATCTCGTGCTCATCAGCGACGCACTTGGGCTCGACCCCGCGCGGTTCGGTCTCAGCTTCGATGTCGCGCTGCACCTCGGGACAGCGCTCGCGGTGCTCCTCTACTTCGCGCGCACCTGGCTCGAGCTCGCGAGCGACGTCGTCCACCTACGGCTGCGCATGCCGTTCCTCGTCCTCATCGGCACGCTGCCCGCCGCGCTCGCCGGTGTCGCGTTCCAATCGCAGGTCGAGACCGGGCTCCGGGCGCCCGCATACATCGCGGCGTTCCTCATCATCGGATCGCTCATCTTCGTCGCCGCCGAGCGCTTCACGGTCGCGCGCCGGCCGCTCGCGACGCTCGGCTTCGTCGATGCGCTCGTCATGGGCGTGGCCCAGGCCATCGCCCTGCTGCCCGGCATCAGCCGCTCGGGCATCACGATCTCGGCCGGGCTGTACCAGGCCATCCGCCGCGCCGACGCCACACGCTTCAGCTTCCTGCTCGCGACGCCGGTCATCGTCGGCGCCGGTGCGAAGACGCTGCTCGACGCCCGCAAAGCCGAGGCGCTCTTCGCAGCGCCGGACATACTGGCGCTCGGGTTCGGCCTGTCCTTCGTCTTCGGGCTTCTGGCGGTCGCGTTCATGGTCCGCTTCCTTCGAACGCATTCGCTCATCTGGTTCGTTCCCTACCGCCTTATCGTGGCCGGGCTCGCCATCGCGCTTGCGCTGTCGGGCAAATAGCGCAGCCCTACGCTGGTCACGTGAAGCGGCGGACCTTTCTAAAGGGAGCAGCAGCATCCGTCGCATTGCTGGCCGCCGGCGGCGCCTCGGCTGCCATCGCCGAGACCGCTCGCGCGGTGAGAGAGCATCGCCTGCTGACCGATCCGCAGAGCGAGCTCGCGCAGCTCGTGCGCGAGGGGAACGTGATGAGGCCGTGGTTCGCGCCCCTGACGGCCAGGCAAGCACACGTCAGCGAGCTCGTCGCCGTGGGCCTGACCAACACCGAGATCGCGAGGCACCTTGGGATCTCAGTTCGCACGACCGATGCCCACGTGATGAGCATCTTCAACAAGCTGGACCTGCACCAACGGAAGCAGCTCGCCGAATGGGTCATGCGCTCGCGGCCGTCGTAAGTGTCTCGGCGGTGACATCTGCTCGAGAGACGCCGCCGCGCGCCGGCTTGGCACAATCGGGTCCTGAAGCGATAGCCGTGGCACTCTATCGGCGATGGACCTCGGACTGACCGGCAAAGTTGCCCTCGTCGCAGCGGCGTCGAAGGGACTCGGTCGCGCGATAGCCGAGGAATTCGCGCGAGAGGGCGCAAAGGTCGCAATGTGCAGCCGTGAAGAGGCTGCGATCACGGCTGTGGCTGAGGAGATCGAGCGGAAGACTGGGAACAAGAACATCCTGCCGATCGCGGCTGACCTCTCGACGCGGGAGGGCTGTGAGGTGTTCGTTCAGAACGCCTTGGGCGCGTTCCATGCGCTCGACATCCTCATCGTCAACGCCGGCGGTCCCCCTCCCGGCCGTTTCGACGACCTCGATGACGCCGCCTGGCAGAAGGCCGTCGATCTCACGCTCTTCTCTGCGGTGCGACTGACGCGCCTGGCGCTGCCGCACATGCGTAAGCAGAAGGGCGGCTCGATCGTGTACTCGACGTCGACCTCGGTGCGACAACCGACGCAATACCTCAACCTCATCCTGTCGAACGCGATCCGCGCCTCGGTACACGGGATGCTCAAGACGCTCTCGGCCGACCTCGCGAAGGACGGGATCCGCGTGAACGCCGTGCAGCCGGGGCGCATCGCGACCGATCGGCTCGTCCAGCTCGACACCGACACCGCGAAGCGCCAGAACACGACACCGGAGGCGGTGCGGAAGAGCTACGAGGAGTCGGTCATTCCGTTGGGCCGCTACGGCGAGCCGGCCGAGTACGCGGCCGCCGTCGTGTTCATCGCGTCGCCGAAGGCCTCGTAC
>Ga0066710_100003946_pt1 | contig 12889 bp, 9 predicted proteins | sample GraSoiAngelo_159_FD_79666 | JGI IMG/M metagenome (GOLD analysis project Ga0066710, IMG submission 79666) | Grasslands soil microbial communities from the Angelo Coastal Reserve, California, USA - 14_1009_16_40cm | ecosystem: Environmental > Terrestrial > Soil > Grasslands | place: USA...
GCTGGAGCCTCGTGCTCTACAACGGCGCCAACGGCGCCTTGTACAACACACGAGCGCTGACCGGAGCGCTGCCGGCGACGTGCGATTCGCGTGGGGTTGTCGTTCTCACCTACCCGGTCGACGGTATCCAGAACGGTAGCCCGGACGGCATGGCGTTGATCGGCCCCGGCCCGAGCGTCGTCGAGTTCCTCTCGTACGAGGGGACCTTCACCGCGATCGGTGGTCCCGCCAACGGCGTGGCTTCGACCGACATCGGGGTGAGCGAAACGGGCATTACCCCCGTCGGGCAATCGCTGCAGCGCAACGCCGGCGCCTGGAGCGCGCCCGCCGTCAGCAGCTTCGGCGCCTGCAACGATAACGACGAGCCCCCGCCCCCTCCCGATGTCGCGACCGTGACGATCGCGCCCACTAGCGCGACGGTCGTCCAGGGAGCGGCGCAGGGGTTCGTGGCCACGGCGTTCGACGCCGCTCATCAGCCGATTGCCGGCGTGACCTTCAGCTGGGCGACCACCGCCCCGGCGGTCGCCGGCGTAAACGCGAGCGGTCTCGCGACCGGGCTCACACCTGGGGATGCGGGGATCGTCGCGACCGCCCCGAACGGCATCGCCGACACGGCGGAGCTGCACGTCGATGCTCCCCCGCCGCCGCCCAGCCTGCCGGAGACGCGCTTCAGCGAAATCCATTACGACAACGTTGGCACGGACGCCGGTGAGGCGATCGAGATCGAAGGACCGGCGGGAACCGACCTGGCCGGCTGGAGCGTCGCGTTGTACAACGGCAACGGCGGCGCGCGCTACGACACGCGGACGTTCTTGAGCGGCACGATTCAGGATATGTGCGACGGTCGCGGCGTCGTGGTCCTCAGCTACGCGCAGGACGGGATTCAGAACGGTAGTCCGGACGGGTTTGCGCTGATCGACGCGACGTCGCAGGTCGTCGAGTTCCTCTCGTACGAGGGAACGTTCACGGCGGCCGATGGGCCGGCGGTGGGCAGGGTCTCGACCGATATCGGCGTGCTCGAGACGCCGGCGCCGGTCGGCCAGTCGCTGCAGCGCAACGACACAGGCGCGTGGAGCGGGCCCAAGCCCAATACCTTCGGCTTCTGCAACAGCAGCCCGCCGCCGCCGCCCTCCAACACGATCACGTTCAGCGGCCGCCTCCCGACCGATCCGGCGCTGCCCGTCGGCTTCCAGGACCAGCTCTTCGCGACCCTGCGCGACGGCAGCGGTAACCCGGTGGTCACGACGTTCACCTGGTCGTCTGAGACCCCGGCGATCGCGAGCATCGATCAAGACGGCGTGATGACGGCGCTCGACGCCGGGAGCGCAACGTTCCGAGCGACGGCTGCGGAAGGCACCACGGCGACGTTCTCCCTGCTGACACGCGTCGCCGAGGCGAGCACGACCGCGCTGTATGCCGGGAATGCGGAGTTCGGTGAGCCGGCCGATGTGGATCCGAGCGACGACTTCATCGTGCGGCACGCGCAATACACGGCCTCATACAACCAGCATCGAGGAACGCCCAACTGGGTGAGTTACGACCTCGACCCGACGCATTTCGGCCCCGAGGACCGCTGCGACTGCTTCACCTTCGATCCGGCATTGCCGGCATCGTTCACGCACTACACCACCGCCGACTACACCGGCGCCGGCACGTTCCATGGCTACGGCATCGATCGGGGGCACCTGGCGCGCTCGTTCGATCGGACGTCGGCGAGCCTCGACAACGCGACGACCTTCTACTTCACGAACATCGTCCCCCAAGCAGCCGATTTGAACCAGGGGCCGTGGGCGGCGTTGGAGAATTATCTCGGCGATCTGGCGCGCGTTCAGAATCGCGAGGTGTACATCATCGCGGGCGTGGCCGGCAACAAGGGCACCATCAAGAACGAAGGCAAGATCGTCATCCCCACCAGCACGTGGAAGGTCGCGGTGATCCTGCCGCACGATCAGGGACTCGCGGACATCCACGATTATCGGGACCTCGAGGTGATCGCCGTGAACATGCCGAACGATCCCGGCGTGCGGAACGATCCGTGGTCGACATACACGACCACCGTCGACGCAGTCGAGGCGGTGAGCGGCTACGACCTCCTCGCCTTGCTGCCCGACGGAATCGAGCGCATCGTCGAGGCGAACGATCATGCGCCGACGGCGAGCGCCGGCGGGCCGTATGCTGGCGTCGAGGGGACGAATGTGCCGTTCAGCGCCGCGGGCTCGACTGATCCCGATGGGGACGCCCTCACCTACGCGTGGCATTTCGGGGACGGAGCGATCGGGGCGGGCGTCACGCCGTCGCACGCCTACGCCGACGACGGGACGTATACCGCTAGCGTCATCGCGACGGATCCCTACGGCGCCGCGGATACCTCGATTGCGACGGTGACCGTGACCAACGCGTCCCCCGCGATCACCGGCCTCGTCACGCCGCCCGCGCCGCTCGCCGTCGGAACGCCGGCGGTGGTGACCGTGTCGTTCACCGACGCGGGGAGCGCCGACAGGCACACGATCACCATGCAGTGGGGCGACGGCACGACGAACACCAGCGTCAGCCACGCGTACGCGGCGGCAGGGCTCTACACCATCACGGCCACCGTGCGCGACGATGACGGCGGGGAGGGCACCCGTGTAGCGCCGGGCTTCGTTGTCGTGTACGATCCGAGTGCCGGGTTCGTGACCGGGAGCGGCTGGTTCGGCGCGTCGATGTCCAAAGCCAAGTTCGACGTCGTCGCGAAGTACCAGGCCGGCGCCATCGGCCAAGGTGCCTCCGTCGACTTCCAGATCGAGCGCACCGGGTTCACCTTCACGAGTGCCACGGTGGATTGGCTGGTCCTGCAGGCCGGCCGGGCGAAGGTTGGGGGCTCCGGCAGGATCGCGGGCGCGCCGGGGATCTTCCGGTTCCTCCTCACGGCGGTGGACGGTGCCGATGGCGTGCGCGTCCGGATCTGGAATACGAGCGGCGCCGTGATGTACGACAATCAGGCGGGCCTCCCCGACGACTCGTGGAGCGTGTCGCCGCTCGGCGGAGGGAACGTCAGCGTGAAGGAACGGTGAGGGCAACCATGAGCGACCTGCGCTATCCCATCGGACCGTTCACCCGGGTCTCGAGCCTTACGCCGGACCAGCGCGCCGCGTGCATCGATCAGGTCGCGGCTGCCCCCGGCCATTTCCGCCGCGCGGTGAGCGGCCTCACACCGGCGCAGCTCGACACGCCGTACCGCGACGGCGGCTGGACCGTGCGCCAGGTGGCGCATCACGTGCCCGACAGTCACATGAACGCGTACATGCGTTTCAAGTTTGGCCTGACGGAAGACGCGCCGGCGATCAAGACCTACGAAGAGAAGGATTGGGCGCGGACGCCCGAGGTGGCCGCGACGCCGGTGGACGTGTCTCTCGCCCTGCTCGACGCGCTCCACGCGCGCTGGGTGACGCTGCTGCGGGCGATGACCCCACAGCAGTTCGCTCGCACGATCAAGCACCCGGAATGGGGCACGCCGAGCCTCGACGCCATGCTCGCGCTCTACGCCTGGCACGGCCGGCACCATACCGCGCACGTAACGGCGCTGCGCGACCGCATGGGGTGGCGGTAGGCATGCCGGACTTCGAAGAAGACGATCTCGACGCTGAGTTCCCGCTCGGCGACGGGGCCGCCGAAACGGAAGCCGTGGTGATGTGTCCCTACTGCGGTGAGGCCAACGAAATCGGGCTCGACGCAGGGGGCGGCGCCCTCCAGGAATACGAGGAAGACTGCCAAGTATGCTGCCGGCCCTGGCGGGTGACGGTCGCGTACGACGAGGGAGGCAGCGCCCACGTCACGGCGGTGCCGCTCGACGACTGAAACGCCCGCTACGCTCCCGACTTGGCGTCCTGGCGTCTCTCTATTTCCTGGCCGTCTCGTATCTCCTACCCACTTCAGGCCAGTTCACCACACTCCACCACGCGGCGATGTACTCCGGCCGCCGATTCTGGTACTTCAGGTAATACGCGTGCTCCCACACGTCGACGCCCAAGATCGGCGTCCGGCCGTCCATCAGCGGGCTGTCCTGGTTGGGGGTGCTGACGATCTCGAGCTTTCCGGCCGTGACCACGAGCCAGGCCCAGCCGCTGCCGAAGCGCGCCGCGGCCGCGTTCGCGAACGCGTCCTTGAATTTGGGAAAATCGCCGAACGTTTTGGCGATTGCCTCGCTGAGGGAGCCGGTGGGCGTCCCGCCGCCGCCCGCGCTCGCGGGGGCCATGAGCGTCCAGAACAACGAGTGGTTGTGATGGCCGCCCCCGTTGTTCCGTACGGCCGTGCGGATGTCGTCCGGCACGATGTCGATATCCCGCAGTAGCTGCTCGAGGCTCTGCGCGAAGAGGTCGGGATGCTTCTCGAGCGCGGCGTTGAGGTTGTTGACGTAGGCTTGATGGTGCTTGCCGTGGTGAATCTGCATCGTCTGCGCATCGATATGCGGCTCGAGCGCCCCGAAGCCGTAGGGGAGGGCGGGGAGCGCGTGGCGCGTCTGCCCGCCGGCGGCTCGTGTTTTCTGCTCTTTCACCGGTGCCATCGCCGTCATCCTTTGCCATTGGGTTCACCGTGTCAAACCCATGACGGTCCCGGCAGGTTCCCGGCTTGCACCACGGGAGGTGGGCGGTATCTTGCTCCGCGGAACGTGCGCCACTCCCCACTCCTGGAGGCTCGATGACAGAGCTGCTCCTGCGCTGGCTGCATTTCCTCGCCGGCATCACCTGGATCGGTCTCCTCTACTACTTCAACTTCGTGCAAGGTCCGTTCTTCGCCGAAGCGGACGCCGCCACGAAGAGCGCCGCCACGCAGAAGCTCGTGCCGCGCGCGCTGTGGTGGTTTCGCTGGAGCGCGGCGTTCACGTTTCTCTCGGGTGCGGCGATCATCGCGAAGCGCATCGGCGAGGCGCCCGCGGGCACCTCGGTCATGAGGAGTCCGTGGGGGGAAGCGATCTTCACCGGCGCGCTGTTCGGCACGGTGATGCTGGCGAACGTGTGGGGCGTGATCTGGCGCAATCAGAAGGTCGTCATCGCCTCAGCCGTCGCGGCAGGAAAGGGCGGACAGGCGAATCCCGCGGCGGCTGCGGCCGGGCGGCGGGCCTTCCTGGCCTCGCGCACGAACGTGGTGTTCTCCATCCCGATGCTGTTTTTCATGGGCGCCGCGACGCACATGCCCCCCAGCCCGATCACCCACCCGACCGGGTATTGGATCGGACTGCTCGTCGTGGTCGCGTTGCTCGAGGTCAACGCGCTCGTCGCCACCACCGGCCCAACCACGAAGCCGATCGAGAAAATCCCCGGCGTGATCACCACGGGGTTCGTCGTGTGGGCGGTGGTGTACGCGCTGGTTCGATGGGGCCTCACGGGCTGACCACCCTCCGGTAGGCCATGGCGTCGGTCACGCTCCGCGGGCTCAACAAGACGTTCGAGGGCGCCGCGCAGGCGGCCGTGCGCGACGTTTCGCTCGAAGTGCGCGACGGCGAGCTCCTCGTCCTGCTCGGCCCGTCCGGCTGCGGCAAGACTACGGTGCTGCGCTGCATCGCCGGCCTGGAGGATCCCACGGCCGGGGAGGTGCTCATCGGCGATCGCGTGGTCACCGACCTGCCGCCGGGCGAGCGCGACGTGGCGATGGTGTTTCAGAGCTACGCGCTGTACCCCCACCTCACCGTCCGCGAGAACATCGCGTTCGCGCTGGAAGCGCGCGGCGTCGCCACGCGGGAGATCGCCCGCCGCGTGGCGGAGACAGCGGCGCGGCTCGAGCTGGGCGACCTGCTCGACCGGCGGCCCGAGCAGCTCTCGGGCGGCCAGCGCCAGCGCGTGGCACTCGCCCGGGCCATCGTCCGGGCCCCGCTGCTGTTCCTGTTCGACGAACCCCTCTCGAACCTCGACGCGCCGCTGCGTATCGAGCTGCGCGCGGAGTTGCTGGCGTTGCACCGCGCGTTGCGCACGACGATGGTCTACGTCACGCACGATCAGGTCGAGGCGATGACGATGGGACAGCGGATCGCCGTCCTGCACGAGGGGCGCCTGCGCCAGGTGGGGACCCCGGCAGACGTGTACGAGCGGCCGGCCGACATCTTCGTCGCCCGGCTGGTGGGCAGCCCCGGCATGAACGTTCTGGAAGGGCGGGGACGGGGGAGGGGGGACGAGGGACGGGTGGTGGAGGCGGGGAGCCTCGTCGTCCCGGTCGCGTTGGCCGAGTACGAGGGCCAACTCTTCCTCGGCGTGCGCCCCGAGCATGTGGGGCTGTGCGCCGTGGACCAGGGCGTCGGCAACGCGGACGTCCTCGTCGTCGAGCCGCGCGGCAACGAGACGATCGTGCACCTCAACGTCGCGGGTCAGGCCCTCGTCGCGCGGCTCCCGGGACTGATGGACGTGCAGCTGGGAACCAGGGTCGGGGTGAAGCTCGACCGCCGACGCCTGCACCTGTTCGACGCGGCCGGGATTCGGATCGCGTGATCGGCGACCGGCGATGGGTGCTGACCGCCACGGCCGTCGGGGTTGCCGGGGGGATCGCGGCGACCGCCCTCGCCGTTTCCCGTTGGCAGGAAGGGCGTTTCGAGCGCGCCGCGGCGCTCCGGATCGCGGCTACCACGGCGGCGTACCTGGCGGTGGTCGTCCCGGCCGCCTCCGATTCCACCGATTTCGATCTCTCCAAGCTGCTGGTCCAGGCTCGCGCGCTCACCACGCTGCCCGGCCGGACGTCGGCCGTCGAGGTGTACCACGGCACCGCGCCGCTGGTGGACGCCACCGCGCCGCCCCTGCCGGCGGCGGCGCTCGCGACGCTGCGGCGAGAGGCGGGAGGCGGTTGGCGCGATGGACGCGCGCTCATGCCGCTGGTCGACCCCGCATGCCAGGAGGTCATCGGCGCGGTGGCAATCGGCCCTGCGCGCACCGGCGCCGCGGCGCTGCTGCTCCGCTGGGCCCTCCCAGCCGGAGTGCTGGCGGTATTGGTGGCGGCGGGGGCCGTGGCGGGCCGTCGGCCGCTCCGCCAATACACGGTGGCGGCCCTCCTCGTCGGCGTCGCCGCCTACGCCGACGTCCGCGGCGCCGCCCGCCGCGCCACCGACCGGTGGCTCGTCGAGACGCGGCTGCTGCTCCAGGAAGCGGCGACGCGCCTGCCCACGCCGCGCGCCCGCGTCGCGCTCGGCGATCTCGCTCCTCTGGTCGGAACCGCGGCGCTGGTCGCGGCGGACAGCGCCGGCCCGGCGCCGGATCGGCTGCGGGTGGCGGGCCGGCGGTACGCGGTCGTGGCCGCCCGCCTGGGAGCCGGCCGGTGGGTGCAGGTGCGCACCGAAGCGGACGAAGGGTTCACGACGGGCTGGCTGGTACTGCTCGTTGGTCTCGCGCTGAGCGGGCCGCTCGCGCTGCGCGGGCTTCGCTGGGTGGAACAGGCGGCCCGCCGGAGGCAGGAGCTGCGTGAAACGGCCGCCGCCTGGGGGTTTCTGGCGCCCGCGGCGCTGCACCTCGCGCTTTTCTCGTTTGGGCCGATGGTGTTCGCGCTGTATCTCTCGTTGCGTGGGTCGGGGACCGCCGCGCGCCCCTCGATCGGGCTCGGCAACTTCGCGGCCCACCTGCGCGATCCGCTCGCGTGGGTCGCGCTACGCAACACGGTTCTCTACGCGCTGTACGTCCCCGTCTCGGTCGCGCTTGCCCTCGTCGTCGCGCTGGTGCTGAACCACGCCGGGGGAGGGGTGGGGGGGAGGAGGGCGCGGCGAGCCGCGCGGTTGCTGCGAGCCGCGTTCCTCCTGCCCTACGTCGCCTCGGTCGTGGCGGTGGCGCTCCTGTGGCAATGGATGTATCACCCCGATTTCGGGCTACTCAACTACCTGCTCTCGTTCGGGGGCGTCGGGCCCCACGACTGGCTCGGAAGCTCACGCACCGCGCTCATCGCGGTGATGCTCCTCTCGATCTGGGCGCAGGTCGGCTACCAGATCGCGGTGTTACTCGCGGGGCTGGAGAACATCCCGCGGGCGTACGTCGACGCGGCACGGGTGGATGGCGCTACGGCGTGGCGACGGTTCCGGCGCATCACGTGGCCGCTGCTCCGGCCCGTCACGTTGTTCGTGCTCGTGACGGGCATCATCGGCGCGTTTCAGGTTTTCACGTACGTCCACGTGCTCACGCGTGGCGGCCCGTTGCACGCCACCGACGTGGCGGTGCACCGCATCTATCAGACGGCCTGGGAGCTCCAGCAGTTCGGTCCCGCGAGCGCGCTGTCCCTGTGCCTCTTCCTGATCCTGTTCGGGGCGACGTGGGCGCAGTTCAGACTGCTGGGCCGGCGGGTGGAGTATGCGTAAGGGCCGGGACGGGGGACGGGGGACGGGGGACGGGCGCCTCGGACTCATGCTCGTGGGCTTGCTCGCCCTGGTGATGGTCGCTCCCTTCCTCTATATGGTCGCGACGTCACTCATGGACGAGTGCGAGGCGTTCCAATGGCCGCCGCGCTTGTGGCCGGCGACCCCGCATCCCGAGACCTACGCCGCGGCACTCGGCGCGGTACCGTTCGCCCGGTTCTTCCTGAACAGCGCGATCGTCGCCGGCTGCGTGGTCGCGGGCCAGGTTTTTACGAGCGCCACGGCGGCGTATGCCTTCGCGCGGCTCCGTTTTCCCGGCCGGGACCGCGTGTTCCTCGCCTTTCTGTCGGCGCTGATGATTCCCGCCATCGTTCTCCTCATCCCGCGGTTCCTGATGATCGATGCCCTCGGCTGGGTGGACAGCTACGCCGGCCTGATCTCCACGGAGCTGGTGTCGGTGTGGGGGATCTTCATGCTACGTCAGTTCTTCATGACCCTGCCACGGGAGTTGGAGGACGCAGCCCGGCTCGACGGGGCGGGCGAGTGGACGATCCTTTGGCGGGTGGTGCTGCCCCCATCAAGACCGGCGCTTGCCACGCTCGCCGTGTTCGCGTTCGCGGACCAGTGGAGAAGCTTCCTGTGGCCGCTGATCGTCACCCGGAGTGTGGAGATGCAGGTCGTGGAAGTGGGGCTCGCGAACTTCCACGGACTCTACCCTGCAAACTGGCCGTACCAGATGGCGGCGGCAGTCACGGCCACGCTGCCGCTCCTAGCGGTGTTCTTCGTCGCTCAGAAGTACTTCATCCGCGGGATACAGGTGACAGCACCGAAGTGAGCAGAAGGGCTACCTCCTACTCACCGCTCGGAAGCTCAACTGCCACTCGATGTCCTTGGTGACGCCTGCGGGCCATTCGATCACCGCATGTCCAGTCTGTAACCTCCGCACTGTGCAGGGGACGTCTGCCTTGCACGCGGAGGCGCGCAGCCCGCGCGGTACCGCGACCGTAACCGCGTAGGCCCGCCCGTCGAGGTTGACCGACTTTCCGGTGAGGATTCGCGCGGCCGCGTCCCAGCGTTCGTCGGCGATGTCGACGGCTCCCTGGATCACGTGCCGCGTCGTGCCGATGACTTGCGGGTGGGCCGCCGCCGGTCGGAGCGCCACGGTGAGTGTCGTGTGGGGCGCGAGCGTCGCCTTGAGGCTCTGTTGGACGTCGGCGAGCGGACGGTCCGCCCACACGTCGTACGCGGTGAGCCGGGTCGCGGGGATGTCGAGAGCGGCGAGCGCTTGAGACACCGGCTGGGGCTCGTCCTCCCAGTTCACGAGCACCACGGTCCACCAACGCGGTGCGCCCTCGACCACCCACGTCGCCGCCGGCCGGTCCCGGCGCACGCTCCAGAGACCGCCGCCGCCGCCGCCGTCGGTCACCCGCACGGCGAGCACATTCTCGCCCCCCCAGTTGAGGGTCTCCGGGGGCACGGGGTAGCGCCGGTAGGTGAGCCAGCCGTGTGTCTCTCCGACTCTGAGGCCGTTCACGAACGTCTCGTCGGCGTCGTCGACCTTCCCCAGCTCCAGGAAGACGGGTCTGCCCGCCGATTCCTTCACGGTCCCGGTGGGGGCCGGGGGCAACGTGAAGTGCGTGCGGTACCACGCGACCCCATTGTAGTCCGGATGGCCCGCGCGCTCCCAGTTCTGTGGCACGGGGATCGTTTCCCACGTCTCCTCGTCGTAGTCGCGCGCGGCGTACCGCGCATCGTCGCCGGTGCGAAACCGCCAGGGGCCGCGCAGCGGCGCGATGTCGTCGCCCGCGACGAGCGCCGGGGCGACCTGGCGCTCGTCCACCTGGGTCCCGACCGGCCGGCCCGCGGCGGTCGCCACCGGGAGTGTTTTCTGCAGCAGCGGAATCCGGTCGGCGGGCAGCTTGGGGAGGTTGTCGGACAACACGTTCAGCCCGCCCGACGCGGCGACCACCGATGCCCACACCTGCGCCTCCGGGATCGTGAGTGGGGGACGGACCACGAGGCAGTCGGGGTCGTTGAGCCACACCCCCCGGTGGTAGAAGCTGCGCAGCGCCGCCGCCTGGGCCGGCGCCTGGATCCCGCCCCAGCTCGCGTCCACATCCCCGCCGATGCGCATCCCGTTCACGAGACCGACGGCGTGCTGAAGCGGCGCGCCGCAGCCGAGCAGAAACGCTTCGGTCCCTAGGCCGTCACGGATCGCCGAGAGCCCGCGGCGGTAGGCTTCCGCGTGGGTGAGGCCTCCGTAGTGCGCCGCCCCCGCCGTGGCCCAGTGGAGGAAGTCGATCTTGAGGTAGTCGTAGCCCCAGTCGCGCACCACACGCCGGGCCAGGTCGTACAGCCACCGCGTTACTTCCGGGTGGGCGCAGTCGAGGGCGTAGATGCGTCCGCCCCAGTCGTCCCGCGTGTCCATCACGAGGGGCCCGCCCCCCCCGCCCGCGCCGTCGTCCTTGAGGAGCCAGGCGGGATGTGCGCCGGGCAGTCCGGAGCGCTCCGACACGGCGAAGGGCGCGACCCAGAGCCCGGCGAGGAACCCGCGGCCGTGGATTTGGTCGGTGAGCGCGCGGTGGCCGTGGGGAAACTTGGCGTTCATCTCCCAGTCGCCCGTCGCGCGTTGGTAACCGTCGTCGAGCTGGATGTAGCGAAAGAAACGGCGGTCAAAGTGCGCCGCGCAGAACTCGAGGTTCGCCAGCACGTCCGCTTCGGTGACGTTGCCATACAGCTCGTACCAGGAGCACCACCCGGCGGGCGTGACCAGCGCCGCCACCCGTTCGCGGTCCACGGTGGAGACGGGCGTCGCCAGCGCGCCCAGGGCGGCGAGCCCGTCGCGGTCGGGGAAATACGCCAGCCGCACCGTCGAGCCGTCGCCCTCCGACCGCAACGGCCGGGCCGGCAGCCAGTCGCTGACGGCCTCGAGCCCGGCGCGGGAAAGCGTCACCCTGGCCTCGCCCGGCCCGCCCGGGTCGAACATGGCGGCGAGACCCCGCCCGCCGCGCGTCAGGCCGATCGCCCCGTGGCTGGCCAACTCGGGCGCGTCCGGATCGGACAGGACGGCGGCGGTGCGACACTCGCTCCACGACTGGTAGCCGTTGACGAGAGCAACGAGGGGACCGGCGCCGGGCAGCACCTGCGCCTCGGGCGTCGCGAAGAAACGCACGCCGCGGATGGTTGCGAGCACCCGGTCGGGGTAGACGTTAACGGAGATGCTGCCCTGAGCGGCGGGGCCGGCTTCCCAGGCGGCGAATTCGGCCTCGATCCACACCCCACCTGCCGCCCCGGAGCGGCCGCGGATCGCCAGCGACTCGCCCCCGGGTGGGCGCCGGTTCGCCACGTTGATATCTTCCAGGTCGGCGAGTGTGACGAGGGCGTCGCCCACCCAGACGCCCAGCGTTGCGTGGCGAATCAACGGAACGGGCTGACCGTCGATGTGGTACCACAACGACCAGCGGCGTTGCTCGTCGAGGTCGAACCGCAGCCCCCCGACTCTCCGGCCGCGGAGCGCGGGCACTCGCCACAGGCCGGCGGAGACGGTTCCAGTGAGGAGGACGAACGTGCGTCGATCCATGGTGTCAATGTTGGCCCTGCTGTCGGCTTTGTCCACGTCGCTTGCCGCGCAGGCGACCGGCGCCGTGCCGCCGCGGGGCGCGATCGGCGTCGGCTTCGTGGCGACGTTGGGGGGCGGCTGGCAGATCGAGGGCGGCGATCTCGGCTACGTGCGCCGCATCGGGCGGGGGCCGGTGCGCGCCGTGTCCGCCGGTATCCGGTTGGGATCGTTCATCGATGAGGGCGCCATCCTAGGCGGGGCGCGCGGCCTCGTCCTCGCGGGCACCGTCGGTGCCCGCACCGCGCGGCTCCCGCTGGCCGAGCTGGGCGACCAGCAGAACGTCACGAGCATCGGGTTCGACCTCACGCTCGAGGCCTCCGGCTACCTGACAACGAACTCACCGCTGCCGCAAGGGTCCCGTTGGGCGGCGGTGACGCTCCTCCCCGGCCTTCGCGTGGGCGCCGGGGACGGGCCCCAGTACAGCCTCTTGATCGGGCCGACGGCGTTTCTGGGAACCACGACGGATGTGCGCACGCTCCTTGCCTTCCGGATCGAGGCGCCGCTGGCGCGCCGGGAGCGCCATCCCTAGGTTAGCGGCCAATGGCCGCCCCGCAGCTCGAGTCCGATCATCCCGGCTTGGCCGTCCTGGCGGAGGTGGCGGGCGTCCTGGCAGCCGGCCTCCCCGGCGAGGAGGGGTTGGAGGGCGTGGTCGGGGCACTGCGCCGGGGCCTCGCGCTGCGTCGCTGCCGTCTCTGGCTGCGGTCCGCCGACGGCACGCGCTTTACCCCGGTCACCAGCGGGGGAGACGAGGCGCAGCTGCCCGGTTTCGCCCCGCCCGTCGCCGAATGGGTCGCCGCGGGCCCCCAACAGGAGCCTGCGGCCGGTGGCTCGCTGCTGCTGCGGCTGCCGCTGGTGCACGACGACGAGGCCCTGGGGTGCCTCGAGGTCATCATCCCCGAGGGCCGCCACCAGCGTATGGCGCACGACGTGCTGATCGTCGTCGCGCAGATGCTCGCCCCCGTGCTCGCCGCGAC
>Ga0066710_100003947_pt1 | contig 12888 bp, 12 predicted proteins | sample GraSoiAngelo_159_FD_79666 | JGI IMG/M metagenome (GOLD analysis project Ga0066710, IMG submission 79666) | Grasslands soil microbial communities from the Angelo Coastal Reserve, California, USA - 14_1009_16_40cm | ecosystem: Environmental > Terrestrial > Soil > Grasslands | place: USA...
GCTCCCGTTTTTAGATCGCGTCGCGCAGAATCTCGGCGGTCATTTTGCGCCGCGTACGCAGGCGACGGGAATAGTATTCTGTCTGGCTACAGGGCTGCTCTTTTCAACCTTGAGCCTGCCCACAGATCTATATGCGACCTTCGGGCTCGAGACGCGCTTCGGATTTAACAAGACGACATGGAAGCTTTACCTTGCCGACAAGCTCAAAGGGTTTTTTCTGGGGATTGCGATCGGCATCCCCTTTCTCTTTGCCGTCCTCTGGTTGATGGAGGGGACGGGCTCCTATTGGTGGCTCTGGGTTTTTCTCTTTGTCTTTGCCTTTCAATTTTTGCTGTTGGTTCTTTATCCCATTCTCATCGCACCGTGGTTCAATAAATTCGAGCCGCTCAAGGATGACGAACTGCGCGAGCGGATTCTCACTTTAGCGGACGAGGTGGGCTTCAAGACCGGCGGGATCTACACCATGAATGGATCTAAGCGTTCGAGCCACTCCAATGCCTATTTCACGGGTATAGGAAAGGCGAAGCGGATCGTTCTTTTCGATACTCTCTTGGAGCAGATGAGTCGCGACCAGGGGCTCGCTGTTTTGGCGCATGAGATGGGTCATTACAAAATGAAGCACGTCCGCAGGATGCTTCTAGTCCAGAGTCTGTTTCTCTTGGGCGGTCTCTATATTCTCAGTTTACTGATCGACTACGCGCCTTTCTTCCATGCCTTTGGTCTGGAACCCTCCAACTATAGGGCCCTGGTCCTGTTGGGCTTGATTTCGGGTCCATTGACCTTTTATCTTGGTCCCCTGCTGAACCTGCTCTCGCGCAAGCACGAGTACGAGGCGGACCGCTTCGCGGCCAAGGTCTTGAAAGACGGAAAACCGATGGAAGAGGCTTTGATCAATTTAACAGTGAGGAACCTCTCAAATCTCACGCCCCATCCTTGGTACTCCGCCTATCACTACTCCCATCCGACCACGGTGGAACGGATCAGCGCCATTGAACAGGCTATAATAGGATAGGAACAAGAGCATGAAACTGAGAAAACGATTGAAAGAACTTTTCGCCCGTAAAAAACTTCTGATCGCGCCCGGAGCTTTTGATGGACTCTCCGCCCGGCTTGTGGAGCAAGCCGGATTTGAGGCGGTCTATTTGAGCGGCGGTGCCGTGGCGCGCAGCATGGGCGTTCCCGACATCGGCCTCATCACCCTGTCGGAGGTGATCGAGAGGGCCGCCCAGGTTGTATCCGCAGTCAAGATTCCGGTCATCGCCGACGCCGATACCGGCTACGGTAATGCTCTCAATCTAATTCGCGCGGTGCAGGAGTTAGAGCGAGTCGGAGTGGCGGCGATTCATCTCGAAGACCAGGTGACTCCCAAGAGGTGCGGCCACCTCGAAGGGAAGGAGGTCATCTCTCTGGCCGAGATGGAGAAAAAGTTGGAAGCCGCCCTGGCGAGCCGGACCGATGCAGATTTTGCCATCATCGGTCGGACCGACGCTCGGGCGATTCACGGTCTTGAGGAAGCGATCCGGCGCGGCAAATCGTTCGCCCGGTTGGGAGTCGATGCGGTCTTTGTCGAGGCACCTGAGTCGGAAGCGGAGATCGATAAGATCGCTCGTTCGATCACCGAGGTGCCGCTCATGATCAATATGTTCAAGGGGGGCAAAACTCCGCTTCTGCCGGCCTCTCGCCTTGAGGCGATGGGATTCCGCATCGCGATCTTTCCTTCCGAGACACAGCGAGCGGCGATTCATGCCATGAAGGAGGCACTGAGCCTGCTTAAGCGGGACGGAACTACGGAGGCGATGGGCGACCGCCTGGCCACGTTCCAAGAACGGGACAAGCTAGTCGATCTTGCCAAGTGGGAGAAACTTGAGCAGCAATACCTGCGCAGCGTGCGCGAGGATAAATAGCTCCTATTGGCCGATTTTCATTTTGTCTTCCAAAAGATCTGCCTGAATTCCTCTTCGTATTCCGCGATTTTCTTAAACATTTCGGACGGCACGTAGCGGACTTTTAGATTAGATTGTTCGAGCTTCGGCGCCGCCGGCTTTACGCCGGGACGAACCGGGACGCGGAAAAGATCCCGGATGATATTCTGTCCTTCCTCGGAGAGGATGTAATTGACCAGCAGCTTCGCCGCATTGGGATGAGGCGCCTTGGCGGCAATACCGATCCCGTTGATCGAGGTCACAATAGGATCAGAGATTGTAGCCCAATCGACCGGAGCTCCCCGCTGCTTCAGCTGTTCCATGTTATAGGGAAAGACAATCGCCACCGGGAACTCGCCCGCCGCCAAAAGCTGGGCCAGAAGGCTATGTCCGCGCCGCAACTGAGGCTGCTGCCCAGCGAGCGCCTTCATATACTTGACTGTCTTCTCTCTTCCCCAGTAATCGATGAGCGTTCCGAACCACTCGAACTCCTCTTCATCGATGCCGATCTTTCCCTTCCAGCGGGGGTTCAGGAGGTCCGGCCAATCTCTGGGTCGTTCCTTGTCGGGGATCATGGCAGTATTGTATCCAAGGACGAAGTTCCGGGCATAAATACCGGTGAAGTATCCTTCCCGGTCTTTGGCGCCGGCGGGATAGACTTCTCCCTCGGGGGGGACGTAGGGCTGGAGCAAATTGCGCGATTTCAATAGAGCCATCTCCATGGTGTTGAAGACGACCGCGTCCGAGAAGTATTGTCCCGCGGCGGCTTCCGTGAGGATCCTCTGCCGCAGCTTCTCCCCGGTCGTGCGCAGAACCTGGACTTTGAGGAAAGGATACTTGCGCGTAAATCCGTTCACGATGGACTGATTGTCGGCATTCGAAGTCGTCGTATACCAAACTATTTCTCGCTCCTCTTTGGCTTTGGGGATCAAAGCTGAAAAGTCGGCTGCAGGAGCCGATGGCGTCGAAAGCAAGGCGATGAAAGCACAGGCTGCAAAGATGACGGCTCGATGGATTCTATTCATGATCTTGTGCCTCCTTAGAGGAAGAGCTGGGAGGTCGTTTGCTGTAGCTTTATATAGGGCGGGAGGAAGAAATCAAGTCACTCATTGTAGATGCCTTCAGCAGCGCTGGAGGGGCAGGTCTCTCTCTTAGGCTTCCGCCTGCTTGACAGGCAGTGGGAAAAAATCATATTCAGGCGACGTCCATGGCGAGATGGGTTAGCAACACGTCCTACTCTCGGACAAGGCCTGTGTGGATCTTGTCCATGGTTCTTCCCCTCCTTTTTTCCACGGCAGGCCGCGCGGAAAAGATCAGGACCGCGATCCCCTCAGCGTCTATTCACTATCTTTCCCTCTATGTTGCCGAGGAAAAGGGATTCTTTAGAGAGGAAGAGCTCGAGAATGAGATCGTGTCTATCGGGGGGCCTACCGGCATTGCCGCGCTGCTGAGCGGCGCCGTCGACTACAGCGGGGCTGGCGGGAGTGGAATGCGCGCGGTCATATCGGGAGGCGCTCCGCTCAAGGTTATCATGTTTCAAACGGAGAGGGTCACTTGGTATCTGGTGACCGGCCCCAACATAGCCAAAATCTCCGACCTCAAGGGGAAGACGGTCGGCGTGAACGCGCTGAGAGATACGACGGATACCCTGCTGACGCGCTATTTCGAAGGCCATGGATTAGCCGCGGGAGACTTTAACCGCGTCGCCTTGGGCACGAGTCCGAGCACGGTCATTGCGGCACTCAAGTCCGGGGTCGCCGAGGCGGCGATGTTGGATCCGGCGAGCATCGTGCGCGCTGAGCGGGAGGGAATTCGAGTGCTCGCCTTTCTCGGCGACATGTTTCCCTACCCGTTTCAGGGATTTGCGGTGACGGAGAAGAAGATCAGCGAAAATCCCGGTCAGATCAAAAGGTGGCTGCGCGCCGTGATCCGGTCGCTGATGTTCATTCGCGACGATGTCGAAGGGGCGACCGACGTGGCGATCAAGAGACTAAAGTTTGGCAGCATCGGCCGCGCGCTCGTGTCCGACGGCATCAGGCGATACATCAAATCGCTGCCTGAAGGAGTCCCGGGTCTTCCCTCACCCGGTGCTCTTAGGAGTGTCATCGAGTACGACGTCAGAGTCCCTTTGAAGATTAAGGAGGAGATTCCGGTCGACAGGCTGATGAATCTGAAGTTTGTTGAAGAAGTCCGAAAGCAACTTGAAAGTAAGAAGAGCAGCGAGCGGACAAGGTGATTGCGTCGAAGCCGTCGGTGCTCCAGTCTAAAGCGCGACCTTGGAGATCACCTCGCGGGGTGGGAACTTGCGGGCAATCAGCTTGTATTGGAAGGACACGTCCACCCATGGCTGGAGGTCCGATTCCAAGATCTTTTTCTCGAAAGCGGGCAGTTCTACAAGCTTTAAAAACTCAGGCTTGAGCCCGGTGTTTTTGGCGATAGTCGCCTTCGCCTCTTCGGGGTTGGCATTGTGGGCATCAATTCCGCGGTTTAACGCCGTGACGAATGCCTTAACCGCATCCCCGTTCTTCTGGATCCATGCCTCACTGGAGAAATAGGATGCGATCAGGAGCCTCGGGGCAATTCCTCCCAGAGGGTGGCCCAACACCCTGGTCTTCTTATTGACCTTTGACGGAACGGTAACGAACGGCTCCACCGCGGCAAAGGCATCGATGTTCTTACTGACTAAGGCCGCTTCCATCTGGGGGAACGGCACCTCAACCCATTTCTCCTTGGAGGAGTCACCGCCGTTATTGTCAATCCAGTGCGCGCAGGCAGCCTGCATGATATTGCTCAAGGTGTTAACGGCGACGGTCTTTCCATTGAGCTCCTTGGCGGACTTGATGGGCGAATCCACAGCGACTTGGAAGCCAAAGACATCGTTGGTCCCCCGCCTATTGATCGCGCCATTGGCGATAAAGCGATAATCGAAACCCTCTAAATAGCCTTGATAGACGGAGACGACATTGGACCAGCCGATGTTAAGAGCGCCCGAGGCGAGGGCCGGCTGTATCGCCGCCCCGCCGACCATCGCGGTGACGTTGATGTCGAGGCCGGCATCTTTGAAGAATCCCTTCTCCTGAGCGATGAAAAAGGGCGACAGGTCGCCGATCTTCATTGTCCCGACTTGAAGCTTGGTCTGCGCCAGGGCCAGATCCCATGGCAGCATCAGGGCCCCCGTCGTTGCGATTCCTCCCTTGAGGACTGTGCCCAGGAATTCACGCCGGCTCAGAGTCTTCAAGTCAATGCCCACGGTAATCTTCTTCATGGTTTGCGCCTCCATGGCAAGGTTGGGCGAATTTTAGGATGAACCTGCGCCGGTTGCAAGCCAGTCCTATGAGCGTTTGCGATCAGAGGAAAACTAGCGAGAGCACAGCGAATTTCAGGGAACTTTGTAGCCCAGCTCTTTTGCCACTTCGATAGCGAATTTCGGCTCGGCGACTTCTTCAAACGAGACATTTCTGTCTGTGAACCTGCCTTCGGACTTCAATGCCTTGATAATGTTTCCCATGCCTTCGAGCGTCGGAATTCCCGTGTCGTTGAAGTTGCTCTCGACTAGCCTGTAGGTATCCACCGCTGTCTCCTTATCCATCTTGAGGAGGCGGGTGATCAAGTCGAGTGTCTTTTCCCTTGACTTGAGCATGGTTCTCTTGGCCAATTGCAGGGCCCGAATGACCCGCTTAACTTCATCGGGCCGGCTTCTAATGGTTTTCATCAGCACCGTCAAACCCCCGGAAGGCATCTCGACCAGCGCTCCGATATCGAGCAGCCTATGAAAGCCGCGTCTCTGGGCGAAAAACATATAAGGCGGGTTGAGCGCTGCCGCGTCTACGAATCTGGATTCCAATGACTGAACCAATTGCATCGGCGGCACGGAGACCGCAACGAAATCTTTTGGGCCGAGCCCGCTCTTTTCCAGTGCCCCTGTTAGCGCGACATGGCTCGTGCCTCCAAGACCGGAGATGCCGATTTTCTTTTGCTTCAACTCCTGCAGGCTCTTGATCTCGGTCCTCGCCATCAGCCAGTAGGCAATCCTGTTCGTTGAAGACCATACCGCGCGGCAGTCGAGGCCGCTCAAGGTGGCACTCACGGAGGCTGGCCCGATGCCGGATTGGTAGTCCAAGTCTCCGGAGGCTAGGGCTGCCGCGGCGGCCGCCGAGCGCATGAGGATGATCTCCACGTCCAAGCCCTGTTCAGAAAAGAAATTCCAGTCACGCGCGGCGATGAGCGGTAGCGCGGTAAAACTGAAATTCGCATTTGATATCCTGATTTTTCTCCGTTCTTGCGACACAGCGAGCGAGCCGGAGAATAGGAGAACGACGAGCAGGCACAGGCTGAACAGTCGGCGGAGCGCGGCATGTTCGAGAGCAGTCGCTGCTAACTTACTAGCGCCTGAGCAATCCGAGTTTTTCAATCGCATCGTGGATGGGCTTGACGGCCCCGCATCAGGGATGCACGGATTCCAGAAACCAATCGGTCGGTATCTCTCGACCCACTTGGGCTTGCCTCGCCCTTTGCAACACCTCGCTGCCGACAGCGGCAAACTGCAGTCCCAGCCCTACATTATTGCAAAAACAGGTGATCGCCTTTTCGCTCGCTCTTCCTGGATGCTGACCATTCACGAGCTGGGAGAGAACCGGGAAATTCCAGACCGGGGTCACTTCGCGCGTAATAGGATGACGCCATCCATCGGCAACGTCCGGTATCGATTCCGGATCGACCCCTAGAACGATGTGGAAGGGCTTGGCCTCGTGCCAATGGATGACGAGAGGATCCGCGCTCCGGTAAGTAGTCGCGTCCAGCTCGCAGGGCTTGACGCAGGAGACATGGACTCCCGGTCGCAGCAGTCGGCCGGGAAACAGAGGAGAGATGGAATTGGTCGCGCAGGCGATGACGTCGGCGCCGTCGATCGCCGCTTCGGCGCTGCCGGCTTCCTCTAGCTCCGCCGAAACTTTTTCTCCCATCTCCTTGACGAAGCGCCGCCGCGTTTCGGCGGTCGGGCTGTAAACCTTGACCTTTCGAATATTCCGTACGATGCAGAGTGTGATCAGATGAGCGCTCGCCTGCCAACCGCTTCCCAACAACGCCATGACCTGGGATTCTTTTCGGGCCAGATAGCGCGCTGCAATCGCGCTTGCGCACGCAACTCGCAGCTTTTGCACGTAACCGTCGGGGAATATCGCAAGAGGTTCACCTGTTTCTGTGCTAAAAAGCATGACCAGCCCGACAAACCGATCCCCGGCCGCGACCGGAAGCTTATCCTTGCGCAAGCCGCCCGCTTTGGCATACCACTTAACCACGCTGGAGTTGAGGCGCAGAGCGGCGATTTTTCGCTTCGGAAAGACGCCGCTCATGGTTTTGTACTCGTAAAAGCAATCGTTTCCGCTGGGGCTCAGAACATCGTAGCGTGGAACTGTCGCGGCTTCACCATTACCGAGGTCTCTATAGGCTTCCTCCAGTACTTCCAGGCAGGCGCTGACAGAAAGAATCCTTTCAACATCCTCATTCGACAGGACCAACATATCGAGCCCCCTTAATCCTCAGGCGATTGCAGGAGCCATTCATAGTGCCATCCATGACGTTTTGCAACGCCTCCGCTGACCCCATCGAGTCCGGCAAATGGAAAAGACTATCGGGTTGAGATGCTATCTTCTGGGCGAGCGCCGAAAGGCGGAGTGCTGAAAACTCTCCTGGGTGGCGGCGGATGCTTTTAGCATCTTGGCGATCTTCGACCCCAGCACATCCGGCAGATGGTTGTCCATCATATGATCGCGAGTGCTCTTCATCTTCTGCCGGACGGCATTCCTGCGCACGGCATCGGCTCCGGCCAGTCTCAGATCGTCAATGGAAAGCGAAACGGTTGCGTGTCGACCTCGCAAAGTGAGCTGAAGAGAAAATCTTGCTCCTTGGGCCTCGGTGCTGTCTACCACGGTATAATCGAGATTCTTGTCTATGCTGCGAATAATACTCTTCAGGATCCCTTCATTCTCCTTAAGCACTTCACGTCCAGTCATGACAGCCTCCTTAACTTCGCGCCCAGCAAAAAGTTCCTACGGCTAGAAGGAAGTCCCTGAGAGCTTTAATTAATGTAAGGTATTATGCTTGAAAGTTCAAACCCAGCCCCTAAGTCCCTTTTCCCCATCCTATCCTCTTGACGGCCATCATAGGTCTGCAATATTTTGGTGCCGTTTTTTAGATAGCAACTCAAGGCTCTTGAAAAAGGGAGGAAAACTATGAGTAGACCGAAATCAATAGAATGGCCGGAGCAGGCCAAGATCTGTGTCACATTCATCGTGCCCTGGGAGGTTTGGCCGGAGAACTTCGCTACCCACCAATCGATGCAGCGCCACGGCGGCGCCACCATTCCGCCGGCGAACGCTGTTTTTAAGAAGAACATGGCTCTGGTGACCGAGCGGGAGTACGGAGACCGAGTGGGAATCTGGAGAATTCTCGATCTCTTTGATCGCCATAAGCTCAAGGTGACCTTTCTCATGAATGGCTTAAAAGTGGAGCAGTTCGCCGATGTGTGCAAAGAGATCAAAGCCCAGGGCCATGAATTCTCCTCCGAAAGCTATGAGCATGAATATTCCTTCATGTACACCAGAGAGCAGGAGCGGGAATCGATCCAAAAGACCGTGGCGGCCTTTGAAAAGGTGCTGGGACAAAAGCCCACCGGATATCTATCCCCGGGTCATGCCTCTACTCCTAACACGCTGGAACTGGTTGCGGAGGCAGGATTTGTTTGGTGGGCAGATCCTCTGAACAGCGACAATCCCTACACGCTAGACGCGCGCGGACGGAAAGTCGTTGTGGTCCCCTATAACGTGCCTGGCTGCAATGACTACTCGACCTACGGGACCGGACGGACACCGAGAGATCTCTTGCAGATCATGAAGGACCAATTTGACTACCTCTACTGGGAAGGCGAACAGGGATCGCCAAAATTTTTCGCTTTCAACCTTCATCCGTTTGTCTCCGGCGTTCCTTACCGGACCAAGATTATTGACGAGTTCATCAAGTATGCCAAAGGTTTTCCCAAAGTTTGGTGGGCCCGCCGGGTCGAGATCGCCAACTGGTGTCTAGAAAGAGGCTACTAGCCCTGATCCAGCTATGAAAACCAAAATGAGGGGAGCCCTCTTGCTGGCTGCTCTCTTGCTTCCCGTCTCTCTTGCGGCCCAATACACCAAGCCCGTCTATATTTCTCTGCCGGGTCCGGGGAATATCCAGCACTTGGCGTATGTGACGGCGAAGGACAGAGGGGTCTACGAGGAGATGGGACTACCCAATGCGCAGATCGTCTATCTGCGCGGCAACGCGGTCAATGTCCAGGCCCTGGTATCGGGAAGCGTTCACTTCTCTTCCGCCTTTGGTCCGGCGATGCAGACGATGTTTCGCGGCGAGCAGCTCCGTATTCTGCTCCAGATCTTCAACCAGATCCCTTTCGGTCTTATCACGCGCCCTGAGGTGACGCGTCTGGAGGATTTGAAAGGTGCGAAAATAGCGGTAACTTTCGGCGGCTCGACTTACAGCGTGCTCCAGGCGCTCTTTGCCAAATACGGCCTGCCCCAGAATTCTGCCGAATATCTCAACATCCCGGACAATCAGGGCAAAGTGATCGCTCTGCAGCAGGGACGCGTGGCCGCGGCCCTGATGGCTCCTCCGGGGGATCAGCCACTCTTGAAGGCTGGATTTAAGCGTCTCGTCTATCTCGGAGACGTTTTCAAAGATGTCCCCTTCAGTGCTCTATTGACGACCGCCAGGCTCATTCAGGAAGAACCAGACCTGGTTGAAAGGATGACCAAAGCTGTAGTCAAGGCGCTCCTGTATATCAGGGCCAACCGCGAAGGAAGCGTGGACATTATCATGCGCCATGGCAAGTTGGAGCAGCGCGAGGTTGCCGCTAGTCTTTACGACCTGATGCGCGATGCCTTCGTCCCGGCCTTAAGCGCCGAGGGAGTCATGAAGAGGGCCGAATTGGAGTTTGCCGTGTTGAAAGAGCGGCCCAATTTCAAGCCCGAGCTCTTCATGGACGATCGTTTCTTCAAAACAGCGCTGCGCTCATTAGGACAGGTGAAATAGGAAAGGAGCGCGCGACGATGCCTGGCCTCGAGGAAATCAAAAGCGAGATCTTGCGCCGCGCCGGAAGGGTAAATCCCTTTGAGCGCGTCGACCGGCAGGAGGTCGAGGGGCTAGTCGGCCGGCTGAGCAGTCTCGATCCGGATCTGTGGGGAAGTGAATGGGGTAAACTGGGACAGAAGTATGAGCTGCGCGGCGAAGAGCAGGCAAGACTGGGAAATAGAGAAGAAGCCGGGAAAGTCTACTACCAAGCCTACGAATACTACCGGATCGGCCGCTATCCGGTGCCGAGCAGCCCGGAGAAAATGAACTGCTACAAAGCGGCGCTAAGGAGTTTTTTAAAAACTGCTCCCTGCCTCGATCCGCCGCTCGAACGGGTCGAGATTCCCTTCGAGGGTAGGAAGGTTGTCGGATACCTGCAGATTCCAAAAGGAACGGTTCGCCCGCCGGTGGTGATGCATTGGGGCGGCGTGGACGGATGGAAGGAGGATCGGAGGACCAACAGCGAGTCTTTGCACAAGCTGGGTCTCGCTACCCTCACGATCGATATGCCGGGAGCTGGCGAAAATCCGCTGCTCGGTCAAGATCCGCGCGCGGAGCGAACCTTCTCCGCGGCCATGGACTATCTCGAGATGCGCAGCGATGTGGACGGAAGGCGGATCGCCGTCATGGGGGGCAGCTTTGGCGGCTACTGGGCGGCCAAGCTCGCCTATGTCGAGGCGAAGAGGCTCAGGGGAGCGGTTAACTGGGGAGCCGGAGTCCACTATACCTTTCAGGAAGAATGGCTGCGGCCAGCTCTCACCGAGCGAGCCTCCCAGTATCTCATGGGGCCGAGCAGTTTATTGGATGCCCGCTCCTACATCTTCCGGGTCAAGACGCTCGAAGAAGTTTTGAGAATCGCGCCCAGCCTCTCGCTGAAAACTCAGGGGTTGCTGGATCAGCCGAGCGCCCCGCTGCTCTGCGTCAACGGCAAGGAAGACGATCAGCATCCGGTCCAAGACATCTATCTACTCTTGGAGCATGGCAGTCCGAAAGAGGTTCGGATCTTCCCTGGGGCGGGACATATGGGTCGTAAGCCAGGCCAGTCGAATCACGAGGTTCAGGAGATCGTCACCTGCTGGCTCAAACAGAGGCTCTCTTAGATAAGGAGACATCATGGCACGAATACCGCTGATCGAAGAGAAAAAGGTCCTCGCTGCAGAGCATCACAAGATCTACGATGCCATCGCGCAGAGCCGCGGCACGGTGCGTGGCCCCTTTGCGGCCCTGCTGCACAGTTCTCCGATTGCTGAGCGGACCGCCCACTTGGGTGCCTATATTCGGTTCGAGTCGCAGTTGGAGCCAAAGATCGTCGAGCTGGCCGCGGTGGCTACGGCGCGGGAACTGGACTGTAAGTATGAATGGGCGGTTCATGTCACGCACGCGGAGAAAGCCGGCGTTTCCATGGAGACGATCCGTGCGATCCATCAACACAAAGGCCCGGAAAGCCTCTCTTTCGAAGAGGCTCAAATCGTAAGCTGTGTCCAGGAATTGTTGCGTTTGCATCGGATGAGCGAGCCGACATTTCAAGCGCTGTACGCCCGGCTGGGGGAGAGGGGTCTGGTCGAGCTCACCGCCACGATAGGCTACTACGCCATGCTCGCCTGCACGCTGAACGCCTTTGATGTCGTCTCTGCGACCCCGCCCGAGGATCTTAAAGTGTGAAGGGCTTGGTAGCGGCCTTTCATACTTCATCCTTATTTATTTTCCCTTGACGCCTAAACAATACCCGTCCTATTTTAGGCCGTTCTTTGGCATCCCGACTTAGGCTGGGTCTCCTCAGCCGGCAAGTTGAAGACGGGTTTTTGGAGAGGATTTCCAATCATTCTGGAGGAGGCATCATGATCTCATTGACTGTCAACGGCAAAGCTTACAGGGTGGACGTCGCGCCCGACACGCCCCTGCTGTGGGTACTGCGTGATGCGCTCGGACTCACCGGCACCAAGTACGGCTGCGGCATCGCGCAGTGTGGCGCCTGCACGGTGCACGTGAGCGGTGCGCCGGTGCGTTCTTGTACCATGCAAATCTCGCAGGTTGCGGGCCAGAAAGTGACCACCATCGAGGGGCTGTCGCGCGACAACAGCCACCCGCTGCAAAAGGCATGGATTGCCGAGGAGGTGCCGCAGTGCGGCTACTGCCAGTCAGGGCAGATCATGTCGGCGGTGGCGCTGCTCGCCAAGAACAAGAGCCCGTCGGACGCCGACATCGACAAGGCGATGTCGGGCAACATCTGCCGCTGCGGCACCTACAGCCGCATCCGCAAGGCGATCCACACCGCGTCAACGATGATGGGAAAGGGGGCGTGACATGAAGAGCGCCGTCAACCTCGAACGGAGAACCTTCCTCAAGGCTAGCGCCGCAGCAGGCGGCGGGTTGATCATCAGCTTTTGTCTCCCGGGTGCGGCGCGCCTGGCCGAAGCTACCTCGGGACCGACCAAACTCAGTCCCTTCCTCAAGATCGGCGCCGACGGCAAGGTCGCGTTTTTCTGCGGCCAAGCTGAGATGGGTCAGGGCGCGCACAACGCGCTCGCTATGATGATCGCCGAGGAGCTCGAAGTTGATTTTAAGGACGTGCGCATCGAGCAGGGGGGCGTTGACCCTGCTTTCGGCAATCCACGCTACATCGGCTTTAAGGCGGTGGGTGGCGCTCAGGCCACCGGCGGGAGTTCCAGCGTGCGCAACGTCGGCGTCCCGGTGCGTCGCGCCGGCGCGGCGGCGCGGACGATGCTGATTGCTGCCGGAGCGGAGAGGATGAAGGTTAACCCGCAAGATTGCGTCGCGGAGAAGGGCTGGGTGATCCACAAGCCGAACGGCAAGAAGGTGTCGTACGGCGCGGTCGCGTCGGACGCGGCGA
>Ga0066710_100003948_pt1 | contig 12888 bp, 11 predicted proteins | sample GraSoiAngelo_159_FD_79666 | JGI IMG/M metagenome (GOLD analysis project Ga0066710, IMG submission 79666) | Grasslands soil microbial communities from the Angelo Coastal Reserve, California, USA - 14_1009_16_40cm | ecosystem: Environmental > Terrestrial > Soil > Grasslands | place: USA...
ACCACCGATTCGTCGAAATGCGGGAGATGTTCACGCAGACCATCGCCAGCCTGGCGCAGGCCGTGGACAAGCGTGACCCGTTCACCAGCAACCATTCCAAACGCGTGATGCAGATCGCGACCGACATCGGGCGGGTGATGCGCCTTGGCGAGCCGGAGTTGGAGGCCCTGGAATGGGGCGGGCTCCTCCATGACGTCGGCAAGATCGGCGTTCCCGACAACATCCTGCTCAAGCAGGAGCGCCTGACGCGGGATGAGCGGATGAAGATGAATGCCCACCCGGTCCTGGGCGCCGAGATCATCGCGCCGGTCACCAAACTGGCCCCGGAGCTGCCGATCATCCGGCACCACCACGAGTGGTACAACGGCTCGGGCTACCCGGACCGTTTGATCGGTGACGAGATTCCGAAGTTGGCCAGGGTCCTCCACGTCGCCGACGCGTTCGAGGCGATGACGGCTGCCCGTCCATACCGGATGAAGCCGCTGACGGCGGAGCAAGCGCTCGGAGAGCTTCGGAAATTCGCGGGGATCCAGTTCGATCCGTCGGTGGTCGATGCCTTCGTCAAGACGGGTTGGGTCGAGGGGGTCGCCGACCCGGGTGGCACGCTGGACCTGCGGCCGGTGCCGTTGATCGCGCAGGCTGCCGGGAGCATGAGCGCATCGAGCGCATTCCTCGAGGCTGGGACTGGCGCCGACGTCCGCTAGCGCCCGTCGCTCTCGGGCGGACAAGACCCACCTAACGGTACGAAGCGCCCCGCGGGGCGTTACGGTCGACACATGATCCTCCTGGGCATTGCCCTGGGCCTGATGCTCGGCCTTCTCGCCCGCGGCAGCCTGATCGGCTTCATCACCAACATTTCCGACGTCCGGCTGCGGGGCGTGCCGGTCCTGTTCGCCGGCGTCATCGTCCGCTTCGGGACGGAGGCGGCGATCAATGCAGGCATCGGGCCGGCCGATGCCTTGCGGCTGCCGCTCTACACGCTGAGTTTCGTGTTGCTCCTGTTCGGCCTTTGGTTGAACCGCCGGCAGCCAGGCCTCCTGCTCTGTTTCGTCGGCATCCTTTCAAACGCCGCAGCCATCGCTATCAACGGCGGCCACATGCCGATCTGGGAGCGCGCGCTGACGGCCGCCGGATTCACGCTCGCGGACGTACCCTCGACGTTCCACGTCGTTCTGCCTGCCACGCTCGATGCCGGCTTCCTCCTGCATGCCGGTCCGATCGGCGACATCATCCCGATCCCCGTCCCGGTCATCCGCAACGTCGCGTCGGTGGGCGACCTGTTCCTGAGCGCCGGTTTCGCCTTCTTCCTCTTCGCGACGAGCGTTCGCCGCTACGACGAGTCCGAGGAACTGCGCGCCGCTTCCGCAGACGCGGGGGCCTCGCTCAGCCAAACGCCACTGGGTTGGAGCCGACCCTGGTCGACCGGCCTTTCGCCCGGGCTTGCACAGGCTTCGAGCCTGGAGCGCCCTCTCGTCCTGGGCAGCGCCGGAGCCGGCCTGGCCTCGCCCTCCTCGGCGGCGCTGCGGCGGATCCCGGTTACGCCCGAAGCCGGCGTCGCCGCCCGGGTCGCAGCGCGAGCGCGCGGTCATCCGTTCGTCCGCCTTGCCCTGAACGGGTCTTTCACCGCCTTGTGGGTGGGCCAGCTCATCAGCCTGTTCGGTGACCGCGCGAACCAGATCGCCCTGGCGTTCCTCGTCCTGCGAGCCACGCAGTCCCCTATCGCGGTCGCCCTGGTGTTCGTCGCCGCGACCCTGCCCAATCTGATTCTCAGTCCTGTTGCCGGGACGCTCGTGGATCGCTGGAGCCTCCAGGAGACAATGGTCGTGAGCGACCTCCTGCGGGGTGCCGTGGTTCTCCTGATCCCGATCGCCGCCTTGACCAACCTCGTGCTCGTCTATCCGCTCATTTTTCTGGTCACTACGATCTCGCTGTTCTTCCGGCCGGCGCGGACCGCGATCCTGCCCAGGATTGTCGGCAAGGACGAGCTCCTGAGTGCCAACTCAGCAATGTGGCTGGGCGAGACCGTCGCAGACGTTGTTGGTTATCCCCTTGCAGGCCTCTTCGTGGCCTTCCTGGGGACGGCCCTGCCGCTCGCGTTCTGGTTCGATTCCGCGACGTATGTCGCCTCAGCCGTGATGATCGCTTCGATGGTCGTGCCGGCCCTCATCCGACGGGGGGAGCGCGAATCGACGCCAAAACGGCCCGGACTTCGCAAGGAGCTCCTTGCCGGCTGGCGTTTCCTGCGGAATGAGTCGGTGCTGCTCACCAACACGCTTCAGGGGGCGGCTGGCCAATTTGCAGCGGGCGGGCTCACCGCCCTCACCGCGGTCTATGCGGACACGGCCCTCACCCGGGGCCCGTTGAACCCGGAGGCTGCGTACGCCTTCCTCGAGACTTCGATCGGCATTGGCAACCTGATCGGTGGTTTCGCCATCGGCATTATCGGGACGCGTCTGGCCAAGGGCCGGCTCGTCGCCGTGGGTTACGTTGCATTCGGCTTGTGCGTCGCGATGCTCGCCTTCGTTGGCCAGCTGCGACTCGCGCTTGGCCTCTTCCTCGGCTCGGGCATCGCCAACATGATCTACATCATCCCGAGCCAGACCTTGTTCCAGGAGCGCACGCCGCCCGAACTGATGGGGCGCGTGGTTGGGTTCCGGTTCTCGCTCGTATTCGGATCACTGACTTTGGCCATGGGCCTGAGCGGTTTGCTCGCCTCGGCTGTCGGCGTCGCACCGGTATTGGGCGTGTTCGGACTCGTGGCGATCGGGGCCGGTCTCGCCGGCCTGCTGATACCGGCGGTGAGGGAAGCCTGATCCCCTGAGAAACGCCGAGGCGGGCGTCGGGCCCGGACGTCGACTGGCCCGCTTCGATACACTGGCGCCCGCGCGCGGGCCAACCGCGCGATCTCTACGTTCAGAGGTAAGCGACGACGGGATGACTGAAGGCGATGCGGGCAAGGCAGAGGGCTCGACCCCGCCCGAAGAGACCGCGCCTGAGGCCGAAAGCGACTCCGAGGTCGAGGCTGGGGTCAGCGAAAGCATGGCGGCCCACGAGCCCCTCCCCGAGGACGATGTCGATGGTGATCTCGGGGAGATCGAGGACGACGACGCGTACGAAGCGGCTCTGACCACCGCCGCCACGAAGGACGCAGATGCGGAAGTCGGGGCGGAAGAGTTGCCGCTCCCCGTCGCTCCGACCGGACCCGCTCGACGCTTCGGCCGGCCCGCGAGGACTGTCGTCCCACCGGCACCCCCGACGCCCTCGGAAGTTGCCGTTCGGATCGACGATCGGATCTCAGCGCTCTACGTGATTGCAGTCGTAGCCGCGTTCACAGGCCTGCTGTTATGGGGCGTGTTCCTGGGCACGGGTGGCATCCTCACGCCCCTTCCGTCACCCTCTCCGAGCCCGACCGAACCACCGGCTTCGGCCGAGGTGTCCCCGTCGCCGTCGCCGTCGCCGTCGCCGTCACCGTCATCATCGCCCTCCGCGACTGCCACCAAGAAGCCGACGGCAACCCCCAAGGCGAGCGCCAGCCCTTAGCTTCTGAATATCAGGGCCGGCGTATCCTCAAGCGATGCGCATCGGCGGCCAGCGGTCGCTCGAGGCCCAGCGCGCGGCGATGGTCGCCGGTCAGCTGCGGGGCAGGGGGGTCAGAGACGAGCGCGTGCTCAAGGCCATGGGCGAGGTGCCGCGCGAGCTGTTCGTGCCCGGTTGGCGGCGTTCGCAGGCATATGCGGACGAAGCCCTTCCGATCGAGGCAGGCCAGACGATCAGCCAGCCGTACATCGTTGCCCGGATGACCGAGCTGCTGGACGTTCGCCCCGGCGATCGGGTGCTCGAGATCGGGACGGGGTCGGGCTACCAGGCCGCGATACTCGCGAAGCTGGGAGCCGAGGTGACCACGATCGAGCGCCAGGAGGACCTCATCGCGCAGGCGCGCGGGCGCTTGCAGGAGCTCGGCCTCGCCGACGCGGTCGTCGTTCGAGCCGGCGACGGAAGCGCCGGCGTCCCCGAAGAGGCGCCCTGGCCCAGAATCATCGTCACGGCCGCCGCACCGACCATCCCGATGGCGCTGCGCGAGCAGCTCGACCCGGACGGTGGCCGGATGGTGATCCCGGTTGGGCCGCGCGACCGGCAGGAGCTGCTGGTCGTGATACGACAGGGCAATGAGTGGGTCGAACGCTCCGACGGGCCATGCGTCTTCGTGCCGCTGATCGGCAGCGAGGGCTTCCCCCACGACGCCTGAGGAGACGGCTCGCAGGTAGCCCTCGGTATACTCGCGCGGCCATGGCCCATGTCTTCGTCGCGCCTCATCCCGACGATGTAGCCCTCTCCTGCGGGGGGCTGATTGCGAGCCTCCGCGAGCTCGGACAGAACGTCACCATCATCACCGCGTATTCGGGAGCGAGCTCGCTCGGCGAGGATTCCCTGACTTCGTACCAGCGCGAGGCGCTCGGCTTCGGGACGAAGACGCTATGGCCGGTGAGCGAGGCGTTCAACCGTTCGAGCCTGACCAACGACTATCCGGTCTACCCGGGCGACCCGTCCGGCGAAGTCGTTCCAGCGTGGTCCGCCATCACCGACCGGCTGGAGGCCACCCAAACCGAAGCCGATGCGGCCGCCAAGCGCTTCTGGCAGCGGTCGTCGTGGTACCGCCGCGCGAACATCCACAATGAGGCGATCGGCCAACGACCCCTGATCGACGACGAGCCGACGCAGGGTGCCATCCTGACCGAGGAGCTCGTTTCCGCGGAGGCGGCCGGCGATCTGATGGCCGCCCGGCGACTGGAAGACGAGCGTTATGCGTATTTCGCTGAGGCGTCGGTCGTGTTCCTGGACCTGCCGGACGCCGTGTTCCGCGGCTATGAGGGCGACGACCAGCTCCTGGGGATGCCGCGCACGGACGATCGCAACCCGGCGGATATTCTCCGTCGCGAGATCGCCCGCCTCGAACCGCAGAAGGTCTATTTTCCGCTCGGCATCGGCAACCACGTCGACCACCAGCTTGTTCGTGACGCAGGCATGGCGATGCTGGGCGATGGTCGTCGATGGGTCATGCCCGGGCCGGAATGGGCGGGTATCGTCACCTTCTACGAGGATTTCCCGTACGCCTGGTGGCGCGAGTTCAGCCGGCTCGAGGATCTTCCCCCGCACGCCCTCGCGCGCCTCCCCGCGGACGTGTCCCTGTGGCCCGAGTACGCGAATGTCTCCGACCAGCTCGAGCGAAAGATCACGGGCCTGACGATTTACAGCAGCCAGATCGATCGGCTCTTTGGCGGTGGTGGCGAAATGGCCAAGGCCGTGCGCACCTTCGCGACAAAGGTCGCGGCGCTGGGCGGCCTCGAAGGCGCCGCCGCCGAGCGGTACTGGGCCACGACCCGCATCTGAGTCGGGACACGCACATCCGCCCGGCGACCGCTCGGCTGGATGCACTCCGGGAAATGCCCGGTGTTCGGGTCGTAGTCAGGCTCGGACCCGAGCGGCTCCTGCGGGCGGCTGCCGTGCTTTTCCTGCTCGCGATGGTCGGCATCGTCGCGGTCTTCTTTCCGGAGTTCTTCGATCCGACCAGGATCGGAGGCGACGTTTCCAACTACTACGCCGCGGGCCAAAGGCTCAATGCCGGCCACGATCTTTACGCCATCCAACCCGGCGATCGCATGGGACCACCTAATCCCCCGTACTGGACGGTGCCCCTCCTCAATCCGCCCCCGATTGCCGTTCTATGGCGGCCGCTCGCCGCCCTGGGCGACGTCGCGATGTACGCGTGGTGGATAGCCGCAGCGGTTGTCAGTGTGATCACCGTCGCATGGCTCGTCCGGCGATCGAGAGCGTCGGGGTTGTGGCTCCTGATCCTGCTCAGTCCTGCTGTCGCGCTGTTGTGCGTTGCCGGAAACGTGGGCGCGTTCCTGTTCCCGGTCTACGGCCTGATCTGGTGGGCGGACCGCAACGATCGGCCACAAATAGCTGGAGTTGCCGTCGCGGCCGTAACCGCAATCAAGCTCACACAGGGCGTCTTTGGCTGGTGGCTCCTCGTCCGGAGGCGGACGGCCGCGGTCGGTTGGTCAATCCCCTCGGGCATCGCAATTCTCGCGGTGAGCGTGATTGGGGCGGGCTGGGACAGCCATGTCGAGTTCCTGTCCATAGCGCAGCAGACGAGCACGACTGGCGTATCGCGACTCAGCCTCGCTGGAATTGCCGGGAGCTGGGGCCTGCCTCATGATCTCGTGCCGCTGGTAACTCCGGTTGTGGGCGTGGTCTGCCTTGCCCTGATCTGGCTGTTGCGGCAAAGACCAGCCGCGTCGTTCGCCGTCGCGGCGGCAGCCTCGGTCATCGTGTCGCCTGTCGTGTACTTCGAGCAGATCAGTCTGCTGGTGACGATCGCGATCCCGTTTGCCCGGACCTCCAACGCGCCAACACGCGCGCCGGCGCGACCGCCGACCTAGACCGGACGATCCGAAGACCCGGACGCGCCTCAGGCGGATCGTTTGGTCAGTGCTTGAGGCCGGTCCGTAGAAGGAGGGCGGGCCGAAACAGCCGCCACCAGTCCCGAACCCCCTGCATCTTGGTGTAGCCATCGCCGTGGTAGCGGACAGTTACGGGGTGCTCGACAACGCGATAACCGAGACGGATCGCTTTGTAGAGGACGTACGGCTCGAGGTCGTAGCTTGTGAGCCAGGATTGATGGAGATCGATTGCCGGGTCCTTCAGGATCGAGGCCTTCAAGATCCGGAAGCCATTGGTCGCGTCGCTTACGCGGCGCATCGCAAGGATGCTGAAGGCCAACGAATACACGCGGGTCCCGAAACCCCGCCCGCCGGCAGGCCCCACGACTCGCCCGCCACGCATCCAACGTGAGCCCTGGAGGTAGTCAGCATCCCTGGCGAGGAGGTCGTCCAGGGCGCTCGCAAGATCCGCCGCATCGTGCTGGTCGTCGGCATCGATGATCGCCAGATATGGCCGGCCACGCCGGATACCTTCCTCCCATCCGTCCCGAATCGCGACTCCTTTGCCAGCTCTCAGGTCGTGGCGCAGCACCACGGCCGCTCCATGAGCTCGTGCCTCATCTGAAGTCTGGTCCGTCGAACCGTCATCCACGACGATGGCCTCGAACCGGCCATCACGAGGTATCCCATCGAGCACTCGTCCAACCTTGCCCGCCTCGTTGAGCGCGGGAATCACAACCGCAACCAGCGGCGCCTCGCTGAGGTCTTCAAACATCAGCGGCCTCTGCCCCTGCCAGGGGGCGGCGCTCGTATTCGATGACATCCTCCAGGATTTCCTTCAGCCCCTGCCGAGGAACCCAGCCGGTCAGCCCCGTGATCTTGGAAATGTCAGGCAGCCGTCTCTCCATGTCCTCGAAGCCCGGCTCGTAGGCCTCGCTGTATGGCACGTAGCGAATGGATGACGAGGAGGCCGTCATCTCAATCAGCAACTCGGCGAGCGATCGGACGCTGATCTCGTTCTGCGACCCGACGTTGAACACATCGCCGATCGCCTCGTCGCAGTCCAGGAGCGCCACGAGACCGCCGACCGCATCCATGACATGGCAGAAGCAGCGCGATTGCGTCCCGTCACCGAAAACGGTGAGATCCTCCCCGGTCAGGGCCTGCCGGACAAAGCGCGGCACAACCATGCCGTACGCGCCTGTCTGGCGGGGGCCGACGCAGTTGAACAGGCGGGCCACGACGGTCGGTAATTTCCGCTGCCGCCAGTACTCGAACGCGAAGATTTCATCGACCTCCTTTGAGGTCGCGTAGGCCCAGCGCGCCTTGAGGAGCGAACCAAGGATTCGGTCTGATTCCTCGTGCAGGGCGCCGGCGGCGTTCTTTCCGTAGATCTCGGATGTCGAGGTCACGAGGACCTTGGTCCCCCTTTGAACGGCGACATCGAGCACGATCTCGGTTCCCCGGACATTGTTGAGCAGGGTTTCAAGTGGCTTCTTGACGACCAGCTCGACGCCCACCGTCGCGGCAAGGTGGACGATCACATCGACCTCGCGTGTGAGCTGGCTCACGAGGCTGTGGTCCAGCACCGACCCTTCGGTGAATCGGACCGCGGCGGACGAGGGACCCGACAGAAGATGTTGGATGTTGGCCGTGCTCCCGGTGGAGAGATCGTCGAGAAGGCTGACGGTATCGCCGCGCCCGACGAGGCGGTCAGCAACATGCGACCCGATGAAGCCGGCACCGCCCGTGATCAGGTATCTCAATTCACTCGAGCTCTCGCGTTAGCAGGCGTGGACATGAATCTCTCAGAATCGCCGCGCTCGGAGGCTATGTTCGTGAAGGCGATGCCAACTGGCAACACTCCGTTAGTACCCTCTGGGAGGACGGTCGCATCCAAAGGTGGAGCTCGTGCAATGGGCCTGGACCGACGCGATCAGTGCGTCGCGGCCCCTGTGGCCGGAGCGTCCCGCTCAGCCGCGAATCCGGTCTCCCGGAACCAGATTGCCGTCCGCGCGAGGCCCTGCTCCAGAGTGATCTGAGGGGCCCAGCGAAGCATCCGGCGCGCCTTTTCGATGTTCACGACGCGTCGTCGGATGTTGTCGACGTCGCGCCGGTCGATGTGCTCCAGAGTGACCGGGATGTCGAGAGCCCGACCGATCATCCGCGCGAGCTGGTTGACGGAGGTTTCAATGCCCGTGCCGACGTTGAAGACCTCGCCTTCGGCCCGCGGATGGATCGCGGTCAGCAGCGTCGCATCGACCGCGTCATCGATGAACGTGAAATCTCGTGTCTGTTCGCCGTCCCCGTGGATGGATATCGGGGCACCGTCGTCGGTCATGGCCAGGAACTTCGAGACGACCCCGCAGTACGGGTTGTCGGGCCGCTGGCCCGGACCGTAGATGTTCGAATAGCGGACGCACCCGATGGGCAGCCCGTAGCTCTCGTAGAAGGCGAAGCAGTAGTGCTCCCCCCCGAGCTTGCTCACGGCATACGGCGTGAGCGGAATGAGCAGGTCGTCTTCGTTGATCGGGATCGAGCGAGGGTTCCCGTAGATCGACGTCGACGACGAGTAGACGATCCGGTCGACCTTCGTTTCGCGAGCCGCCATCAGCACGTTCAGCGTCCCGCCGATGTTCGTCTCGAAGTCGTCGCGGGGGTTCTTTGTTGAGGCGATGATGTTGCGCGCTGCCAGGTGGAACACGAGCGCGTTCTCGGCCACGAGGTCGTTGATCAGGGCCTGATCGGTGACCGAGCCCTGAACGAACCGTGCGCCATTGGGAACGGTTTCGGGCAGGCCCGTAAAGAGGTCGTCCAGAACTGTGACCTGAGCGCCGAGCTCAACGAGGCGTTGAGCTACCGCTCCCCCGACGAAGCCCGCACCGCCTGTGACGAGGACGCGCCGACCGCGAAAAGCCTGCTCGAAGACCCCGTTCATCTCTTGACCCCCGTTCGCAGCAGCAATGCCGGTCGGAACAGGCGCCACCAGTCACGCAGTCCGCGCATCTTGGTATACCCGCCGCGGGCATGGTAGACGACCGTGCAGGGATGCTCGATGACCTTGTAGCCGCGCTGGATCGCCTTGTACAACACGTAGGGCTCCAGGTCGTAGCTGTCCAGCCACGGCTGGCGGATGTTGATCGCGGGGTCCCCCAGGATCTCGGAGCGGAATATGCGGAAGCCATTGGTGGCGTCCGTGACGAGCCGCAGCGTCAGCACGCTGAAGACCGCCGAGTAGAAGCGGGTCCCCAGCGCACGGCCGCTCGAAGGGCCCTCGACTCGCCCACCTTTGCGCCAGCGTGAGCCCTGGACATAGTCGGCGCCCGTCGCGAGCAACCGATCGAAAGCGCCGACGAGCTCGGACGGTTCGTGCTGGTCGTCACCCGACAGCAATGCCAGATAGGGCCGGTTGCGGGCAAGGCCGGCCTCCCAACCGTCGCGTATCGCCCCTCCGACGCCCTGTCGAGCATCGTGGCGGATGACCAGGGCTGCGCCATGCTCGCGCGCCTCCTCACCGGTTCCGTCCGTGGAACCGTCATCGACGACGATCGCCTCGAATCGGCCGTCCCGCGGGAACTTGTCCAGCACGCGGCCAATCTTGCCCTCCTCGTTTAGAGCAGGGATCACGACTGCGACAAGTGGCTCTGCGGTCCGGTCGGCGAGAATGCCGCGCGCGTCTTCTTTCAAAATCACCAGGGCTCGTTTCTTCCCAAGGCCTGCAGGGAGTCAAGCGGGGACAGCAGGCGACGGCCTGGGCCCACCCGATCGTCCATGGGCGCGCCGGCCGCTCCAATCCCCCGAATGGGTGGTCGATGGGCCGGGCCTCGGATACTAAGCTTCCCGCGATGATCCAGGCTCAACAGTTGCGAAGCCGCCTCGTGCAGGATGGGCTTCTGGCAGTTTGCGGGTGCCTCGTTCTGTTGATTGTCCTTGAAGCGAGCCAATTGGCCACGAACGCTGACCTGTGGCATCACACGGGCTTCGACTACAAGCTCTACATGGATGCCACCCACCGGTGGCTGGCCGGCGGATCGTTCTATCCACCGCAACAACTGGCCGGGCCTTACGACCTGGAGGCCGGGGCGGTTCTCTATCCGCCCCAGATGCTTGCCTTGTTCGTGCCATTCAGCCTTCTGCCCGCAGTCGCCTGGTACGCAATTCCGATCGCGATCACTGGATGGATGCTCTTTTCGTTTCGGCCTGCCATGTGGGCCGTGGCCTCGATCCTCGCGCTTGTCGCCTTCTTCCCCTGGTCGTTCATGATCTACGTGTACGGCACGCCAACTATTTGGCTCGTCGCCGTATTTGCCGTCGCGCTCCGGTATTCGTGGGTCAGTGCACTGATCCTCGTCAAGCCAACGCTTCTCCCGTTCGCGCTTGTCGGCGTCCGCGATTGGCGGTGGTGGACAGTCGCGATCTCGCTCCTTCTGGTTGGTGTGCTCATGTTGCCGATGACCCTTGACTGGGTTCGCTCACTGACCAACGGGCACGGTTCCAATGCCGGCATTCTCTATTCGCTCGAGAACGTTCCGGTGCTCCTGGTCCCGGTCGCAGCGTGGGCTGGCAGAACGACTGCACGGGGCGTCCGCAGAGGGGGTTCGCCGCATATGGAAGGCCCGCTCCCGGAGGCGGGTCGATAATGGTGCCCGTTCGCGCCCGCGCGACCTTCTCGGCCCGGCGCCCCACGTGGGCCGGGCCCGTCGTCGTTGCCGGCCTCGCGGCAGCCATCCTCATCCGGCTGATTCTGCTGCCGACGGATGGCTTCAGAGACGATCTCGACCAATTCGTTGGCTGGGTCCGCGACATCGGCCGTGCCCCGTTCGGCCAGGCCTATCGTCTGGACCTCAGCTTCCCACCCGTGATGGCCTATCTGTTCGCGCTGATGGGCGGGATCCTGGGCCTCGCCGGCCACGCCGTCGACGCCGGCGATCCGCTGGTGCGGGCCGTCGTGAAGCTGCCCGCCAGTGTCGCCGACCTCGCGCTCGCGCTGGGTGTCGCTTTCGCCCTCCGCGACCGGCTTCGCTGGGCGATCGTCGCGGGCCTCGCGATTGCGCTGCATCCCGCGCTCATCTACGTCAGCGCATGGTGGGGACAGTTCGAATCGATCTACGTGCTGGCGGGGCTCGTCGCCGTCCTGCTCGCCGGAGGCCGACACCCCAACCTGGCGGCGGTCGCCCTCGGAGTCGCCGTCATGACGAAACCGCAGGCCCTGCCCTTCTTCGTCCCGTTCGCCGCCTGGGCGGTGGCGCGTTTTGGACTTGGTGGTGCGATCCGATTGGCCGCAGTCACGGCCGGAACGGCCGCCGTCCTGTGGCTTCCCTTTCTTGCCGACGGCGGCGTCGCCGGCTACGCGCGCAACCTGAACCACTATCAAAACGAGGTGTTCGGGGTGCTCTCCTTGCGCGCCTGGAACGTCTGGTGGCTGCTCCAGCAGGCTGCCGGCGGAAATTTCCTGTCGGATAGCGGGGCCCTGCTGGGCCCCGTGTCGGTGCGCTCTCTGGCCTTCGTCATGACCGGGCTGGCCGAAGCCGTCGTCTTCATCGCCGTCTACCAGCGGCCGACCTTCCGGAACCTCGTGCTTGGAATTGCAGCGTCGGCGCTGGTTGCCTTCTCGCTCCTGACGACGATGCACGAACGCTATGCGTTTGCGGCCCTTGTCTTCCTCGCGCTTCTCCTCCCCGAGGTCCGGCTTCGCGCGCTATGGCTCGTTTTCGGCTTGGCCTTCACTGCCAACCTCATGTCGGCCGTCCCGGCGACAGCGGGTATCGCACAGCTACTGCCGCAGAACGGGCTCCTGTCGGTTCTCGGCGCCGTGACAGTCCTCGCCGTTACCTTTGGGAGCGTCTGGCAGCTCACTCACGGGCCGGCGGAAAGCGACTCGCTCGAGTGGTCAGACGGGGAGCACCCGCCGCAGCCGGCCTCGGAAGGCAACCCCATACCAGCGCAGGTAGTGCGGTAGCCACGCGCGGAGCTTGAAGTTGCTCTGGCCGGCGGTGCGGTCGCGCCAGGTCGTGGGGAGCTCGGCAACGGGCCGCCCGGCCAGAGTCGCTTTCACCGTCAGCTCGAGGGCCAACTCGAATCCCGCGCTGCTCTCGATGCGCACCGAGTCGATGAACTGCCGCCTGTAGATCTTGAAGTTGTTGGTCGGATCGTGAGTGGCGACGCCAGCGAACCAGTGCAAGGTCAAACCCGCCACTCGACTCATCAGCCGCTTCAGCGGAGGCCCACCGATCTGGCGTCCCCCGCGCATATAGCGACTGCCAGCCACGACGTCGGCGCCCGACCGCGCCAATTCCACCATCGAGTCGATGCATGCCGGATCGTCTGAGCCGTCGGCCATTGAAATCAGGAGATAGGAGCCGCGCGCCTCGGCCAGCCCGGCCTTCATGGCATTGAGCACGCCTCGCCCCAGGTCATTGCGAAGGCCGCGGAGCCCGTCGATCTC
>Ga0066710_100003949_pt1 | contig 12888 bp, 11 predicted proteins | sample GraSoiAngelo_159_FD_79666 | JGI IMG/M metagenome (GOLD analysis project Ga0066710, IMG submission 79666) | Grasslands soil microbial communities from the Angelo Coastal Reserve, California, USA - 14_1009_16_40cm | ecosystem: Environmental > Terrestrial > Soil > Grasslands | place: USA...
GAGCCCCGCGGCGACGGCCCTCGGAGCTGGAGGCGGGCAGAGGGAGGATCAGATGAGCTCCACGCGCATCTCGGTGGGCGATGGCCCGGCCCCCGTCGCGAGACACGGATGACGGTGCGCCTGCTGCCGTACGTCCTGGTGGGAATTGGAGGCTTCATCGGCGCGAACGCACGCTTCATGATGGCGAGATGGGTCGGGACGCTGGTGGAGGGACGCTTCCCCCTCGGCACGTTCCTGATCAACGTGAGCGGGTCGTTCCTCCTCGGGCTGCTGGGAGCCGTGATCACGCAGAAGGCCTTGCCGAACGCCGACGCGCTGCGGCTGGCCCTCGGCGTCGGCTTCCTGGGGGCCTTCACGACGTTCTCGACGTTCGAGTTCGAGACGCACGCGCTGTTCGAGGACGGCCTGTGGCTGACCGCCCTGACCAACATGTTCTTGAGCCTGTTCACCGGCCTGGTGGCGGTGCGCGTCGGGATCCTCGCGGCGAGAACATGGTTCTAGGCGCCAGGGCGGCGGTGAAGGTCGAGGCCGAGCAGGTCCTGTGCCGGTTCCATCTGTCGAACTTCGTGCGCCATGGCACCGAGCCGCTCTACCAGTGGATCGTGGAGGTGGCGCACAAGGGCGGGCTGCAAGGGGCGACCGTCCTGAAGGGCTTCATGGGCCTCCGGCCCGATGGTTCGATCCTGAGGGAGAACCCCTGGGCCCTGGCCCAGGAAGTCCCCGTCATCGTCGAGGTCGTCGACGGCCCGCATCACGTCGAGAGTCTCCTCGAGGACGTCGAGCCGGTGTTCAGCGAGGGATCGATCACTCTGGAGCGGGCCCACGTGGTCCTCTACCGAGGCGGCGACACGCATCCCGCGTGGAAGGACATCGCGCCGCGGTGCGACGTCGTCGCGACAAAGGAAGAAAGCGCGGCCTGGGAGGTGAAAACCGTGAAGATCCCCGAAGAAGGTGCGCTGCTCCGGATCTTCGTGGGGGAGAGCGACCGCGAGCCGGGCCGCGACCGCCCGCTCTACGAAGCGATCGTCAACCGCGCCCGCGAGGCGCACCTGGCCGGCGCCACGGTCCTCAAGGGGCCGATGGGCTTCGGCCGCCACTCGCGGATGCACGCCGCGAAGCTGCTCGAGCTGTCGACCGACTTGCCGGTCGTGATCGAGATCGTGGACGCCGAGGAGCGCATCCGCTCGTTCCTGCCCGTCGTGGACGAGCTCGTCACGGAAGGGCTCGTCACGCTCGAGGCGGTCCGGGTCATCAAGTACGTATCGCCGGGACAGGGCAGAAGCTAGGCGCGCATACCGGTCGCCGCGGTCGAACCCCGGACCGGCTTAGAATGACCCCCGCCGGCCACCCGCGATGCTCCAGTGCCCGTCGTGCGACGTCTCGCTCGCCGAGTCGAGTCAGGTCTGCCCGAGCTGCGGCACGTCCGTGGATTCCTACGTGACCCGAACGGGCGCGCCGCCCCGGCGCGCCTCACAATCGCCGGCGCCCGAGCGGAGCGCGGGCGTCGCGCGAGAGCGCCGCTTCGTCGCCGGCGATCTTTTCGCCGAGCGCTACCGCATCGTCGGGCCGCTGGGCCGGGGAGGAATGGGCGAGGTGTACCACGCCGACGACCTGCGCCTGGGCCAGCCGGTCGCCCTGAAGCTCCTGCCCGAGAGGCTGCAGGACGACGCCGACCGGCGGGCGCGGCTGTTCGGGGAGGTGCGCCTGGCCCGCCAGGTCTCCCATCCCGCGGTTTGCCGCGTGTACGACGTCGCCGAGGCGGACGGGCGTCCCTTCCTGACGATGGAGTACGTGGACGGCGAGGACCTGGCCTCGCTCCTGCGGCGCATCGGCCGAGTGCCCCGCGACAAAGCGCTCGACATCGCCCGGCAGCTCTGCGCAGGAATCGCCGCCGCCCACGACAAGCAGGTCCTCCACCGCGACCTCAAGCCCGAGAACGTGATGCTCGACGGGCGCGGGAAGGTTCGCATCACCGACTTCGGTCTCGCCGCCCTGTCGGAATCACTGCGCGGAGACGAAGTGCGCTCCGGCACGCCCGCCTACATGTCCCCCGAGCAGCTCGAGGGCCGCGGCGCGACGGTGCGCAGCGACGTCTACTCGCTGGGCCTCGTGCTCTACGAGCTCTTCACCGGGCGGCGGGCGTTCGACGGCCAGAGCGCGGCCGAGCTGGCCCGCCAGCACCGCGAAGAGGATCCCCCTCGGCCGTCCACGCTCGTCGACGACCTCGACCCGGCTGTCGAGCGCGCCATCCTGCGCTGCCTGGAGAAGGACCCGCGGCTGCGGCCGGCCTCCGCGATGGCGGTCGCGGCGGCCCTGCCCGGGGGCGATCCCCTCGCGGCCGCCCTCGCGGCGGGAGAGACTCCCTCTCCGGAGCTGGTGGCGGCGGCGGGGGAGGCCGAAGGGCTCTCGCCGGCGGCGGCGTGGGCGTGCCTCGCCATCGCCGCCGCTGGCGTCGCGCTCTTCGCTCTGCTCTCGCGCCCGGTGATGCTCGCCCGCATCGTGCCGATCGAGAAGAGCCCGGCCGCGCTCGAGGACCGCGCGCGGGATCTCGTCCGGACGCTCGGCTATGCCGATCCTCCCGCGGACGCGCGGGTGGGCCTGACGGTAGACGCCGACTACCTGCAGTACGTCGCCGAGCACGACCGCTCGCCGCACCGGTGGGACACCCTGGCGTCGGGCCAGCCGCCGGCGCTCCAGTTCTGGTACCGGCAGAGCCCGCGGCCGCTCGTTTCGACCCACCTGGCCGGCCGCGTGCGCGCGAGCAACCCGCCGGTCGTCGATTCCGGCATGGCCGGGGTCCGTTTCGATATGCAGGGCCGACTGCTGAGCTTCTATGCCGTGCCGCCGCAAGTGGAATCGGCGGCCCCCCCCGCCTCCACCCCGGACTGGGGGCCGCTCTTCGCTCAGGCCCGCCTCGACCCCGCGCGCTTCCGTCCGGCGGAGCCGGAGTGGGTGCCGCCTTTCTATTGTGACCGTCGCGCGGCATGGGTCGGGACCTACCCGGACCGGCCCGAAATCCCCATCCGCATCGAGGCCGCCGGCTACCGCGGGCGCCCATCGTCGTTCCAGATCGTGGCCCCCTGGACGCGGCCCGACCGCATGCGTCCGTTCCGGCTCACGCCGGGGATGCGGGCCTCCGCGGCCACGGGAGTGGCCCTGGGCTTCTCGGTCCTCGCGGCCAGCGCCTTCCTGGCCCGCCGCCACCTGCGCGCCGGCCGCGGAGACCGACACGGCGCCTTTCGTCTTGGCGCCTACGCGCTGGTGGCTGGGTTCACCGCGTGGCTGCTGTACGCCGACCACGTCGCCGACCTGCAGGCGGAGACCGGTCTCGCCCTCCGGGGCCTGGGAGCCATGCTGGTACTGGCGCTGGTGGTCTGGGTCCTCTACCTCGCGGTGGAGCCGTACGTCCGGCGCCGGTGGCCCCACACGCTCATCTCCTGGGCGCGGCTGCTCGGGGGCCGCCTCGACGACGCGCGGGTCGGGAGCGACCTGCTCATCGGCGTGACCGCCGGCGCGGTGATGGCCGCGGTCTTCGCGCTGATGTTCCGGCTGCCCGCCCTCGTCGGCCAGCCCGCCCCGCCGCCCTCATGGGTGGGGCTCGACGCCCTTCTCGGGATGAGGGAGGTGGCCGCGGAGATCGTCTTCGGTCAGGTCAACGCCGCGGCGCTCAGCATGGCCCTGCTGCTGATGCTGCTCCTGCTCCGCTTGGTGATGCCGGAGTGGCTGGCGGCGCTGGTGGCGGTGCTCGTCGCCAGCGCGCCCGAGTCGCTGGACTCGGACCTGCCTCTGGCTCTCGCCCTTCCTCTCAATGCCGCGGCCCTCGCCCTCCCCACGATGGTGCTGCTGCGGTTCGGCCTGCTGGCCGCCATCACCTGCCTGTACGTCGTGAACCAGCTCGCCGTGAACTTCGCCTTCGTTCCCGAGGTGGGGGGATGGACGACGGGTCCCGCGATCCTGCTGCTGCTCTTCCTTGGCGGCCTGGCCGTCTTCGGCTTCCGCGCCGCGGTGTCGGCCTGGCGGCGGTGGCCGGTGCGCGCGGGGCCGAGCTAGGGTCCGGTCCGCGCGGCCGCCGCGCCCTGGGGCAGCAGCTCCGCCCACACCGGCAGGTGGTCGCTGGCGCCGTTGTTGTTGAACACGATCCCCTTCCGGGGCGGCGCTTTCAGGACGAGCCCCCGGACGAAGACGTGGTCCCAGGCGAAGAAGCTGATCGTGTGGCCCGCGTCACGGGTCACCCATTGGAAGCCGGCTCCTCCCAGCACCTCGCTCACGACGTCGCGGCTGTTGAAGTCGCCGGCGATGACCACCGGGCCGGGATAGCGATCGGCGTCGGCCACGATCGCGCGGAGCTGGTCGCGCCGCTCGGAGGCCGAGATCTGGATCGCCGTCTCGAGGTGGACGCTGTAGGCGCGCAGCCTGATCCCGTCCACGACCACGTCGGCGGCTACCGCCGCCCGCAGCAGGTGCCGGAAGCGGCCGACGTGCGGGAGGAACAGCTTGTGGTCGGCCTCGATCGGGCCCTTGACGAGCAGGGCGCAGCCGAAGTCGCCCGAGGCCTGGGGATGGAAGGCGGAGGGGTAGTAGACGTAGCTCATGCCCAGGGCGCGCGCGATGCGCTCCACTCCGGCGTTGTTCATCTCCTGCAGGGCGATGATGTCCGGGTTCTGGAGGTCGTGGTTCCTCTCGAACAGCTCGATCGCCCGGTCGATCTCCCGCGAGAACTTGATGTTGAACGTGACGATCCGGAGCGCGGGGTCGGGGTCCAGCCCGGCGAACCGCCCCTCGTAGCGCGGGCCGGAAGGATCGGCATAGTTGAGGGCCTTGGAGCACGCCGCCGAGATGAAGAAAGGGAGAGCGAGCCACGCGAGGGCTCGACGGCGCAGGGTCACCACCTCCCATCGTGGCACGGAATCGGTCTAGAGTCCGGGAATGATCGAGAGCCCCCTGGCCCTGATGCGGCGGCTTCCCCGCGCCGTGCAGCTGCTCGTCGCGGGCGCCTTCGTCAACCGGCTCGGCGGCTTCATCGTGCCGTATCTCGCCATCGTGCTGCGGCGCGAGTTCCGCCTCTCGCCGGCCGACGTCGGCCTGCTCATGACGAGCTACGGGATCGGCTCCCTCGTCTCCATCCTCATCGGCGGCGTCGTGGCCGACCGGCTGGGCCGCCGTCTCGCGCTCATGGCGAGCCTCTTCGGCAGCGGCGCGCTGGCCTGCACGATGGCCTTCGCTCCCTCGGTGCGCGTGTTCGTCCCGCTCCTCGTGTTGTTCGGCTTCGTGGCCGACCTCTACCGCCCCGCCGCTTCCTCCGTCATCGGCGACCTCCTTCCTCCCGGCCAGCGGGCGCTCGGCTTCGCCGGACTGCGCACGGCCATCAACCTGGGCTTCGCGGTGGGGATGGCCACCGGCGGGGTGCTGGCCGATTGGAGCTGGCGGGCGCTGTTCCTGGGCGACGGCGCCACCACCATCGTATACGGGCTCATCGTCTACTTCTTCGTGCCCGAGACGCGGCCGGCGCCGCGGGTGGCCGCGGGCCGGATCGAGGCGGGCCCCAGCCCCTGGCGCGACCCAGTGTGCCTGCAGCTCGCTTTCGCCTCGTTCGCCTTCGCCCTCGCCTTCCACACCAACATGTCGGCCCTGCCCCTGACGATCACCGTTTCCGCCGGCTATCCGGCTCCGGTCTACGGGTGCCTGGTGGGGATCAACGGCCTGCTCATCGCGCTCTTCGAGATGCCGGCCACCGACGCGCTGCGGCGTTTCCGCCGGCTGCGGGTGGCCGCCCTCGGCATGCTGCTCGTCGGCGTCGGCTACGGGCTCACCGGCGTGCGGCTCCACTGGGCCTGGTTCCTCTTCACCGTGGTCGTATGGACGGCGGGGGAGATCCTCGCCACGCCGCAGAAGCTGGCCTTCATCGCCGACTGGTCGCCGGCCGAGTCGCGGGGACGCTACCTGAGCCTGGTCCAGGCCACCTGGAGCCTGGCGGTGGCCGCGAACCCGATCCTCTTCCTGCCCCTCCACGCCCGGCTCGGAGATCGGGCCTTCTGGCCGCTGCTCATGCTCGTCGCGCTGCCCGGCTGCCTCGTCCTCGTCTACCTCGACCGGACGGCCGACCGGCCGGAGCGCCTGCGCGGCACCCTGGACGCGCTCCGTCCGTCACCCGGCGCATCCTTTGATCCCTCTCCCCGCAGGAGAGAGGGCCTGGGGTCAGGCGCCGGGACCTCCTAAGAATTTAGTTGACAAGGCCGGCGCGCGACGCCTATAGTCCTAAATGATTAGGAGACGCCGATGGCTCCCCGGAGCCCGAAAGGGCTGACGCCGCTGGAACTGGAGATCATGAAGGTGCTCTGGGCGTCCGGCCGGGCCGGCGTCCAGGCGGTGCGGGAGGCCCTCGCGCCCCGGCGGAAGCTCGCCTACACGACCGTCCAGACCATGCTGAACGTGCTGTGGCGGAAGGGCCGCGTCCGGCGGACGCTCAAGGACCGGGCTTACGTCTACCAGCCGGTGCTGACCCGCCGCCGGGCCTTGCGCCAGGCGGTCGGGGATCTGGTCGACCGGCTCTTCGGCGGCTCGGCGGAGAGCCTCGTGGTGGGCCTGGTGGAGAGCCGCCACCTGACGCCGGAGGCGCTGGCCCGGCTCACCCGCGCCCTGGAGCGGGAACGGAAGGACCGCGATGGAGGCCGGTAGCCGCATCGTCGTCGCTTTCGTGCTGAACGCCGCGTGGCAGGTGCCGGTGGTCGTCCTGGCCGCCGCCGCGGCGGCCAGGCTCCTGCCCTCGGCGGCGGCGCGCCACCGCCTGCTCCTGGCCGCCCTCGGCTTGGGTCTCGCCGTTCCGCTCTCCGGGGCGCTCGTCGGGCCCGGGACGCTGCAGTCGGGCGACGAGAGGACGTCGTCACCGCCGGTATCGCCGCGCCAGGAGGCCACGGCCTGGAGGGCGTGGCTCGGGGCGGCGGCGCCCCACGCCGTCGCGCCGGGCCCTTCCGTGAGGACAGTCGTAGCGGCGGGATATCTCCTCTCACTCGCCCTGGCCGCGGCTCGCCGAGGACCAGCTTGGCGCCGCGCGCTCGCATTGCGCCGTTCGGCGATCGAGAGGCCGCTGCCGGAGGCCGTCCGCCGCGTTGCCGAGCGGTGCCGCCTCAGGCTGGACGTGGGTAACGTCGCCGTTCGTCTGTCGCGGGCGGTCGCCTCCCCGGTCACCCTGGGCGCGCGGCACCCGTTGATCCTCCTTCCCGAAGGCCTCGTCACGTCGCTGGAGGGCGACCCGCTCGCGGCCGCCCTGGGCCACGAGATGGCCCATGTCCGCCGGAGCGACTTCGCGTGGAACACGGCGGCCGAGCTGGCGGCCGTGCTCCTCGCCTTCCATCCCGCCGTCGCCTGGCTGCTGCGCCAGTTGCGCCAGGCCCGGGAGCTGGCCTGCGACGCGCTCGTGGCCGAGCGCGTCCTGGATCCGTGGACCTACGCCCGCTCGCTGGCCGCCCTGGCCCGCTCGCTGGCCGCGGCCCCGGCCTATACCCTCGGCGTCGCCGACGCCGCAATCCTGGAGGAGCGTGTCATGAGCCTTCTCACCGGGCGGGCCCGCCGCAGGGCGGGAGCCTTTCCTGTGGTGGCGGCGTCGATCCTGCTCGGTTCCGCGTCGGTCGCCGCGGCGTCCTTTGCGGTGGGTGTCGAGCCAAGCGCCGGCCCCGCCGCGGTCATCGGTGCCTGGACGGGCCGCGTGGAGGAGATGGGGGACCTGCCGGCGGTGGACCTCAAGGTCGCCGAGAAGGACAAGCAGCTCTCCGGCTCGGTGACCTTCTACGCCGTGCGCGTCGGACCGCAGGGCCCGACGGTGGAGGGCAAGGACGTCGTGGAGATGCTGGAGCCGCGCCTCGACGGCAAGCGGCTGGAGTTCAAGGTCAAGAACAGCCGGGGGGAGACGCTCGCGATGGTCCTGAAGCTCACCGGCAAGGACGAGGGCGAGCTGGGCACGCGCGGCGTGACCTCGGATGGCGGTGAGCATCCGGCCACCCGAGAGCTGCTGGTGAAGATGAAGCGGGTGAGGTAACGCCCTTCACCCTCTCTGTTACCACAGTGGAGAGGGATCAGAGGATGCCAAGGGATGAACGGAGCGCACCTCTAGGCGAGAGCGCGTTCCTGGGCCGGGTCGAGCACGTAGGCGAGCCAGCCGTCGTAACGCAGGTTCTCGCCGTGCACCGCCTCACTGAAGGCCTGCTGCAGCGCGCGCGTCACGGGCCCGGTGCGGCCGGAGCCGATCTTGCGCCCGTCGATCTCCCGCAGGCCCACCATCTCGGCCGCGGTGCCGCACACGAACACCTCGTCGGCCAGGTAGAGCTGGTCGCGGCTCACCGGCTCCTCGCGCACCGGGTGGCCGAGGTCGCGGGCGAGGGTGATGACGCTGTCGCGGGTGATGCCTTCCAGGATGGTGGCAGTGGGCGGCGTCACGAGAGCGGCGTCGCGGACGAGGAAGAGGTTCTCGCCCGTGCACTCGGCGACGAAGCCCGACGGGTCCAGCATGATCGCCTCGTCGAAGCCGAGCCGCACCGACTCGCTCTTGGCCAGGGCGCTGTTGGCGTAGTTCCCGGAGATCTTGGCCTTGGTCATCATCACGTTGGGATGGTGGCGGGTGAAGGACGACACGTTGGCCCGCACCCCCAGCTCGCGCGCCTCCTGTCCGAGGTACGCGGTCCATTCCCAGACCGCGATGCCGAGGCTCGCCTTGCCGGCGCCGACGTCGAGGTTCCACGAGCCGTCGGAGACGTAGATGAGCGGCCGCACGTAGCACTCCTCGAACCCGTTGGCCGCCACCACCTCCCGCACCGCCTCGACGATGTCCGTCTCGGACCACGGGATGGGCGGCAACGCCAGCACCTTCGCCGAGCCCATCAGCCGGTCGATGTGCTCCCGCAGCCGGAACACGGCGGTACCCCGGGCGGTGCGGTAGGCCCGGATGCCCTCGAAGACGCCGAGGCCGTAGTGGAGGCCGGCGTTGAGGAAGGGCACCGTGGCTTCCTCGGCCGGTACCAGCCCGCCGTTCAGCCAGACGTGCTTCAGCCGCATCACACACCCCACTCGTAGGACGCTTCGTCCTCGGGGGACGGATGGGACCAGCGCAGCCACTCCAGGTTGTGCCGGACGGCTTCGGTGAACTCGGCGGTGGTGGCGCGCCCGCCGAGGTCCGGCGTGCGCGTCTCGCGCAGGGTCGCCATGACCGCCGCTTCCAGCGAGCGGGCCAGCTCGGCCCGGCCGAACGACAGCTCGAGCATCATCGCCACGGACAGGATGGCCCCGGCCGGATTGGCGGTGCCGCGGCCGGCCAGGTCGGGGGCCGACCCGTGGACCGGCTCGTAGAGCGAGGGGCCTTCGCCGAGCGAGGCCGAGGGCAGCAGGCCGATCGATCCCGCCACCACGCCGACCTCGTCGCTCAGGATGTCGCCGAACAGGTTCTCGGTGAGGACCACGTCGAAGCGGTGGGGAGCCTTCAGCAGCTCGAAGGCGGCCGCGTCCACGTAGCGGTGCTCCAGCTCGACGTCCGGGTATTCCCCGGCCACCTCGGTCACCACCCGCCGCCACAGCCGTGAGGCCTCGAGCACGTTGGCCTTGTCCACCGAGGTGACGCGCCGCCGGCGGCGCCGGGCGGCCCGGAACGCCACGTGGGCCACCCGCCGGACCTGGGCCGCCGACTGCCGCCAGGTGTTGAAGGCCTCGTTGCCGTCGCCGCCGCGGGGCTGGCCGAAGTACACGCCCCCGGACAGCTCGCGCACGACGAGGATGTCCGCGTGGCGCGCGAGCGCCTCCCGGAGCGGCGTGGGGAGCCCCATGAAACGCGCGGGACGCAGGTTGGCGAAGAGGCCCAGGCTCTGCCGCAGCCGCAGCAGGCCGTCCTCGGCCCGGATCGTCCCTTCCCAGCGCGGCCCCCCCACCGCTCCCAGCAGCACGGCTTCGCTGCGCAGGCACGTCTCCAGGGTGGCGCTCGGCAACGGATCGCCGGTGGCGTCGATGGCGGCGCCGCCGACGAGGGCCTCGCGGACCCGGACGGGGACGCAAGCGCCGAGGACGGAGAGGGCGGCCTCGGTCACCTCCGGACCGATGCCGTCGCCTTTGAGGACCGCGATGGTGTGGGTCATGACGTCGAGCCTCCGATGGGTGAATCCGCGCGCCGCTCGTGGGCGGCGATGGCCTCCTCCTGGCCGAGGAGGAACTGCAGTTCGTCGATGCCGTTCAGCAGGCAGTACCGCGCGAAAGGATCGATGACGAACCCGGCCTCGGTCCCGTCGGCCAGGCTGAGCTTCTGGGCCTCGAGATCGACCGTCACCGGCGAGCCGGGCGCGGAGACGAGCCGGCCGTGGACCGCCTCGTCGACCACCACCGGAAGGAGGCCGTTCTTGAGGGCGTTGCCGCGGAATATGTCGGCGAACGACGGCGCGACGACCGCCCGGAAGCCGAAGCCCTGCAGGGCCCAGACCGCGTGCTCCCGCGAGGAGCCGCAGCCGAAGTTGCGCCCGGCCACCAGGACCCGCGCCGCCTGCGCGGCGGGGTGGTTGAGGGGGAACTCCGGACGCGGCCGGCCTTCCGCGTCGTAGCGACGGTCGGCGAAGAGATGCGCTCCCCAGCCGCTGCGCGCCGTCCCCTTCAGGAAGCGGGCGGGAATGACCTGGTCGGTGTCGACGTCGTCGGCGTCGAACACGACGGTGGTCGACGTGAACGTCGTGAGGCGTTCCATCGCTACCCCAGCACCTCGCGGGCGTCGGCGATGCGCCCGGTGACCGCCGCCGCCGCCGCGGTCAGGGGGCTGGCCAGGAACGTGCGGCCGCCCGCGCCCTGCCGGCCCTCGAAGTTCCGATTGCTGGTGCTGACCGCGTACTGGCCGGCCTCCAGCCGGTCGCCGTTCATCGCGATGCACAGCGAGCAGCCCGACTCCCGCCAGTCCGCTCCCGCCTCCCGGAAGATCCGGTCCAGGCCCTCCGCTTCTGCCTGCCGCTTCACCTGTTGCGAGCCCGGCACGACCAGCACGCGCACGCCGGGCGCCACGCGGCGTCCGGCGAAGACGGTGGCGGCCTGCCGCAGGTCGGAGAGCCGGGAGTTGGTGCAGCTCCCGATGAAGACCACGTCGACCGGGCGGCCGAGGAGCTTCTGGCCCGGCTCCAGGCCCATGTAGGCGAGGGCGCGCTGCAGGGTCGGGTTGCCGCCGGGATCGGGCACCGTGCCCCGGATCGGGATGCCCATGCCCGGGTTCGTGCCGTAGGTGATCATCGGCTCCAGCGCGGAGGCGTCGAGTCGCACCTCGCGGTCGAAGACCGCGCCGTCGTCGGTGGGCAGCCGCCGCCAGCTCTCCAGCGCGGCGTCCCACTGGGGCCCTTGCGGCGCGTGGGGCCGGCCCGAGAGGTATTCGAACGTCGTGTCGTCCGGCGCGACCATCCCGGCCCGCGCGCCGGCCTCGATCGACATGTTGCAGACGGTCATCCGCTCTTCCATGGAGAGCGCGCGGACGGCGGGGCCGCGGTACTCGATCACGTGTCCGGTGGCGCCGCCGATGCCGATGCGGGCGATGAGGGCCAGGATCAGGTCCTTGGCGGTGACTCCCGCGGGCAGCCGGCCCTCCGCCTCCACCGCCAGCGTGCGGGGCCGGGCCTGGAGCAGGCACTGGGTGGCCAGCACGTGGCCCACCTCGCTGGTGCCGATGCCGAAGGCGAGCGCGCCGAAAGCGCCGTGGGTGCTGGTGTGGCTGTCGCCGCAGACGATGGTCATCCCGGGCCGGGTCAGGCCCAGCTCGGGGCCGATGACGTGCACGATCCCCTGCCGCTCGTTGCCGAGCGCGTAGAGGGGGATGCCGAACTCCCGGCAGTTGGCCTCCAGCGCCTTGACCTGCGCCGCCGCCTCCCGGTCGGGGATCTCGACGGGCGACCCCGCGCGGCGGGGCGTGGTCGGCGTGGAGTGGTCCATCGTCGCCACCGTGCGGTCCGGCCGGCGGACGCGCAGGCCGCGCTCGCGCAGGATCGCGAACGCCTGGGGTGACGTGACCTCGTGGACGAGGTGCAGATCCACGTACAGGACGGCCGGCGTGTCGTCGGTCGCCCGGCGAACGAGGTGCGCCTCCCACACCTTGTCGAAGAGCGTGCGGGGGGCGCGGTCGCTCATCAGGCTTCCTGGACCGCGAGCGAAGGCTCGTGGGCGGCGCGGGCCGCGGCCACCGCGGAGAGGTACGCCTTGAGGCCGGCCTCGATCGTGTCGGTGCTGGCGCCCTGGCCGGTCGTCTCCACGCCGTCGTGCCGGACGCGCACGAGCACCTCCGCCATCGCGTCCTTGCCCCCGGTGACCGCCCGCGTCGTCAGCTCGACCAGCTCCAGGTCGAGGCCGAGGGCGGCGTCGGCGGCCTTGAGGGCGGCGTCGAGCGGTCCGTTGCCGACCGCGGAGGCCGACCGCCGCTGCCCGTCCACCTCCACCTCCACGGTGGCGGTGGGCAGGACCTGGCTGCCGGAGAACGCCTGGAAGCGCACCAGGCGGACCGAGCGCGCCTGGGCGCCGCCCACCAGCGCGAGCAGGTCGTCGTCGTAGACGAACTTCTGCGCGTCGGCCAGCTTCTTGACCCGCGCGGTGACCGCCTCCACCTCCTCGGCCCCCAGGCGCACGCCGAGTGCGCGCAGGCGCGACTCCACCGCGTGCTTGCCGGAGTGCTTGCCGAGGACGAGGAGCGTCTCCTTCACGCCCACGCTGGCCGGGGTCATGATCTCGTAGGTGAGCGGGTTGGCCAGGATGCCGTGCTGGTGGATCCCGGCCGCGTGGGCGAAGGCGTTGCGGCCCACCACCGCCTTGTTCGGCTGCGGCCAGATGCCGGTGGTTCCGGCCAGCATCGCGCTGGTGGGCGCGAGCAGCTCGGCGCGCACGCCCGTGTGCGCCCCCAGC
>Ga0066710_100003950_pt1 | contig 12887 bp, 12 predicted proteins | sample GraSoiAngelo_159_FD_79666 | JGI IMG/M metagenome (GOLD analysis project Ga0066710, IMG submission 79666) | Grasslands soil microbial communities from the Angelo Coastal Reserve, California, USA - 14_1009_16_40cm | ecosystem: Environmental > Terrestrial > Soil > Grasslands | place: USA...
CGCTCGCGCTGGTGCTGGCCAGCGAACGCTCGGCCGGGGCCACCTACGTGGACGTGCGCGTGCCGGCGCGCCCGGCGGCCGGCTTCGCTCCCGGCGCCGCTCCCCCGAGCGCCCAGTCTGCCACCAGCGGCGCCGCGGGCGAAGGAGTGGGCAGTCCGAGCGCCGCCGACGCGCTCGCGGCGGGCCTCGCGGCGGCGGTGAGCCGCGAAGGGGGCGCTGGCGCCCCGGGCCAGGCGCGCGCCTCCGGCGAAGAAGCGGGCACGCCCGCCGGCGGCGAAGGCCAATCCGGGGGGAGCCCATCGGCGAGCGGCGGCGCGAACTCCACCTCGGAAGCCGGCGCAGAAGGGGGTCAAACGGGAGCGCACTGAACACTTATCCTCAACTTGAGGATTAGCGATGCGCAGGGGTGACCGCTCAGGCGAGCATCGAGTGTTGGGATGTGCAACGATTGTTGCGAGATTCGACGTGCTCGTTGACAGGGCGAAGATCCCTGCATAACGTGCCCATCCCGGCGGTTCGGCGAGCGTGCGTGCCCCGAACCCTAATTTCCTACTGAAGGGTTCGGCGGAACCACAATGGAGAGCAGCGGAAGCTATCTGGCGGTCATCAAGGTCGTGGGGGTGGGCGGCGGCGGCACGAACGCCGTCAGCCGCATGATCGACGCCGGCCTGCGCGGGGTGGAGTTCATCGCCGCCAACACCGACGCCCAGGCGCTGGGGATGATCGACGCCGACGTCAAGCTCAACATCGGCCACCAGTCCACCAAAGGGCTGGGCGCGGGCGCCGACCCGGACGTCGGGCTGGCCGCCGCCTCGGAGTCGCGGGACGACATCAAGGAGGCGCTGAAGGGCGCCGACATGGTTTTCGTGACCGCGGGCGAGGGCGGCGGCACCGGTACCGGCGGGGCGCCGGTGATCGCGGAGATCGCCAAGAACGAGATCGGGGCGCTGACTGTCGGCGTGGTCACGCGCCCGTTTGACTTCGAGGGCGGGCAGCGCGCGCGCCAGGCGGCCGAGGGGATCGAGCGCCTGCGCGAGGTTGTGGACACGCTGATCGTGATCCCCAACGAGAAGCTGCTCGCGGTAGTCGAGCGCCGCACCTCGATGCTGGACGCGTTTCGCGAGGCCGACAACGTGCTGCGCCAGGGCGTGCAGGGGATCACCGACCTGATCACGATCCCGGGGCTGATAAATCTCGACTTCGCCGACGTTCGCACGATCATGCAGGACGCCGGCTCGGCGCTGATGGGCATCGGCACCTCGGGCGGGGAGAACCGCTGCGCCGAAGCCGCGCGCGCGGCCATCTCCTCGCCGCTGCTGGAAGAGTCCGTCGGCGGCGCCACCGGCATCGTGCTCAACATCACCGGCCCCAAGGACCTGGGCCTGTTCGAGGTCCACGACGCCGCCGAGATCATCCAGAACGAAGCCGACGCGGACGCCAACATCATCTTCGGCGCGGTCATCGACGAGGGCATGTCCGACGAGGTGCGCGTGACGGTGATCGGCACCGGCTTCGATCACCGGCCCGGGCGCGCCGCGCGCCGCGACAGCCGCGCGCGCCGCGATCGCGGCCCGCGCATCGACGAGCGCCAGCGCTCATCGCTTGAGATCTCCGACGAGGAGATCGACGTGCCGCCGTTCCTGCGCTGAGCGCTCCGGCGGGCCGCGGGGCTTTCGTTAGCCTGCCACGCGTGAGCGCCCCGGCGTCGCCTTCGCTGCGCAGGACCCCGCTGTTCGGGTGCCACCAGGCCGCCGGCGCGCGCCTGGTCGGATTTGCGGGCTGGGAGATGCCCGTGCACTACCAGGGTGCCCGTGCCGAGCACATCGCCGTGCGCGAGGCGTGTGGCATCTTCGACGTCTCGCACATGGGCCAGATCGAAACCTCGGGCCCGCAGGCGCAGGCGTTGCTTCAGCGGCTGCTGTCCAACGACCTCACCGCGATCTCCTTCGGCGTCGGCCCCGACGGGGGGCAGGGGACGGGCGGCGCGCAGTACAGCGTGCTGTGCCGCGAGGACGGCGGGGTGCTCGATGACCTGTTCACCTATCGCCTGGACAGCGAGCGCTACCTGACCGTCACCAACGCCGCCAACCACGGCCGCGACCTGCACTGGTTTCGCGCTCACGCGCGCGAGTTCCCGCAGGCCCAGGTGAGCGACCTGATCGAGGATTACGCGATGCTCGCGGTCCAGGGCCCGCGGGCGCGCGAGCTCGTACAGGCGATCTCGGACTCGCCGCTGCCGCGGCGCATGACCGCGTCACGCCGGCGCCTGGCCGGGGCCGAGGCGCTCGTGTGCGGGACCGGCTACACCGGCGAGGACGGCGTGGAGCTCCTGTGCGCGCCGGAGGATGCGCCGCTGCTGTGGGATGAGATCGTGCGGCGCGGCGCCGTGCCCGCCGGTCTGGCGGCGCGCGACACGCTGCGCCTGGAGGCGTGCTACTGCCTGTACGGCAACGAGCTCAGCCTCGAGCGCGGCCCGATCGAGGCGGGCCTGGGCTGGTGCTGCCGCGAGCACACCGGGTTCATCGGCGCCACCGCGGTGGCGGCCACGCGCGAGGCCGGGCCGGCCGAGATGCTGGTGGCGTTCGCGCTGCAGGAAGCGGGCATCGCACGGGCAGGAAACCCGGTGCTCGGCGGCGGCGAGGTGACCAGCGGGACGCTGTCGCCCAGCCTGCGGCGGGGAATCGGCATGGCCTACGTCCCGGTCGCCCGCGCCGCCGTCGGCACGCGCCTCGAGATCGACGTCCGTGGCAAGATGCGTGCCGCCGTGATCGAGCAGAAGCCCCTGTACCGCAAGGCGTCATAGAGGCGCGGCGGCGCGCATGGCTGAGGCAAGCTACCCCGAGGACCTGCTCTACCACCCCGAGCACGATTGGGCGCGCGTGGAAGGCGAGCAGGCGACGCTCGGGATCACGTGGTTCGCCCAGGATGCGCTCGGCGAGGTCGTGTTCTTCGAGCCGCCGGCGGTGGGCACGAGCGTGGCAAAGGACGCCGCCTACACCGAGGTGGAGTCGGTGAAGGCGGTCTCCGATGTGATCGCGCCGCTATCGGGGGAGATAGTCGAGGTCAACGGCGCCCTCGCCGAGAACCCGCAGGCGATCAACGAGGATCCCTACGGCGATGGCTGGCTGGTGCGGGTGCGCCTCTCGGACCCGTCCGAGCGCGAGGCGCTGATGGACGCTGCCTCCTACGTGTCCTCGTTGGCCAGCTAGGCTGACCGCGGACACTTGAGTCGCTACACCGCCATCACACCAGCGGACCTCGAGCTGATGCTCGAGGCGATCGGCGTCGACTCCGTGGGCGAGATCTTCGACCGCCAGATCCCCGCGGCGGTGCGGCTGGACCGCGAGCTCGAGCTTCCCGAGGGCCTCCCCGAGCAGGACGTCTACGAGCATCTGCGGGCGCTCGCCGCGCGCAACACGAGCGCCGAGGAGGAGCTCTGCTTCCTCGGCGCCGGCATGTATGACCACTACGTGCCGGCGGTCGTGGACATGCTGTGCGAGCGCTCGGAGTTCCTCACCCCCTACACCCCGTACCAGCCCGAGGTCTCGCAGGGCACGCTGCAGGTGATGTTCGAGTATCAGACCGCCATCTGCGAGCTCACCGGGCTGCCGGTGTCAAACGCCTCGGTCTACGAGGGCCCCTCCGCGGTGGCGGCCGCCGCCTACATGGCCAAGCTGCACAACGGCCGCCGCCGTCTGGTCGCCAGCGCCGGGTTGCATCCGCACTCGCTCGAGACCCTGCGCACGCACGCCCACGGTTACGGCATGGAGGTCGTGGAGGTACCGCTGACCAGCGGCTCCGCCGGCGGCGTGACCGATCCCGATGCGTGGGCGGAGGCGATCGACGGGCAGGCCAGCGCCGCGATCTTCGCCCAGCCGAACTTCTACGGCGCGGTCGAGGACGCCACCGCCCTCAGCCAAGCCGCCAAGGCGGGCGCCGATCCGCTGGTCGTGGCGCAGGTCGATCCGATCGTGCTCGGGATCCTCGCGCCCCCCGGCGAGTGCGGCGTGGACGTGGCCGTCGGCGAGGGCCAGCCGCTGGGCAACCGGCTCGACTTCGGCGGTCCCTCCTTCGGCTTCTTCGCCGCGCGCGAGGAGTACCTGCGCCGGATTCCCGGGCGGATCGCAGGGGAGACCGTGGACGTTGACGGCCGCCGCGGGTTCGTGCTCACCCTGCAGACCCGCGAGCAGCACATCCGCCGCGAGCGGGCCACGTCGAACATCTGCACCGCCCAGGCGCTCAACGCGCTCGCGGCGATCGTCTACCTGAGCTGGCTCGGACGCCGCGGGATCGTCGAGCTCGGGCAGCTGCTGCTGGCGCGCACGCACTACGCGCGCCAGGCGCTGGCGGGCCTGGACGGGGTTTCGCTGCAACACGAGCAGCCGGTGATCCGCGAGTTCGCGCTGCGCCTGGACGCCGACGTCGCGGCGGTCAAGCGCCGCTGCGCGCGGCAGGGCGTCAACCCGGGCGTGGACGTGCACGCGCTGAGCGGACGCCGGGAGGACAGCGGCGTGTTGCTGGTGGCGATCACCGAGCGGCGCTCGCGCGAGCAGATCGATCGCCTCGTTGACGTGCTGGCGGCGGCGGTGGCCGCCGAGCGGAGATCGACCAGCGAGGCGGTGGGCGTGTGAACCTCCCGGCGCCGAGCCCCGGCGGCGACGGCCGCGCGCCGGCCAGCGCGGGCGGCCCCTCGCCGCTGCAACGCGAACGGGCGCGAACGATCTTCCAGAAGGGCGCCACCTCTCGCCGCGCGTTTCAGTGCCCGCCGCCGGACGTGCCCGAGGCAGATCCCGACGAGCTCTTGCCGGCGCGCTTTCGCCGGCGTGAGCCGCCGCGGCTGCCCGAGGTCTCAGAGCCCGAGCTCGTGCGCCACTACGTGACGCTGTCCAAGCGCAACTTCGATCTCGACTCGGGCTTCTACCCGCTCGGATCGTGCACGATGAAGCACAACCCGCGGCTGCACGAGCGCGCGGCGGCGCTGGCCGGCCACGCCCGCCTGCACCCGCTGCAGGACCCCGAGCGAGCGCAGGGAGCGCTCGAGCTGATGTGGCGCCTGCAGGGCGCGCTGGCCGAGATCTCGGGCCTGCCGCACGTGTCCCTGCAGCCCTCGGCGGGCTCGGCCGGAGAGCTGGCCGGGGTGCTGCTCACGCGCGCCTACCACGAGGACCGGGGCGAGCAGCGCCACAAGGTGCTCGCGCCCGACACCGCCCACGGGACCAACCCGGCGACGGTGTCGATGGCCGGCCTGGAGGTCGTGAAGCTCGCGACCGACGCCGAAGGCGGCGTGGACGTGGACGACCTGCGCGCCAAGGCCGACACCGACGTGGCCTGCCTGATGCTCACCAACCCCAACACGCTCGGGGTATTCGACGCGAACATCGAGGAGATCGCCGGGATCGTGCACGGCGTCGGCGCGACGCTGTACTACGACGGCGCCAACCTCAACGCGGTGATGGGGCTCTCGCGGCCCGGCGACATGGGCTTCGACATCGTGCACTTCAACCTGCACAAGTCCTTCACGCAGCCGCACGGCGGGGGCGGCCCGGGCTCGGGGCCGATCGCGACCTCCGAGCGGATCGCCCCGTATTTGCCGCGGCCGCTGGTCGTGCGCCGCGAGGACGGGTCGTTCGCCCTCGAGCACCAGCGGCCCAAGTCGATCGGGCGCCTGCGCGGATTTCACGGCAACTACGGCTGCTTGGTGCGCGCCTACGCCTACATCTGCTCGCTGGGCGCCGACGGCCTCAGAGACGCCTCCGAAGCGGCCGTGCTGAACGCCAACCACCTGCTCGCGAGGCTGTGCCAGAAGGGCGTGGCGGAGTACCTGCCGCTGGCCTATGGGCGGCTGTGCATGCACGAGTTCGTGCTGTCGGGCGGACCGATGAAGCGTGAGCTGAAGATCAAGACGCTCGACCTCGCCAAGCGGCTGCTCGACCACGGCTTCCATCCGCCGACCGTGTACTTCCCGCTGCTCGTGGAGGAGGCGCTGATGGTCGAGCCGACCGAGACAGAGACGCGCGAGACCCTCGACGCCTTCGCCGAGGCGATCGCCGCGATCCTGGCCGAGGCCGCCGAGGAGCCCGCCGTGGCGGAGGGCGCGCCGTACAGCACGCCCGTGCGGCGCCTGGACGAGGTCGCGGCGGCCAAGCAGCCGGTCATTCGAGAGTCCCTGTAGCGTGCGCATCTTCTCCGGCATCCAGCCCACGGGGCGTAAGCACCTGGGCAACTACATCGGCGCGATCGTGCAGTACGTCGCAAGCCAGGACCGCGGCGAGGGGATCTTCTGCATCGTGGACCTGCACGCGATCACCGTCCCTTACTCGCCGGCCGAGCTTCGCGAGCGCTGCTATGACACCGCCGCGCTGCTCATCGCGGCGGGCCTCGAGCCCGCGCGCTGCACGCTGTTTCGCCAGAGCGACGTGCCCGAGCACACCGAGCTGACCTGGCTGCTGTCCACCGTCACCGAGCTCGGACGGCTGCAGCGGATGCACCAGTTCCGCGACAAGTCGCTGGCCCAGCGCGAGCTGGTCTCCGCCGCCCTGCTGTGCTACCCGGTGCTGCAGGCCGCCGACGTGCTCGCCTACCGGGCGCACGAGGTGCCCGTCGGGGAGGACCAGCGCGAGCATCTGGAGCTGATGCGCGACGTGGCGCGTCGCTTCAACGCACGCTTTGGCGATGGCGAGGAGGTGCTGGTCGTGCCCGAGCACCGCATCCCCGACGTGGGCGCGCGGATCATGGACCTGCAGGACCCGACCACGAAGATGTCGACCACCGCCGCGAGCGAGCAGGGGACCGTGTTCGTGCTCGACGAGCCGCAGGCGATCGAGCGCAAGCTCAAGAGCGCGGTCACCGATTCGGGCACCGAGGTCCGGCGCGCCCCCGAGAAGCCGGGCATCGGCAACCTGATCGAGATCCTCGCGGCGGTGCGCGACGCGCCGCCCGAGCAGATCGAGTCGGAGTACGCGGACGCGGGCTACGGGGCCTTCAAGGCGGCCGTCGCCGGCGCCGTGATCGAGTACCTGGCGCCGGTGCGCGAGCGCTATGACGAGCTGCGGGGCGACGAGAGCCAGCTCGAGCAAATCCTTCAGGGCGGCGCCGCGCAGGCCTCCGCGATCGCCGCCGAGACGCTCGCCGACGTGCGCGAGCGCATGGGCGTCGGCGCCCCCCGTCGGGCGCGGACGCTACCGTGAGGCGCTGATGAGCCTCGCGACGCTCGAGCTCGATCTCGAGCTCTTCACCGGCCCGTTCGATCTGCTGCTCGCGCTCGTGCTGCGCGAAGAGGTCGACCTGCTCGAGCTGCCGCTGGCCGAGATCGTGCTCGCCTACCTGGACCATCTCCAGACCCGGGATGAGCTCGATCTGGAGACGACCACCGAGTTCATCGTGCTGGTGGCCGCGCTGCTGGAGCTCAAGTCGCGCATGATGCTGACCGGCGAGGAGCAGGAGCTGCTCGAGATCGAGCCCGAGCAGGCGGCCGACGAGCTGCTCGCGCGCATGTTCGAGGCCCACCGCTACCGCCGCGCCGCGGCTCACCTCGGCCAGTGCCTGGAGCGCGAGCACGGCGTGCGCTTCCGCTCGGTGCCGCTGCCCGCTCCTCTGCGGCGCACGATCCTGCCCCCGCCCGATGGCTCGGAGGACCCGGCGCTGCTGGGCCGGGCGATCGGCAGCCTGCTGCTGATGCCGCCCACGCTCAGCCTCGACCACGTCGCGGTCCCGCGCGTTCCCGTGGCCGAGCGCCTGGCGCACCTGCGCGCGCTGCTGCGCCGCGGCAGCTTCAGCTTCGAGGAGGCGGTCCGCGGGGCCGACCGGATGACCGTCGCGGTCACGCTGTTCGCGCTGCTGGAGCTCTACAAACGCGGCGAGGCGGAATGGCGCCAGGACCACAGCTTCGGCGAGATCTCGGTCAGCGCCCGCTCGGCGCTCGGCCCCGGGCGGGAGGGCGCACCAGGCATACGGCCCGCCGGGGCGATCGCGGGATGAGCGACGAGGGCGCGGCGCTCGCGCGCACGGTGGAGGCGCTGTTGTTTCTCTCAGGCGATCCGCTCACCTCGGCCGAGCTCGCCGATGCGGCCGAGGCGGACGAGCGTGACGTGGTCGCCGCGCTGGCGGTGCTGGCCGAGCGCCATGCGCCGGGGACGTCCGGCATCCGCCTGCGCGAACTGGCGGGCGGCTGGACGTTCACGAGCGACCCCGCGGCAGAGGATGCAGCGCGCCGGCTGTTCAGCCGGCCCCGGCTGGCGACGCTGACGCCGGCGCAGGCCGAGACGCTGGCGATCGTCGCCTACCTGCAGCCGATCTCGCGTCCGGAGATCACCCGGATCCGCGGCGTGAACGCCGACTCGGCCGCGGCCACGCTGCTCGACCGGGGCCTGATCGAGCCGGCGGGGCACTCCCAGTTCGGCGCCGTGCTGTACCGCACGAGCACGCACTTCCTGAAGCTGTTCGGGCTGCGCACGCTGGATGAGCTGCCCGACGTCGCCCGCTGGGACCCGACGCCCGAGGAGCAGGCCGAGCTGCGCGAGCGTCTGCTGCGCGCCGGCGAGGCCCGCGCGGACAGCGGGCCCGGCGGGGCATAGAGCGCCGACACGGCGAGCGGCTACCTCGATCATCACGCGGCGTTGCGCGCGGCCGGACTCTCCGACCAGCAAGCGCGCGCGATCGCTGCTCCTATCGTTGCAGCCCATGGCCGACCGGATGCGGCTGGCGAAGTACCTGGCACACGCTGGCGTCGCCTCCCGGCGCGCGGCGGAGTCGCTGATCGCCGCCGGGCGCGTGAGCGTGGAGGGACGCGCCGTGACCGATCCCGCCACCGCCGTCGCCGAGCACAGCCGCGTGGAGCTCGACGGGCGGCTGCTCGAGGGCCCCGAGCGGCGCGTTTGCTTCGCGGTCAACAAGCCGGTCGGGGTCCTGTCCACGGCGCGCGACACGCATGGGCGTGCGACGGTGCTGGAGCTCGCGCCGGCGGGCGGGCTGCGCCTGTACCCGGTTGGTCGGCTGGACGCTGACAGCAGCGGGCTGATCCTGCTGACCAACGACGGCGCGCTGGCCAACCGCCTCACGCACCCCAGCTACCAGGTCGCCAAGACCTATCGCGCCAAGCTCGCCGGCGGCCCGATCGGCGCGGCGGCGCTGGCCGCGTTGCGCGCTGGCGTCGAGCTCGAGGACGGACGCACCGCGCCGGCGCGCGTGCGCCGCGTGGGGCCGGGCGAGATCGAGCTGACGATCCACGAGGGCCGAAACCGCCAGGTGCGGCGCATGTGCGCCGCGGTCGGCCACCCCGTGACAGCGCTCGAGCGGGTCGGCTTTGGGCCGCTCCGACTCGGCCGCCTGGCGCCCGGTGATCACCGCCGGCTCACGGCCGATGAGCTTCGGCGGCTAAGAGCCCTCTGACACAATCGCGGCCCATGCGACTGTTCGCCCTGCGGGGCGCAATCAGCGTCGACCGCAACGACGCGCGGGCGATCCACGAGGCGACGGCCACGCTGATGCGGGAGATCATGCAGCGCAACGGGCTGCGCCCCGAGGACCTGGTCAGCTGCATCTTCACCGCCACCGATGACCTCGACGCCGAGTTCCCGGCGGCCGCCGCGCGGGCGCTGGGCTTCGAGGAGGTGCCGCTCCTGTGCGCCCGCGAGATGGCCGTGCCGGACGCGGTGCCGCGGGTGATCAGGGTGCTGATCCACTACCACGCCGAGGAGGGGCATCGGGCCAGGCACGTGTACCTGCGCGAGGCCAGCGCGCTGCGCAGCGACCTGCAGGCGGCACAATAGGCCGGTGGCCCTCGAGTTCTCAGAGCGGATCCGGCGCATACCGTCCTACCCCGTAGCCGGGGGGTATGCCGAGGACGGCCCGCCCGTGCGACTGGCCAGCAACGAGTCGCCGTATCCGCCGCTGCCGGCGGTGAAGGACGCGATCGAGCGCGCCATGTCCACGCTCAACCGCTACCCCGACCCGTCCAACTCGCTGCTCAGAGCGAGGCTGAGCGAGCGCTACGGGGTTCCCGCGTCGCGGATCGCGATCGGCAACGGCTCGTGCGACATCCTGCTCGCGGCCGGCGAGGCGCTGCTGGAGCCAGGCGCGGAGCTGGTGTACGCCTGGCCGTCGTTCTCGGTCTACCCGCACCTCGCCGCCGCCTCGGGAGCGCGGGCGCTGACGGTCGCGCTCGACGCAGATGAGCGCCATGACCTGGACGCGATGCTCGCCGAGGTCACCGTCGCCACCAGGCTGGTGCTGGTGTGCAACCCCAACAATCCCACCAGCACCGCGATCCCGCTGTCGAGCATCGCCGCCTTCCTGGCGGAGGTGCCGGCGCACGTGTGCGTGATCGTCGATGAGGCCTACTGCGAGTTCAACCTGCTCGAGGACCCCGATGCGTCGATCGACCTGCTCGCCGCGCACCCCAACCTGGTGCTGCTGCGCACGTTCTCCAAGGTGCACGCGTTGTGCGGGCTGCGGGTGGGCTTCGCGCTGTGCGGCTCGGAGGACCTGCCACGGGCGGTCGACCAGGTGCGACAGCCGTTCTTCTGCAACGCGCTCGCCCAGGCGGCCGCGGTGGAGGCGCTGGCGCACCAGGACTCGGTCACAGATCGCGTGACGCGCACGATCGCCGAGCGCATCTCGATGGACGAGCGACTGCGCGCGCTGGGCCTCGAGCCCGCCGAGTCGCAGGCGAACTTCTGCTGGTTTCACCTCGGCGAGGAGCGCGAGGAGGATGAGGTCATGCGCGGACTCGCCGAGCGCGGCGTGCTGGTGCGCGGCGGCACCGCGCTGGGCGACCCGGGGGCGCTGCGCGTGACGTACGGGTCCTCCGAGGAGAACCTCCGCTTCCTCGAGGCGCTTGCCGAGGTGCTGTGAAGCTGCTACAAACTCCCGAGACGACCATGCCCTCGCTGGCTAGCGCATCCGCTGCAGTCAATCGCGCGTACGCCGCGTGGTCGTCCTACGCCTACGCCTGGCGATTTAGCTAGGCGCTTCGAGGCAGGCCCGGCCGTGAGCGGGCCCGCGCCTCGCACAGGGTCCTGACCGACGGGACAGAGCGCCTTTCAAGCGGGCTCCACGCCCTCACTCGCGGCTCTGGCGCTGTTGGGCGCCGCGAGCCTCACGGAAGCCAGAGGGCCGCTGCCGAAGCGGTGGCCCGGACTAAGATCTCCAGGCGTCGAAAGGATGAGTTGATGATGATCGTGATGAAGGAGACCGCCACCGAACAGGAGGTGGAGGCGGTCGTCGAGAAGATCGAGCGAGCGGGTGCGCTCGCGCATCGCAGCCGCGGCGCGCGGGTGACGGTGATCGGCGCGATCGGCGACGTCGAGCAGGACGTCGGCGTCGAAAGCCTCGGCTTGGAGGGCCAGCCCGGCGTGGACCGGGTGGTGCCGATCCTCAAGCCCTACAAGCTCGCCTCGGCCCAGATCACGCACGGCGAGATGACGGTGCTCGAGATCGACGGGCGCAAGGTCGGCGGCGAGAACTTCGCCTTGATCGCGGGCCCGTGCACGGTGGAATCGCGCGAGACCACGCTGCAGACCGCGCGCATCGTGCGCGATGCGGGCGCGACGCTGTTCCGCGGCGGCGCGTACAAGCCGCGCACCTCGCCGTACGCCTTCCAGGGCCTGGGCCAGGAGGGACTGCGCCTGCTCGCCGAGGCGAAGGCCGAGACGGGCCTGCCGATCGTGACCGAGCTGTTGGACATCCGCGATCTCGACGCGGTGCTGGAGGTCGCCGACGTGATCCAGATCGGCGCGCGCAACATGCAGAACTACCCGCTGCTCGCCGAGATCGGCCGCGCCGGGCGCCCGGCGCTGCTCAAGCGCGGCCTGTCGGCGCCGCTGGATGAGCTGCTGATGGCGGCGGAGTACATCCTCAAGGAAGGCAATCGTGCGGTGATGCTGTGCGAGCGGGGCATACGCACGTTCGAGACCGACCATCGCCGCGTCACGCTCGATCTGATGGCGGTGCCGATACTGAAGGAACTCACGCACCTGCCCGTGATCGTCGACCCGAGCCACGCGGCGGGCCGGCGCGAGCTCGTGCTGCCGCTGTCGCTGGCGGCCGCCGCGGCGGGCGCCGACGGGATCATCGTCGAGACCCACCCCAATCCCGACGAGGCGATCTGCGATGGGCCGCAGGCGCTGCGCGCGGACTCGTTCGCCGAGTACCTCGCGCTCGTCGAGCGCGCCGCCGGGCTGGCGGGAAAGGCGCTCAGCGTCGTCTGATGGGCAGCCCGCCGACGCATGCGCCTAGTGCGCGGCGGGCTCCCCATGGCGGGCGCGGCCGTTGAAGGTCGCGATCATTGGCGTCGGTCTGATCGGTGGCTCGATCGGCTTGGCGGCCCGGCGTCGCGCGGGGGCGCAGGTGTGCGGCTATGACCCGGACGAGCACGTGGCCGAGAAGGCGCTCGCGCTGGGCGCGATCGACACGCGCGCCCCGGACGTGACGAGCGCGGTGGCGGACGCGGACATAGCGTTCGTCGCTACCCCCGTCGGCGCGCTGCCGGAGACCGTGCGCCTGGCGCTGCAGGGCGCCGGGCGCGAGTGCGTCGTCAGCGACGTGGGCTCGACCAAGCGCGTGGTTGCGGACGCCGGCGCCGACGAGCGCTTCATCGGCGGCCATCCGCTGGCGGGGGCCGAGACCGCGGGCGTGGAGAACGCGCGCGAGGATCTGTTCGACGGCGCCACCTGGTACCTGATCCCGGCGCGAGGCAGTACGGCCGGGGTGCTGTACGAGCGGCTGCACGGGCTGCTGAGGCGCTTCGGCGCGCAGCCGCAGGCGATCGACGCGGACCTGCACGACCGCTTGCTGGCCTGCGTCTCGCACCTGCCGCACGTGCTCGCCAACCTGCTCGCGGCGCAGGCCGAGAGCATGATCGGCGAGGGTGAGCACGGCCGGCTGCCGGC
>Ga0066710_100003951_pt1 | contig 12887 bp, 9 predicted proteins | sample GraSoiAngelo_159_FD_79666 | JGI IMG/M metagenome (GOLD analysis project Ga0066710, IMG submission 79666) | Grasslands soil microbial communities from the Angelo Coastal Reserve, California, USA - 14_1009_16_40cm | ecosystem: Environmental > Terrestrial > Soil > Grasslands | place: USA...
CGAGTGGAGTCCTCAGACCGATAAATTTATCGCCGCTCACTACTCGCCTCAGGATCTCTCCGGCAAGTAGAAGTGCAAGCAGGACCTGCTTACCACCTTCGGCATAACAACCATCGACCCCAAAATACCCGTGATCGGTATCGTCTCCCGCTTCGCCGCACAAAAAGGTTTCGACCTGATCTCGCAAGTGGCGGACCGTCTTGCTCGCGAGGAGATGATCGTGGTCGCTCTAGGCGCGGGCGACAAGCCCTACGAGGAAATGTTCCTCCGCCTCAACAAGCAGTTCCCAAACAAGATCGCAGTGAAGATTGCCTACGACAACGCCATCGCCCACAAGATCGAAGCCGGTTCCGACATGTTCCTGATGCCATCGCGATACGAACCCTGCGGCCTGAACCAGATTTACAGCCTCAAGTACGGCACAGTCCCCGTCGTCCGCGCCACCGGAGGCCTCGACGACACCATCGAACCCTGGGACGCCCGCTCCGGCAAAGGCACGGGCTTCAAGTTCACCGAGTACAACGGTGAATCGCTCCTGCTCACGATCAAGCAGGCGCTGCAGGCATATCGCGACCAAACGTCATGGCAAGTCCTCATGCGCAACGGCATGAACAAAGACTTCTCCTGGAACGCCTCTGCCCGCGAATATGGCAAAGTCTACGAACGCGTACGCCAGGCCCGCGCCGCCGCAGCAGCGCCAGAGAAAGTCCTAGTCTGAATGGCATCACCTTAAGAGCCTGTCATCCTGAGCGGAGCCGGACGATTCGCGAAGCGAGTCGTCCAGCGGAGTCGAAGGATCCCTACCCACCTGCATCGGCTGCAGCCTTGCAAGGGATCTTCGCCGCGACCCACAACTCGCTTTCCTCGCTGCTACAATCCCCTCAAGATGGCCGTAGCCGCTCCCATGCCCGCCTTCCCCCGCACCATCTTCCACGTCGACATGGACGCCTTCTTCGTCTCCGTCGAAGAACTCTTCGATCCATCCCTGAAAGACAAGCCCGTGGTCGTCGGAGGCCAACGCCACGAGCGCGGCGTGGTCTCGGCCGCGTCCTACGCAGCGCGAAAGTTTGGCGTCCACTCCGCTATGCCCCTACGCACCGCCGCAAAGCTCTGCCCGCAAGCCATCTTCGTTGACGGACATCCCGACCGCTACCGCGAGTGTTCAGAGAAAGTTCACAGAGTCCTAACGACCTTCTCCCCGCAAGTCGAGATGGCCTCCATCGACGAAGCCTACGTCGACATGACCGGCACCGCCCGCCTCCACGGCCCGCCGCTCAAAGCAGCTCACACCCTGCACCAGCGCATGAAAGCCGAGACCAGCCTGAACTGCTCCGTCGGCATCGGCAGCTCGCGCCTCATCGCCAAAGTCTCCTCCGCCCAAGCCAAACCCAACGGCGTTTTGTGGATCGTTCCCGGACAGGAAGCCAAGTTCCTGGCCCCGCCCGACGTTCGCGAGATTCCCGGAGTCGGCAAAGTGATGGAGACCAACCTGCACGCTCTCGGCATCAAGAAGGTCGGCGACCTAGCCCGGATGGAAGACTCAGAATTGGAGGACCGCTTCGGAAAATGGGGCCTGGCGCTGGCCGGGAAGTCGCGCGGGGAAGACGCCGGAGGCTGGTTCGACACCGAAGTCGCTGCCGACATCGACGCCAAATCCATCAGCCACGAGCACACCTACAACGAAGATACCGCTGACACAGCCCAACTCGAAGCCACGTTGATGCGCCTCTCGGAGATGGTCGGACGCCGCCTGCGCGAAGCCAAATTCTACGCCCGCACCGTTCAGCTCAAGCTCCGCTATAAAGATTTCACGACAGTCACGCGCGCCCACACCCTGCCCGCGCCCACCCAGCTCGACAACGAAATCTTCGAGCACATCCGCACACTCTTCCGCAAGAACTGGAAGCAAGACGCACAAGTTCGCCTGCTGGGCGTGCACGCCTCGTCATTCTCCTCATACCAGCCCGATCAACTCGACCTGCTCGAAGGTCCTCGCCAGCAGCGCTGGAAGGACGCTCTCGCCGCCGCCGACCGCCTCCGCGACAAATTCGGCGAGTCTAGCGTAAGCCTGGCCTCCGGCATGCGCGGCGGCTTCCGCGAGCGCACGCATGAGAATCCAGCTGGGTTGCCGGGCAAAAGCAAGCGCAAAGAAGACTGATAACGTACAACTAAGAACCGCCATCCCTTACTTGAGGGACGCCATATCAATCACGAAGCGGTACTTCACATCGCTCTTCGCCAACCGTTCATAGGCCTGATTAATGTCCTGAATCCTGATCAGTTCAATGTCCGAAGTAATGCCATGCTCGGCGCAGAAGTCCAGCATCTCTTGAGTTTCGGCAATGCCTCCGATCGCGGAGCCAGCCAGACGATGACGCCCAAGTATTAGATTGAAGGCGGCCACAGAAGCGGGTTTTTCCGGCGCTCCCACCAGTGTCATGGTTCCATCTTTTTTAAGGAGCGGCAGATAGGCGTTGAGATCATGGTCGGCGGAAACTGTGTCGAGAATGAAGTCGAAGCTGGAGGCGTGCTCTGCCACTTCGGCGGGGTTCGTCGAAATGACGACTTCGTCAACGCCCAAACGCTTCGCGTCGGCGGTCTTTTTCGGGGATGAGCTGAACAGCACCACATATGCGCCGAAAGCCTTGGCAAATTTCACGCCCATGTGTCCGAGGCCGCCAAGGCCCACAATGCCTACCTTTTGACCCTTGCCGACATTCCAATGGCGTAAAGGCGAATACGTCGTGATGCCCGCGCACAGCAGAGGCGCCGCGCCAGCCAGGTCGAGCTTGTCGGACACGCGCAGCACAAACGCTTCTCTCACCACAATGCGATCCGAATATCCGCCGTAAGTGACGCCACCGAGAATTTTGTCCTCAGCGTTGTAGGTCAGAGTTGGAAAATTGACGCAGAATTGCTCGTCGCCGGCCCGGCAGTTCTCGCACACCCCGCAGGAACTGACCATGCAGCCCACGCCAACGATGTCGCCTTCCTTGAATGTCTTGACAGCGCGGCCGGTTTTCGCGACGCGGCCAATAATTTCGTGGCCCGGCACGCAGGGATACACCGTGGGCAAACTGTTCTGCCATTCGTTGCGCACTTGATGCAAGTCTGAATGGCAAACGCCGCAGTACTGAATATCAATCTGCACGTCGTCCGGACGCAACTCGCGTCTCGGGATCGAGCACGCTGCCAAACCTGACGTGGCACTCTTCGCTGCGTAGGCCTTCGCCTTGTATGCAGGCGATTCGGGGGCTTGAGCTTCGACTACCGGCATTGCTACTTCACTCATCTTTAATCTCCTAAAATAAATTCGAGATCGCGCTGAAAAGGTTCACGTCCCTGACGGATAGGAAATGGCGCTCTCACTCACGCTTATGCTCTCCCCTTCGGATGACCGACGCTTGGTAAAGGACGCAAAGAAATGAACCAATTGAACTCGCCCGAGGCCGCAGCAAACAAACAAAAGGGGCAGACGTGAGCATCTGCCCCCTACGTTGCAAGATACTACCTTCGAATATCGCCGTGTTCAAAACGCTGCGCGGGATCGGTTGTGTGGCAATGGCCACCCATACCCATCCCGCGGCCGTTTTGCCATGATCAGTTAGTCGGCCGTGATGCGCACTCCGATGACTTTGCCGGCGAAGTGGGCGAGGACGTTCCCGTTGGTATCAAACTGATCGAGCGTAAAGAGACCCCTGTACGTATTCCCGCTGGGATCCACGGTGATCGTTTCCCGGATGTTGGCCGGGCCGACAAAAACCGTCCCGGTGGAATCCCAACTCAGGGCAAAATGGTTGAGCTTGTAAGGGCCTGACTTGGTCTGCCTCCAGACCCCCATGCAGAAACTGCCGGTCATCGGAGGACGTCCCGAATTCATGAGTTCCGTGCCATCGCTGTGCCACGTGGCGTATCCATCATCGAACACGGTGGCGTCATCCAGCACCAACTGAAATTTCCAGAAGCCCACGATCGAGGCATTGTCATCCCCAGAGCCCGAACGACGCTCGGAAACGAGCAGAAGCCGTGGTGATCTGACTTCAGACTCGGGTTGACCGGACCTCGTTCTTGGCTCGACCGCCCCGGCGGGCCGCCCCGGGAAATACCCGCATCCGGTGTTAGCCCCGAGTCCCGTAAGGTTCGCAGATTGTCCCCAGAGTCCCTGTGAAAGAAACAGACAAGCTATGCCGAGCCAGAAACCTGACATCGCAAATTTGCACTTCATGGTATTGCCTCCTTGAACTGAATTCCATTTCGCGGCCGTCAGCGTATGCAAGTAGCCTCAAACCCGCCGCGGAGAGCAATGGAGCCTGCCTGAAGCTGAGGTAAAGATTTGGTGAAGCCACAAATGGCTGAAAACAGGCCATTTCGCTGGGTGTTTGCGATCCCCAGTGCTATACTTCCCCCGACTTGGGCATACCGAAGTGCCTGCCACGGGAATTCAATTCGCGGATTTCGAACTTGATCCCGCTCGCTATGAACTGCGCCGGGCCGGACGCACCCTCAAACTCGAGAAAATCCCCATGGAACTGCTCATCCTGCTGGCGGCAGGGAACGGCAATCTCGTCAGCCGGGAAGAGATCGTGGAGCGATTGTGGGGCAATGGCGTCTTTGTAGACACCGAGCACGGCATCAATACCGCCATCCGTAAAATCCGCCGCGCCCTCCGCGACGACCCCGATCAACCCCGCTTCGTTCAAACTGTTACGGGCAAAGGTTACCGGTTTATCGCGTCCGCGATCGAGATTGGAACAGGGCCTGCCATTTCCATCGATCCTCCATCTGCCGTCGCTGCACCCAACGTGATTGGATCCAGACTCCGGTGGAAAAACAGACGTTGGCCTCTGTTCTCAGTGGTGGCTGGTGCCGGTACGCTTGCGCTTGTATTTGCCTTAATTGCCCACTTCGGCTGGCGGCCGATACGCTCTGTTCCTTCCTCGCATGCGGGCCCCGTGGTGCTGGCCGTCCTGCCCTTTCAGAATCTCAGTGGGGACGATTCGCAGGACTACTTTAGTGACGGCTTGACGGAGGAGATGATCACTCAACTGGGCGAGTTGAATGTGGATCAGTTAGGTGTAATCGCGCGAACGTCTTCCATGAAGTACAAACACGCCATCAAGGATGTCGGCCAGATTGGACGGGAACTGGGCGCCGATTACGTGCTTGAGAGCAGTGTGCGCCGCGACGGCGAGCGGGTGCGAATTACGGTGCAACTCATACGCGCAGACAATCAAATGCATATCTGGGCTCACAACTATGATCGCGAAGTGACGCACTCGATCGCTGTGCAGGAGGAAGTCGCGAGAGCGGTGTCGCAGCAGATTCAGGTGAAACTTTCGTCTGCTCAGGCGGGACACGCTTCCGGTCCGCGTCCGCTCAATCCGGCAGCGAGCGAGGCCTATCTGCGGGGCCGATACTTTTGGAACCAGTTCACCGAAACCGGGTTCCGCAAAAGCGTTTCATACTTTGATCAGGCCATCGCCGAAGACCCCAACTTCGCCGCCGCATACTCCGGGCTTTCGGATTCCTACACTTTTCTTGTAATCAGTAATGTGATTCCACCCAGGGAGGGGTGGCCCAAAGCCCGAGACGCCGCTCAAAGGGCGGTCGAACTGGACGGCGGTCTTGCCGGCGGACGCCTTGCCCTGGCTCATTTCAGAATGCACATGTGGGAGTGGAAAGACTCCGATTTGGAGTTCAAGAAAGCAATTGCCCTGAACCCGAGTAGTGCTCCAGCACACCGATTGTATGCGGCGTTTTTGGTCTCTCTCGGTAAACACCGGGAAGCTCTGGACGAAATCGCACAAGCACACCGGCTGGATCCGCTCTCCATGACCAACAATGCCGAAGTAGTGCGTACCCTCTATTACGCCCGGCAGTACGAGCAAGCAGTGGAGGAGGCGCGCAAAGCGGAACAACTCGACAACGAATTTCCGCGAACCCATTTCTGGCTGGGACGTGTGTACGAACAGATGGGCAAATATTCCGACGCGATTGCCGAGGCGGAGCGGGTGGGACCCTCGCCGGATTCGATTTTGAGCCTGACCGAGATGGCATACGCCTATGCGAAGGCGGGGAAGAGTGCCGAAGCACGCGCGCTCCTTCGAAAGTTGGAAGCGCGAGCGAAGCGAGCCTATGTTCCAGCCTATGATCTCGCCGTGGTCCATCTTGCCCTGGGGCAAAACGAAGCCGCTCTCCAATGGCTGCAGAAAGCCTACGACGAGCATGATTGGGCAATGGTGGTGCTGGCGGTCGAACCTCGTCTCGATCCGCTGCGCTCTGACTCGCGCTTTCAGGAATTGTTGCGTAAGGTGGGCTTGCAGCCGTAGTTGACCCTTATCCGCCCGCCGCACTAAGATTCCCAGTCCTTCTTCCCCAGCACGTTCTTAGGAGCCAAAACATGCGCGAGCTTCTGCCCCTGATGTTTGCCCTGGCAGTCTCACTCCTTCCGCAAAGTTCCAACGCCCAAACTGATCCTCCGCTCATCCTCCGCTTTCCCACCGTCAGCAAGACGCAGATCGTCTTCAACTACGGCGGCGATCTATGGATCGTCAACCGCGACGGCGGCGAGGCCCGCCGCCTCACTTCCGGCGTTGGAGTCGAGACCATCCCATCGTTCTCTCCCGACGGCACGCAAGTCGCCTTCACCGGCGAGTACGACGGCAACCTCGACGTCTACGTCGTTCCCGCAGCCGGCGGCGTGCCGCGGCGCCTGACCTACCATCCCGGCGAAGACGATGTCCTCGGCTGGACCCCCGACGGCAAGAAGATTTTGTACTCCACCTGGGGCAACAGCTTCATGCACTTCGAAGATCAGCTCTACACCGTCCCCATCGAAGGCGGATTCCCCACGCAACTCCCCATTCCCATCGCATGGCAGGCGTCGTATTCGCCGGATGCCACGCACCTCGCCTACATCCCCCACATCCAATGGCAGGCCGCCTGGAAGCGCTATCACGGCGGGCAGACGACTCCCATCTGGATCGCCGACCTGAAGGATTCCAGTATCACCAAAGTCCCGCGCGACAATTCCAACGACCACGCGCCGATGTGGCTGGGCGACACGGTCTATTTCCTTTCCGACCGCAACGGCCCAGTCAGCCTGTTTGCCTACGACACCAAGAGCAAACAAGTCACCGAAGCGTTGCACAGCGACGGCCTCGACTTCAAGAACGCATCCGCCGGCCCCGACGCCGTCGTCATTGAGCAGTTCGGCGCCATCAAGCTCTATGATCCCAGCACGCGTCAGGCAAAGAACGTATCCATCCACGTGACCGGCGATCTTGCCGCCGTCCGTCCGCATTTCACCAAGGTCGATCCCAAGCGCATCCAGAACTTCGGCATCTCCCCGAGCGGCGCGCGCGCCGTGTTCGAAGCCTGGGGAGAAATATTCACTGTCCCCACCGACAAGGGCGACATCCGCGATCTCACCCGCAGCCCCGCCGTGGCCGATCGCGATCCTTCCTGGTCGCCCGATGGCAAGTCCATCGCATATTTCTCCGACGAATCCGGCGAATACGAACTCTGCATCCGCGATCAGAATGGTCTGGGGACGGTTCGCCACATCAATCTCGGCAACCCACCATCGTTTTTCTACACGCCCACATGGTCTCCCGACAGCAAGAAGATTGCCTACACCGACAAACGCCTGCAGCTCTGGTACGTCGATCTCGACAAACCCACGCCGAAACTTGTGGATGCCGACTACTTCGGCGGTTTCGGTCCCACGCAACTTGGCCAGACCTGGGCCCCAGACAGCAAGTGGATCGCCTACGACAAGCTGCTTCCCAGCGGGCTGCACGCCGTATTTGTCTATTCGCTGGAGCAAAGCAAGCCCGCGCAAATCACCGACGGAATGAGCGACACGCTCTATCCCAGCTTCGACAAGAATGGAAAATACCTCTACTTCACCGCCTCGACCGACACCGGCCTCACGCCGGCCGGCCTCGACATGTCCAGCGACGAGCACCGCGTCTCGCGCAGCGTATATATCGCCGTGCTGAGCAAAGATGAGAAGTCGCCCCTCGCTCCCGAAAGCGACGAGGAGAAGTCGAAGGAAGAAAAGAAGGCAGAAGAAAAAGACAAAGACAAGTCCAAAGCCGAGTCCAAGGAAAAAGAAAAAGACAAGGACAAAAAAGACAAGAGCAAGGCCAGCGACAAAGCCGCCGACAAAGACAAATCGCCCAAAGACGACAAGGATAAAGACAAAGACAAGGACAAAGACAAGAAGGAAGAGCCCGTCGTCGTCAAGATCGATCTCGACGGAATCAGCCAGCGCATTCTTTCGTTGCCCATTCCCGCCAAGAACTATGTCACCATGGTCTCGGGGAAGTCCGGCATTCTTTTCCTCTCGGAAGGCCCTATGGTTTTGACCGACGACGATGGGCCCAACCTCAACCAAACCATCCAGAAGTTCGACCTAAGCAAACGCAAAGTCGACAAGTTCCTCGAAGAAGTGAACGATTTCACCATCTCCTTCGACGGCGAAAAAATCCTCTACCGCAAAGGTGATGCGTGGTCGACCGCATCCACCGACGAACCACCGAGTGGCGGCAGCGGGCCGCCGAAGCCCGGCTTCGGCCCCCTCAAGCTCGACACGTGGCAAGTCTACGTCGACCCGAAACCCATGTGGAAGCAGATCTACAACGAAACCTGGCGCATCGAACGCGACTTCTTCTACGACCCGCACTATCACGGCCTCGATCTCGAGAAGGCGAAAAAGAAATATGCACCCTACCTCGACGGCATAGCGTCACGCGAGGAACTAACGGCGCTGTTCCAGGAATGTCTCGGCGAGCTGACCGTAGGCCACATGTTCGTCGGCGGAGGCGAAGCCCCCGAGCCTAAGAAGTTCAAGGGAGGCCTGCTCGGCGCGGACTACAGCCTCGAAAACCCCCGCTACCGTATCGCCAAGGTCTACAACGGCGAGAACTGGAATCCTGGACTGCAAGCGCCGCTAACGCAGCCCGGCGTCAATGTGAAAGTCGGAGACTACATCCTCGCCGTCAACGGTCGCGACCTGCACTCCTCCGACAACATCTACAGCTTCTTCGAAGAAACAGCAGGGAAGCAGGTGGTGCTGAAAGTAGGCGTCAATCCCGACGGCAAAGACTCCCGCGACGTCACGGTAGTTCCGGTCGAGAGCGAAGAAAACCTTCGCCACCTCGCCTGGATCGAAGGCAACCGCCGCCGCGTCGACGAAGCCACCGGAGGCCGCGTCGCCTACGTCCACGTCCCCAACACCGCCGGCGCCGGCTACGCCAGCTTCAACCGTTATTACTTCTCCCAAGTCGGCAAAGAAGCCGCCATTATCGATGAACGCTTCAACGAAGGCGGCCAGCTCGCTGACTACATCATCGATCACCTGAAGCGCCCGCTGACGAGCAAGGTTGTCACTCGTGAAGGCCACGATTGGTCCAGCCCGTCAGAAGCCATCTACGGCCCCAAAGTGATGATCATCAACGAAATGGCGGGCTCTGGCGGCGACGCGCTGCCCTGGTATTTCCGTAAAGCAGGCATCGGTCCGCTGATCGGCAAGCGAACTTGGGGCGGCTTGGTCGGAATCGGCGGCTATCCCGAACTCCTCGACGGCGGACGCGTCACCGCCCCCCGTGCCGCTCTTTACGGCCTCAACGGCGACTGGGAAGTCGAAAACCATGGCGTGCCCCCGGACTACGACGTCGAATTGGATCCGGCTGCATTCCGCCAGGGAAAAGACGCGCAACTCGACAAAGCTATCGAGGTCGTGATGCAGCAACTGAAAGAGCATCCCCTCCCTCCGATCAAGCGTCCGGAGTACCCCAACTATCACGAGCACGACGACCTGGGAGCGAAATAAGAATCGTCAGCAGTCGAAGATGAGTTTTTGATGAAGAACAGAAGAAAGCAGGGGTTGAGAGGCGGAAACAAAAAGGGTCGCTCGTTTGAGCGACCCTGAACATGCTAATTGAGTCCCCGCTTACAGCGTGGACTCAATTTCAAAGCCCCAGGCTTCCAACAGAGGCTCGGGGATGTACTTCGAGTTCTTGTTGCGCCGCGCCCACTCGCGCAGGCGGGTGGACCGCAAGTACTGATCGGGGGAGAGCTTATACTCGCGAACGACCTGCTCGAACTCGGTAATAGTGGGGACAATCGGGCCGATCGGCTCGGGCTTGCCCCAGTTGGGATTTCCACGTCGCTTAGCCATGAAAAATGCCTTTCTACCTCAGGGGAATAACTTCCAAAATCTGGTCCTGCTTAACCCTAACTATATGATTCTCCTTGGCGACTCCGGGATTCAGGATGTCCGGAGATGAGAGCCGCTTTAGGACTAATTTAGGCAAACTAGTATCCCCTTGCGACCCAGAGCTAATCGGAGACTCAACATGTTACGGCAATAATATCTAAAAGTCAACGGAAAACTCACCTCTCCTCGATCAACTTTCTTTTCTAACGCACTGCAAACACAAAGCTTGCGGCCTTCCACAGGGCATTGCCCTTCGGGATTCCCGAGTCTACGTCGGAAGGCCTGGATGAGCCACTCTTGCACAGCCGCATGCTCCCGGAAAAGCGTTGGTTACGCGCGTAACCCGCTACGGCCAAGCCAAGATTGATCGCCCGGGCGCATGGACGTAGAGTGCGAAAAGGGATTCCCTACTCCCCAGACTGGTACTGGAGTCATGAATTTGAAGTCGCTGCTGCTCTGTTCGGACGAGAAGATCGTACGCGTGCTCCGCCGAACCCTCGGCGATCTGGAGATCGGGGTTGAGCTTTGCAGCGACGCTGACGCAGCCCTGCGAAAGCTGACCCGCCAGCGGTTTGAAGCCATCATCGTCGATTGCGCTGGCACTGGGTACGAAGCGGTGCTGCGCAGTGCGCGCTCGGCAATTTGGAACAAGCGCTCGGTGGCGGTTGCCATTGTCGAACCAGGCGCCGGCCTTCGCTCAGTGTTCGATACCGGAGCGCACTTCGTTCTCTACAAACCGGTTTCGAGCGAGCGTGCAAAATCCAGCTTTCGGGCGGCGCGAGCTCTGATGAAACGGGAGAGGCGCCGGAACTTACGACTTCCGGTGCAGATCCCGATGCTGATCAAGAATCCACAATCTGGCGCGACTTTGAAGGTCACGACCACCGATCTCAGCGAAGGCGGTATGGCGATCCAAGCGCCGAAAGGCAATCGCCCTTCCGGCCGCTGGGACGTTGCCTTTACCCTGCCGGGAACCGAGATTGTCCTTGCAGCCACGGCCGAGTTCGCATGGGAAGGCACGGCGGCGCAAGCCGGCCTGCGCTTTGTCGCGCTTTCTCCGGAGGCAGCACAGCAATTGAGCGGCTGGCTCAAGTACAACTCGCCTGAAACCGAGCAGGATGATCCCCCTGTCCACTGCCAGCTAACCGATTTGAGCCTGGGCGGCTGCTATCTCGAAATCTCATCGCCCTTCCCAGTATCGACTCGCGTAACGCTGTCGATGAGCGCCGGAAGCGTCGAACTGCGCGCCGAGGGCGTGGTGAGGGTGATGCATCCCGACCAGGGCATGGGAGTTGAGTTCACCCAGAAGACTCCGCAGCACCGCCAGGCGTTGGAAAAGTTTCTAAGCGTGCTGACCGAGAATCGCAACCTGCTCCCGGAGCTGCTCGTCGAACCTGAGGGTTTGGAACCAGAAACAAACATGAGTTCGGCCCTTGCATGCGCGTCCACTGAATTCGAAGATCCCCTGCTCGGGCTGTTCCGCAACCAGGCTGCGCTGCCCGCAGATTCCTTTCTGGCGGAGTTACGCAAACAACGGAGCGCGGCGGTGGCTGTATCCGCCTCGGCTTGAGAGTCTGGTGAAAACTTCATTGCGATTCTGTTTTAATTTTAAAAGGTTTGATTACGGTTGGTTTTTTGAAAGGTTGATTGCGGTTCTGTTTTGAAAGGGCGCGCGGCTTCAGCCGCGCCCGAAGTGCCGCAAAATCAACCTCCGCTTTAGCCGCTGAGATGACAGTCCCGTCTGCGCAAATGAATTGTTCAGCAATCAGTTGAGACCTCGATGCTCATTTCTCTTCGGAATCTGGCTGACCCATGGGATTCCCTTCAACCGATCCGCCCTTCACCAAAGTCGTCTTGATGGTTGATTTCTGGTTGGCCACGAGTTCAATCTCGGTTTCGAAGTTCTGATATCCGGGCAAGCTGATGAGTACGCGGCGCTTCCCCGGCGCAACCAGCAAAGCTCGGCCCAGACCATTGAACTCACCCACGTGTCCGATAAACAGGCCGTCCACAAACACCGCGGCCCGGCGGGGTATTACATCGAGTTTGATTTCCGCTGTGACCTGCGGCATCTGGAGCCGAGGATCTTTCTCCATCTTCACGTGCACAACTTGTTTTTCGCCGGGACGAACTGCGATTTTCTGCAAGAAATCCATGTACCCATCCTGGCGTACAGCGATCTCGTGTTCACCGGGCAGGAGCAGCAGCTTCTTGGCTCCCTTCAGCTCGTGAAGATAACCGACATACTGCCGGTCGATCCATACTCCGGAGCTCTTCTCAACCTTGGTGTCGCCCACGAGTTCAATCTCGCCGAGCACGTCGTTACCGGCGTATAAGGTTGGGACGAATGCAAGCAGGCTCAAGAAAATGAAAGAACAGAACCACAGAGACATACCACGCAAACACTTCATGACCTTATCTCCTTCGTATTTGGATGCTGGGCTGATAGGAAGGGAGCAGCGCAGCATGCACGGTCTTGCTCGCAAAAGGCGCCATTTTTCCTGAAGTGGAAGGGTAGGGTTGCAGTTGTGAGAGTCCGGCGTCATCCTGAGCGGAGCCGTTCTTCAGGCGGAGAGAAGGATCTCGCGCGCATCGCCACCGCATTCAAAGGCACTCCGCACCACTACGAGTGGAAGCGCTGCCCGGGTCGCCGAAAGACACC